>WNFD01007936.1_pt1 | contig 10470 bp, 9 predicted proteins | sample 5400491 | NCBI WGS metagenome assembly WNFD01 (sample SAMN13153343, study PRJNA577476) | soil metagenome | isolation source: 120 cm saprolite under Douglas fir tree site 2 hole 2 replicate 2 | place: USA:California | collected 2015-04-18 | reverse complement strand
CCACCAAAACTTCTCATCCCTATCGGCGTCATCCCGAGCGCAGCCGTTTTTCAGGCGGAGCGAGGCATCTCGCGCGCATCATCGGAGTTCTGAGGAATCCAACGTGCACCAACCACATTATTTCTTCCCTGTAAAATCACAGACGCCACTGTGGACATGCGCACCCCACCCGGTTTTCACCAAGCGTGCCACATGCTAACCTAATTTTGCACGGCCCCGTAGCTCAAATGGATAGAGCACCGGTTTCCTAAACCGGCTATTCCGGTTCAATTCCGGACGGGGCCTCCATCAACGGGCTGCCTGAGCGTGAGCCATAGCGCTCCACTGCACGCCGACCCACGTCATCCTGAGCGAAGCGAAGGACCCTCTCCAGTGAGTGCCAAACTGTCGCAAAGAATGCGAAAAAGCCGAGCTTACGTATGCGGGAATTTACCATGTGCTGCGAAAGAGACAGTCAGTAAAATGCAGTCTCACGCGTCCCAAGAAGTGACTGAGTCAGAGATTATTTTCTGTACTGCGTCGGCTGCGGACCTTTTTCCAGCGTCTCCCGGTCCCAGATGGCGCCTTCGCGAGTGTAGCTTGCAAGTTCAAAATCTTGCGTGAGCTCCAGGGCGTCGACGGGACAGGCGTCTTCGCACAGCCCGCAAAACATGCAGCGGCTCAGGTCGTAGGTAAAGTTGGTGAGTTCCTTGCGGCGGGTTTGTTCGTTGCGCGCACTCGAGACCACGATCAAATTTTCCGGGCAGGCCAGCGCACACAGATCGCAGGCAATGCACATAGTCTCGTTCGTGTCCGGGTTCACGTTGAGCCGAGGCGCGCCGCGATAGCGCTCTGCTACCTGCGGCCGCTCCATCGGATATTGCTCGGTGTAAATCTCTTTCGGATCCTGGTAACGAAACGTGACCTTGAGTCCCTGGATCAGATCGACCAGAAAAACCTTGCGCAGAAGGCTCGGAATGCCCATACCGGGCAGCATACCACTTGCCAGTCGCCAACTGCCACTGATCGCTTGTCCGGGCGTCCCAGTAGTCACTTAGACCGCCGTCGTGAACGGCAATCGGCGTACCGCGGGGCGGAGCAGCTTCAGCCTGAATTCTACGGGGAACTTTTTCAATGATGTCTTCGTACCTTCAACTGTGAGAACGTTATGAAAGCCTACTTGGCGAATCTGCCGCCTAAAATTTGGATGCTCCTGACTTTGTCGGCTGTGGTAATTGCCTATCCTGTCGTGATGGTTGTGTTGCCGGAGATAATTCGGGCGGTGGTTCCGGAAACCGTAAGGTCGATATTGAGCCTGCTGTGATCTCGCGTCTCACTTTCGTGCGTGTTCTTCTGTGTTCTTCTCTCTTCCGCCTTGGCGGTGTAATCTGCTTGCGCACTGGTTCGCGCTCGCGACCCTGAATCGCTAGAATAAAAGCTGAGAAATCAAAAATTGTCTTCCGAAGAATCAGTCGCCGGTGAATTGGAAGAAGTGAGCCAGACCGCCGCCAGAGCCGACGAACTCTGGATGGAGGAGGCTCTGCGCGCTGCGCAACGCGCCCTGGAAGCTGGCGAAGTTCCGGTAGGAGCGGTGGTGGTGTGTGAAGACCGGATAGTCGGCCGCGGAGCAAACCGCAACATTGCCGATTCCGACCCGACGGCGCACGCGGAGATTGTGGCATTGCGTGCGGCCAGCGCCACCGTCGGTAGCCATCGTTTAGTGGACTGTGAGCTGTTTGCTACAATTGAGCCGTGCCCCATGTGCGCGGGTGCGCTAGTGCACGCGCGGATTAAGCGGCTGGTCTATGGGGCGGATGATCCCAAGGCCGGGGCCGTACATTCGGTCATACAAGTTGTGAATCATCCGCAACTGAATCACCGCATCGAGGTTCGGGGCGGCGTTCTGGGAGGACGTTGCGCTGAGTTGCTGCAGACTTTCTTTAGAGATCGCCGTTAGTCGTTGACCAACCTCTTATGCGCTCGCCATCTTAATGCGCTTGGGCTAGAGGGGACTGTACGTATACGACACAGGCCTCATGCGCTCGTCATTCCGAAGGAAGAGAGGATTGCTGACGGTTAACAGCTGAACGCTGACGACTGTTTTGTCGCGGAGAGGTGCGTGAGTGGTTGAAACGATCCGCCTCGAAAGCGGGTGAAAAACTCCAACGCCAACGAAAATAAACAACTTATCTCGCCGAGTATAGCTGAAAATGCGGTATGTGCGGCGAATTTTGCACCCTTCCTGCACTTTTTTTGAAAATCATTTTCAATGTCAGCTTCTTCGCAACTCCTTGGCTCGTCTGTTTGGTAACGTTGTCGATTGGCGTCTATGCCCCTAACTAACCGCGTGGTGGTTCAAAAGCAGCGGGTGGATTTGAACTAGCCATCGGACTCATTTGCCTTCAAAATGTGACAACTTGCTCAGAGCTACTGGCGGGGATCACGCGCTCGGCCGAACCGGCGCGAGAAAGAGGTTGTTGGAGGTTGTTGAAGGACTCAGCCAACGCGAAAGGATCCGGCAAGCATCCGGGACGCCAGGAATTGCCTGCGAATCTTCCGCGCGTCGAGCGGATTCTGCCTTGCACGCCGGATCAGCGCCTTTGCAAACGCTGCGGCAGAGAAACTGTGGTGATCGGCTACGAAGAAAGTTCCCAGTTGGATGTGGAGCCGGCGAAGTACTTTGTGCTGGTCACGAAACGAGAGAAACGGGCTTGCCGGTCGTGTGAAGAGCTCGGAGTAGTATCAGCGCCCCTGCCGCCACGGATCATCGAGAAATGCCTGGCGAGTGACCGCATCGTTATCGACACGGTCGTCAGCAAGTATTGCAACCACACGCCGCTGCATCGGCAGAGCGTGATTCTGGAACGGGACCTCGGCTTGGAAATCAGCCGAGCGACGCTGGACGGCTGGGTTCTGAAAGTCGGCGAATTGCTGATCCCGATGGTCGCCGCGATGAGGCGAGAGTTGATTAGCGGAAGCGCTGGCGTCTGGCGGGGAAACCGCTTTTGCACTCACCTTCAGCATGGGACTAGAATGTTGGCCCATCAAATTTAATGAACGTTGACTGACTTCCCATTCCGCCATTGGTTCGTCACCCGCGTTTGCAGCGGTGGAATTGCAAAAGCAAGGGGGCCTACATGTGGGTTCAATCATTCGGTTCTAACCGCACACTTTCTCGGGCGGAGCACATCGACGGTGCCGATTCCCTGGCAATGATCTGTCGCAGGAATCGATGGTTCCTTTGTTGTTTGGTATGGCTTCTTATGGTTCCTGAAGCCTGCGAAAACAAGAGCGTCTCTGCAGCCCCTGGTGCTCCCCCAACCGTGCAGGTTGTTGAGGTCACTCAACGAGACGTGCCGGTCTACCACGAATGGATTGCAACCTTGGATGGCTACGTAAACGCAATAATCCAACCACAGGTCTCGGGATACCTCATTCAACAGAATTACCGTGAAGGCGCGTTAGTCCGCAAAAACGAGGTGCTTTTCAAAATCGATCCGCGTCCTTTTCAAGCGATCCTTGATCAAGCAAAGGCACAGCTTGCGCAAGCGGAAGCACAGCTCGGGAAAACTCAGCTCGATGTGCAACGCGATACTCCTCTGGCGAAAGAGAAGGCAATCGCGCAGAGCCAACTCGATAACGACATCCAGGCGAACTTGGCGGCTAAGGCAACTGTGCAAGCGGATAAAGCGGCTGTCGAACAGGCAGAAATCAGTCTTGAGTTCACGAACGTACGCTCGCTCATCGATGGCGTCGCCGGAATCGCCACCGGACAGGTGGGAAATCTCGTTGGCCCGCAAACCGTCCTAACCACCGTCTCACAACTCAATCCCATTAAAGCCTATTTCGTGGCCAGTGAGCAGCAGTACCTCGCTTTTGTCCAGCGCAATCCTACGGTCGCGTCGCGAGAGAAAACTGAACGAGAGCTCGTATTGGAACTTGTCCTGGCCGATGGATCCACATATCCGAAAAAAGGGAAATTCTTTGCTGCCGATCGCCACGTCGATGCGCAGACAGGAGCTATCCGCCTGGCTGGAGTGTTTCCTAATCCCGATAATGTCCTACGCCCTGGTCAATACGGTCGCGTGCGCTTCGTCAGCTATATCAGACCGGCAGCGCTGCTGGTGCCGCAAAAGGCAGTCACGGAACTCCAAGGCATGTATCAGGTAGCGGTGGTCGGCAGTGACAACAAGGTCAGCCTCAGGACAGTGCAAGTGGGAGAGCAAACCGGCCCGATGTGGATCATTGAGCAAGGAGTCAAGCCCGGAGAGCGCGTCGTTGTGGAAGGCGTGCAAAAAGTCAGAGACGGCATGCCGGTAAAGATTGCGACTGCTACGGCTTCGAATGTAACCAATTGAAATATGTCAAAGTTCTTCATCAATCGCCCGATTGTGGCCATGGTGATTGCGATCGTCACCGTGATTGTCGGTATCGTGACGATCGCCGGCCTGCCAATCGCCCAGTTTCCGAACATCGCACCTCCGGAAATTCAGGTAATTGCCACCTACGTTGGCGCTGATGCTCAAACCCTCGAACAAGCGGTTGCCACTCCCATCGAGCAGCAAATGAGTGGAGTGGACAACATGAACTACATGTACTCGTTGAACGCAACTGGGAACTCGCAGACGCTCCTGGTTGTGAACTTCGACGTGAAAACCGACCCTAACAACGATCTGATTCTGGCCCAATCCAGGGAGACGCAAGCTGCCTCACAGCTTCCGACTGACGTTACGAACTATGGAATTACAGTTCGCAAATCAGTTACGGCACCACTCATGCTCATCGCGGTGTACTCGCCCAATGGAACGTACGACGCAAGATTCCTCGCGAACTACGCATATATCAATCTGGTCGACTCCATCACGCGGTCATATGGGATCGGTCAGGTGCAAGTATTCGGGGCAGGACAGTACGCTATGCGGCTCTGGGTTAAGCCGGATCAGCTTGCCAAGCTGGGAATCACGGTCCCGGAGATCGTCAACGCAGTCCAAACCCAGAACACTGTGAATCCTGCTGGAAAGATAGGGGGAGAACCAATCCCTTCGGGACAGCAGTTCGCCTACGCAGTTCGGGCCCAAGGACGGTTGGTCTCGCCGGAAGAATTCGGGGAAATTGTGGTCCGTGAGTCTCCGGAAGGCGGCGTAGTGCGCGTGAAAGACGTTGCCCGTATTGAACTGGGGGCACAGGACTATTCGGTAGCAGGCCGCCTGAACGGAAAACCGAGTGCCATAGTCGCCGTTTATCAGCTACCGGGGTCGAATGCTGTGAACGCCGCAAAGGGTGTGAAGAAGCTGATGGGAGAGCTGAAGACTCGTTTTCCGGGGGATATGGACTATGTGGTGCCCCTTGATACCACCCTCTCCGTCGTTCAAGGAATAAAGGAGATCATTCTTACTCTGGTAATTGCGATCGTGTTGGTCATTCTCGTCGTCTATCTCTTCTTGCAGGGATGGCGTGCGACTCTGATTCCGCTCCTTGCAGTACCGGTCTCCTTAGTAGGCGCTTTTATCTTCTTCCCGCTGTTTGGCTTTTCGATTAATACGCTCTCTTTGTTTGGCCTGGTGTTGGCGATTGGCTTGGTAGTGGATGACGCCATCGTGGTGGTCGAGGCCGTAGAACGGCACATCGAGGACGGCATGTCTTCGAAGGCCGCTGCCTTGAAAGCAATGGAAGAGATCTCCGGACCTCTGGTGGGCATCGCATTGGTGCTATCGGCGGTGTTTGTGCCTACTGCCTTCATACCCGGGATTACCGGAAGGTTGTATCAACAGTTCGCTATAACCATCGCCGTATCGGTGGTCATTTCCGCCTTCAATGCCCTCTCGCTCAGCCCGGCTCTCGCTGCATTGCTGCTGCGGCCCAGAGAAAAGCGCGGTGGTTTATTGCGAAAGTTCTTTGATTGGTTCAATGGCATATTCGAGCGCACTACCAAGGGCTACGTCAGAATTTGCGGCGCTCTCGTTCGCAAGGCTGCAATCGCCATGACCATGCTGGTGGTTTTTGGTGCAGGAGCGGCTTTCTTCAGCAACAAAGTTCCATCCAGCTTTCTGCCAGACGAAGACCAGGGATACCTCTACGTCAACCTGCAGTTGCCCAGTGCTGCTTCTCTCGAGCGCACGGACCATGTTGCACAGAAAATCGAAAACATCCTGGCGCACACGCCGGGAGTGCAATCGACGACCAGCGTCCTTGGCTTCAGTCTGCTCAGCTTTACCCGTACGAGTTATAACGCTTTCTTTTTCGTCACGCTTAAGCCGTGGGACGATCGCAAAAGCAGGCAGCAGCAGTTTCAGGTGATCAAGGCGCAATTGAACCGCGAACTCAGCCAACTTCCGGAAGGCATAGCGTTTGATTTTTCCCCTCCCGCCATCCCTGGCGTGGGCACCTCGGGAGGGTTCACCTTCGTTCTCGAAGATCGGGCCGGCAAGGATGTCGAATTCCTCTCGTCGAACTTGAATACATTTCTCGCGGCTGCCCGTGAACGCCCCGAGATCGCGAGCGTGACTACGACTTTTCTGGGCAGCGTACCGCAGCAATTCGTGGATGTCGATCGCGACAAAGTCATCAAGCAGGGCGTGGCCGTCAATGATGTGTATCGGACCATTCAAGCCTTCATGGGAGGGCTGTTCATCAACTACTTCAATCGCTTTGGACGGCAGTGGCAGGTTTACATCGAGGCGGAGGGTGATTACCGTACCAAGGCAGAAAACGTGGGCCAGTTCTACGTAAAGAATGGCGGCGGGAGCATGGTCCCGCTTTCGGCGCTCATAAGATTTGAGCCTCGTCCCGGCCCCGAATTCACGATGCGCTATAACCTTTTTCGCTGCGCACAAATCAATGGCAGCGCCGCGCCGGGCTACAGTTCCAATCAGGCTACAGCGGCCTTGGAGCAAGTCTTTGCCCAAACGATGCCACCTGAAATGGGATACGACTACCTTGGCATCTCTTTCCAGGAAAAAAAAGCACAGGAGGGTGTGCCGCCGGCGGTGATATTTGGACTCTCACTGCTCTTCGTGTTTCTGATCCTGGCGGCGCTCTATGAGAGTTGGACCTTGCCGTTCAGCGTCCTCCTGAGCACCCCGATTGCGGTGTTTGGCGCGTTCGCGGTTCTGTGGCTTCGGCGTGTGCTGATCAGCGCCTTCTATCCGCCTTATATGGTGCAGATCGAAAGCGACGTTTACTCACAAATTGGACTGGTCATGCTGATCGGTTTGGCTGCAAAGAACGCCATTCTCATTGTTGAATTTGCTAAGGACGAATACGAGAAAGGCAGAGACCTGGTTGATGCAGCACTGGAAGGAGCAAGGCTTCGCCTTCGTCCGATTCTGATGACCTCATTGGCGTTCATCGCCGGGTGCATTCCGCTGTGGACCGCAACGGGTGCAGGATCGGTGGCGCGGCAGATCATGGGCACGACGGTGATTGGCGGCATGCTAGCTGCGAGTGCGGTGGGCATTTTCTTCGTTCCGGCAGGGTTCTACGTAGTCGAGAGGTTTTCTAAACGTAAGGTCAAAGAAGGACCTACTTTGAGTACAGTACCGACTTCCTCTCCAAGGCCGGGTGCTGCAGATGACTAGGACACGAACTGGGGCCCTGGTTCTACTAGCCATCGGGAGCGCGTGCGGTTGCGCAGTCGGGCCCAATTACAAAAAGCCCACAGTCAGCACTCCGACAATCTATCGAGGGCTGACGCCCGAAGAAGCGGCCAAGGCCGATACCAAATCCTTCGCTGAACAAAAATGGTGGGAAGTCTTTCAAGATGAACAACTGAAGGAACTGATCAAGACTGCCCTTCAACAGAACTATGATCTGCGCCGCGCCGGGACGCGGATTCTCCAAGCACGAGCAGCATTGGGTATCACACGCGCCGACCAGTTTCCTACTATTTCAGCCGACGCTTCTGCCCTCAACGAGCGTACGGCGCGGCAAAAGTTTATTCCTCCCATCGAGACGAATACGAACCGCGTCGGAGTCGATTTCAACTGGCAATTGGACTTCTGGGGAAAGTTTCGCCGGGCAACAGAATCGGCACGCGCCAACCTTGCGGCAACCGAGTGGGGACGGCGAGAGATCGCTACAGAGCTGGTGGCGAACGTCGCCGGCGCTTACTTTAGCCTACGCGCTCTTGACCTGCAGCTCGAAATCACGCGTCGCACGCTAGCATCGCGTCAGGACTCGCTCCGTCTGACGCGGATTCTGGCCGATGGCGGCTCGACATCTCTGCTTGATGTCCGGCAAGCTGAGCAGCTGGTCTTTACGGCTGGTTCGGAAATCCCGAGCCTCGAACAACAAATCGAGCAGCAAGAGAATTTCGTTAGCATTCTTTTAGGGAACAATCCTGCACCGGTACCGCGCGGTAGGTCGTTAACCGATCAGCCCCACCCACCGACGGTCCCAACTGGGCTGCCTTCCTCGCTGTTGGAACGGCGGCCCGATATACGGCAGGCAGAACAACAGCTGATTGCCGCCAATGCCCAGATCGGAGTGGCCAGGTCTCAATATTTCCCTCAGATCGCGCTGACCGCGGATTCTGGATATCAGAGTTCGGCTCTCACTGCATTGTTCACAGGCCCGGCGGGATTTTGGACATTTGGTTCAACTCTGGCTCAGCCGATCTTTACGGCGGGGAAACTCCGGTCCAACGTTCGTCTTGCAGAAGCCCAACAGCAAGAAGCCGTGCTCTTTTATCAGGAGACAATCCAAGGCACATTCCGTGATGTCTCCGACGCCCTGGTCGCCTATCGCAAGACACAGGAATTTCGTGAACAAGAGCAGTTGCTAGTGAACTCCGCGCAAGATGCGGCGCGATTGTCCCACATGAGGTACAGCGGTGGTGTGGCTAGCTATCTCGAGGTGCTCACCAACGAGACGAACTATTTTTCTGCCGAGCTCAACTTGGTCCAGGCGCAATTAAACGAGCTATTGGCGCTTGTACAACTCTACAAAGGCCTGGGTGGGGGTTGGGAACAATAAGAAAGAAGTCCGAGCGCGACCCGCAATATACCTTGCGGACTCTGCTTTATATCAGCGTTAGCCCTCGCGGAGATCACTCGATCTCGCGCCAGAGTGCGGCTTGCACCCGATGGATGTTGGCCCCCTGCGGCGTGCACGAAAGCTAGAGGCAGTCGGCTACCTCCATGCTGCAAAATCGGCTTTCTTGCAGAGTGGCTTTCTCTGAAAGCCGGTTTCGTCACCGGACGTGAAATGCCGGGCGCTCACTCACGGGCGGTTGTAGCTCTTCGCGGCAATTGCGCACGACGTCCTTTTGCGCTCTGCCTTCGTGCGTGATCGGCGCCTCGCAGCGCGATGGAGTTTTCCTTATCGCAATTCGACTGCACCGTCGCTCCGAATCTCAGCCAGTCCCGGATAACGGGCTAACCGGTAGTAATCCGCTCTGAACGAAGGGCCGCCTGAGAATTTGCTGATCAAGTGGCGAACTCACGCTGGCTGCGGATTCACTTTGTCAACCGTGTGTTTGCTCTGACACTTACAAGTTGAGACATCTTCAGTCCTCTCGGAATAAGAAAATGAGCGCTGTGTTTATGTCACCAGCCGGAGGTTTTAGTGATCCCCGACATCGGGCCCGAGTTCATTGCAGCTCTGCGCGACAAAGCTCCTGTTGGACGAAATAAGACTGTCATTGGCGGTTCCCCGATGGACCATCCTGCAGCAAAGACAGCCCGTTCGCTCGTCGCACTCCTTGTCAGTAAATTGCGGGCCATCAAAGCGAAGAAGACATTCCATTTGCAGCCTCCGTCCATACACGCCGCGGTCCCTAGCCATTGCCCGGCGCAGCACAAAGATACTTTGCACCTAGACAAAATCATCCTAGTTCTCGACGCGGGGGAGATAGTCCGCGTTCACTTGCCACCCGGAGGCGAAGGGCCCCACAAATGACTTGCGGCCTGTTTATCAGTATGCACACGAGTCTCGTTCGAGATCAGCGCCGGTTGACCCGTGGCGAGATCCGGACGCTCGTGCATGCGTACTCGGCGGCGCCTTGAATTTCATGATTTCGTCATATTCGTTTTCTTCGCTGTAGTAATCGGAAAACTATTCTTTCCCGCCGATCTACCGGATTGGGTGCGACAAGTTTAAACGTTCGGTATTTTTGCCGCTGGCAACGTTGCTCGCCCGCTGGGCGGCATCGTGATGGCGCATTTCGGCGACATTCGCGGTCGCAAGCGAATGTTTACGCTCCTCGTGCTGCTCATGGCGATTCCCAGGTTCTCGACCGCGCTTTTGCCGACGTATCACTCGATCGGGACAGCTGCGCCGTTGCTCTTGCTGTTGATGCGCACATGCGGAGGCGGTTCAGTTCCGGGTACCAGAGTCGCCTCCGCTAAAAAAGAGACTCGTCAGAAGAATTCATGGGTAAGCTCCGGCTCGGTTAGTTTGCCAAGTGAGTGATAGAGCGCGAGTTCTAGGATGCGGAAGGTACGAAAGCCATAGGATCTTCTCATGGTTACTTTGGCTTTGTTGTTCAGCCCC
>WNFD01010929.1_pt1 | contig 10471 bp, 11 predicted proteins | sample 5400491 | NCBI WGS metagenome assembly WNFD01 (sample SAMN13153343, study PRJNA577476) | soil metagenome | isolation source: 120 cm saprolite under Douglas fir tree site 2 hole 2 replicate 2 | place: USA:California | collected 2015-04-18 | reverse complement strand
CGCGTGCGCAGCGAAACTTTCCGCGCCGCGCTGGAAGAACTGGCCGCGCAAAAGAAGCGCGACATGCAGGGAGAATTGGTAAAAAAAGCGGGATCCGAAATCACCCTGCTTCCCGAAGAAGCCAGAGCCAAGGAACAGATCGAAGCGGCGTTTGCCAGGGCGAGTCTGGCGGTGCCATCGGTGAAAGAGGTGCTGTCAAAACTTACCGTCGAGGCCAAGCGCGCAGAGAAACTCTTGCAGATTCTCTTGAGAGAGAAAAACCTGGTGCGCGTGTCCCCGGAGCTGGTTTTTCACCGCCAAGCCCTGGCTCAATTGAAGGAGCAACTTTCGGCTTACAAAAAAGCAAAGGGCGACCGGATTTCCGTGCCCGCATTCAAGGAATTGACGGGGATCACGCGGAAGTACGCCATCCCCCTGCTCGAATACCTCGACCGTGAACATGTGACGCGCCGGGTGGGGGAAGAGCGTGTTATCCTGTAGGTGCAGGAAGCGTCAGAGACTTGCCGCTGAGGGCTACCTGCGCTAGGGTTTAAGTAGCGCGCCGCCAAGCGGGGCGCGTGGAGGCGGTTCATGGGTGAATTTAGCATTTTTCATTGGCTTGTGGTTCTGGCCGTTATACTGATTTTCTTTGGCGGTAAGCGAATCCCGGAAATCATGAAGGGATTTGGCGAGGGTATCCGCAGCTTCAAGGACGGCATGTCGGGCGCTTCGCAAACACCGGCGCCGCCGGCACAGACGCCGGCTCCCCCGGCAGCGGAGAAGCCTGCCGAAGAGAAGAAGTAGCGCTGAAGCGCGCAGAAGTTTCCTGGCGATTTGAGATGGGGCGGCCCGCGTAGCCGCCTTTTTATTCCCCCCTTAGCATTAGCTCACGCTCGCAATCAACCATTCCGGCCGAGAAGGAATCCCGCATGACAGGCGCGAAGAAGTGGGAAATTGCCAATGGAAGTGCGAGCGCGCGCAGCACCGAGGAGGCACCGATTGTGTCCAAAGAGTAGCGGAAAATGCTTATCCAAAATGTAAAAACTGGCCTTTCGACCAGTAGCGGCATCTCCAATTTCTCTTCAGACTCGGGAATTACAGGGTGACCCGGAATCGTATAATTCAGCCAAAAAGATTAGGAGAAAAACATGAGATTGACCTGGATAAAGTGGAGCGCCTTGCCGGCTGCGGTGCTGTTGGCCGGCAGTGTGGCAATGGCGCAGGATCAACCGGCTCCGAGCTCGCAGCCTGCGCCGCAAGCGCAGAGCGGGAGCTCCGCGACGGCGGCAACGCCAGCAACGCCCGCGGCCAAACCCAAGCCGACGGTGGCGCAGCGCAAGGAAAACCAACAGGACCCGATCGCGCAGGGCGTAAAGAGCGGGCAACTGACGGCCGGTGAGACCGCTAACCTGGAAACGAAAGAAGCGGCCATCAACGGCGAAACCAAGGCGGACCGCGCGGCCAACGGCGGCAAGCTGACGGCAGTGGAGAAGAAGCAGATCAACGGGCAGCAAAACCAGCTTTCTAAACAGATTTATAAGGACAAGCACAACGCCAACACGGCGCACTACGGCAACAACAAAGTCGGGCAGCGCAAGGAAAATCAGCAAGACCGCATCGCCCAGGGCGTGAAGAGCGGGCAACTGACGGCAGGTGAAAGCGTCGAAGAACATCTATCACAAGAAGCACAACGCGAAGACGCAGCCGCAGGCTCAGCCAAAGCCGTAGGTTTTTCCTCCACCCCCTGAAGCAAGTGAGGCGCGCCGGTCACGACCGGGGCGCCTCTTCTCTTTGCGTTCTCAGTTGCGCAAATCGGAAACGGATGACCCGCTACCCTGGGGCCTGGGTACTTTTCAATGGCGGCGCAAAGTTGACCGGTATTAGTTCCCTCGATGTTTGGCGATGATGAGGGTGATGTCGTCGTGCTGCTCATGCGGGCTGAAACGGCGGACTTCATCCACAATCGAAGCGAGCGCAGCCTGTGAAGGCAGTTCACGGTGCCGCTCTAAGGCTTCGATGAGGCGCTGTTCGCCGAATTGCTCGTCGTCGGCATTGTAGGATTCGGTGATGCCGTCGGTATAGAGGGCGAGGGTGTCACCCAGGCCAAGCTGGCATTCTCCAATCTCGCAATTCCAATCCTTGAAAATACCCAGCACCGTGGCGGTGGCCTCGAGGCGCTCGACGGTGTCATCGCTGTGCAGCAGAAGAGCGGGGAGATGGCCGCAATTGGCGTAACGCAAGCGGCTGGCGGTGTCGTCGTATTCGGCGAAAAAGAGGGTGGCGAAAGAGCCGTCGGGAGTGTTGTCGCAGAAGAGCTGGTTCACGGAACACAGGAGGCGCTGGGGCTGATCGAGAGCGATGGCGCACTGGCTGCGCAGATTGGCTTGGAGATTGGCCATCAGGAGAGCGGCGGCGATTCCTTTTCCGGAAATGTCGCCGATGACGAAGCCGAGCCGCTCCTTGCCGAGATTCAGGAAGTCGTAATAATCGCCGCCGACTTTGCGGGCCTGAATGCAAAGGCCGGCGTATTCGAGGGTTTTCAGCGGCGGCTGCGACTGCGGGAAAAGCCGGGCCTGGACCTGCTTGGCAATTTCGATTTCTTGCCGAGCGCGGCGTTCGGTATCCAGCCTCTCGGCAAGAGCGCGGCGTTGGGCTTCGACGGCGTGGGTGACCTCGTCGAAGCTCACCAGCGAAAAGGAATTGCCGTCAAGATCCTTGAAACGGGTAAAGACGCCACCCCAGATTGGGGCGTGCTCTGCGCTGGGAGCGGAGGAGTCTGCGGAATTCGCAGCGCGAACGCGCACCTCATACTTGAGGCGCTTCAGTCGAGGCGCAAACTGGAAACGAACGCCGCGCTTGCTCCATTCGCGGTACTTCGCGATTACATCTTCGGTGACAAAGGTGATCGGCAGGGGCTGGCCAATGAGCTTGTACTGTTCCGAGCCGAGCTCCGGCGCGACTAGCGTGAGGTTGGCGGTGCCGTCCGGAGGGGCGACGGTTACGAAACGGCGGCCGGGTTGAACGCGGGCATCAAAGATCAATTGAAAGCCGAGTTGGTCGAGGTAAAAGCTCAGGCTTTGCTCGAGATCGCGAACGTAAATCATAACTGACTGAAGACGCAGGTAAGGATCATGGCGGTCCAGGCGAACAGCAGAGTCGTCGTTCCACTCGCGAGGAGAGTTGCCCATGGACGGGATTATAAGCCGAGGGCAGTCCAACGCACTCTTGGCGCTCCGGATGTTGCCAAACTAGGGCGGAGCATCCCGAGATGCTCGGGACAGGTGCTGCGTCCCTACAAATTCAACAGGTTAGTCTTCGGACCAGCCGAGGGAGGCGAGGGCCTGCTGGAGGCGGGCGAGAGGGAGGCCGACGACGTTGAAGTAGCAGCCTTCGATGCGGGAGACGTAACGGCCGGCGCGGCCCTGGATGGCGTAGGCGCCAGCCTTATCGTGGGGTTCGCCGGTCGCGAGGTAGCGGGAGATTTCTCGAGCGGAGAGCGCGGCAAAGTGCACCAGCGTGGACTCGACAAAGGTGAGCCGCTCGGCGTCGGGAAGGCGGATGAGAGCGACACCGGTGACGACGGCGTGCGTGAGGCCGGAAAGTTTTTCAAGCATATGGCGGGCGTCGTCGGTGGAGCGCGGCTTGCCGAAGATGTGGCCTTCGAGGGTGACGATGGTGTCGGCGGCGATGACGATGGCCGGGCCGACGGCGCGGGCAGCGACCAGGTCGGCCTTGGCAGCGGCAAGGCGCTGGACGAGGTCGTGAGGGGATTCGCCGGGGCCCGGCGTTTCGTCAACAGTGGAGGACATCAACGTGAATGGTATTCCGGCGTCGCGAAGAATGCTGGCGCGGCGTTCGGAAGCGGAAGCAAGGATCAACTTCATGGTTGTGACTCGTGACCCCGACAAGGTCGGGGCAGGCCGGTGCGAAGGTTCACAGTCGACAGTTGAAAGTTCTCAGGTGAAAGAGAAGAGAAAACACACCTGATGCACGGCGAAAAGCCCGATGCAGACCGCTCCAAGACATTCGATCCGTGCAGCATACGATTTTCCATGACGAATTGAGCTTCGGCAGCTAACGATGCAATCGCGAAAGAATACTACAGGGCGAGCGCGGTGACAGCCTGTGCTTTGGTCCAGCCGAAGAGGCGGGCGATCTGTACCGGCGACGCGGAGGGGTACAGGGTGCGATATTTCATGGCAATCGCGGTGCGGGCATCTTTTTCGGAGATTCTCCGGGCTTGCCGAACCTGCCGCGGAAAAGCACGTGCCACGAGATCAAAGCGGTTGGAGGCCCACGCTTCCGTTTCCTGCGCTGTGCCTGAGTGTGTGACGATCAGCAGACCCTGCAATTGCAACATCGCTTTTTTGAAGCGCTTGTTGCCGGCTTGCGTTTCCAATTTGCAGGCATGCCGAAGTTCGAGCGTTGCGAGCGCCCCGTGCTTTTCTAACGCCTGCCACAGTTCCAGTGCGTCGTAAGAGATACGTCCCGTTTTGTAGAAGGCTTCGGCCTCGTCCGGTTCCACTGCCGTTCCATGCATGGCTAGAAAGTGTGGCAGAAGCTTGACTGAGAGGAATGAGCCGCGACTCTTGAAATATTTTGCGTAAAAAGTCCGGCGCTTATTTGGCAATTCGTCTTTCCATTTCCAGATGAGTTGCGCGTACTTGTCCCAGCGCGGGTCTGCGCGCTTTGAGACGGCGTAGTAAAGCGACGGCAGCGGGACGTTTTTCAGCGGAAAGAGGACGCAGAAGCCGACATGATCGACGAAACGGGCGGCGTCCGAGGGAATCCGGATCAAGCGAGGCCATCGGAGTTCGTGGCTTGAACTCCTGTTCATGAGAAAGACAGAGCCTTTGAAGCGTAAGGCTGCTTCGAGGCTTCACAGATGACGGCGTACCGCTGATTCAGGTACTTACAATTTGAACAGGACCACATGCCATCTGGATTTGCATAGTTCCGGCCGAGAAGGAACCGAGCACAAAAGGCCAGGACAGTGACCCACGCTACCGCGGAGGCGAAAAACCAGAGTTGTGAGTCCACTCTTAGTCCTTTTGGATCAGCCCCAAACATCGCAGCAAAGAAAACGACTAGAAACGGCACGAGGAAGTAGCCGGCCGCGGTCAGCGTTCCCCAGAGCCATGGTTTTCCACCACGTGCACGGGCAAAGGAGGCGATTCCGCCAGTGACTACGATCAGCAGGATGATCTCGAACATATTCGCCTCCGCTATCAGATGACGACGGATTCCTGGTATTCGCCGAAGACGCGGCGGAGGGCGTCGGAGATTTCGCCGACGGTGGCGTAGGCTTCGACGGCGGCGAGGATGGCAGGGAGAAGATTTTCGGAAGTGGCGGCGCGGCGCTGGAGCTCGGCAAGGGCGGATTTGGCGCGGGCAGAGTCGCGTTTGGCGCGGAGAGCGTTGAGGCGAGTGATTTGAGAGCGCTCAATATCGGTGTCGATGCGGAGCGTGGGGATGGCGCGCGGCTCTTCTGCGACGAAGTCGTTCACCCCTACGACGATCTGTTCTTTTTTCTCGACGGCACGTTGGAACTCGTAGGCAGCTTTCTGGATTTCCCCCTGGATGAAACCTGCTTCAACGGCACGCAACATTCCGCCCATCTTGTCGATCTTCAAAAGATAGGTCGTGGCAAGGGATTCGATTTCGTTGGTCAGGGATTCGATCGCGTAGGAACCGGCGACGGGATCGACGGTATTGGTGACGCCGGTTTCGTTGGCTAGGATTTGCTGGGTGCGGAGGGCGATGAGCGCAGCGTCTTCGGTGGGAAGTGCGAGCGCTTCGTCCATAGAATTCGTGTGCAAGGACTGGCATCCGCCGAGAACGGCGGCGAGCGCCTGAATCGCGACACGCACGATGTTGTTTTCCGGCTGCTGCGCGGTGAGGGAGGAGCCGGCGGTTTGCGCGTGGAAACGCAGCATCAAAGAGCGCGGATCCTTGGCAGCAAAGCGTTCCGCCATAATTTTCGCCCAGAGACGGCGCGCGGCGCGGTATTTGGCGATTTCTTCAAGAAGATCGTTGTGCGCATTGAAGAAAAAAGAAAGCTGCGGCGCGAATTCATCGACGCTGAGTCCGGCGTCGAGCGCGGCCTGGACATAGGCGATACCATCGGCGAGCGTAAAGGCCACTTCCTGGACGGCGGTGGAGCCGGCTTCGCGGATATGATAGCCGGAGATGGAGATGGTGTTCCACTTGGGAAGATTGTCGCGGCACCACGAGAAAATGTCGGTGACGATGCGCATCGCGGGGCGCACGGGATAGATGTACGTGCCGCGGGCGATGTATTCCTTCAGAACGTCGTTCTGCACGGTGCCGGAAAGTTTTTGGAGGCTGGCGCCTTGCCTTTTCGCAACTGCCACATAGAGACAGAGCAGGATTGCGGCGGTGGCGTTGATGGTCATGGACGTGGAGACTTTTTCCAGGGGGATGCCGTCGAAGAGCGCCTCCATGTCTTCGAGGGAGTCAATGGCGACGCCGACTTTACCGACTTCGCCGAGGGCGAGAGGGTGGTCGGAGTCCATGCCTATTTGCGTGGGCAGATCGAAAGCGACGGAAAGACCGGCTTGGCCCTTGCTCAGGAGGTAGCGATAGCGCTGGTTGGATTCGACGGCGGAGCCGAAGCCGGCGTACTGGCGCATGGTCCAGAGGCGGCCGCGGTACATGGTGGGATAGATACCGCGGGTGAAGGGATATTCCCCGGGGAACCCGATTGATGCTTCCGTCTCGGAGTCAACAACGGCGTCGGGAGTGTAGACGCGTTCTAGCGGAATGCCGGAGAGAGTAGTAAATCTCTCTTTGCGTTCGGCGGGAATTGCGGATTTGGCTTTGCTGTCGGACATTTTTGGTGCTCGATGGTTTGAGGCCGCGATTGGACTACGCCAAAACCGCCCCGACCGGGCCGGGGCGCTACAACTTGCTGGCCTTGCGGAACGACGTTATGGCGAAAAACAGAAATAACAGGGCGACGGCGACGGCGATGCCGATGAGCCAGCGGGCGACATCGCGCGTCCAGGCGCGCAGGGCGGCGTTGAGCCAGCCCAGCGCGAGAACGGCAAAAACCGCGCCGATGGCCTCGTGAAAAAGCTGGCGGAGCACGCGCCAAAGACGCCGGAAAGCGCCTTGCTGTTGCGGCGCGGCAGCTGCGCTTGCGGCCGTTGACATACAAGCATCTTAGCGCAAAACGTGGCGGACAGCAGAGGGGGGATACCGCGCGGTCCCGGCCAACAGGTCCCAGGAAACCTGAACGATGGTACTGTGAACGGATTAGAGACAACGGAACGAAGCCCTATTGTATCCAACAATACGTGGGCCTAGAATGGCAAAAGAAGTAAGGGAGAAGCCGCCTTGCAACTCGACGATCACCTGAAAAACTTGCTCCGCGAATTGGGACACGCGATCAATGACACGGTGTCCGACTCCGACCGCATCACGGGTGCGATTGCCGGCGTGCGCGCTCACGGCTACGACATCGTGCTGAAACTGGACGCGACCATCGGACTGGCAAAACGCGATGCGGCCGCGGCTGAGGCAGCAAAGCTGACGACGCAGGACCGCCGCTTCCTGGAGTCGCTGCGGATTCAGGTGGATCAGGAATCATTTTTGGAAGAGAATGACAAGAAGCCGGCGCCGCGGCTGGCCATGACGCCCCAGGACGTGCGATTTCTAAAGTCACTGCGAATTGCCACGGACGACGTGGAATGAACAGTATCGTCAAGGTTACCGGGTTCGGACTGCCGCTGATGCTTGCGGCGGCGGGGGTTTTTTCTTCGCCTGCTGCCGCGCAGGCTCCGGTGGTCGTGCCGATTGTCGTGGATACCGCGGTGCCGATCATTATCGGTGCGGTGAAGCCAAAGCCAAAGCTGACCGGACTTGATAAGTTTGAGGGCTTCGTGATGCACGCGAACAACGCGCAGATCACCGTGCGCGCGAAAGGGAACGACATGGCTATCAGGACGTTCCCGCTTTCGGAAGCTGCTTCCGCGAAAATGCAGAAAATCGTCGACAGGGGCGGCTACCAGTACGGCGACAAAGTGACGGTTTTTTACGAGCCCGCTACTTCGAAAGCGATCAAGTTCAAAGGGAAACCGTCGAAGCCCATTTGATTCGCGGAGCGGCAGCATGCTTCGCCTGCCTGCGGTTGCCGGACGCTTCTATCCCTCCGATCCTGCGGAACTAATAGCACTCATTCGCAAATACACCCACACCGATCCAGGCCAGCCACACATTCCGGTTAGGGCGTGCCTTGTACCGCACGCCGGTTACGTCTATTCAGGACACGTGGCCGGCGCGGTGCTTGGGCGGCTCACCATGCCCAGGAAAATCATTATTCTCGGCGTGCGGCATTACCCGCGGGGTGAGCCGGCGGCGATACTCTCGAGCGGCGCGTGGCGCACCCCGCTCGGCGACGCGCGGATTGACGAGGCGCTGGCGGAAGCGCTGAAAGAAGCCTGCCCGCTCTTGCGCGAAGACAACGTGGCGCACAGCGCGGAGCATTCGCTGGAAGTGCAGTTGCCTTTTCTCCAGACGCTGGCGCCGGAATTCACATTTGTTCCGTTGGCTCTGGGAACGGTGCGATTCGAATCCCTGGTGAGTGTCGGAGAAGGGATCGGGCGGGTGCTTGAGAGTTCCAAGGAGAATGTGCTGCTGCTCGCGACCTCGGACTTGAATCATTACGAGGATGACGCCACAACGCGCATCAAGGACCGCAAAGCCATCGAACAGTTGCTGGCGCTGGATCCGCGCGGGCTATACGACACGTGCCGCAACGAAGAGATTTCCATGTGCGGGCTCGGACCGGCGGCAGCTATGCTCACGGCGCTGAACGTGCTGGTAGTGAAAAAATCGGAATTGGTGAAGTATGCGACATCCGCAGATGTGTCCGGCGATCTCAACGCCGTCGTTGGCTATGCGGGGATGATCTTTTCCTGACTGGTACGAACAGGAATTTCCTGCCGCGCAAAAAGAAACGGCTCCCGATGGGGAGCCGTTTCTCTCGATCTTTTCCGATTTGCTTAGTGTGGCCGGCCGGAGGATGGGTGCGAAGACGACGCCGAAGCAGGGGCGGAAGAGGACGACGATCGTCCTGCCGAACTTGCGCTCGAAGAGGCAGAGCCGCTCCAAGTGGTTCCACCTCTGCTGGCGGTGGAGCTTCCTCGTTCACCCCCGCCCGAGTAGCGCGGCGCCGGCGGCGGGACGCTATTGCGCCCTGGCGGAGAAGAAGCGCTGCGTGTCGCCGGCGGAGCTATAGGAGTGCGCGGCGGCGTGACAGCGGTGGATGTCGAAGTAGGAGTCGAAGTCCGTCCATTTTCGATGCGCATCTCGCTGCTCTTCGCGGAAGAGGAAGGCGCGGAAGAATTCGTATTCACGAAGCGGTGTTCGCGCGGATCGTAGCCGATGGAAGAATCCTTGCCGAGCGAGACGCCACGAACTCCGGAGTTACTTTCGACCACCGTCCTCGAAACGCGCGTTGGCGGCCCGCTGGCCACAAGGCTGCCGCTCAGGCCTTCGCGCGGCGGTGACTTCAGCGTTTCCCATTTTTGTCCGTGCTCGACAGGCATGACCTGTGCGCTCACGCCTTTCGTCCCCACGTTAGAGAGAACGCCGCGCTCCAAATTCAGAGGAGTCTTCCCTTTTTGATCGAGCGGATGCATGGGCACGATGCCGCTCTTGCCGCCCTGGCGAACAAAGACCGCCGTCACCGGATGATAGATGGGACGCGGGGGATGAACGCCCCGGGGGAACCGCCTTCCCGGGCCGACGGGATACCCTGGGTATCCGTAGAGAACCGGTGGGGAATAAAACCAGCCGCCGCAGGAGGCGTCGAAAAGCCATCCCCCATAGTGATAAGGGGCCCAGCCCCACGGCTGATAGCTGAGCCAAGTCCATCCAAAAGCGGGATCCATGATCCATTGCCCATTCGTGAATGGGGACCAGCCGAGGCCCACGCCAAACGGCCTCCAACCGTATCCATAGGCCCCGCAGGAGGAAAAGGCGCCGTAGGTATACAGATCGGCGAATCCCGGGGCGTAATAAGGCGAACCTGTGTATTGCAGCGCCGAGGTCGTGGCGGTGGAGACGCTGTCGATGCGGCCGGAAACCCAGTGATCGAAGTCATCTTCATCCGCAAGGCGGGCGACATTCACGGAAGAATCGTCACCTGCTTTTAGCGAAAGGGACTGGCCCTTTTCGAGCCGCGTCGTGTTCTTCTTGTGCAGAACGGAAACGCGGCCCTTAAAAGTTTCGACAGTGCTGCCGTCGTCGTAATTATCCAGGCGGAAGCCGCTCCGGCCGTCGGCTTCCACGGTGAAGTCGCCCCCCGTGACGCTGAAGTAGTCGCCGCTCGCAGGATTCACATAGAAGGAAGCGCTGCCCTGACGGAGAACGAGGCGCGTGGTGCGCGCGCCGTCATTGAGCGAGAGGTCATAAAACTCAAGAACGGTGTTTTCTTTCAGGAAAGCCATGGCGCCGTTCTCGAATT
>WNFD01063781.1_pt1 | contig 10476 bp, 13 predicted proteins | sample 5400491 | NCBI WGS metagenome assembly WNFD01 (sample SAMN13153343, study PRJNA577476) | soil metagenome | isolation source: 120 cm saprolite under Douglas fir tree site 2 hole 2 replicate 2 | place: USA:California | collected 2015-04-18 | reverse complement strand
CTCACCCATCATCAGATTCTCGCGCACCGTCAGTCCCGCAAAGACCTCGCGATTCTCAGGGACATAGCCGAGCCCTCTGCGGGCGATCTCGTATGGCTGAAGTCCGACCATCTCCCGGCCCGCAAATTCGACCGATCCCTGGACATCGACATCGCCCATGATGGCTTTCAACATGGTCGAGCGGCCCACGCCATTGCGGCCGAGCACGCTGACGATTTCTCCCGGGCCGACGTCGAGATCCAGTCCTTGGATGATGTGGCTCTTTCCGTAAAACGCATGCAGGTCGCGCACACGCATCAGCGCCGACGCTTCGCGCGCGCACGACGGTTTTGCAGGCGCATTCGTCATGGACGCGCCCCATTGTGGTGCGCGGCCTGGCCCAAATACGCCTCCTGCACGGCGGCGTTGGCGCGGATTTCCGCCGGCGTTCCGGTCGCGACGATCTCGCCGTAGACCAATACGGAAATCCAGTCCGCGATCTCAAACACCACGGCCATGTCGTGCTCGACCAGAAGTAGCGTGCGGCCCGCCGAAATGTTCCTGATCAGCTCGAGCGCCCGCTCCCCCTCGGTTCGACTCATCCCGGCCATGGGCTCATCGAGCAGGATGACATGCGCGTCGCCCGCGATCGTCAAACCAAGTTCGAGCGCGCGCATTTCCGCATAGCTGAGGGATTCCGCCAAGGTCTCGCGTCGATCGGCCAGACCTATGCTTTCGAGCACATGTCCGCAGCGCTCATTGATCGCGCGCACGCCATTCAGGTTACGCCACAGCGAAAATGCCTGCCCCTCGGCGCACAGGATGGCGCAGCGGATGTTCTCGAATACGCTCAGCTTGGGGAATACGTTGGTGATCTGGAAACTGCGCGACAGGCCGAGACGGCTCACTTCGAACGGCGAAAGGCCATCGATACGCTTTTCGTCCAGAAGGATACGGCCTCGCGTCGGCGCCATGCGTCCGCTGACGAGATTGAAAATGGTGGACTTGCCTGCGCCGTTCGGACCTATGATGGCGTGCCGCTCGCCCTGCTTCACTTCCAGGGTCACGCCGCGAATGATGTCGGTCCGGCCGAAACTTTTGTGCAGATCGTCCAATCGCAATGCAGCAGTGGATGATATTTCAGCCATGCCGAACCTTCGTCCGTTCGCGCAGCACCGCAGGCATTCTGTCGGCCGGTGCGGTTACGAGCCGGAGCCCGCAAAAGCCGCCGATGACCAGCACTAATCCCACGAGCCACGGCAACGGCGACCGCGAATTGACGGCGATGCCGAACAGCACGCGAATCGGCCCGTCCGAACTCTTCAACCCGACCTGATATCCGAGTTCGATCAGCAACATTCCGCCGACGGCCGTCAGCAGGAGCGGTATGACCAGAAGGAACTGGCGCGGCGAATGCCAGGCCTGCGCGGCAATGCCTTCGGGGCCGAACAGCGCCGCGATGCCGCCGGGCGCGTACATCACAACCACAACAAACAGGATGCCGAGATACATTTGCCATCCTGCCGTGATGTCGGAGAGAAGAATCTGCATCAGGGTGATGAGAACAGCGCCGATCACGGGGCCGACGAAATATCCGATGCCGCCGATATAGGTCATCAGGACGACCATCGCCGACTGATTGCCCCCGACATTGCTCACTGTCATGATCTCGAAATTGATGGCCGCGAGAGCGCCGGCGACGCCGGCAAAAAAAGCGGAAAGAACGAAGGCAACGAAACGCACCTGTCGCGTGCTGCAGCCGACGAATTCAAGCCGCTCCGGATTTTCGCGCACCGCACGCATGATCTGGCCGAACGGCGTGCGGGTGACGAAATACATGGCGAGCGACGAGATGAAGCACCATCCCGCGATCAGGTAATAGACCTGGATCTGAGGACCGAAATTGATTCCGAAGGGCGCGTAGAGCGCCGAGCGATCGGTCGTGATACCGCTCTCGCCGCCGAAAAAACGGTTGAGGATCGGCGCCGCTGACGACACCAGCTCGCCCAGACCGAACGAGATCATCGCGAAGATCGTGCCGCCGCGCTTGCTGGCAAGCGAGCCAAAGACAATTCCGAAAAACAACCCGCCCAGCCCGCCGACCAGCGGGATCAGCACAAGCGGAACCGGTGCGTGAGATGCTGCAACGGCGTTCATCACGTGAATGGCACAGAAACCGCCGAGACCGAAGAAGATCGCGTGTCCGAACGAAAGCAGACCGGCCTGTCCGAGCAGCATGTTATAGGACAACGCAAACACCACGGAGACACCGATGATGCACATCACGGCGATCGCGGAATCGGACCTGAATATCAACGGTAGTACAATCAAGAGCACCGCGGCCGAGGCCCATGTGAGCGCGAACCGCGCGTTCATTGCGAGCGAGTTAACCGACCGAGCCGTTCCAAGACTCCCGGCAGACAATTGGGAATGGGCCGTCACATCCGCCTCCCGAGCAGACCGGTCGGACGGAAGATCAACAGCAGCACCATCAGAAGATAGGGCACGACCGGCGCAATCTGCGCGATCGTGACCGGCCACAATTCGTCCAGCAGCAGCGGCGGCGAGACGATCCCGACCGCCGCCATGACAGTGCCGATCGAAACGTTGAGCGCCACCGCGAAGGTCTGGACCAGGCCGATCAGCAGCGAGGCGATCAGGGCGCCGGCAAGTGAGCCCAGCCCGCCGACCACGATGACGACGAAAAGGATCGGGCCGAACACGCCGGCCATCGAGGGCTGCGTCACGAACACCGGCCCCGCGATCACCCCGGCGAGGCCGGCAAGCGCGCTGCCCAGTCCGAACACCATCATGAAGATGCGCGGCACATCATGGCCCAGCATGCCGACCATCCGCGGTTGGGTCAGCGCCGCGCGCACAATCAGGCCAACGCGGGTCTTGGTCACCAGCAGCATCAGCAGCGCGAAGACCGCGACCGCGACCAGCAGGATGAAGACCCGGAAAGTTGGATAGCTGGTATTGAACAGCGTGAACGCTGTCGTGTTCAGTCCGGCCGGGATGCGATAGTCGGCCGGCACGCGGCCCCAGATCATCTGGACCAGTTCCTCGATGATGAACGCGAGGCCGAAGGTGAAGAGAAGCTCGGCGACATGACCATAGGCGTGGACCCTGCGCAGCCCGTAGCGCTCGATCAGCGCTCCAATCAAGCCTACGGCAAGGGGAGCAATCAGCAAGGCCGGCCAGATTCAGCACACCCATCATGCTGAATATCAGCGTGAGGCCGCTGGCGAGCAGAAACAGCAGCATGCCGTAAAGCAGTCCGTTCAGAATTGAAAATGTGACGAGCTGGAGCATGATTCCTGGCTTTTGACCGCTATCGGAGCTTCCGTCGGTTGCAGGCGGCACAAGGCCGCCTGCCCCGTCATTCTTATTACGGACGTTTCATCTGGCACGTGGTCGGCACAAGGGTATCCTCCGGCTTGACCTCGCCGATCTGGCGCCAGCCCCACCCCGTATTCTCCTCGTCGAACCCCTTGTCCTTCTCGATCGGGCCGATCGATGCCACATAGAGCGGCTGAAACACCTGATGATCCTCGGCGCGGATCCATCCGTCTCCGCCCGCGCGAGGCTTGAACTTCGCGCCTTCCAGGCTGGCAACGATTTTGGCGACGTCGAGGGTCTTCAGTTCCCTCGCCGCCTTCGCGAACATATCCATCGCATTGACGGATCCGGGATACATCATGGTCTGGCCGGCGCCGACCACTGCGCGAAAATTCTTTTCCTCCTCGCGGTAGGCCGCCGACGGAAGATTGGCGTGTGCTTCATAGATCTGGAAGACAGTGTGCGGCGGCAGTCCGCTCTGGCGGACGGCGGTGGGGCTGCCGATGCCCTGCGCGAAGAATGTATACCACTTCACCTTGAGGCCGGCTTCGCCGGCCGCCTTGAGCAGCAGCGCGAGATCCTGTCCCCACGCGCCGGTGACGACCGTGTCAGCCCCGGAAGCCTTGATCTTCTCCACATAGGGCGCGAAGTCATTGACCTTCATCAGCGGCACCAGTTCGTCGCCGACGATTTGGACGTCGGGACGCTTTTCAGCCATGTTGGCCCGCATGGCCTTTTGGATGCCCTGGCCTGTCGAATAATCTCCATTGAACAAATAAAGCTTCTTAGTATCGGCCTGTCCCTTGAGAAAGCTCGCGAGCGCGAGCACCTTCATGTCGATATTCGCGGCCCATCGGATCTGCCAATAGCTGCACTTCTCATTGGTTGCTGCGGGGTCGGCACCGGCATAATCGAAATACAGGGCTTGCTTGCTTGGATTCCGCTCGTTGAACTTGTTCAAAAAATCATTGAGCGCGACACCGGGCGCCGAACCATTGGCACGCACCAGCAACCGGACGCCGGAGTCGATCGCCTTTTGCGCCTGGATCGCGGTTTCCTGCGGGTTCATCTTGTTGTCATAGCCGACAACTTCGAGCTTCCGACCATTGAGTCCGCCGCTTGCATTGACCTCACCGGCGAGAAACTGCCAGGTCTTGAGCCCGACCTCGCCGGTGGTCGCAGCCGGACCCGAGAGCGGGTCGATCAGGCCGATCCGGAATGTGTCATCGGCGTGCACGGAGCTGCAGGATACGATCGCGCCGGCAACAGCAAGAACGCATACTCTTGCATTGATCATTTTGGTTTCTCCCCTTTTGTACTTATCGCGGATTCCAATTGGTTCAGGCCTGTGTCCCGCCATCGATCGGAATGATCGCTCCGGTTATGAAGCTGGATGCCTGCGAGGCCAGCAACAGCGCCAGCCCCTTGATCTCCTTGACGTCGGCAACGCGCGCCATCGGCAAGGTCTTTGAGAACATCGCGGCGCCCTCCGGCGTGCGGAGCCGGCCATTGGCGATGTTGGTCGCGAACGGTCCGGGCGCGATCGCATTTACGCGTACATTGTATGGCCCAAGCTCGAGCGCGGCGACGCGGACCGCCTGCGCGATCCCGGCTTTCGCTGCGTGATAGCCATAGCTCGGCAGGCTGGATGCCCTGAGTGCCGCGACTGAAGACGTCACGACGATCGATCCGCTTCGCTGGCGCTTCATGTGCTTGGCCGCCGCCCGCATCGTGAAGAATGCCCCGCTCAGATTGACGCGAAGGGATTGCTCCCATAGTTCCAGCGATGCCGTTTCGATCTCCCCTTCGGGATTGCCGAATCCGGGGCCACCGGTGACGCCGGCATTGGCGAAGACACAATCGAGCCGTCCATGGCGACCAACGATTTCGTCGAATGCGGCCGCAACCTCGCCCCGCGCGCTCACGTCGGTCAATGTCATTTCGACCTTGCAGCCCGCGGCGCGTAGCCCTTCGGCGGCCACATCAAGCGCCTTGCGATCGATATCCGCCATGACGACATGTGCCCCGTTCATGGCAAGAACTTCGGACATCGCCAGGCCAAGGCCGGAGGCGGCGCCGGTGACCGCGACGACATGGCCGGAAAGATCGAATAATGCGTCGGCCTTCATCTCAATCCTTTACGTTCGAACCGGACCCGGGAGCGGTTAGTCCGCACGCCCAAGCAGCGCACCGCCGTCGATGACGATATGAGTCCCCGTGATGTAGCTCGATGCCGGCGACGCCAGAAACAGCGCCAGCCCTTGGATCTCTTCCGGCCGTCCCACGCGATGCAGGGGGCTGCCGGCCTCGAAACGCTTCTGCAATTCCGGCGTTGTCAGCTGCGTCAGAAAAGGCCCCGGCAGAATTGCGTTCACCAGGATATTGTAGCGGGCGAGTTCAAGCGCCGATTGCTTGGCAAGGTGGGCGACACCCGCTTTGGAGATCTGATACGGCATCCCGACGATCGCGCCGGGCCTAACACCCGCGATCGACGCCGTCAGGATAATGCGCCCGCTGTTTTGCCGCTTCATCCCCTGATCGTCGTGAACATCGACGTCAGGTTGGTATCGATCACCTTGTCCCACAGGCTGTCAGGTATCGCCTCCAGCGCACCCTGCGGATCGCGCTCGCCGCTCATCGACAGAAAGCCGGGGCCGGCGTCGATCCCGGCATTGGCGAACACGACGTCGAGCCGGCCCAGGCGATCGACCGTCCGGTCGACGGCCTTCATCATCGCGGCGCGATCCGTAACATCGACCACGTCGCCATGTACCGCGGTGCCTCGGTCGCGCAGTTCGATGACAGCCCGATCCAGACACTCGCCATCGCAGTCGAGCAATGTTACGCGCGCGCCATTGTCGAGCAAGGCCTCCGCGAAGGCGCGGCCAAGCCCCTTGGCACCGCCGGTGATGAGAACGGACAGACCGGCAACGTCAAAGAGATCTTGCGTCTTCATCTCATGCCCCGGTCTTCAGCGACCAGCGCCGCACCGGGTCCCTGCCGTCCCAGCCCTGCGCCGCATCGAAGTAACTTTGATAGATCGCCTCCAAGGCATCCGTGGCCTCGATGATCTCGAGCATTCCCGGCAGATCTCGGGTCGTATCCATGTAGACGATGCGAACACCGCGCGGCGAAAGATCGGAGAAGGCGATCGGATAGCCGGCAGCCTCGTAGCGCGCGACGTCCTGATCGAACGATTTCGAGCAGATCGCCCAGTGATGAAAGCCGTGCCCCTTGATCTTGATCGTCTCCTGATACACCGAGGGCTTGTCGTCGTGTTGCTCGATCAGCTCGATCATCATGTGACCGGCGAATGCAACGGCGAGCGTAAGGCTCATATCGGTGGGCTGCCCCCGGTAATATCCCTTGCTCGGCGTAAATGGGCCGGTCACGAACCATGGCCCGACGTTCAGGCGTTGCGTGAAGTCGCTCATAGCACGATCGATGTTTTCGACCGTGTAGGCGGCCTGAACGATGCCCCCGACGGGCTGCCCGAATGAAAGAAATTTCATCGCTTGAAAAACTCCACGCTGCCTTTGAGACGTTCCTTGGCGACGAAAAAATCGAGGACGGCTGGCCTGCCGCCCTCGTTCGCATCAATCGCGCGCTTGAGCGCATTTTCGATTTCAGCGGGCTCCGTTACGCGTTCGCCGTAACATCCGGAAGCCTGCGCCAATTTTGCGAAGTCGAGATCCAGCGCGAACTCCGTTCCGATATAGCGCTCGCTGAATGCCTGGGCCTGGATATCCCTGATCGAACCGAGCGCGCCGTCATTCAGGATGCACCAGGTCACACCGAGCTTGAGCTCGGCCGCCACCGGCAGGATGTTCATCACCATCTGAAACGAGCCGTCGCCAACCAGACAGACCGCCGGCCTGTCTGGGTAAACCAGCCGCGCCACCGGAAACGCCGATGCCGAAAAACCCATACCGTAAAAGCTCGATGGTACGATGGTGGAGCGCGGCTGGTAGATCTTGAAATATGGAAAAGCTCCGCCCATGCCTTGCGCGAGCACACCGACATCGATGGCCACCGTGGCATGACGCGGAAAAGCGTCGCGAATTTTGCGGATCACCCGGATCGGATGAAGCGGCCGAGAGTCCGAGGCCACCATCTCGCTGATCTCGGATTCCAGCGCAGCTCGTTGCCGTGCCAGGTCGTCGGCACCCGTGTGCGTATCTGCATCGTTCCACCGGCTGGCAACGCAGGATTGATCCAGCTCGGCCAGCAGATCCTGCAAAACCAGCTTTGCGTCGCCGACAATCCCGATCGTGGCCACCACCGAGCGACCAATCTCGGCCGGGTCCACGTCGATCTGGATGTAGGTCGCCGCCGGGGCAGGCAGATAGTCCGGCTTCCAGTTGGTTTCCTGTTGCTCGAACCGGGTTCCAATGCCGAGGACGACATCCGCGTTTGGCAGCAGTCGCTTGGTGATCTCCTGTCGGTGATGCCCCAATCCACCGGCGGCCAGCACATGATCGTCAGGCAGGATGCCACGCCCTGCCAAGGTCGTGGCGACAGGGATCGCGAGCGCTTCTGCAAGCCGTAGCACTTCGCCGGCTGCATCGGATGCGATGGCGCCGCCGCCTGAAACGATCAAAGGCCGCTTTGCCGACCGCAATGCGGCGGCGGCAGCCTTGATCTGAACGGCATCGCCACAAGACCTCGCGGGCTTTCCAACCGGCTTATAATTGGAGAATTCGATGTCGGAGGCGAGGACATCCTGCGGAATATCGACCAGCACGGGGCCCGGCTTTCCCGAGCGGGCGACGTTGAAGGCCTGCCGAAGGCTCTCGACGATCAGATCGGGCCGATCGACCCGGATCGCCCACTTTGTGATCGGGCCGAAAATCCGGACCTGATCGATCTCCTGGCTGGCACCGCGATGCGCATTGCGCGTTGCGCCCCGCCCCGCGATGATCACGATGGGCAGCGCGCCGACGAATGCCTCGGCAATGCTGGTCACGAGATTGGTCGCGCCGGGGCCAGCCGTGACGCAGCAGATACCGGGTGGCGGACCAGCACGTGGGTAATTTCCTGCTGCCCGTAAAGGGCATCATAGATGCCAATGGTATGGCCACCGGGCATGCCGAAGACAAATTTGACCCCCTCAGCCTTGAGGACTTCGACGACTGCGCGACCCGCACTAAGTTTCGCCATTTAGCTGCATCCATTTCGGCGCCCGGGCTCCGGAGCTGTTGTTGTTTTGTCGAATTGAAGGCTCGCACGCGAGGGCCTGGTGGCCTGGTTTCAATTCAAAGCATGATTGCAGGCTTGCTGTTGCCGGCCGTGTGCGCGTCGGCCGCGTTCGGGCCGGTGGACGCAACCATCGTCCGACCGACAAGCAGCCCTAACCGCTTCCATATGCCCATTTCCTCCCCAGACCCCGCGCTGTAACCGGCGCGCGGGACGTCGTCGCCCGGCTGCCGAAATTTGTGATAACAAATCACATATCTCAGCACAAGCGCCGAGAACTGGAAACGCCTAGGCTTGCTGGATTCCGGGCGCAGCCGGACGGCCATGAGGGGATCGACGGCGAATTGCCGGGAGACGTTGCGCGAAAAATCAGGTAGCGGGCTGCTTCGCGCCGATCAGAGTAGCGATAATGCGATCGCTGCCCTTCATCAAATCGTTCTCCAACGCTGCCCGCGCAGCCTTGGCATCGCGCGCCTCAAGCGCCGCGATGATCCGATCGTGCCCACGCGCCCCCTCCGCTGCAAAGTTGTGCGGAATATGATTGAAAACCGGGCCGATCTGCAGCCACAGCGACTCGATGATCGAAAGCAGCAGCGGACTTCTGGCCGCTTCATAAATCACGAAGTGGAATTTCTGATTGAACGAGAAGAACTGCCGCGGCTTATTCGAGCCGAGCGACTTGATCCTGACGTGGTACCGTTTCAGCGCGTCGATCGATTTCCAGAAAGCCGTCGATTGTTATCTCGGGGACGATCACCTTGCGGTTGGGCAGCATTTCCAGCGCACGCTCAGCCACCAGCCGGCCGATCGCGTCCCGGACCGGCATCAGACTCACCTTCAGAGCCTGAGCCAACGCGCGAAGAGTGAGTTCCGCACCAGGTTCGAATCCTCCGGACATGATCATTGTCCGCAGCTCTCGATATACGCGATCATTGAGGGTTTCGCGCTCAACGGCGTTGATGGAGAAATTGAAATGCGTCTTGCCGACTGCTTTGGCCATTAAATCTTTCCGAATGGACGGTCATCCATACAGACAATTAAGCGCATTGGGAATATCCGGCGCCTATTGAAGGACGTTGCCGGACAACCTCGGTGCAGAAGGCGACCTCACCATTCCTCCACTGCTCGCCCAGCGTCTGCAGCGCGGCGATGCCCATCGCGCCGCCGAGGTTGCGCATCATGTTGAACAGTCCCGACGCGGAACCGGCGTTCTCCGCCTCGATTCCGGCGGTTGCGCCGCTCACCGGGTGCTGATCGAGCCCTCGTTCGACGATCCATGCATGGCACTTTGCATCATCGATCGGGCGCTACGCCGCGCGCTGCAGATGGAAAGTTATCCGAAGTTTCATAATGAAGTCGGGGTGCGGATCGTGCGCATTGGCTGCCGCGAGTTCAAGTGCATTGGGGATAAACCGCCGCAAGATCACCCACACATCTACCTCAAGATGGGCGATGCCTGTGAGATCGTCTGCCCCTATTGCTCTACGCTATTCCGCTTCGATCCGAGCTTGGGCGCACACGAAGCTGATCCGGCAGATTGTGTTTACGGTGACAGGGACTGAGTTGAATTGCAGTAACGCTGCTTCCTTCGTCATGGCGGCCGCAGCCAACCAGCGTCAGGCGCCATCGTCCCGCAGTTTCGGGGCGGTTCACGATGGCCACGAACGATCCGAATTCGGCAGGATGCAAGCGTCACGACGGCCGAACCAGCGATAGCGGTTGCGCGCGACCAAGTCATAGGTCGCGTCGCGGATCACCCGTGGGATGAATTGGAAGATCCATGTCCACTGCCAGCGCGGAAGCTCGCGCGCAATGCGCAGTACGGCTTCGGATTTTATATAGGCCTGGCCGCTCGCCAAGAAGGCAAAGGAATCCGGGCGATCAGGATCGATGCCGAGATGCTCAGCGAGCGGACGTCCCTCGGCCAACTGGATCGGAACGAAGCGAAAATAGCCGCGG
>WNFD01049675.1_pt2 | contig 10476 bp, 13 predicted proteins | sample 5400491 | NCBI WGS metagenome assembly WNFD01 (sample SAMN13153343, study PRJNA577476) | soil metagenome | isolation source: 120 cm saprolite under Douglas fir tree site 2 hole 2 replicate 2 | place: USA:California | collected 2015-04-18 | reverse complement strand
ATGGCGGGTAGTTCTTGTATGGGGGGCCGAACTGACGACCCAAGAAGCAGCCGACCTCCTAAATGTGTCGCGTCCATTTCTCATTGGTCTTCTCGAAGATGGTCAGTTATCTCATCACAACGTTGGAACGCATCGCCGGGTGAGATTTGCGGATCTCATGACTTACAAGCGGCGTCGTGACGCCGAAAGCGAAGAGGCGCTACGCGAGCTTACGGCACTATCTCAGGAAATGAAGCTCTACACCTGAGCATCACAATAATCAGGGCAGAGAAGGGGGAGGGGGCGCGGAGTGGCAGACTTTACAGTCGTCTACGTCGTGCACGTCTATAAACTAGTGGACATACGTCACCCGTTCACAACCCGAGGGCGGCTTACGGACGGAGACCAGCAAACGTGCTCGAAACGCGGAGCAAGTTCAACCGGGTTGGAGGGCCGCCAGTGACATTCTGACCGCTAAGGGACACGTAGATCTCGCGATGCAGGTCAGGCGATTTGTGGAACAAGGTTATTGGCGTTCTCTACAGCGTTTGACGAACGGCGAGCAGCGTAAGCGCTCTTTCCGCGGTTGGCGCAGGAATGGTTGAGCCGTGCCCCGATGGCTATGCAGGCACTCATAAGCTGGCCGCCATCGTCGAATGGCACATACATGAAATTAGTGATAGTATTGCCAGCGTTCATGTATTTCACGAGACTTTGCCATGAGCAATGATACGTATATCGTCCGCATCCCTTCGGCCGACGTGCCGCGAGCTTTGAAGCCGGAAGTCGAAAGCGTCCTGGCGGAACTGATCCCCTTGGTTACCGCTCGGGTAAAGGAGAAACGGCAGACGGACTTCAAGTCGCTGCTCGACGTGCTGTTGCGCGGAGTCAAACTGCGTACTCTCGATATCCGCCGGGCTCAGAAGCAAGCGAAAGCGCTTGAGGCTGTGCTGGAGAATTCCGAGTGGCTTACGGCCGAGGAGATCGGCGAGCGCGGCAAGTTCAGTCCCAGCAATCTCGCTGCGCCTGCAAATCGCTGGAAACAGGAGGGAAAAATTTTTGCCGTTCCGTACCAAGGGCAAGATCGATTTCCGCGCTATGGGCTTGACGAGGCATATCGACCCATACCCGGTCTGGAATCCGTTCTGAAGCTGTTTGGGCCGATCAGCCCGTGGCGTGTCGCCGTCTGGTTTGAATCCACCAATGCTTGGCTCGGGAATCACCGCCCGCGTGAATTATTGGGCAACGAGCCGAAAAGAGTGCTACGCGCTACGGAACACTATCGTAACTCCAGCCATGGCTAGGCGTCGGACGGCTCCGCGCCCGCCGTCTGAAAACTCTCCCAAACTCGTTGCACTTGGCGTGGGTGCGCTATGGCGGGTGCACTCCAGTTCCTACCGCGCCACCCAGTTCAATCCTAGCAACCGCGGCGACGCCCGGTTCAGTCCGATCGGGCGACCTGACGGCACAACCATTCCTGTGCTGAGTGACGCGCGGTTCAGTCCGATCGGGCGACCCGATGGCACAACCATTCCTGTGCTGTACGGGGCAAGCACTTTGGCGGGGGCGATGATGGAGACCGTGTTTCACGATGTTCCGACTCCGCCCGGCGGATACATTCTCGATATCGACGCTTTGCGGGAGCAGCACCTCGTCGTCTCACGCATTCGGCCGAAGCGTCGTCTGCAGGCGGTCGACCTTTCGGTGAAGGGACTCAAGCGCCTGGGCCTCCATCGTACGGATCTCATTGACACCCCGGTTACCGCATATCCGCGGACGCGCGAGTGGGCGGCGTGGTTTCATACCGCGACGCGCGCCAAGGGACTTCTCTGGACGTCCCGGCAGGATGACGCCGCGCGAGCGGTCGCCTTGTTCGGTGATCGACTCCCGGAATCAGCGTTCAAAATTGAAGTCGATCGCGAGCCTCTGTGCCAGGACGAGCATCTCGATGCCTTGCTCGAACTCGCCGAGCACATCGGCATTGAACAGCTCTTTGGTTTGTAGTACCTCGAGGGCATACAGTCATGGTCTTAGCCCACGGCCGCCCAAATCACCGCGTCCGGAAGCGCAAGTGTTGCGCGAGCAATGCGACATAGCGGGGGCAATGTTCCTTTACAAAACTTTCCAATTTCGAAAGCGGCGGCTTTCCGTGATAAATATTTGCCCAAGCGCCGGCAACCTGTCCGAAGAATTCCGCGGGCGCGTCCACGGCCCATTCCTTGTACTGTGTCGACGACTCCTCGTCGAAGTCATAAATACCTTGCAATATTCCCAGGCAACACGCACTCGCTCGTTCAGGCAGCCCTAACGTTCGGTATCCCTCCATGTCCTGCAGAAATGGCGCCAGCGCTTCCTCGAACATCTGAAATGCCGCGTCCCCGGGATCCACATATCCGTCGCGCCGGGCGCCTGACTTGTCGAAGATATCGTCGACATCCAGGGACACCAGTTCGTCCATCACGTTCGCCGCCACGCCTGCTACGTCGACTTCACCCAGGAGATCGCCGGCAACGGCGTCAATTTCGCGCGCTAACCCCGCATCGCGGTCGGCGAGGATTTCCAGTATCGACAACGCGTCGGAGCCCGTTAGCGATTCGAGAATTCTGGAGCGAGAGGGGAGCTTAGGTTTTACGACCGGCTTGACAGCCGACTTGCGCAATTTTTTCTTCATCTGCAATTCTCGTCACCATCGGGTCTGCGTGCTGAACGGCGCCGCGGTTCGCGCCTTCCCTCCCGCGCCAGACGTTGTCGTTCGCGCCGTTCAACCTCATCCAGTAATTCCGCGACCGTCCGAGATTTCGCCGCCGTAGGCGAGTTGACTGTAGGGCGCGTATGGTGATAGCGCCGGAGCAATTCAGCACGCAAACCGTGCTCGTTGTCGATTGCAAGGCGGCTGAGCAGGGCGGTCTTTTCTGACTCGGGAAGCCCGGCAATCCATTGCCGGAATTGCTCGCGCGCTACCCTGTCGTTCGTCGGCTGGCTTCGCACCGCTGCAACAGCGATCAATTCTGCGCCGACGTACAAGAAATCCGCGAGCGCTTTAAGTGGCGCGCTGAGCACGCCTAGACCTGGAGGGACGGGTGGCTCGGGTGCATCAGCGCTCAGTTCACCGCTTTGTACGGATGACAGCCACGCAAGGTACAAGGCGCGGTGATCGCCCGCCGCGATATCGGCGCGCAAGGGGATAAGCGAGGAGAGTAAGCCAGTGCCGTCATCCACCTCGCGATCACCTCCCTCGTTTTCCGCCATGAGATCCAGAACCAAGAGGTCACCCTTTACATGCGCTGCAGCAGAGTGGCCGCGCAAATACCGCTTCGCGGTCTTGATGTCGAGCGCCTGGGAAGGCAGGCGCAGCATCAGCCGATGCGTGCCCCAGTTGGCAAAATACAGGAATGCATCAAAGTACTTTTGCACCCATGTGGAGGGATTACCCTTGAAGTCACCCCATTCATAGTGATTGACGAAGCGCGTGGCCGTGATGGTCGCGCGGGTCGAGTATTTACGCAACTCACGGATGTCGTGTTGTGTGAGGGCTCGATCGATGGCCAGGAATTCGTAGTACTGATACTCACTCATGGTGCGGCCCCGCGCCGCAACCGTTTTGCTTCGCGTCGGGCGGCCTTCTTCTGTTCCAGGAGGCGGGCGTGCTCCTCAATCGAATGCACTACGCCGGGACGATCCCGGCCAAAGCGCTTCTGGTAGAGAGATTCGATGAAGGCCGGCAGCGGCAGTTTCCAGGGCTCTTGGTCGGCGTTATCGAGCTTTCCGAGTTTTTTGGGATTCATGCCAAGCTCGCGCGCCATTTGAACCTGGGCGTGCGACAGGCGGTGGCGTTTGCGGGCGGTGATCCATTCCCGCAGGTGATCGGGGATACGAACTGGCTTGGAGGTGGTTGGGTTATCCATGGCGTGTCCACCGGCGGTAAGCTTCGATCCATTTGGCACCCGCAGGTACAGCTTTCGGAAGTGGCAGGTGGAGTATGCCGATCTTCTGCCGCTTCGTGCCTCGGCGGCAAATTGCGACGATCTCCTCCGGCGCAGAGATATCTTCGACAGTAACCGGTATACCCAGTACCTCAGTTTCAAACGGCAGAGCGAGATCGTCCCCGACCATCGTGGCAAATCCCATCCGCTGTTCGTATTCGTCGTGCGCGTCCACAGTGGCTTCGTTGATCAGTGCCTTGAGTTGAGCACGGCTCGGTGGCCAGCGTCGGAGCACTGTCTCCGCTCGCCGCGTCAGCGCTGCTCCCGCTGTTTGTCGTGTCGAGCGGAGTCTTGAGTTGTTCTTCATTCTTAGCACCGAGGGTCCGTATGTTTGGAGCCCACCATTTTCCTAGGGGTCATTTCCGCATCCGTCGCACCGGAGTCGGCAGCGGCTTTGGGGGGCGGCGAAACGAGAGGCCAATCGATTAACAGGCTACGATGGCCACTATTGTCATGTCGGCCGGAAAAGTACATATTTAAGTACACCGTCGGAGTTAGGCAGGCGAAAACCCTAGCAATGACAAGGGGTTGGGGTCTGGATGTGTGTTCCATCGCCCGCTCCACTTTTCGTTGTCTGGCGTGTCCCTGCGTCGTCCTAGGAGGCGGCTCAGCTTATCGCCCAGTTCCCAAAGCCTCGACTCTGCTGCAACCGTTCCTTTGATCGAATGCGTCGAGGTGAGCGTAGGGGCGAGGATTTTGGTGCCGTCACTGCCCGCTTGTGATCGGAAGAGAGAGTGACAAGATCGTCGCTCTCAGGTTTCCACACTTTTCGGCGTGTGTTTCTGTTCGGTCCGAGCGCTCCAACGGTACAGATTTTCATCCCCACAATGTGGACATTTGATCGCAGTCAATTGGTCATCGAAATCCGTCAACGCTTTGCCGCCCGGCGCTGTGTCCGCAATCGCAATGACTCGCCCGCACGATCGACTCTTACACAACCAGCCTACGTAGACCTCGCCCGCCACCATCTGCTGCGGCGCCCTGACATCGACGTGGCGCAGTGGGGCTGACGCGACCGGTTTGTGTGATGGCGTACCCCGGCTCTTTGTTGGACGTTTGATCGCCATTGCCACCTCTCCGCTGTGAACATAGGAGAGCCTACCGCGGCCGCAATGCATCTGCCAGCCCAGATTCAACGGAAGAAAGCAGGACATTATGTCTGGGCTCTACTCGTCGGCAATCGACCCGAACGGGTCAGTCGTGAGCGGCAGCAATCGGACAGTCGAGACGCGCTCGCCATTCGATTCCGCATCAGCCTTCCGCCACCGATTGCTTCAGCAGATTAAATACCGGAACGAAAAATCCAGTTTCCTTATCGTCAATTCGTTTGGCCACCGTGCTGAACGGGAACCCCGTCACCCGATCGTCTTGACTACGTACCACCAGATCGCGCCCGCCCACATCGGTGATTGCCAACCAGCGCATTTCGAGACTTCTGTTGCAATATATTCCAAAGGCGGCACCAGTGATTCGCGTAACAACTGGAGGGGAGAAGCGCCCTCGATCCATTGATTGATGCCACGCCTCAAAAGCTATATCAAGATCAGCAAGCGTCCAATCTGGCAATATTCTCCCTAGAAAGGCCTGGGAAAAGTATTGCAGCTCGGAGGCATCGGCATTTAATTGATCGACTTCGAAAGGGTTTCGACCAACTCTGGGGTGGCTTCTACTGTCGCCGTCCACGCCGTCACCTCTCCGGCGGGTCCCAACACTGGTTTGATTTGCGGCGGTTTACCGTCGCTCGTCGATTGACTGACGCGGAGGCGTTCCCGTGCGGAGCTCAAAGTCTTCGGGATGCCCACCCCGAGTTTTGAGAGAATCCGACGGATAATGTCTTTCAAGGACAAAATGGGTATCCCGGTGATCGAATTCCATTGAGGCCAATTAGCCTACCTTAAGGCGCGAGCGACCGCTTCGCGGCACACAGTTCAGCCGGCCATTATGTGCATCGATCGATTATGTGCATATTAGTTGGCTCGCTGCCAGCAAAGGCCTGAGAACATAGGCCGCGAGCAGTTTGGGGCTGCTGTTCGCTGCACATAATTTTGGTAGTCAACTGGGGTGGTATCACCACCTCAGGAGACCACCATGGATCCGATCAGTTTGCTTCATGCCAGGCCCAAGGCCTGGCTGGCGACTAGCGTATTGGCGCCGCACGCCGCCGCCTTCGCTACCTACCTGACGCACGCTCGATATTCCTCCCAGAGCTGCGGCACCTACGTCGCGAGTCTGGCGCATCTGGGGCGTTGGATGAGCCAGTGCTGCCTCCCCCTTGGTCAGCTCGACGAGGCGGCGGTCGAGCTGTTCCTCGACAGGCACCTGCCGCGCTGCGACTGTCCCAGGCCAGTGGTGCGTACACACAGTACGCTGCGCGCCGCGTGCACGCACTTGCTTAAAGTACTTCGCGAGCAGCGCGTGATCGCCGAGCGTGCCGGTGCGAGCGGCCCGATTGCCGAGGAGTTGGATCGATACGACGCGCACCTGCGTGAGGCCCGCGGGCTCAGCGAGGAGACACGCCGCAGCGGCCTGCGGCTGGTTCAGCGCCTGCTGCGGTATAAGTTCGCCGACGGACCGGTGGTGCTTGCGCGGCTGCAGCCCGAGGACGTGCGCCAGTTCATCGCCACGCAGCTGGATCTTCGGCGCACGACTTCCAACGCCACGGCGCTGACCTCGGCGCTGCGCGGGTATTTCCGTTACCGTACGACCTTGGGTGATCGGGTCCATGGGCTGGTCGGCGTGATTGCCGCGCCAGCCCATTGGAGCTTGGCTCCGCTACCACGAGCGCTCAGGCCCTTTGAGGTCAAGCGGCTGCTCGGCTCCTTTACCGCCGAGCTGCCGTCTCCCCGCCGCGGCTACGCCATGGTGCGCTGTGCGCTGGACCTGGGTCTGCGCAGCAGCGAGGTGGCCCAGCTTCAGCTCGCCGACATCGATTGGCGCGCCGGCACCGTGACGCTACGGCACACCAAGTCGCGTCGCGAGGATGTTTTGCCCCTGCTGGCACTCACCGGCCGCGCGCTGGCCGACTACCTGCGCTACGAGCGCCCCAAGACCAGCAACCCCGCCGTCTTCGTGCGCCGCCTGGCGCCGCACGATCAACCGATCAGCGCTCATGCCGTGCGGCGCGTGATCCGCGACGCCTTTGGGCGCATCGGTCTCACACACGGTCGCTCTCATGCGCTACGCCACACGCTGGCCTGCCAACTGCTCGATCAGGGCGGTTCGATCAAGGAGGTCGCCGATGTGCTGCGCCACCGTTCGCTCAACACCACGCTGATCTACGCCAAGCTCGATCATCCACGATTGGCGGCGGTGGCCTTGCCATGGCCGGGGAGTTCCACATGAGCGCCCCCACCCTCATGCACCGGGCGCAGACATTCCTGGCCGAACGTCGCCGCCTAGGCTTCCAAGCGCGTAATCCCGGCTACGCGTTAATCAGCTTCGCGCGATTCGTGGAACGTCGGCGTCATCACGGGCCCCTGACGGTGGCGCTGATGGCCGAGTGGGCGCGGCGCGATAAGGCACAGCGCGGCACCGCCGAGACCTGGGCGCGACGACTCAAAATCCTGCGGCCCTTCGCCCGCTGGATGCGCCAGTTCGAGCCACGCACCGCGGTACCCGATGAGTCGATCTTCGGACCGGTGCCGGGACGCGTGGCCCCGCACATTTATCACGATGAGGAGATCGTGGCGCTACTGGTCGCTGCGCGCGCACTGCATCCCCAGGGCGGCTTGCGACCGGCGACCTTCGAGGCGGTGTTCGGGCTGCTCGCATCGACGGGCTTGCGGGTCTCCGAGGCGCTCGCCCTGCGCGACGCCGACGTCGATCTCACGGCCGGCACACTCACCGTGCGCCGGACCAAGTTCATGAAGTCACGGCTCGTGCCGCTACACTGGAGTACGGTCGAAGCACTGGCGCACTACCGACAGCGGCGCTGTCGGGCGACGCACACCAGCGCCCAGATGCCGTTCTTCATCAGCTCGCGCGGCCGTCTGTTGGGCCGGGCCCTGGGCCAACGCCAAGTGCATCGCGTCTTCATCGAGTTGCGCAACCAGTTGGGATGCACCAGCTTCGGCACAGCTTCGTCGTCAAGCGCATGCTGCTATGGCACCGCCAGGGCATCGACCTCGATCAAGCCATGTTCTCGCTGTCCACCTACCTCGGACACGCCAAGATCTCCAACACCTACTGGTATTTGAGCGCCGTGCCCGAACTGATGGCCCTGGTCGGCAACCGGTTCGAACGCTTCGTGGCGGCACCGGGAGCGCTCGATGAGTAAGCTCACGCCAAGCGCCTCCGTACCGTCCTTCCCCGCGCTCGTGCAAGCGTTCTTTGCCGAACACCTCACCCAACAGCGGGCCCTGAGTCCCCGCACCGTGGCCACTTACCGGGATGCGTTCGTCCTGTTCCTCGAGTTCGTCCAGGCGCACTGTGGGAAGTCACCGACGGTCATCACGCTCGCCGACCTCACGCCCGAGTTGATCCTGGCCTTCCTCGATCATCTTGAGCGCAAGCGACACAACACGGTCCGCAGCCGTAACGCGCGGCTGGCCGCCTTGCGCTCGTTCTTGAAGTTCGCGGCGCACCGCGACCCCTCGTCCTTGAACGCCATCGAGCGCGCGTTGGGCGTGCCGGTGAAGCGCTTTGAGCGGCCGATGCTCGGCTTCCTCTCCAACCCGCAGATGCGCGCGATCATCGGCGTGCCCGACAACACCTGGACCAGCCGGCGTGACCACTTGCTCCTCGGCCTGCTCTACAACACCGGGGCGCGAGTCTCCGAGATCATCACCGTGCGCGTCGCCGACGTCGTGCTCCACGGTGCGGCTTGCGTACACCTGAACGGTAAGGGCCGCAAACAGCGCTCGATCCCGCTGTGGGGTTCGATCGCCAAAGAGACCCGAGCCTGGCTCAAGTACAACCCACTCGCAGCCCACCGCGCGCTGCTCCCCAACCGCGACGGTGAGGCCATGACCCGATGGAACGTCAGGCAGCGTTTGGCGGTGGCGGTGCGCGCAGCAACCAAGCAATACCCCGACCTGGCTACGCGGCACATCTCGCCACACACCATCCGGCACTCCACGGCGATGCGGTTGTTGCAGTCCGGCGAAGACCCCAGCGTGATCGCCTTGTGGCTGGGGCATGAAAATCCAGCCACTACCCATCACTACGTCGAGGCTGATCTCTCAATGAAGACTCGAGCACTCGCGCGACTGCAGGATCCCAAGACCAGGAACCGCCGCTACCGTGCTCCAGCCTCGCTGCTGTCCTTCTTGAAGGGTCTGTGATTATGTGCATCTAGAACGAAGTCGGCGGCTCGTTTACCGGGCCGCTGACGCTTATATGCACATAATCGATCGATGCACATAATGGCCGTTATGTAGAGATCTACATAACGGCCAAAACCGGACCTTCCGGATCGCAGAAATGCCTGTCAGAAAGCTGCCCTTCGTTGCCGGAGGTACGTTAGCATCAACTTTGTCTTCCTGGCGGAATGTGGCGAATGGAATCTCCATGAAGAACTATCTCTTTTTAGCAATCGCGAGTGGGTTGTTGATCAGCGCAATGACCTTCAACGTAAATGCGCAGGATGTTGCGCCTCCTGCTCTCCGGGCTTCCGCGTGCGTACACGAGCCGCCCATCAGCATCCCGGAAAACAAGCTGCTGCATTTTGACAGTCCGATCCGCATTCCCAATTCTTATCTCGTTCAGTTCAAATGCGAAAAAGCGCTCGCTGTATACAAAGCGAATGCGGCTTCGCATCGGTCCCAAGTGTTAGCGGGCACATTGCCAACGAGTCAGGCGAACTGCGTCGCGTTGGCATCCGCATATGCCGCTCGTTTCGGAGGAAGTGTTGGCAGTGTTTGGTGTAGTGTTGGTGTACTTCGAGGGTTCAGCATATTCGGAATCTCAGAAGCGGGAATCGTTGATCTCGCAATGGATGATCGCGTCGAATTCGTTGAGCCGGACATGGTTGCTACGACTTAGACGGCGGCAAACTGGCAGGAGCTTGAAAGTCCCGATGGCGGACGCTGTCCTACCCTTACTGACCCTGTGGAGTTGACAAGGAATGTTGGACAACTACAGCCAAACGCCCCATGTGTGTTTCAAGGTGGAATTTGCAACGGCAGTGAGTGCCGGTGATGAGCTTTTGCGAATTTTAGAGAGCCACCTTCACGCTCGATTTGAGTCGGTTCGACGGATAAAATGGTGGTTCCCGATCCGGTGGGTCTTTGTATTTTACGTGGGACAAAACAAGTTCACTGTGCTTTGCGATAGAAGCAGATTTGCGGATAACGAATGGATCTTGCTAGCTAGTCCTTTGGATACACGAAGTCTGTTGGATGGTCTACGTCGACGCAAACCGGTCTTTTCTACTACTGACCTTATGCTAGTTTGCCGCCAGATTCATGCTCTATTGGCCACGGTAGCAGGCATTACCCGTATTCGGTGGTACTTTAAAGGGTTTCGCGGTCAGAGTGAGGTAGGAGTCGCGACGCCGGATGAACTACCTTGGACT
>WNFD01007931.1_pt1 | contig 10476 bp, 9 predicted proteins | sample 5400491 | NCBI WGS metagenome assembly WNFD01 (sample SAMN13153343, study PRJNA577476) | soil metagenome | isolation source: 120 cm saprolite under Douglas fir tree site 2 hole 2 replicate 2 | place: USA:California | collected 2015-04-18 | reverse complement strand
GGATCCGGCACATCGGCGGAGCCGAGATCACCGTGGATCAGTTCAGGGGCCAGGCATACCTGGGTGACGTGAACCTAGACGCTGCGGTCGCAGCCTGCCTGGCGACCCTGGACGATGCGAGCCTGTCGCCGCGCAACAGAGCACGCCGCCGCGCTCAGCTCGCGTCGACACTTGCCGACGGCGGCGACATAGCCAGTGGCATCAGCGAGGGCCTGATGGTGCTGTCCTCAATCGAGGGCGGCGTGAGATCCGTCCGCACGCTGAACGAGCTTCGCCCGGTTCGGATTGCCGCGGGCCCGTCGAGGAAATCCGGCGCGGAGGAGTTCCGCTCGCGGTTCGACACGGCTGAGCAGACACTGATCGCCGCGTAACCCCGGCTACCAGGAGAGCCGGACACCACTACGTGTGACTCCGCAGGCGCGGGCGCGCGTATGTGCGGTGACCGGCGTTCGGGCTTGCCGGGCACCGTATATGCGCCGCCCGGGCCGCCCGCAGGGCCTGTTCGCAGTGTCACCCCGGCAGGGCTCCGTGGCGTTGCGGTTCGCCGTCACCACGCTCCCCGCCCATGGCGTCACCACGGCAGGGCTCCGTGCCGGGCGGTGGCACTGTCACTCCGCTCCCGTTCGGCATAAAAATCTTCGAAGTAATGCGGGGGTTCACTGCGGCTCTTTGTGGTCGTGCTTCCACCATTGCCTGAAGGTCTGCTGTGCGGGGAGGGGGACGTCGCGTGCGCTTGTCCAGGCAGACAGCTGGGGCAACCTGGTGGTCGCGTTCGACGTGCCCGACGCCCATGATCAGTTGAGCGTCACCGGAACCTCTACCGTCGAGACTCACCCGGCCGGGGAGCGCCCGCGTGCGGGCTGGGAAGACATCGGCGACCCGCGAGCGCTGGACCGGCTCGCTGAGCTGCTCGTCCCGACCCCGCTTACGGCGCTGCCCGACGAGCTCGCCGGGGAGTGTGACCGGCTCCGCGCCACGGCGGATCCGGCGACCGCCACCGAGGAGGCCGTGGCCGCGCTGCGCCAGCGGCTCCGTTACGAGCGCGGCGGCACCGACACGATGACCACCGCCGCCGGCGCCTGGGCCGCCGGGCACGGAGTCTGCCAGGACTTCGCGCATCTCACCCTGGCCATCCTGCGTCACCTCGGCATTCCCGGCCGGTATGTCTCCGGCTATGTGCACCCGCTCGCGGAGGCGGCGCCCGGGGAGACCGTTGACGGCGAGTCCCACGCCTGGGTCGAGGCATGGACGGGCGGCTGGTGGGGGATCGACCCCGCCAACGACGCGCCCGCCGGTCACCGTCACGTCATCGTCGCCCGCGGCCGCGACTATGCCGACGTCCCGCCGATCAAGGGCGTCTACGCCGGGCCCGCGCAGCAGCAGATGACCGTCACGGTGCGCATTACGCGCGCCAGGTTACGCTGGCTGGCCGCGGCCCCCGGCCTGACCGCGAGTCCGCGCGCCCCGCTCCCGTTCGGAATAAATGTCTTTGTGATCTGGTGCCGCTTGTCACTACCCCGACCTGCTGTTGCGCGACTGAGCCGGTCGCCTACCTGTCCATGCCGGGGGTTGTCACTTCGTGCAGGGCGGCGTTGATCCTTGGCCAGTTGAAGGTCGCCAGGCCGTCGTCGCCTCGGGTGGTCACGGCATCCGGGTCGAGCACTGTCACGCCGGCCTCCGTGAGCCTGGAAATGCTCGGCGCGTAGGCGGGATGCTTACGTAGCACCGCTTTCACGCAGGGGACCGCGATGACCGGAATCCCGGTGCCGAGCATCTCGTTGAGCACGCCCAGCGCCAGGGTGTCGCTGAATCCGGCTGCCCACTTGTTGATCGAGTTGAACGTCATGGGAGCGGCGAGCACAGCGTCGGCACGCGGCAGGGAGTCCTGTTGCAGGGGAGGACGTGCGTGCACCCGCGCGAGGCACCCGGAGGCAGCTGCCAGGGAATCGAGATCGATCCACGAGGCCGCAGTCGGCGTCGCGATGACGCATACCGACCAGCCCCCGGTGTGCAGCACGGTGAGGAGCTCCCCGATCCGCAGCACCGGCGGAGCCGCTGACACCACCAGGTACAGGCAGCGCGTCGCACTGCTCACGCCGCCACTCCCGCGCGCAGGGCGAGGCCGCGCAAACCGGGCACGGCGCGGCGACGCTCGCGGGCCAGCAGGTCCCGGATGATCGCGTGGGCATCGGGGCTGGCGCTCATGACTTCCGGGGCAGCCCGCTCGGTGTCCAGCAGGTGGATCACCGCCTGCGGGTCCTCGCCAAGCTGCGCGTGCGCCAGGGCGCTGTCGAGGTGGAACTGAGCCTGGCGCCCGCGCAGCCCGGCCGGCAGCGTGGTGATGTCGATCCGTTCGGCAGTCGCCAGCGCACCGTACGGGTCGTTCAGCGCGATCGACGCGGACACGCGGTGGATCAGCACGTTAGTCGGGCCGAAGGCGGTCCACCCGATATTGCCGTCGGCGCCGAGGCGGCGCGCGAGGTCGTCAGCATGATCGAGCCGTCGGCCCGCTTCGGCAGCATCGTTGCGGCGAGCCGCAGCAATCGAGCTGATTAAGGTCAGGGCGCCCCGCCAGGTCAGGCTCTCCGGGTCGCTGCCCCGCAGCTCTCCGGCCGCGTCAGCAGCCTCCTGTTCGGCGTCCTCCCCGCGGCCCGCGCGTAGCAGGGCACAGGCTCGCTGGTACGCGGCGGCGGCTCGCCCGAAACCGTCCCCGGCCGCCTCCGCCGCGACCAGGGCTCGCTCTGCCTCCGCCCACCCGGCCCCGGCGTGCCGTGTCCTGGCTGCGAGTTTCGCCGCCGCGACGGAGACACTGCACTGGAGGATGAACGCCTCCCGGCGTTCCTTCGCCGGCCCCTCGGCCACCAGCGCGTCGACCGCCACGGTCACCGACGGCAGCAGCTGAGCGACTCGGCCATACTGCGCGGCCTGATACGCCCGATGGATACCGGTTACCAGCGCCGATGCGCTAGTGAGAGTCATCCCGTGGTGCGTCAGATCGCCGCCGGGAGACCGGGGTTGCTCGTCATCACGCTGGCCGGCCACATGATCGGCGACGACTGCGCCGGAGAGGAGGGCGGCGTCAGCCATGACCTCGCGCCGCGTGATGGTGAGCCTGTGGCCGACCGCGACAGCAACTTCTGGCGAACTCAGCAGTGCATCCAGTTCCTCAAGGGACAGATTGAGGGTCTTCGCGAGGCCGGGGCGACGCCAGGGCCGCGGCGTCAGCATCCCGCGCTCCCAGCGACCAACGGTCGATAGCTCGACGCCCAGCTCCTGCGCCAGGGTCTCCTGAGTGAAGCCGAGTGCTTCGCGGCGCGTAGCAAGGCCAACTCGTCGTATCGCCATATTCGCTCTCCCCGCTAATTACCGGTTTGCCCACCGGCAGTGCTTTCTCGCTGCCACGACACGGACTCTGGCTTACCCCTGTCACTATTGAACTCCGCACAGTCGGAGCCGACTACCCCACTCCAGACTCTCGTCATCCTGCTTCCGGCTCCACCCGTCGGCCTTAGTCCCTGGGTGTAGCCTCACTGACGATGAGGTGGCCGTCGAGAAGCGTCCAGATGGATGTAGGGAGCTGACGGATGAGGCGACGATCGTGAGTGACGATCAGCATAGGGCCGTGGAAGTCGGTCAGGGCTTCCTGGAGTGACTCGATGACGTCGAAGGACAAGTGATTGGTGGGTTCGTCTAGGAGGAGCAAGTCGGGGCTGGACCCGACGAGGATGCCGAGCTCAGCCTTGCGTTGCTGGCCGATGGACAGATCCCTGACTTTCTTCGTGAGGTCGTCACGTGTAAGCAGGCCCCAGCGGACCAGCCAGCCACGTGCTTCGTCGGTCACTTCCGCCAGGCCAGCCTGGCGGAGTCCGAGGGTGATGTTGTCGGCTACGGTCTTGGCCGGTTCGGGCAGCGAAGGGTGCTGCGGGAGGTAGCCGATCCGCAGATCCGCTGCCCAGAGCACCTTCCCCGCCTGGGGCTCGTCTCGCCCGGCGAGGATGCGCAGCAAGGTTGACTTGCCGGTACCGTTCTGTCCGATCAGGCACACTCGGTACCCGGCCGCCAGGAAGCAGCTGACCCTGTCGAGCACGGTCCGTGAGCCGTACCGGACGGACAAGTCGCGGGCATCGATGGCGACTGTGCCGGGATTCAGAGTTCCTTCGGCGAAGCGGGCCTGGAACCGCAATGGCCTGGTCGGGGACGGGACCGGGCTGGCCTCCAGCCGCTCCAGTCGCTCCAGGGCGTTACGGACGTTGCGGCTGATGGCCCGCTCGACGTTCTTCCCGCGGAAGTTGTAGTTGCTTTTGTCGGGATCGGTGGCCGCCCGGCCGTGGCTGACCTGCCGGGCGGTGGTGCGGAGCTTGTCACGCAGGGCGGCGAGCTCATCTTCATACGCCTCGTACGCTTGCTCGGCGCGAATCCGGGAAGCGCGCTTGATCTCCAGGTAGCGGCCGTAGTTCCCCTCGTAGCGAGTCAGTCCATGGGTATGTTCGTCGAGTTCCAGGATGGCAGTGGCGACGGCATCAATAAAGTCACGGTCGTGAGTGACGAACAGAATCGCACCTTTGTACGTCTTCAAGTAACCTTCGAGCCAGGCTAGCGCCCGGTCGTCGAGATCATTGGTGGGCTCGTCGAGTAGCAACAGATCAGGAACGGCCAGCAGCAGGGCGGCGAGCGCGACGCGGGCTTTCTCCCCGCCGGACAGGGCGGCGATGAGCCGATTCCGACTCAGGTATGCGACACCGAGGCTGGCCAGCACCTCGCCGGTTCGAGCGGCAATCTCGTAACCACCGCGGGCCTCGAATCGCTGGGACAACTCGCCGTACTCCTCCAGCACGTCCGGAGACGGGTCCTCTACCATCTGCTGTTCGAGTTCGCGCATGCGTTCCTCGATCGCCTTCAGCCCGGCGACGGAGGAGGTGATGGCGTCGGAAATAGTCTCACCTCCGATGGTCGGGACGTGCTGGGCCAGGTATCCGATCTCGTCCCGCGCGGAGTGTGTGACCGTGCCCTCGTCCGGTTTCTCCAGCCCGGCGAGGATGCGGACCAGGGTAGATTTCCCGGCCCCGTTCGCGCCGATGAGCGCGATCTTGTCGCCGGGAGTGAGGCCTACGCTGACGTCGGCGAGGACTCGCCGGTGACCATACTCCTTGGTGATCCTGTTTGCGCTGAAAGCCATTCGTGGTCCGCGTTGATGAGGTGGCGCTGCACTTCAGCTTATCGGGGGGGTGATCACGGGGCGCGGTCGCAGCGACGCTCTACCCGTACGATGGGGTTCCCGTGCGGGCGCAGTGTCACGGCCAGTTGCGGCCTTACAGCCTGCGGAAAGGTGAGGCGGAAGCGGCTCACGATGAGCGCGAGGAGCAGCTGGGTTTCCAGCAGTGCGTACTGACGGCCGAGACAGATCCGCTCGCCCGCACCGAAGGGGATATACGTCTGCGGCTCAGCGGATGTGGCCCATCGTGAGGGTGCGAACGCGTCGGGGCCGGGGAAGGAGCCGGGTCGGCGGTGCAGCAGGTAAGGGCATACCGTGACGGCTGTGCCCGCTCTGACATCGTCCTGACCGAGCATCATGTCGGCAGTGGCGACGCGGAACTGCCGCCCGGCGGGCGGATAGAGCCGCATTGCTTCCCTGATGACCATGGCTGTGTCCGGCAGGTGGGCTCGCACGGGATTAATGCCGTCCAGCTCGTGTTCCAGCCGGTCTTGCTCTGCGGGGTGTCGAGACAGCAGGTGGAGTGCCCAGAACAGGCTGACGGCGCTGGTCTCGTGTCCGGCGAAGAGCAGCGCGAGGATCTGATCCCGGACGTCGGCATCTCCGAGCATTCCCGAGTCCAGCAGGTCACCAAGAAGGTCCGCCCGCCGACCGCGACGCTGAATGATGTGGTCGAGCGTAGCCTGCACCGTGGTGATGGCAGAGGCGATGTCCGGCTCAGGTTCGTGCGAGACAGGGGTCACGAGCGAGTGACTCTGGCCGGCTGAGCCGGTGATCCAGCGCCAGAGCCGTTCCCGTGCCAACCAGAAATCGCTGGTCTCGTCCCACAGCTCGGGTTCATCGACAAGGGTGCGGCCCAGCGTGTGCACCGTGAGCCTGTGTAGCTCCCCGAAGAGGTCAATCTCGCCGGCCCATCTGTCCACGATGGTCTGAGCAGTCGCAATGATCATCCCAGCATGGCGCGTCAGGGCATGTCGGCGGAACAGCGGCACGAGGACCCGCCGCAGCCGATGATGCCGCTCGCCGTCGCTCATCGAAAGGCTGTCCCCGAGCAATGTGCGGAAGGCGCTGCGTTGCAGGTCCCCTTTGGTGAGGACTGGTGAACCGTCGATCAGCATGGCCCGGACCAACGCGGGCGTGTTGACCAGCACGACCGGCGCACCGCCCCGCTCGTACATGCCGATGTCGCCGCACTGCCGGACGACGTCAGCGAGGAAGCCGAGGTAGTCGCGGCGGATCGCATCCGGGACACCGTCGCCCGGCAAAGACGTGTACGCGGGGATCATGGCATGGCCAGCTGCTTGTAGTACTCCGGCGGCATCGGGAACGCGCATGAGCACGACTCCTCGACCGGCACCAGCGGAACGAGTACGCCGAGCAGATCCTTGAGGACCCCGATGTTGCGGCGGAAGATCTCAAGCACCGGCGTTACTGGTGCGCGGTGGCTGAAGCTCGCCCGGTGGTGGCCCCCCACCCCGACGTCATGGTCGGCGATCATCGCGAGGGTCGTGTAACAGAGCCTGGTTTCCCGGGCGAGGTACGCCTCCGGGCAGGCGGTCATGTTGACCAGATCCCAGCCTTGCCGGGCGTACCACCGGCTTTCCGCGCGGGTGGAGAACCGTGGGCCCTGGATGACCGCTATGGTGCCGCGACGGTGTGTCTGGATCCCCACCCGGGAGCCGCACGTGGCAGCTAGCGACCGCATCCGGGGACAGTACGGATCGCCCATCGGGAGATGGATCAGCTCCTGGGGACCCTCGTCCCGTCCCCAGGTCAGGTCGATGAACTGATCCGGTACGACTAGGTCGCCGGGCCGGATCCGGCGGCGTAGGCTGCCCGCGATGCAGGTAGCGATGATCTTGGTGACGCCGAGCGCGGCGAGCGCGGCGATGTTGGCCCGGTACGGGATCTGATGCGGAGCGAGCTGGTGGCCGGCGCCGTGCCTGGGCAAGAAGGCGAGCGTAGCCTCCGCACCGGAGACGCGGGTGTACGAGCACAGGCTGATCTTGTCGGAGGCACCATTCACCCGCACGGTCTCGATGACCTTGAAGGTGTCCTGGTCGCACAGGCCCGACCCGCCGATGATGCCGAGCATCAGGGGCTCCCCGCTGGCAGATCAGCCCACAGCAGCCGGTTGAAGATCTTTCGCGTCAGTAAGCACATCGCGTCGTCCAGAGCGAGTGGATCGCCCTTGAGTTCTTGAGCGTTCCAGGCGCAGCCGGCACCGCAGATGGCCTTGGCATCGCAGGGTGCGCAGGCCGGGTTGTTGAGCGGCAGCCTGGTCCGCCATCGCTGGACGATCGGCTGAGTGCGGATCCGGAATCCGGAGTCGTGGACGTCGGCCATGTCGGCACGGATGAACGGGCAGTTGCCGACTTGCCCAGATGGCTCGATGACGAGCTGGTTACCATAGCCGTTGCAGTCGGTCGGGAAGTACCGGTGCTCCAGTAGTGCCAGATGCTTGCGCTCGACCTGGTACTCGAGGTGGCGTCCGCCTGACCGTTCGAAGTTTGCCAGGACCCCGTCGGTCGCCCGCTCATAGTAGTCCGTGAGCTGCTCTTCCGGCAGGAGCCGGAAGAGCAGGCGGCCACGCAGGAAGTTGAAGCCGAACTTAGCGATCCCCAGCCCGGCGAAGAAGGCAGAAAAGTTCTCGATCAGGAGCAGGTTGTGCGGGGTAATGCTCGCCGAGGCGAATGTGGTCACGCCTTCGTTCACGAGCACGCGAATCGCCATCTCGACTTGGGCGAAGGTGGCTTTTCCGGCGGTGTCACGGCGGACGGCGTCGTGTGCCTCGGCCGGTCCATCGCAGCCGACAGCCACCGAGATCCCGTGCTCATGGAAATAGGCGGCGGTTCGACGGTTGATGAGCGTTCCGTTCGTGCACACCATGATTGTCAGTGCCTGGGGCGGCAGGGCCCCAGCCGCCTGGAGGTGCTCAATGTACTCGACCGCCGCCGTGAGGGCCGACTCGTTCAATAGCGGCTCGCCGCCGTACAGGATGGCGCAGTACTCGGCGCCCTCAGAGTAGTCGTCGCGTATGTGTGCCGCCCACAAGTCCACAGCGGCCCGCGCGGTGGCAGGCGTCATCAGCTGATCGCCGGTCTCGCGGGCCAGTTCGGGGATCGGGCAGTACGAACAGCTGAAATTGCAACTCTGCACCAGCACCAGATACAGCACGCTCGCCCGGTCCAGGCGCGTGCTCAGCTCCGCTTGAGCCCTCGCCAGCACCGCATCGTCTTCGGCAGGTCCGGCCAGCAGGCCCCTCTGCGCGAGTTCAGCCAGTGCGGCCGGCGGCAGCGCTTCGGCCGCGTGAAGCTGCTGCCAGGTGGAGGTGGGGACGTGCCATGGCTCGGGATGTAGCTCGTGGAAGAGCGCGGTCCATGGGCCGCTTTCGCGAGTGCGCAGATAGCGGGAAAATCGGGTCACCGTACGGTCCTTGTCCTGTTCAGGTGGTACGGCGCGTGGAGGGAGGCGTCAGGCGAGCGCGCGTTCCAGCTGATCCCGGTGTCGCCGTACGAAGCCGATCTGGCGGTTGATGCCGTCCCCGGCGCCCATTTCCATGAGCCGGACGTAGGCGGGGTCGCCTTGTCCGGCTCCGCGGTTCATAGCGTCGTATACGGCCTGCTGGCGGGTGAGGATCATGCCGGCCACGTCGGCCCGGTCCGTCAGGGCGTAGGCGTCGCAGAAAAGGCGGGTGCGGGTGGCCCGGGGTTCGAATACGTCCACGGCGAACGGGTCGCTGTCCGGGTCGCCGTACAGCGGGACAAAATGCCACAGCGCGAACGCCACGTCCCACAGGCGCGGTCCGGGAGCGGCGAGGTCCCAGTCGATGAAGCCGGCCGGTTCCTCGCCGTCGAAGACGGTGTTCCACGGGGCGAGGTCGTTGTGGCAGATCACCTCACCGCCGTGCGGGCAGGTCGCGGTCTGCTGCCACTGTGCGTCCCTGGCCGGGGTGAATGTGGCAGCAGCGTCGTGGAAACGGCGGACCAGGCGGGCGACCGCTTGCAGGGTGCTGTCGCGCCATAGATAGCCGGGGGACACGCCGCCGCTGAGCGCGGTTCCGTGCAGGAACGATAGCGTCTCACATCGTCCCTCTAGATCCAGGTCAACGGGTATGGGTGCGAGATTCTCGGGGGCGAGGTGGCGGAGCCACGCGTGAACAGCCGGTGACCACGGGCCCGCGGACCGCCGCACCGTGTCCCCGACCCTGGTAACCGATGAGGTGAGGAATCCGCCTTCGAGGCGTTCTTCGTTCCTATCGGAGGCCGCCATGGTAGGTACCCTTCCGCCAGCGGTCTGCGCAACCGGCGCTGAACAAGACAGGGCAAGCGTAGAGGTCGGTCAAGTCGGGGGTATGAAACGGCGCGGGAAGGACCGGAACCAGCCGGGATTGCTCCGTCCTTAGATGCATGCTCATGAGGCCCGCCGGGCCGGGCCGTCACCCGGCCCGCAGGTGGACGTCAGTCGAACTCGCCGCTCTTGGCCTTGGCCAGGAAGCCCTCCCACTCGTCGCGGGTCAGCTGGACCTTGCCGGCATGGTCGTCTCGCAGCACGACGCCGTTTCCGGTGAACTCGGCGGTCGGGCAGCAGCCCTGTACCCCGCAGAGCCGGATAATCCGGTTGGTGTTCTCGCGCTCCATCTGGTCCTCCTGGCTTCGGCTCTCCTACGTTCTACGACCGACCCGGGCACTCATCGTGTTCTCCGTGTCACCTGGTGGCCTCAGCGCCATTGAGCCACATGCTGTGGAGCCGGGTCGAGCGACCACATACGGAACCACTCTGTCCGCATGCGGGAAGATCGAGCGGAGCGTACGGGGGGAGTCGTTCAAGCAGGGTGGCGGCGTCCGAAATCCGGTGTAAGCCGGTGGGGAGGTTCCGGCTTCGTGATGGAGGTATCCGACGCCATGAAAGTTTCGGGACCGCCGGACGAAGCTGTGCTGAACCGGTGACGGTCTGCCGGCGAGCGAATCGGAGTGTCACCATGGGGCAACGGCGAGCGCCGGGAAACCGGGGCAGCGCCCGCGGGTGGTCGGGTGGCGACAGATCGTCGCCAGGGGCTGGCTGGCCTTCCCGGACGGGCTTGCTACTGTGGCTGCCCTGGTGTCCCGTGGTGGGGAGGGGTGAGGGATGCCCAGTACACGGGCCTGTCCCGCGTGCCCGGAGGGGCCGCTGACCGAGAGGGGGGCTCCGCTGTGCGCGGACTGCATGCGGGCCGCGCGGGAGCCGGTTCCCGGCACGTTCGCCTGGCCGTTCGACTCGCCGCT
>WNFD01027580.1_pt1 | contig 10477 bp, 7 predicted proteins | sample 5400491 | NCBI WGS metagenome assembly WNFD01 (sample SAMN13153343, study PRJNA577476) | soil metagenome | isolation source: 120 cm saprolite under Douglas fir tree site 2 hole 2 replicate 2 | place: USA:California | collected 2015-04-18 | reverse complement strand
AGTCTGAAATTCGAAAAACCATAGAGCTCTTCCAGGGCTTCATAGCCGCGTTTGATCCTCGGCCACGAGGCCTGTGTCAGGTAAGTTTCCGTCGTGCAGTTGCAATCCAGCGCGGCGGCAATCCGGAAGTAGACCACATCGCCCTTTTTCCCTCCTATGCGGTCGGCGATTCGCTGGGCAAACCGCAGGGCGTCGCCTTCTTCGCCATGCCATTTCGGAAGCAGGTAGTTCGCATACTGCTCATAGTTGTAGAAATAATCCGGCTCCGCGAGGATGGCCTGCTCCAATAACGCCTCCGTCTGCTCCTTTTTCCAGCCTTCGTCGAGCGCTACCGCCAGCATTTGGTGAAACCACTCCGGACACTTCTCCTGCAGAGTCGACGCCTCGGCCAGGACCGCTTTCGCCATTTGAGTGCGTTCTTCGAACAGCCGCCAATTCTCCCCGCCAACTTCGTCGGCCGTCCCTGTGCCCCGGGCCTTCCATGCCCAGTTGTTGTAGGCATAAGACAAAGCCACACGCGGGGTAATCGACTGCGGACGGGCTGCGGTCCAGCGCTTCAATCTCTGAAAGTTAGCTTCATAATCAGCATCCTCGGCTTTGTCGCCGGCCAGGGCGTTAGTGATCACCAGATACAAGGAGTGCAGCTTCCATCCGCCTCCCGGGAATCTGAGTCTTTGGTTCCTGAGAGCCCGTGCGTGATCGTCCAGGTCTTTGAATTTTTCCTGCTCGATAAGAGCGCTGATGCGCGCCACATATAAATCGCTGTCGGCAGTGGTGTCGAGCGTCTTGTCATAACCGGCATCCGCGATTTTTGCGGGCACAGGCTGCGCGACGGGCGCGGGTATCGAGGAAACCGGTTTCTTTGCGGGCGCAGGGTCGGGTTGCGGCGGAGGCACGGGCTTTACCGCGGGCACCGGCGTTACCGCCGGTGCGGGCGCGTCAGCCGGCGCGGGCTTTGCCGGGGTCGCCGGTTTCGGTTCCGGCGCCGGCTCGGAGGCGGCGGCAGCGGCGGCGGCTTTTTCGGCGCGGATTTTTCGCGCGATGTCGGCCAGCGACTGGCCCTCCTGCCCGTGCACCATTACGGCGGCCCCGAAGATCGAGACCATAACAAGGATGGCCTTCAGGAATTGAACCTTCTGCATTGAAAGAGAATAACTATTCTGAATGGATTAAGAACGGTTACGGAAGTGCCGGCCAGTTCTTATCTATGCATGGCGACACTCTAACAGGGAATCGGGACATCGGGGTATCGGGAAATCGGGAAATCGGAAGCGCCATCCGATTTCCCGATGTTCCGATGTTCCGATGTTCCGATTCCCTAGCTTCTTCCCGCGCGCTTTTGCGCAATGACCAGGCCGCGAGGCGTGGGCAGCAGCACTACCGAGATCAGCCCTTCCGCCTCCAGGCGCAGTGCGGCCTCGCGCACTGTTTTGAGGTGCGAACTGGCGTCGTGCATGAGAATCAGACCGTTCGGATTGATCTTCGGCAGAAAGTAGCGGACTTCCGGTTCGCGCAGTTCGGGCATCGAGTCGCAAAACAGAAGATCGATGGTCCCGTTCACGTTCAGTTTGAGGCTTTCCTCGCAGCGGTAATCCACCCATTTCTTCAGGCCCGAGGCGTCGATCTTCTCTTTGGCTTTGGCGAAGACTTCTTTGTCAGGCTCGCAGGTGATGATTTTACCGGAGCCGTTTTGTTTGAGCCCTTCCGCCATGTAGAGGGTGCTCACGGCGAGAAAGGTCCCGGTTTCCACCACCAGGCTGGGCTTCATGGTGGTCATGAGGCATTTCAGGAATTCGAGGACTTCCACTTCAGCAGTCATGGTGTCAAACATGCTCCAGCGCTCAGGATGCGGACACTCAGGCGTGGGCCTGTGGTATTCGGGTTTGGGCGGATTTCCATATTGATTGACGTGGTTCAGCACACGGTGCACGGGATTGATGCCGCGAAACCGCCGCCGCGCCACCACCAGCAGAATCACTCCGGTCAGCACCGACAGCAGGCCGGCAAACTGGGCGTTGCTCATCCCGAGGATCACCCGGGGATTGATGCGCAGAAACTCCACCAGAAAGCGCTCCACGCCGCTCAGGATGAAAAACTCGCCGACAATGACACCGGCGGCCAGCGGATGCTGCAAGGCTCGAGTACCGCGCCGCCACAGATACCAGAAGATCAGCAGCCCGGCAACGAATTCATAGATGGGCGTGGGATGCACCTGACAGTCCGCAGGCCATCCCCACTGGACGCAGGTGGTAGTGGTGGGTACCAGACCATGGGGAAAAGCCATGCCCCAGGGCAGAGATGTCGGTTTTCCGTAATCGCCATCGCCGGAAATCAGACAGCCGATCCGGCCGACCGCATAACCGATCGCGCAGGGCGCGGCGGCCACGTCGAGCATGGTCATCATGCTGATTTTGTACTTTCGGGCCATGAACAGCAGCGTTGCGGTCCCGGCAACCAGCCCCCCAAACCACGCGAAGCCCTGCTGGAACCAGGGCAGAACGCCCCAGCTAAAAATCAGATCCAGTGTCGGACGGTCGGCGGGCGTATCCACGATATGCCAGATCTTGGCGCCGAGAATTCCGGCAAGAGCCATAGCGGTGATTACCGTGTGCGGATCGATTTCCAGCCTACGGCGCCGAATCTCCGCCTGAAGCGCGATGAAGCCGGTGATAAAAGCCAGCATCATCAGCAATCCAAAGGTGGGAATTCTCTGGAGCGGCCCGATGGAAAATCGCCCAAGCTCTATATAGGGAAGCAGTCGGTTTCCTCAGATGGTGGAATGAGATTTTAAGTATACCGGAAGAACAAAGACAAAACCTTTGCACCACGGAGGCACGGAGTCACCGAGAAAAACAAAGAAAAAGAGGACATGGGCATCGATCTGCGCAAATCCGCAGCGATTTATTGCATCGGCGTGGAAGCATGCAGCTCTGTGGCCGCCTCGACCTCGGCGGTGGCGCTCACGGCCAGGCGCGCGGGGACGATCAGCATCCGGGGCAGGGACCCGTCTTTGCGGCGGAAGTGTTTCAAATCGGCGAGGGTGTGAAGGCCGGCTTTTTCGGCCATGGCGGCGCGCGCGGGTATGTCTTCCATGTCGAACAGATCGGGGGGCCTGAAATATTGCTGGGCCGCCACGATGACTTCATGTTCGCCGCGCATGTCGTCCTGCAGCGCGGGATCGATCTCGAAACACCAGTAGATGTCCCAGTCGCGCGTCTTGTCGTGGGTCAGAGTATTGACGACCAGATTGTGATCGAACTCCGGAGCGACGGCCGACTGATGCTGCTTTCCGGGCAGCACCACGTAAAGATTCAACCGCTTATCGAGAGGCTTGTCTTCGCTCAGACGGCGGCCAAAGCTCCAGGGGCCGAGGGCGGCCGCGAGGCGCGTGGCCGGCACACTCGGTGTAAACACAACCGGGCTGCCGTCATAGTATGCGGCCAGAGACTTCGGCTCGCCGGCGCCTGGAGCGCCGGAAGCGGCCAGCCCCAGCGTCGCCGCCAGAATTCCCAGCTTCGGCAGCAGGTTGAAATTCGAAGTGAGCACGAAGCCCATTATCCCACCGATGGCCGGAATCGTTAATGTTACATTGGGAGCAGATGCTGAGTGTACTCAAGCACCGTGCCCTTAAGCTGGTTTTTGCCGCCAACATGATCTCCATGATCGGCAGCGGCATGAATACGGCCGCGGTCACGTGGTATGTGCTTCAGGTGACCCATTCGGAAACGGCGCTGGGAACTTTGCTGATGCTGCAAACGATTCCCGCGCTCTTTCTGCTGCCGTTCAGCGGCGTCATCATCGACCGTGAAGACCGCCGCCACCTGGTGATGTTACTCGATGCGCTGCGCGGCATCGCCATTCTGGTGGTTGCCATCCGGCTGTGGATGGGCGTGGCCGCTCTTTGGGAAATTTATCTGCTCAGCGTATTCGTCGCGGCCGGTTTCTGGATGTTCTGGCCGGTCATCAATGCGCTCATCCAGGAACTGACGCCGGAATCGGAGTTCGTTCATGCCAACAGCTTCCTGATCGCCGGATTGCAGGGCGGCTGGCTGATCGCCGGCGGTATGGTCGGCTTCCTTTACAACTGGATCGGCCTCAGCGGAATCCTGTTTATCGACTGCATCAGCTATGCGCTGTCGTTCGCCTGCTATCTGTTTGTGCGCAAAGGACGTCTCACCGTGCGACAGCCGGTCACGGAAGTCCCGGGTAAAGAGGGCGCGGTGGCCCGCTACTTTCACGAGCTGCTGGAAGGCGTCCGCTATATTCGTATTCGCCCGCAGCTCATGCTGGTGGGCTCGGCGTGGGCGTTTTTTGTGGCCGGCATGCTGAGCCAGGGCGTGCTCAGCGCTCCGTACAGCGACCGCATTCTGAACGCCGGGGCCAAAGGCTACGGGTGGCTCAACTCCGGCTGGGCGGTGGGCGCCTGTCTGGGGGCGTTCTACACCGGAGAACTGATTCGCCGGATCGAGCGCCGCCGCACCATCATCGTCTCCATGGCAATCCTGGGAATCTTTCTCAGTTCCCTGCCCTTCGTAGGCACCCACCTGGGAAGAAGCATCCATCTGTTCAAGGGATTTTCTGTGGCCCTGCTGGCTTCTGTCATGATCTACGCCGTCATGGGATGCGCCCGCGCGCTCGGAGGCGTCGCCATCACCACCACCATCATGGAGACCGTCCCAAAACACTTCATCGGACGAGTGCAGAACGCGTTCTACTTCGCGGGCACCTGCCTGCAGTTTGCCATCTCGGTGGCCATCGGCGCGGTGGCTCACGAGAAAAGCCTGACGTGGGGCTTTTACATCGTAGGCGGACTGTATTTAATAGCCTGCTTCGTGAGCTGGAGATCGACGAAGGCGGCGGAGATAACCGATCGGGGAATCGGGAGATCGGAACATCGGGAAATCGGAACGTCAGAAGAATCGGGAGATCGGGACATCGGGGAATCGGAACATCGGAAGATCCAGGCATCGGCATCTACATCAGGCACTTCGTAACGTCCGCAGCGCCATCCGATGTCCCGATGACCCGATTTCCAGATGTCCCGATTCCGGATGGGTGATATCCTTTCCTGTCCATCGAGGAACCTAAACTATGCTGACTATGCAGGGCCGTAACGCGGTCATATTCGGAGTCGCCAATAAGCGCAGTATCGCCTGGGCCGTCGCTCAGGCCCTGAGCGAAGCCGGAGCGAAGCTGGCGATCACGTATCAGAACGAACGTCTGAAGCATGAAGCGCATGAAATGATCTCGGCGCTGCCCGGCGCGGAAGGGTTTCAGTGCGACGTGAGCAGCGACGCGGAAATCGACAAGCTTTTCGCCGAACTTGCGACCCGCTACGGACGGCTCGACACCCTGGTCCACTCTTTGCCCAGGCCGATGACCTGAAAGGCGACTTTCTGAATACTTCCCGCGAAGGATTCAGAATCGCCCATGACATCAGCGCCTATTCTCTGATCGCCGTGGCGCGCGGCGCGGCGCCGCTGATGACCAACGGGGGCAGCATCATGACCATGACCTACTTCGGCGCGGAAAAAGTCATGCCCAACTACAACATCATGGGCGTGGCCAAAGCGTCTCTGGAATGCAGCGTCCGCTATCTGGCGTACAGCCTCGGCCCGCGCAATATAAGGGTCAACGCCATCTCCGCGGGGCCGCTGAAGACCCTGGCCGCGCGCGGAGTTACGGGATTCGGCGACATGCTGAAAGCCGGCTCCGAGCGTTCTCCGATGAAGCGCAATATCGATGTAAAAGAAGTCGGCGGCGCCGCCCTGTTTCTCGCCTCGGACCTCAGCAGCGCCGTCACCGGCGAGACCCTTCACGTGGATTGCGGCTACAACATCATGGGCTTCTAAGTGTCGCGCGCGAAGATTTTCATCACGTACATCCTTATCGATCTGGCCATCGTCGGAATCATAGTCTGGTGCTATTTTCAGCACATTCCGGCGCGCACATTCTTTCTGCCGGTCATCGTGTTATTTGTGGTCAGCGGAATATGGCTGATCTGGGCGACTATTCGCAGCATGCCCGGGCCAAAGTAGAAAAACTTAGCCGCGAATTTACGCGAATGAACGCGAATGAAAACCAAAACCAAAATCAAAGACAAGACCTTTGCACCACGGAGGCACGGAGACACGGAGAAAAACAAAAGATAAATGGGTCCTATTCGGACCGCCGGCTCCTGGCGGTTTCATCCAGGGCAGAGTGTCGATATTTCGAACTTGTCTCTCCAGCAGAAAGATGAGGGCACGGAAAAACAAAGACAAAAACCTCCGTTTCCTCCGCTTCCTCTGCGTTTCAAGGTTTTGTCTTTGATTTTGGTTTTCATTCGCGTTCATTCGCGGCCAATGCCATTGCTTTTGCCGGCTAGTCGGTGAACGTGACCCTGCGATCGTCGCCGCCGAGGTGCTCCATTGCGATTTCCGCGTCGCGTTCACGCGCGAACCGGTCGAACTTTTCTCCCCACTCGATCAGGAGGATATGCTTTTCATCCATGAGATCGTCGAGGGCCAGGGTATCGAGTTCCCTTTGGGTGTCGATGCGGTAGAGATCGATGTGATAAAGAGTGACTTCGGGGCCGCGGTATTCGTGAATCAGAGTAAACGTGGGGCTGGTGACATCACCGGCGTCGGCCGCCTGCAAGCCCTCGGCGATGCCTTTGACCATGGTCGTCTTGCCCGCGCCCAGATCGCCGCGCATCAGCACGATGCCGCCGGGCTTCAACTGCCGGGCCAGCCGGCGGCCCAGATCGGTCGTCTCTTCCGCGGAATGGGTTTCGAAGACATTCATCGATGGAGATAGGCAAAACTGTCGGCGGCCTCTTTGTGGCACGTCTCCATGGCGTCGGCGATGCAGTCGATGATGTCGGTGGCGATCATGGAACTCTCGCCGTAAAGCTCGCGGGCAATGTCTCCGGCAAGGCCGTGAAGGTAGACGGCGCGCCCGGCATTGAGCGTCCCCAGCAGAGTGAATGCTTCTTCGGTTTTGGCGGACATTTTTTCGGCCAGCAGGCTCCCGGTTTCCCGGTCTTTGAATCCGTACTTTTGATGTTTTCGTTTCAGCGCGTTGATCTGACGCCCTTCCGGATCGGCAACGGACTTCAATGCGGCGATTCCGTCGTGACGCGGCGCAAGTATCGCCCCCATCATGCCGGCCAGAACGTCCCCGGAGCCGCCTTTTGCCATGCCCGGGTTGCCGGTGGGGTTGATCCATACATGGCCGCGAGGACTGGCGACGACCGTCCTGTGACCTTTCAGAACGACGCAGGCCCCGGTCTTTCGCGCGGTGTCGCGCGCACAATCGACACGCTCCATCTGAATCGCATCGGTGGCAATGCCGGTAAGAGTCGCCATTTCGCCGGGATGCGGTGTAATTACCCGAAATGAATTGTCGCCTGGGTCCCTGCGAATTTCCTCAGGACATCCTTCAAAGGCGTTGATGCCATCGGCATCGATTACCAGAGAGGTGTAACAGACGCTTACGAAGTCCCTGACAAATTCAGCGGTCTCTGAATTGCGCGAGAGCCCGGGACCGATGACGACCGCCGTCTTGCCTTTCAGCAGTTCTTCACGCTGAGTGAGCGCAAGAAGAGAGATTGTACCCTCGGAGGTTTCGGGCAGGGGCACGGTCATCAATTCAGGAGCAAACGCGGCTACAGTCGGCTGCACCGACCGGGGACAGGCCACGGTCACCAGGCCGGCGCCGGTGCGGAGCGCGGCCATTCCCACCATGGCGGCTGCGCCCGCTTTACCCACGGAACCGCCAATCACCAGCACATGGCCAAACTGTCCCTTGTGCGCATCCAGCGAACGCGGCAGGGCCATCGCCTGAACGTCGGCGGCGGTGATGACATCTTCTTTTAGCGCGCTGTTCGCGGAAACTGCTTCCGGCGGCGATCCGATTCCGGCCACGGCCACCGGCCCGGAGGTCAGATCGCCGAAAACGTGGACCGGCTTGGGGGCGGTAAACGTGACAATTCCATCGGCATGGACATGAAGAGAGGAGTCGCCTTCCACGTCGTCGGCATCGATTCCGGAAGGCAGATCGACGGCCAGCACCGGAGACGCAAGGCCGTTGATGACCTCGACGGCTTTTTGCGCCAGTTCTCGCAGCGGAGGTTTGAATCCTGTCCCGAGAACCGCATCGACGATCAAATCGGACTGGAGGGCTTTTCGGATTCCCGCATCAGTGAAATTCTCTTCAGTGGCGACCCACTGAGGTTTGATCCCCAGCTTTCTGAACATTGCGGCCGCGTCGCCTTTCAGCCCCTTCGGCCCCCCGGTCAGCACAATCACTGAAACTTTTTTACCGGCTTCCCGCAGATGGCGCGCGGCCACAAAGCCATCTCCGCCGTTGTTGCCTTTGCCGCATACGACGCAGACTGAGTCGAAATCGAAATGCCTGCGCGCAAACTCGGCCACCGCTGTTCCGGCGTTTTCCATCAGGGTGAGCGAGGGCACGCCATGCTTTTCCGTGGTGGCGAGGTCAATGGCCCGCATCTCGGCGGCGGTTACGATCTTCATGAGACGGATGCGCCGGTCTGCGCCATCGCTTCCATTTTTGCGAGCTGCGCGGGCTCGCCCATGGCGATCAGGTAATCGCCGGCCCGAATCGCGTCGCCGGCGCGCGGATTGAAAAGGATCTCGCCATCGGGCTTGCGAATGGCCAGAATCATGATCCCCAGGTTGTGGTGCACTCCCGAGGTGCCGACGGTCCTGGCCGTCAGCATCGATTGCGGGGCCACCTGAATTTCTTCGATGATCATCTCCAGCTTGCCGGAGTGCGCGGTGGCGATATCCAGAAAGTCGAGCACGTTGGGACGAAGAAAGCTCTGGGCGATGCGATGGCCGGCGGCGGCATAGGGGGAAATCACGATGTCCGCTCCCGCGGTCTTCAGATGTTTTTCGGCGCGCGGCTCGGTGGCGCGGGCGACGATTTTCAGACCGGGATTGAGATTTCTGGCGGTCAGCACAATGTAAATATTGGTGGCATCGGTGGTGGTAGCCGCCACCAGCCCGCGCGCCCGCTCGATACCCGCTTCGCGCAGGGTCTTTTCGCTGGCCGCGTCCCCAATCAGGGACAGCCACCTTGGATCGAGTTCGCCGAGGCCCTTCTCGTTGCTTTCGACAATGATAAACGGACAAGGCCGGCGATCCAGCTCCCAGGCCACACTACTGCCCACGCGGCCGGCGCCGCAAATAATGTAGTGGTTCTTCAGCGCGGCAATTTCGCGTTCCATTCGGCGTTTCCCAAAGACCCTGCTCAGTTCGAATTCTAGCAGAGCCTGAGTCACCGCTCCGATCATCAGAAAAACCAGCGCCACTCCCACACAGATCACCGCGACGTTGAATACCCGCCCCGCATGGGTAAGGGGGTGTACTTCCTGGTAGCCCACAGTGCTGAACGTGATCACCACCATGTAGAAACTGTCGAACCACGACCAGTGCTCGATGTAGTGAAAACCGGCGGTGCCGGCCAGGGCCAGAACGACAATTCCGGCAGACAGCACCTGTAATGCGGGAAGTCTCTTCAATGATCGCTCCGACCTGATTCTACTGCAATCAGCATTCAGCACTCAGCAATCGGCATTCAGCCACGCGAGCGCATCGCGAAACCCGCGAATTCGTCTCTTATCGGGTTGTGGGATCAGCCTTGGTTCAGACCCGGCACGCCGTTTCATGGCTGAATGCTGATTGCTGAATGCTGAGTGCTGACCGTGGCAATCTTTACAATTCACCTGGACGGCTCTTATCATGACGTCGAGACGCTGGTACTTACATCCAATCGCCGGGGACCGCCCTGTTTTCCCATGCTCGACCTGCGCCCTTACCAAAACGAGGCTCTACAGAAGGTTTACCAGGCGTACAAAAACGGTAAGCGTCGTGTGATCGTGTCCCTGCCGACCGGCACGGGCAAAACGGTGGTGTTCGCGCATTTCCCGCGTTTTTTTAAGATGAAAAAGCGCCTGCTGGTACTCGCCCACCGCGAGGAACTCCTGCTGCAGGCGCGTGATAAGTTTCTCAGCGTCGACCCCGATCTGAAGGTCGGCATTGAGCAATCCTCTTCCCAGGCGCCCGCCGACGCCAAAGTGGTCATCGCCTCGGTCCCGACGCTCGGCCGGGCCGGAGGAACCCGACTCAGCCGGCTGAATCCGGAAGAGTTTTTCCTCATCGTCGTCGATGAGGCGCACCACGCCGTGGCGCCCACCTATCAGCGGATCTTTGAACACTTCGGACTCCTGGCCCCCGGTACGTCGCGGTACCTGGTGGGCTTCACCGCCACGCCCCGGCGCGGCGACAAACAGGGCCTGGGCGCGGTCTTTCAGGAAATATGTTACGCGCGCGATCTTCGGGAGATGATCGCCGACCGATACTTATGCCCGATCACGGGCTGGCGCGTGAACAGCGGCACATCGCTCGACAACGTTAAGATTCGCCACGGGGATTTCGTCGAAAGCCAGCTGGCGGAGGCCGTCAATACC
>WNFD01008634.1_pt1 | contig 10477 bp, 6 predicted proteins | sample 5400491 | NCBI WGS metagenome assembly WNFD01 (sample SAMN13153343, study PRJNA577476) | soil metagenome | isolation source: 120 cm saprolite under Douglas fir tree site 2 hole 2 replicate 2 | place: USA:California | collected 2015-04-18 | reverse complement strand
TGACCAACGCCGTGATGTGCACAGTGAAGATACGATACTTTTGGAAATCTTCGGCGCGGTGATAGGCGCGATACAGAGTCGCCATGTAGTGCGGATAGTTGAAGACGAGTGCGAGAGCATAGAATGCTACCGCCCACAGACGCGCACTCGAAGCTAACCAGAAGTAAGAAAACAGCAGCAACGGTGCTGACCAGGCGCCACAACCCACGATCAGGTCCAGCCACGGACCATAAAGCCATGGCGTTGCTGCAGTTATTGTTCCAGTCGTTGATGGGGAAGGTTTCGGCATTGCAAGCTGCGCGCCTGTACTTTTTCCCTGATTTGAGACAGTTGAGCGGATTATAGGCGTCGCAACAGCCGAACCGTGTAACCAGAAGTATTCACGGCAGAAACGAAGGTAACGAAGGGATGAGGGGGATATTGGGGTGTAGGCCCACAGATTTTGTGCCGCCGCGTCTCACCCGCGGCTCTCTCCCGCGGCTCTCTTCTACAATGCCTGCATGAAGAGTTGGGATGTGATCATCGCCGGAGGCGGCATTATTGGGTTATCGCTCTCGATTGCTCTGCGCAAGTCCGGCGCAAGAGTGCTCATCGTGGAGCGCGGCGAGCCTGGACGGGAAGCTTCGTCAGCCGCGGGCGGCATGCTGGTCGACAGCTCATTCGAAACGAATCCTGCTCTGCAGCCGCTGGCCACGCTTAGCGCGCGTTTGTATCCGGAATTTGTACACGAGATCGAAACCGAATCAGGAATGAAAGTTGATCTTCGGGACCACGGCACAGTTATTTTCCCGACTCTGGAACAGGTTCACGAGTACGCCCGACTCACTACAGCGGCACTTACCCCTCCCTTGACCGCCCTTGAGCCCGCGCTCGCTGAAGACAGTCGAGTCGCTTTCCACTTGAAAGAGCGCAGCGTCGATCCTCAGGCACTCGCCGCTGCAGCGGTGAAGGCGGCCAAGCATCGAGGAGTAGATTTCTCATCGGGCGACCCAGCTATCTCGGTGAATCTTTCCCACGGCAGCATTACGGGCTTGACGACTACCAAGACGACTTTCCTGGCACCAAAAGTGATCAACTGCGCCGGAGCCTGGGCCGGACAAATCGCGCCACATAGATTCCCCACGCGTCCAGTCAAAGGACAGATGCTCTGCCTGGTCGCACCTTCTCGGGCGCTCCTTCGCCATGTGGTGCGTGCCCCCGAGGTCTATCTCATCCCGCGCAGTGACGGCCGCATTGTGGTCGGCACCACAGTGGAACAAGTGGGCTTCGACAAGCGAACCGACGTGCCTACTATCCAGCGTTTGTATCGGGCCGCAGTGAAGATGATTCCCGCACTTCGGGATGCGAAAATTCTCAGGGACTGGGCAGGATTGCGTCCGGGCACGCCAGATGACTTACCTATCCTCGGAGCGACCGCAACTCCCGGCTACTATGTAGCCACCGGTCACTTTCGCGACGGAATTCTCCTGGCGCCGATCACGGCGCAGGTTATGGCCGACGTCGTCGCCGGTAATCCGTGCAATCAAGATTTGTCGCCGTTCTCTCCCGGGCGATTTGCCGATTGAAAGCGCGCGGGTCGACTCCTCTTGGTTGCCGGAATACCCATGACGGCCCCCAGGCCGGTCCGCGGCTTCCGGTATACTGAAACGTTTTATGGTGATCAAGATGGCAAAGCAACGGCGTTTGCCTCGAAGGAAAGGACGAACCCATGGCTTCCCCCGCGGTAGATTTCGCCCGTAATCATCAGCAGCGCTTTCTTAACGAACTCAAAGATCTTCTCCGCATTCCTAGTGTCAGCACCCTCGACGAACATAAGAGCGATGTGGGCAAAGCCGCCAATTTTGTGGCCAACGAGCTTCGCCGTATCGGCATGGAGAACGTCGAGATTATCCCGACCAAGGGCCATCCTCTTATTTACGCGGACTGGCTTCATGCGCCCGGGAAGCCCACCGTGCTTTGCTATGCCCACTATGATGTGCAGCCGCCCGATCCGCTCGAGGAATGGATTTCCCCACCCTTCGAGCCGACCGAGCGCAATAACAATCTTTACGCTCGCGGCGCGGTCGACGACAAAGGTCAGCTCTGGCTCGAAGTGAAAGCTCTCGAGTCGCTGCTAAAAGCCCGCAACGGCTCTCTCCCTATTAACGTCAAGGTAATTTTCGAGGGAGAAGAAGAAGTCGGCGGCGAATCGATTGCCGAGTATGTCCGCAAGGAGAAGGCTAAGCTCAAAGCCGATTTCGCCCTGGTCTGCGACACAGAATTATTTGCTCCGAATCTTCCGACGCTATGCGTCGGCCTGCGCGGGCTGGTTTACACCGAGATCGAAGCCCAGGGCGCAAAGACTGACCTGCACTCCGGCATGTACGGGGGCGCCGCACCTAATCCTTTCTTCGCATTAATCGAGATCATCAGCAAATTGAAAGACGCAAAGGGGAAAGTCTTGATTCCCGGCTTTTATAAGGGCGTCAAAGCACCGAGCAAGGACGAACTCAAAGCCTGGAAGCGTCTGCCTTTCAATGAGGAGCACTACCGCAAGACCGAGGTCGGATCCAAGCTTCTCACCGGAGAGCCCGGCTTCTCGGTTCTATATCGCACCTGGGCACGTCCCACGCTCGAAGTTCACGGCATGCCCGGAGGATTCACAGCTCCTGGCGCCAAGACCGTAATCCCGGCCAAGGCGGCCGCCAAAGTCTCCATGCGCCTGGTTCCCAACCAGGATCCCGATGACATCCTCAAGAAGTACACCGCTTACGTCAAGAAGCTGACCCCCAAGGGCATCGAAACCAAGATCAAGGTTTGGAGCAAGGGCCCGGCCTGCGTGGTCGGCACTGACAATCGCTACATTCAGGCCGCTACCGAGGCTCTGCGCGACGTCTTCAAGAAAGAGACGGTCTTCATTCGCTCCGGCGGCTCAATTCCCATCGTCACTGACTTTCAGGACGTGCTTAAGATTCCCAGCGTGATGATGGGATTCGGCCTTCCTGACGACAACCTGCACGCTCCCAACGAGAAGTTCCACATCCCCAACTTCCATCGCGGCATCGAGACCCTCTGTCTGTTCTTCGAGAAATTGGGAGGCAAGTAGCCGACCACATACGATAGCAGCAGATTGAACAATGAAAGGAAGCCTCGAATTGAAGTTGTCGGTCAGAACTGATCGAATCGCGAGAGACTTCTTGCTTTATCTGATGGCGCTTTCTTGTGTCGCCTCGCTCCCCGTTGCGGCCCAAAACAGCGCCAGAAATTCTCGATCGTGGTCCGGCATTCTCCTCTCCAGCAGCTGCAACGCAGACGAGGCCTTTTTCGAGTCTCCCGAATGTAACAAAGTCGTACCGGGGGCAGAGTTGTCGCTCTATGACGACACGAACAGGGTCATGTACGACCTTCGACCGCAGGACAAGATAGCCTTTCACACCGGAGACACAGTAACTGTTCGAGGGACACTCGACGGCGATGTCATCCGGATCGCTTCCATCGAGCCCATGTCGATAGGGCTCGCGCTAGGTCAGAAAGCCCCGCCGTTTGCGGTTCGCGACCAGTTTGGTCGGGTAGAAACACTTGAGACATTGAAGGGAAGGAACGGCACTGTCCTCCTGTTCTTCCGTTCCGCAGACTGGTGACCCTTCTGCAAAGCGCAGCTGGTCCAGCTGCAGAGCGCAATCCCGCGATTTGACCGGCAAGGCGTCAAGCTGGCAGCCATGAGCTATGACTCAGAAGAAATCCTGAAGTATTTTGCTGAGCGTCACAAAATTGAATACCCATTGCTCGCAGACCCTGACTCGAAAACCATTCGGGATTATCGCGTCTGGAATGAGGAAGCCACGGGCATGCAGAAGGGTTTCGCCCGCCCGGGATATTTTTTTATCGATGCGAACGGCGTCATTCGGGAAAAATTCTTCGAAGCGAAATACCGGGAACGGCTTACCGGAAATAGTGTCATCTCCAAGCTCTTCCCGGAACTGAGCCAGGAGGTCACAGAAATTGTTGCAGCCCCGCATCTTCAACTGGCGCTGGAGCAGTCAGATCCAATCGCCTATCCCGGTACTCGCGTCACGCTGGCAGCAGAACTCCGCCTGCCTCCCGATGTGCATGTCTATGCTCCCGGCGCGCACGGTTATAAGCCCATTCAGCTCGTGATTGAAGCTATTCCACAGATGGAGCTCAAACCCGCAGATTATCCGGCGTCTAAAATCCTTTACTTGCCCCCGATCAAGCAGAGCGTCCCCGTCTTCGAGGGAAAGTTCCGTATCACCCAGGATGTGAAAGTGAACTCCGGATCAGAGTTCCTGGGCCCGCTGGGGAAGGAGGGGAAAGTCTTCACATTATCCGGAAAGCTTGAGTATCAGGCTTGCGACCAAACCATGTGTTATATACCAACATCTGTCCCCGTCAAATGGCAACTACAGGTATTTCCGCTGGATCGCACCAGAGCCCCCGAAAACATTCGGCACAAGTAGAGCCGTAAGAAATCCGGGCGTTTTACCAAGCACGGATACAAACTCCATTGTTTCCTTTTCCCGGTTGCGATAGCATGATTGTGCTCTCGCGGTTCTCCCACCTCACTCCTTTCCTCACCCGTGAACCAGGCATGTGCCGCAATGTGTGTGCAACTTAACGTGGTGGCGCGCAAGGCCATACAATATATAGTGTTATATTGCTTGACCCCGGTGTGATTTCGCCGTTACAGTAGCTTAAATTTGTGCCCGCCCTCTCCGGCCCGGGACGGCATGGATTGACGGAATACGGGCTTGGCGGGCGGACGAACCTGCTTAGTAACTAGGCTCGGAACGGCTCGCTGGCCGGCATCAAAGTATTCGGCGCGCTCACGGGGTCTCAAGGAGTCAACGTTGCTCAAACTGAAGAGGCTTCATGTTCTCGGCTTTAAGTCGTTCTGTGACCGTACGGAGCTGAAGTTCCACGGCGACGGCATTGCGGCTATCGTCGGGCCGAATGGCTGCGGCAAGTCCAATATTGCCGACGCCATTTCATGGGTACTTGGCGAGCAGTCGGCCAAAACGCTACGCGGTGCGCGCATGGAAGATGTGATTTTCGCCGGCACCAGCGATCGTAAGCCTACCGGAATGGCGGAGGTGTCGTTAACCCTGATCGATCCCGAAGGGTATCCCGGCTCCGACCGCAACGCTCCCACTGAAATCGAGATTCACGACGACATGCCGGAGGCTGCGGCCGCAGAGCTTCTCACGGACGCGAACATTGTGGACGATTGGGACGAGGCCGCAATTCGTGATCGCGCCGCGGAAGAGACCGCAAGCCTTGTCGACGAAGCGCAGCCAGGCAAAACGGCCGCGGTCGCGGTGTTACGCCCCTGGGCAAATAGTTTGGCCGACGCCTTCCCTGACGACGAGCCAGCGTTCGCTTCCTCTCGAAATTCCGGCGGTGCCCTGGTACCAATTGCTTCTGCCGCTGTCAGCGGTCAGCAGGTGGTCCTCAAAATCCGACGCCGCAAATTCAATCAGCAGCAATTCCGCGCCGGCGAAATCGTGGTCACGCGCAGGCTATTCCGCTCAGGCGACAGCGAATATCTGCTCAACGGCAAGCTCTGCCGCTTGCGCGACATTCAGGAACTTTTCATGGGCACCGGCCTCGGGCCGGAATCCTACGCGCTGATTGAACAGGGACGCATCGGCCAGATTCTGAGCAGCCGTCCCACCGACCGGCGCGCAATTCTTGAAGAAGCTGCCGGCATCACTAAATTCAAAACGAAAAAGCGGCTCGCCGAAGCGCGTTTGGAAGAGGCGAAACTGAATCTGGCACGCGTGAACGATATCTTCGACGAAGTCACTCGGCAAATGAATTCGCTGAAGCGTCAGGCATCCAAAGCCGAGCGCTACGCCAAGCTCCGAGAAGAGTTGCGAGCCAAGCTGCGCGTGGTGCTGGCCAGCAAGTTTGCCGCACTCGATCAAGAAAGCGCTGAGCTTGATGCCCAACTCAATGCTCTTGCCGATGAGATGCGCCACCGCACCCAAGCCGTGCAAGGGCTTGAGGCTGAGCACGGTGAGCGCACTCAGCGCGGCTACTCCATCGAGCGAGAGCTGCGCGAGAATCGCGATCGGCTGAGCCAGATTACACTGGAAATCGATCGCGCTCAGGCTCGTCGGCGGCACAACGAAGAGCGCTGCGCTGAATTGATGGTGCGCTCGGCATCGGCCGAGGCTGAACTAGCGCAAGCTCGCCATCGGCTGACCGCACTCGAATCCGAACGCGATTCCAACCGTGAAGTGCTGGAATCAGCCAGCGCCGATCTTGCCGCTGCCAGGAACGATTTCGCACTCTCTCAGCAGGAAGCTACCGCAGTTGCGGAAGACCTCGCCCGTCTCGAACAGCAGCAGGAAGAGTCGCGAGGGGCCATTTTTGACATCGTGTCATCGGCATCGCGCGAGCGTAATCAGCTTGCGCAAGCGGAAGAACGGCTGGCCAGTGTAGACCGTGAAGCGAGCCGGCTCGAAGCGGAGATCACCAACGCCAATCTACAGGTGGAGGCCTTCGGCGGTCAGCGTGGCCAACTCGCACTCGAATTTGAAACGGTTTCGCAACGCGTCAGCGGCATAACCGAAGAGCTCAGCCAACTCCGCGGTTTGATCGAAACCAAACGTCGGGACGAAACCCAGGCCAAGGGACATCTCGACCTTCTGCGCGCCGAGTTCGCCACTGCGCTGGGCAAGAAAGGCTCACTGGAAGCAGTCATCGCCGAGCACGGATATTCCACTGAGTCGGTTCGCCGCCTCTTCCAATCCGGAGTGATGCAAAGCGGGCTGGCCCCGGTGGGCGTGCTTGCCGACTTCCTTGAGGTAGAGCCCAGGTTTGAGCGCGTGGTGGAAGACTTTCTGCGCGACGAATTGAACTACATCGTTGTCAAATCATGGGATGCAGCCGACGAAGGCCTGCGCCTGCTCCGCACCGATGTCGATGGACGCGCGACATTTCTCGTTCATCCCGAAGACTCGCAAGCCAAGTTCTCCTTTGTGCTCGATGAGGCTGCGCATTGCGCCCCGCCGGCAGCGTCGATCGTCCCGCTCAAGCACACGATTCGAGTGCTCGACGGTTTCGGCAAGTCGCTCGAAGTCATTTTGCCGAAGCTGCGTGATGGATACATCGTGCCTGAGAGTGGCGTCGCCCGCGGCCTCGCCCTGGAGAATCCTGACGCGTTCTTTTTGTCACAATCGGGCGAGTGCTTCCACAACGTGACGGTGACTGGCGGTAAGCAGCGCGCTGAGGGACCACTCTCTATGAAGCGCGAGCTTCGCGAGGTTGCCCGGCAACTGGAAGACTTGGAGCGTGCCCTGCGCCATGGAGAAATGTGCGTGCTCACCTGGGGCCGCGAACTTAAAGATCTCAGTTCCCTGCTTGAGCGGCTCGAAACAGAAAAGCGCCAGGCTGAGCACCAGGCCATGACCTCGGGCCATCTGTTGCAGCAACTCGAGTCTGAAATTGCTCGTGTCGGCGAGCGCCTCGGAGTTTCCCAGGGCGAGTTACAGCGGCTGGCAGAAGAGGGTTCCGAACAGCATAGCCTGATTCGGGCCCGGCAGTCCGAGATTGCCGCCTTCGAGGAAAGACGCGAGCAATTGGAGCGGCAGATTGCCACAGCCCAGGAATCTCTCTCTGCACTACGGCAGCGGCGCGAACAAGCCACTCAGACAACGGCGCAGCATGCGGCCCGGTTCGGAGGTCTGGAAGAGCGCCACCGCTCGGCTGCCACAGTATTAGAGCGCATCGATTCGCTGTTCTCAGAGATGGACGAGCGCGTGCACGCCCTGACATCGCAGATCGACGCGGCGGCTGCCGAAAAGCTGCAGCGCGAAGTTGAGAGCGATCAATTAGAGCAAGAGGCCGCCGACCTCGAAGCCGAACAGAACGCCAGTCAGGCCCGCGAAGGCCTCCTGCAGTTTGAATCGGAGCAACTGCGCGCTCGCCTGGCAGAAATCGACGAGCTTCTCCGCAATGCCCGCCAGCTTCTGGATCAGGCTCGCGACCGTCGCGGCGACATCTCCGCAGCAGCCGCCAAGTTGCAATCTGACGCGCAATACATGTCGCAGACTTGCCTGAACGAACTCGGCATCGAGCGTGAAATCCTGATGGCCGAAACCAGCCTTCCGATGGTTAGCGGAGAGCAGCTTGCCGCCGAAGATCAGGCTTATCGCGAAATGCGGGCGAAGCTCGAAGCCATGGGCCCGGTGAACATGATGGCACTCGAGGAGTACAAAGAAACCACGGAGCGCCATTGTTTCCTCGAAACTCAGCGCGCAGACCTTATCAGTTCCATCGAGAACACCACTGCCACCATCCGCGAAATTGACGAATTCTCACGCCAAAAGTTTGCCGAGGCCTTTACCCGCATCAATGAAAACTTCCAGATGACCTTTAAGAAGCTCTTCGGCGGAGGAAATGCCTTCATGAGGCTTACCGACGAAGAGAACAGCGCGGAAAGCGGTGTCGACGTGGTGGCCTCGCCGCCCGGCAAGCGGCTGCAGAGCGTGCTACTGCTCTCCGGCGGCGAGAAGGCATTGACGGCACTGGCTCTGTTAGTCGGAATCTTCCAGTACTCGCCCAGCCCGTTCTGCATCCTGGACGAAGTCGATGCTCCGCTTGACGAAGCCAACATCGGTCGCTTTACTGATCTGGTAAAGGAGATGAGCGTTCAGACCCAATTCGTGCTCATTACCCATAGCAAGAAGACGATGAGCATCGCGCCCGTGCTGTACGGTGTCACCATGCAAGAACCGGGGGTTTCCAAGTTGGTGTCCGTACGCTTTGCAGCGACTGCCTAGGCACAAATTGAACTGCCCCCAGACCGGACGCATCTGATTGTCGTCCGCAAAAGGCAAGTCTGGCGGACCTCCCAGAGCCCTGGAGCGGCAATTGAAGCTGTCTAGGCCGACCTCGGCGGTGCGCGATCCAGGCATGGCGGAATGATCGGCGGACCAGGCGGTCACGGCTACGCCTCTTCGCCTCAAACTGAAATCGTTCCAGATATCCACTCTCGTCCTCAGCTTTTCCACAATTGCCTTCTTCGCGTATCAATCCGAAAATCCCCCCGCTTGAGTTCCTGACTGTCAACTTTTTTCTCTTCAAGGAGATAAAAGCACTCTGGCCAACCTGTGATTTGTTTTCGTTGACAAATTTTTCTGAGGGGCTAGAATACGCCACGCTCCCTTGCCTGTAGAATTTCAACATGAGCCCCGAACTTCTCGACACCGTCCTTTTACAAACTGACTTCCCGGACCTTCAACTCCACGCCAGCGGCAAGGTGAGAGACGTTTACCAACTCGCTGACGATCGCCTGCTGTTTGTCGCCACCGACCGTATCTCTGCCTTTGACTATGTCCTGGCAACGGGCATCCCGCATAAGGGACGCGTGTTAAGCCAGATCTCTTTGTTCTGGTTCGATTTTCTGTCGGACATCGTGCCCAGCCACGTCATCACGGCCGACGTTGACCGCTATCCCCAGGCGCTCCGCAAATACGCCGACCAACTGCGGGGACGCTCCATGCTGGTACAGCGCGCGGAGATGTTTCCCGTGGAATGCGTAGTGCGGGGCTACATTTCAGGCTCGGCCTGGAAGGAGTACAAAGCGACGGGGAAGGTCTGCGGCATCGAATTACCTGCCGGTCTACGTGAGTCTGATGCTTTCCCCGAGCCCATTTTCACCCCGGCCACCAAGGCGGTGACCTCCCACGACGAAAACATTCCCTTCGAACAGATGGGTAAGATCGTGGGCAGCGAAACTGCTGGGCAACTTCGCGCCATTACCCTGAAGATATACAAGAAAGCCGCCGCCTATGCACGCCAGCGCGGCATCATCATAGCCGACACCAAGTTTGAATTTGGGCGCACCGCCATGGGGATAACCCTGGCCGATGAAGTGCTCACGCCGGATTCTTCCCGCTTCTGGCCCGCAGACCATTACAGGCCGGGCCAGCCGCAGGAGTCTTATGACAAGCAGTACGTTCGCGATTATCTCGAAAAAATTCGCTGGAACAAGCAGCCGCCTGCGCCCGCCTTGCCGCTTGAGGTGGCTCGTGGGACCAGCGAAAAATACCTCGAGGCCTACCTCCAGTTGACCGGGCACAGACTGGATGTGTAACCGTTCGGCCGCCCACCGGAGAAATGCATGAGCTGGGCGGATTGGATCATTTTTGCATTGCTGCTCCTGAACGTGGTTTCAGCAGCCATCCAGGGTTTCTTCGCGGAGGCCCTGAGCATGGCGGGGTTGATTGTAGGATACATCGTGGCCGCCTGGCAGTATCCCCGCCTGGCGGGATGGTTGTCATCGTTTTTCAAGTCGGAGTGGTTGGCTGACATTTTCGGCTTCCTCATCATCTTTTTTGCGATCGTTCTGCTGTTCGCTATCGCCGGCAGAATCGCGCGCTGGGTGATGAAAGAGGCCGGGTTAAGCGGCTTCGACCGGTTCTTGGGCGGAGTACTGGGATTGCTGAAAGGCGGACTGATGGTGGCCGTC
>WNFD01007926.1_pt1 | contig 10478 bp, 7 predicted proteins | sample 5400491 | NCBI WGS metagenome assembly WNFD01 (sample SAMN13153343, study PRJNA577476) | soil metagenome | isolation source: 120 cm saprolite under Douglas fir tree site 2 hole 2 replicate 2 | place: USA:California | collected 2015-04-18 | reverse complement strand
CGTTGACCGAGCCCTGAAGCGGCATCCTGAACTCGAACGATTCGTCACTTCCGAATCGCCGATGCCGGGTATCGCCGGAGCGCGCAGGATTTCCAACGGGCCGCTATCGCCGGCCGCGGGCGAATCCTTGCCCTTCGCCACCCTCCGTTCGATTGCCGCCGGCGTTCCCAGGTCTTTCCCGTTCCACAACATCGCCATTCATTTTCACTCGCCGGAGTTCGGAGAGTTGGTTCCCGAAGCCAGGCGCTCGGCCGAAATGATGCCCGGAATTCTCGTGACCGATAACTGGCGGGTAAACGGGCGTAACCGCTCTTTTTCGGCCTGCGTGCTGGTCGTGGCCGACCGCTGGCAGAAGATCGTCGAGAATCTCGGCGCGATAGTGAGCTGGACCGCAGCCTGGTTCCCGAGATCGAAGCCGCCGTTGGCCCCTCACCCGAATGGTATGAGCCCGAGCGGTGACTCCGGTTCGAGAGCGTTCGGTGCTAACTTTGGGGTGAACGATCGGCAGGAGGACTTGGCAGAAGTGGTGATACAGATGATTCAAGGCCACGTCGTCGATGTTGTTTTCTTGCACGGTGAACTCGTCAGGTAACTCTAAGAGGAGGTGACGTATGGAGCAAAACAATGGACAGTATAACGTCGGTGGGGTGCTACTGCCCCGGCCTTTCAAGATCCGGCGGCTAGGACATTTCGGCGTTAACCTCTCACAGCTACAGGAGGGCGTCAGCTTCTATACCGACCTGTTAGGTTTTCGTGTCACCGACGTATTGGACCTCAGCAAGCTCCCGGGCGTGCCGCCGGCGTTCGCTCGCCTCCCAGACCCGCGAATCGTCTTTACCAGCCATGGCACTGATCACCACTCGCTACTGCTAGCCCCTAAGTCGTTGGGCTCCATGATGGGCGATGATGCTGGCTCCACCGACATTACGGTCAATCAGATCACCTGGCAGGTTGGCACGCTCGAAGAGGTAGTCAACGCCTATCAGTTCTTGAAAGATCGGGGAATCAAGATCCGGCGAGTAGGTCGTGATATGCCCGGGAGCAACTGGCACGTCTATTTCTGCGACCCGGACGGCCACACGATCGAGCTCTACTATGGAATCGAGCAAGTGGGCTGGACCCGTCACAGTAAGCCGATGGCCATGTACTATCGCCGCTTTGACGAAGCGCCGTCGCTGCCGCAGATGTCAGAGGCCATGGAAGTCGACGACGCTTTACAAAAAGGTATTGCTATCACCTCGGGGTACCGTCCCAAGGAGGATCTGCCGAGCACCTACAACGTCGGTGGAGTACTGTTACCGCGTCCATTCAAGGTTACCCGAATTGGTCCTGTAGGACTGTTCGTGACTGATCTCGATAGAGCTGAAGCATTTTACACAGACCTACTCGGGTTTGTGAAAACAGAGGACGTCCGCTTTAAGGGACGGCGATGTGTGTTTCTACGCACGGGGACCGAACACCATAGCATCGGATTATTTCCTAAGGAGTTGCGCCACGAACTGGACCTCAGCGACCACACCACATGTATGACCTTTGGAGTGGAGGTTGGGAGCTATGAGCAGTTGCGCAGCGCGGTGCACTTTTTCAAGGAGAAAGGGTCAAAAATAGTGGAGAGCATCCCGCCGGAGCTATATCCGGGCATCGACTATGCCGCGCATGTGCAAGATCCGGACGGGCATTGTTTGCAGCTCTACTATTACATGGAGCAGGTAGGATGGGATGGCAAGCCGCGGCCCCAGGAATTGCGCCGTCCAGTGCGGGGAGCATGGCCCGAAGTGCTGGAACCGCTGTCAGACACTTACACGGATCAGACGTTTCAGGGACCGCTAGGCTAGCGATGATGCACTGGCGCGGTCGCGACACTTAGTGAACGCGGTCGTACGAATAGAAGATCAAGATGAAGCTAGCTCTATTCAATGACTGTGTGCCGGTGTGGTGAACGGTGACCGGATTATCGACCTCAGCGTATTGTCGGTCCTGCAATAATGAACCTGCCGCCAGCGGGGGAATCGGCAAGGTTGTGCGGCAAATGAAGCTCACCGGCGTGATGCCGAAGCCGATGGAGGTGTTTCAAACCAAGCGCATCACCTAGCCGACTCTTCTCTCAGTTCTTTCGCCAAATGATCGCCAGCACGCCGAGTGTTCATCGCGCTTTTCCGATCTTTCAGCCGTGAGAAATGGCCGCACCAAGGTGCGACTCCTCATTTCCCGCCTAACAGGTGAAGGTTGGTTGGTCGGATCAAATGGGAGAAAGATCGTCATGAATACAGCGACTCTAGCGAAATGGGTACGAGATCCCCGTAGCGGCGAAGTTCATCTTCCTAGCGAACAGGTGTCGGTCATAGGCGTGATACGCAACTTGGATCGCACGCTGATGAAGGTCAGATGGCAGGCTGGAGGCGACTGCATCGTGTTTCCGGAAGAGCTCGCCGAAGTCCGTCAAGGCTATTGAAACGGGAAAATAAGAATCATGAAGATCGGAATCATCGGCACGGGCGCAGTCGGAACGGCTTGCGCTTTCGCAACAGTTATGCGTGGCTGCGCGAGCGAACTCGTATTGATCAACCGTGATCGCAAGCGCGCGCAAGGGGTTGTCACCGATCTCCAATATGGCGCTGTTTTATCGCCCGCCGTCACGTTAATCGAAGGTGACTACGCAGACTTGAGCGGCGCGGACCTGGTGATGATCACTGCCGGAGTCAACGAACGTGCTGGTGGTGCCACCGATCGCAGCGATCCGAGTGGCCGGTTGCGGCTGTTGGATGCAAACGCCAGTGTCTATCGCGAAATCGTGCCGCGGGTTCGCGAGGCTGCGCGCGACGCGATGATCCTCGTCGTGACGGACCCGCCCGACCCGCTGGCTGATCTCGCTCGCCAACTAGCCGGGCATGACCGCGTGCTAAGCACCGGCACTTACCTCGACAGCCTGCGTTTCCAATTTCATCTGGCTAAACGCCTCAAGGTTAGCGCGGCCTCGGTGGAGGCTATGGTGGTTGGCGAGCACGGAACATCGGAGGTTTTCCTGTGGTCCGGGGCGCGCGTCGGCGGAATGCCGGCTGATCGAGCGATTGGCAGCCGCGAGGTTGCCAAAGTACGGCAAGCCGTCGAGCAAGATGTGCGCTATGCCAACATCACTATTATTGAAGGGATCGGTGCGAGTCAGTTGGGAATTGGTATGGTCTCAGCGCGCATCGCGGAGATTGTGCTACGTGACGAGCAGGCGATAATTCCAATCGGCGTGTTCAATCCCAAGTTTGGGGTGACCTTGTCGATGCCGGGAATTTTAGGCCGCAACGGTGTCAGCCGGATTCTGGAACCGGCGACGACCGACGAAGAACTTCAAGGGCTACAGCGAAGCGCCGACAAGCTCAAAGCCGCGAGCAGGCGGATCGGCGCAATTGCCCAAGCCTAGTCGAGGAACGCTCGGACCATCTCGAAGTGACGGGCATCCCGATCTGCGGGTAGGTCTTCGGCGCCTCATGCAGAAACGTTTGCACTTTTCCGCGGTCGCCGGCAGTTGTGCGGTCATTTTTCACGCCTTTTGAATGGGAGGACGGCGGCAATGTTCCGTCGTGTGGTTGCGAAACGAGCCACGACCGAAGCCCAAAATGCGTGAACTAACGCGAATTCATAGAGCTATAGGAGCAATTGTATTAATTACCGCCGTATCTAACTGCACAGTGGGCCCCGATTTCCACCCGGTTGCCGCTCCAGCCGTCAGCGGTTACACAACAGAGCCCTTACCCACTCACACTGCGTCTGCTGATGTGATCGGTGGGGTTCCTCAAAGCCTCCAGCTCAGCAGCGACATACCCGGGCAATGGTGGACCCTCTTTCATTCCGCGCAGCTTAACCGGCTGATTGAGGAAGCGCTGAGAGCAAATCCTAACCTCCAAGCGGCGCAGGCAGCTTTGCGCAAGGCGGAACAGGATGCCGCGGCAGAGCAGGGTTACCTGTATCCAAGCGTCAGTGCCGGCGTGACCGGGATCCGGGAGCGGCGACTCGCCTACAAGACCGGAGTACCTAGTCTTATCAGCTCGCCCTTCAATCTGCTGAATGTAGGTGTCAATGTCTCCTACACCCTCGACGTGTTTGGCGGAATCCGGCGGCAGGTGGAGGCCTATAACGCGCAGTCGGAATACCAGCAATATCAGCTCGAGGCCTCTTACCTGACTCTCACGGCGGATGTCGTGACCGCCGCGATTCAGGAGGCTTCGCTGCGCGGTCAGATCGCGGCAATCCTCAAGCTGATCAACGATGAGCGCGATCAACTCTCTATCGTGCAGAACGAATTGGATCTGGGTGGTGCTTCGCAGGCCGATGTGGCGGCGCAAAGAACGACCTTGGCGCAAACCGAGGCAATGCTGCCGCCATTAAACAAGCAACTGCAGATCGAGCGGGATCTGCTGAGACTCCTGACGGGTCACTTTCCTAGTGAGGATGTCGGCGAAAACTTCGATCTCGCCGCTCTCTCATTGCCGCAGAAGCTGCCGCTGAGTCTGCCTTCGCAACTGGTCGAGCAACGACCTGACGTCCGCCAATACGAGGCGCTCCTGCATGTGGCAAGTGCGCAGGTCGGGGTAGCCACGGCAAACATGTTGCCGCAGTTCACGATCAGCGGCGGGCTGAGCAGTTATGCTGCCGCGGGAATCGATCCTGCGATACTTGCTTGGAATGCCGCTGCCGGAATCGCACAACCGATCTTTGAAGGCGGAACCCTACTGCATCGCCGGCGCGCTGCGATCGAGGGATACAACCAGGTCATCGCGGAGTATCGCTATACGGTTCTGATCGCATTCCAGAACGTGGCGGACACTCTGCACGTGATCGAATCTGACGCTGAAGCTCTCAAGGCAGCCGGAGTCGCCGAGCGTTCAGCATCAGAGAGCTTCAAGCTCGCACGCGACCAGTACCAGGCGGGTTATATCCCTTACCTCTCATTGCTAGTCGCCGAAAATTCTTATCAGCAGACAATCATCAGCCTGGTGCAGGCCGAAGCCAGCCGCTATGCCGATACCGCGGCGCTCTTTCAGGCACTCGGCGGCGGATGGTGGAATCGCTCGGATGTCATCGCGTCCGACGTCGCGCGCCAGGATCCGCGGAGCCTCATACCATGATGTGGCTAGTGAGTATCGCTTTACGCCGTCCATTATCGGTGACGGTCATGGCGCTCCTGATGCTCGTACTAGGAGTCCTGTCGTTCGCGTACATGAACACCGACATCTTCCCCGCGATCAATCTGCCAGTCGTGATGATGGTCTGGAATTATCCCGGCCTCTCTCCTTACGACATGGAGCGGCGCATGGTGACAATCAGCGAGCGCGCCCTCTCGACTACGGTCAACGCAATCGAACACATGGAATCGGAGTCGATCCTTGGCATCGGCATCGTGAAGATTTATTTTCAGCCTAATGCGGATCCAGGTTCCTCGATGGCGCAGGTCAGTGCGGTCGCCGAACAGATCCTTCATCAGTTGCCGCGTGGAACTCAGCCGCCGCAGATCATCTACTACAACGCTTCGAACGTCCCGGTAGCTCAACTCAATGTGTATAGCGATGTTCTCTCAGGAGAGCAGCTATACGATTACGGATTCAACTTCATCCGGCTAGCGCTGTTCACGATTCCGGGATTTTCCAGTCCGCAGCCCTTGGGCGGCGTCCCACGCAACGTGATGGTCAATCTGGATCCGGCGGCTCTCTACGGCAACCGCTTGTCGCCGCAGGACATCGGTAACGCTCTCTCTTTGACCAACCCTGTGATCCCCTCCGGGACGATTCGTGTTGGTGGGCACACCTATGACGTTGACATCAACATGAGCCCGCAGACAGTACCTGAATTCAATCAGTTGCCGGTGAAGGTGGCGAATGGCACCCCGGTTCTACTAGGGCAAGTCGCGCCGGTAAGCGATACTCACCAGCCTCAGGAAGACGTTGTACAGATTAACGGACGCCCCGCGACCTACCTGCTCGTGATCAAGCAAGCTGCTGCCTCGACGATAACTGTAGTCGATGAAGTCAAATCCCGCATCCCGGGCATCCTTGCAGTCGCGCCCAAAGGACTGAAGATAGCTCTTACCTTCGATCAGTCAGTGTTCGTGCGAGCGGCTTTGTGGGATGTGCTTCAGGAAGCAGTAACCGCGGCGATGCTGGTGGCAATCATGGTGCTAGTCTTCGTAGGCTCGGCGCGCAGCATGCTGATCGTCATAACCTCGATTCCGCTGGCCATCCTTACTTCAATCATAGCACTGAACCTGTTCGGGCAGACAATTAACACTATGACGCTGGGCGGACTTGCACTTGCGGTAGGAATGCTGGTTGACGATGCGACCGTGGAGGTCGAGAACATTCACCGTAATCATACCCCGGGCAAGCCGCTGATCACCGCGATTCTGGAGGGCGCTCAGCAGATCGCGACACCCACGCTGGTCGGTACGCTTTCGATTTGCGTGGTATTTTTTCCGGTGGTGCTGCTGTCCGGAGTAGCGCGCTTTCTTTTTCCACCGCTGGCCCTGGCCGTAGTGTTCGCGATGCTGACGTCCTATCTCTTGTCGAGAACGCTGGTACCGGCGATGGCCAGTTATCTGTTGCCCAACCTTGCGGAGACCGCTCCTCCTACCGGCCTCGTAGGCCGTTTCCTTGTCAGATTCGAACACGGCTTCGACCGCGTCAGGGACGCATACAGTCGCGCTCTGGCAGCTTTCATGGCACATAGCAGTCTGGCACTGACGGGCGTAGCTGTGATGATCGTGGGTTCGCTACCGCTCTTCTGGGTCGTCGGCCAGGACTTCTTCCCTAGCGTCGATTCCGGACTAATGCGCTTACATGTCCGCGCTCAGACTGGGACCCGTATCGAATCGACGCAGTGGCTAATCAACAAGATCGAGCGCCATATCCGTAGTGTGATTCCCGCCGACGAGCTTCAAAGTATCAGCGACAACATCGGCGCTCCTCAGTCCTTCGTTCTCGCCTACTACCCGACCGACAGTATCGGCGAGCAGGACGCGGACATCATGATCGAGCTTACGCCGACCCATAAACCGACTGGTAGCTACGAAGCGGCGATACGGGATAGACTCGCGCGCGACTTTCCTGGCGTCGAGTCCTATTTTCAACCCGCCGACATCATAAGCCAGGTGTTGAGCTTCGGTCTGTCCGCTCCGATCGATGCGCAGGTATCGGGGCCAAACCTTAGCTCCGACTACATGCTGGCGAGTCGGTTGCGATCGGCAATGCAGCGGATTCCCGGAATCGTCGACCTCCGCATTGCCGAACCGCTCAACTATCCGTCGTTTAAGGTTGATGTCGATCGTGCCAAGGCATTGGAATTAGGTCTGACCGAATCAGATGTGGCTTCGAGTCTGTTGACCTCGACCAGCGGCAATTCCCTGCTGGCACCTAGTTTCTGGGTCGATCCGAAAACGGGAGTGAACTATCCGGTAATCGCTCAGACCCCATTCCACAGACTCAACTCAATCGATGCTATTTCGAATACGCCGCTAAGAGCTATTTCAGCAGCACCGACCACCGAGAATCCGCAGCTCCTCGGCAATGTCGCCAGGATCTCTCGCTCCGCGGACCCGGCGGTGATCGACCATTATACGGTTCAACGAGTCATGGACGTGAACGCCAGCGTACGCGGACGAGATCTCGGAAGCGTGACGTCGGATGTGCAAAACGCGATCGCCTCGCTAGGAAAGTTGCCGCCTCAGCAGAAAATCGTCATTCGCGGCGAGAGCCAGGCGATGCGCGAATCCTTCGTTACGCTCGCGGCAGGCCTGGTGCTCGCGATCATGCTCGTCTACCTGCTGATGGTTGCCAATTTCCAATCATGGCTGGAACCTTTCATCATTACGATGGCGATACCGGGGGCGCTCGTGGGAGTGCTCTGGATGCTCATAGTTACTGGCACGACCATCAACGTCGAATCGCTGATGGGCACTATCATGGCTGTAGGTGTGGGCGTGGCCAACGGCAACCTCTTGATCACATTCGCCAACGAGCTGCGCGAAGAAGGCGGAGAAGCAGTAGATCCTGTTAGCGCCGCAACCCAGGCCGGTCATATCCGCTTCCGCCCTATTATAATGACTGCGCTCGCGATGATCCTGGGCATGCTGCCGATGGCGCTAGGACTCGGCAAGGGTGGCGAGCAAAACGCGCCTTTGGGACGCGCGGTAATCGGCGGACTCCTATTCGCTACCGCGATGACGCTGTTCGTGGTGCCTACAATCTACTCGATCTTCACCCGGAAATTCATTGGAAAGAATGAGCGCGACGCGAGAGTCATTAGTGCGGCGCCTCCAACCACTCAGAGATAGTAGAAATGGAAAACAAACCTTCCGAAGAAAAGCTCCTAGCCAGCGATTCGCATCACGGCTGGCATCTTGCGGGATGGCTGATTGCGATGATCGCTGTCCTGGCTGGAACTTCCGCAGTCGTGATAGCGCGTATGCACTCAGTCAGCGTGGAGCGCGCACGACTCAACGACGTTGCCGACGCCGGCCCACATGTTATGGTGACGCGTCCCCAAGCCGCATCCGCCGAACGCCAACTGACGCTGCCAGCTACGATCCAGGGTTATGTAGAAACCCCGGTCTTCGCCAAGATCGCGGGATACCTGAAAGAGATTCGGGTCGATAAGGGAGACCAGGTCCGGAAGGGTCAGATTCTAGCTACTCTCGAATCTCCTGAATTGGACGAACAGGTCGCCGACGCCAAACACAATCTCTGGCTCCAGTCAGTTACCGATACGCGGAACCAGGGACTTGTACTCAAGCGAGGAATCTCGCAACAGGTCGCCGACAATTCGCGCGGCGCCATGCTGCAGGCGAAGGACACTTATCGACAACTACTCGCATTGCAGGCATACGAAGTGATCACTGCGCCGTTCGACGGTATTGTGACTGCACGATATGTCGATCCCGGTGTCCTGGTCTCTCAGACCATCACTCCGACCAGGACTTACTTGCTCAGCCATCTCACGGAAACTGCGTCGCCGCTGATCCAACTTGCGACACTTAGCCCCGTCCGCGTTTACGCGAGCGCGCCGCAGAATATGGCGAACTTCATCGATGATGGAACTCCAGCCGTCATCTCAGTCGTACAGCGCCCCGGCCAGGATGTTAGCGCTCAGGTCGCTCGACACCCACATGCGCTGGATCCCGCGACGCGAATGATGCTGGTGGAAGCGGACCTCCCCAATTCCGATGGCGCGCTATATCCGGGAATGTACGGCACGATGACGCTCACTGTGAAAGTGCCGACCTCGGCGCCGCTGGTCCCTGACGACGAGCTCATCTTCCGAGACGGCAAGGTGTTCGTGCCGCTAGTCCACAACTCTAGCGTGCACCTTGCGCCAGTGACGCTGGGCTTCGACAACGGTTATGCCGTCGAAGCTACCAGCGGCATCTTGATGGATGACCTGATCGCGCTCAATCTAGGTCAGTCGGCGACCGAAGGTGAACGGGTGCAACCAGTCCAGCAAAAAGCGAATTGAATAGGTCGGTTACCTTGAACATAATCAGGTTACTCGCTCACAGTATCGAGCAACGCCTTGCACGATTCAGCGACGGAAGCAGCGTCGCCTCCATCTAGAGCACCAGGCAACGACCGTCCACGATATTGGACCAAAGACCCACTCGCAGCCGGCGAAAAGCGAGTCGGTCCTTCACGCTCTCTCTGGGCATCGGATAAACTACCGGACCCGTGATCCAGCCCGACAGGTGCGTTCCCCAATCCCGCTGTTGGCATTCGGCGGGGGGAAAGACCCTTGGACTCAAGAAAGAGCCGACAAAGTGAAACCGGCTGAAATCTTGCCGAGCGCGAGCTTTTGGTCTAGAACCCGAATTACAATCGGCGCGCCTCGGGCTGGTGAACTTAGCGCATCGATCGAGAGAACAGTGAATGAGCATTAGAGCGACGAAGATAGCTCCCGAGCTTCAGCTTGAAATCGAGCAGTACTACTACCACGAAGCGGAGTTACTCGATGATCATCGGTATGGGGAGTGGCTCGATCTCTTCTCCAACGACGCGCGCTACTGGATGCCCACGCGGGCGAACCGTCTCCTCCGCGACCAGGACAAGGAGGTGTCCGTCGAAGGGGAGATCGCTCTGTTCGACGATAGTAAAAAAACTCTGAGCTGGCGCGTCAAACAGATGGAGTCAGCCACGCACTGGGCAGAGAATCCACGGAGCCGGACGCGCCACTTGATCAGCAACGTTCGGATCGCGCCGGCTAAATCCGAGGGCGAGTATGAAGTGAAATCCAATTTCATCTGCTATCGCAACCGCCTACAGGACGAGGTTGATATCTGGGCCGGCGAGCGCATCGACTTGCTGCGCCGCGACGAAGAGCACGAATTGCACATCGCACACCGTAAGATCCTGCTTGATCAGAATGTTGTGCTTTCGAAAAACTTGAGTGTGTTTTTCTGAGTTTGAGGGTGAAGAATATGACGTTTCGCGCGAACCATCCCGAGTCCC
>WNFD01032860.1_pt1 | contig 10481 bp, 8 predicted proteins | sample 5400491 | NCBI WGS metagenome assembly WNFD01 (sample SAMN13153343, study PRJNA577476) | soil metagenome | isolation source: 120 cm saprolite under Douglas fir tree site 2 hole 2 replicate 2 | place: USA:California | collected 2015-04-18 | reverse complement strand
GCGCTGATCTGCGCTACGACACTCTCGATGCTTTCGCCGTAGCGAGCATAGGGAACGCATTCGCCGCGGCCGCGCGCCTGTCCGTCGCGCAATTCGGCAACCACGACGACAGCTTCGGTTTTGGAGCCGCGGCTGATGCCAAAGGAACCTTCAATCGGCCACCGTTCGGTGGCAAGCTCGAGGGTTAAAGGCATTTTGCGGCCGACATTGTGTCTCCACCGGCCTGGCCACTGCGCTGGCCGCGCGCGACACGAAGTCCCCCATTTGACCGCGATGCCGGCTAGCCGCTCATGCCGTATTTGCTTAGTCGAAACGCCCGGCCGCGTGGGCCAGCATAGTGTAAACCTTGCCGGTTTCCGACGTGAGATAGGTCCGCGCCACGACCTGACCGCGGTCGTCGCGAGAAACTTCGTCGAGCAAACGTTCGAACTCGCTAATGTAGCGGTCGACCGTCTGCTTGAATTCGCGATCCGCGCGATACTTTTTGCGGATATCGTCGAATGCCTGCTGGCCCTGCAACGTATAGAGGCGGCGCGTGAAAACGTTGCGTTCGCCGCGCTTGTAGCGATCCCACAGATCGGCGGCAGCATCGTGATCAATCATGCGCGCGATATCGACCGAGAGCGAATCCAGCGATTCGATTGAATGGCGCGGTATGCGCTCCTCGTTTCCACGCACAGGCGCGGGCTCGCGAGCGCTTTCACGCACAGGCTCGCGTGGGAATTCGCGCGGGGGCGGCTCGCCATCTTCGCGTGACGCGCGAGTCAGCAGGTCGGAGAGCCAGCCACGCCCCGGGGCAGCCGGAGTTGGCGTGGGTGACGGCGCTTCGGCGGGACGTCGCACGGGCGGAGCAAAGTTTGCGGGCTCGGAACGCTGCACGGGACGCGGTGGGTTATCATTGCGCGGGGGAATATCGCCGCGTGGCCCGGCTTCGTTGCGCGGGCCAATTTCGCCGCGCGAAGGAATCTCGTTGCGTCCGCCGACAACGGCAAGCGCCGGTTCTTCGCGGACACGGCGCACCGGCTCGACCGCGTCAAGATTGCGGCCATGACGCGCAACAATGCGATTGAGCTCCGCGAGGGCCTCGATCTGGTCGACGATGACCCTGCGCATCTGTGCGGCGCTTTCGGCCGTTTCCTGAGGCAATTCGAAGACGCCGCGCCGCAGTTCGCTGCGCGTCGCCTCAAGCTCGCGCTGCATTTCGGCGGCCATCTGCTTCATGCCTTGCACGGCTTCCGCAAAACGTTGATTGGCTGTTTGGAACAAATTCTGAGTGTCGCCGGTGGTCTGCTCGTATATCGCCCGCATCCCCTCCGCAGCGCGCTGGCGCTCTTCTTCGGCGTTTTCGCGAACGCGCTCGTATTGGTCGCTGATTGCGCGCGTACCTTCGGCACTCGATTCCGAGACAAGTCGAGCGACTTCGCGCGCACGCGTGGAAGCGGCTTCCAGCGATTCATCGAGAAGTCCGGAGAAGCGGCTGAGCCGCTTTTCGAGATCCTCGGTGCGGATATCAAGCGTTGCGACAAGTGAATCGAGCTGGACGCGGCGCTCATTCACGCTGTCTTCGGTGCGCTGATTGCTGTGATCGATAACTTCCACGGCCTTGGCAAGATCGCGGCCGTGAATATCGAACTGGCGGGCCAGCTGGCTGAGGTCGCCGATAACCTGCGTGGTGATGTCGCGGAAATTGGCGATGTTCGTCTCGACCCTGCCGGTCGCATCTCCAGTCGAGGCCGTGACGTCGTTCATCGCCGTCACGAACTCGGACACGCGGAGCATAAGGGTATTTTCGAGCGCACCCATGTTCTCGTGCGCGCCGCTGAGCACTTCCTGAAGCATGATATTCGCTTCGCGCAGCCGCTCGAACAGGGCGGTCGTGTCCGCGCGCAACATGGTGTGCGTTTCCAACATCTCCTTGACGGTCGAACTCGCGGTCTCCTTTGACTGGGTGATCGCCTTCTGCGTGACGTCATTGAGATCGTTCATCGTCCGGGTAACGATGTTGGTAGCCGCTTCACCTGCGCTATTGATCATGCGCGAGATTTCAGTGCTGTTATCCATCATCGTGCGGGTAAACGCGAAACCGCGCTCTTCGATGGCTTTGACTGCCTCATCGGTCGCCGTGGTGACTTCCCGGGTGAATTGCCCGCTCTTTTCGGTGATGGCGGCAAGCACGCCCCCGCTCTTTTCGGACAGAACCGTCGTCATTTCGGTCGTGCGCCGGGTGACGGCGGTTGCGATTTCGTCCGCCTTGCCGACAAAGTTGCGCGCAACTTCTTCGCTCACCCCGACCATTGTGCGCTCTGCGTCGCCGGCGCTGGTGCGAATTGCTTCGGTGGTGGTGAGCGCCAGCTGGCCGAGCGAACGTTCCGCTTCGGCGGAAGGCGGCGGCCTTGCTGCGGGTTTCGATCTGGGTGGTTACGGTTTCGGCGCGGCCGATCAACAGCTCCTCGAAGCGCCCGATACGGCTGTCGAGATTGTTAGCGACCTCGAGAGCGCGGTGGCCCAAGGTCTGGTCGATTTCGCCGATCTTGGCGCCGATCGCATCGGCCACTTCGGTGCCGCGTGAATTAATCGTGCCAGCCACCTCGCCGATACGCTGATCGAGCGCGCTGAGGACGTTTTTGCCGCCTTCGGCCAATGTCGTGGCAAGGTCGGAAACACGCGAACCAAGCACCGTTTCAAATTGCGAGAGCCGCTGATCGAGCGTGCCGGAAATTTCGCCGGTGCGGCCAGTCACGCGCTGATCGAATGTGTCGATATAGTTGCGCAGTGCTTCTGCGACGTCCTCGGTCCGTTGGCCCAGCCGTCCCACCAGCTCGCCGCCGTAGTTCTTTACGGTGTGGTCGAATTCTGTGACGTGGCGGGTAATCAGGTTGCCGAGATTGCTGGCGTCCCGCGCGATTTTTTCGGAAAGCTCGGTTCCTCCCTGATTGAACATATCCTCGAAGGCCTGCAGGCGCGCGGCCAGCATGTCTTTAACCGCCTCGCCACGACTGTTGAGCGCCGTAACCAGCGTGTCCGCGCTGTCCCGGAACGTGTCTGCGACCGAATTGCTGCGGCTGGTAATGGTGTCGGCAATGCGGGCGCCGGTCTGCTCGAGTTTCGAGACGACATCGCCACCGCGCAGCGAAAGATCCAGGACCAGCGAATCCCCCGTCGACCTCAGTGTTGTATTCACCTCGTCGGCACGCACGGCAATCGTCTCGGCCAGGCGCGCGCTCGTGTCTGTAATGGCGTCGGTGAACTGTTGCGAATGGTTCGCCATGGTCTCGATTGTGACGGAAGACTTTTGCGCGAAGCCCTGTGCAACCTGGTCGAGGCGCGCCGTCATCATCTGTTGCAGGCGAGCTGCCAAGTCCGCGAACTCGTCATGGACGTGCTCGGTCTTGAAGTTGAGGCTGGCAGAGAGTCTGTCGCTGGCGGATGAAATAGCGGTGGTCGCGTGGTCACTTGTCGTTTCCAGGCGGTCGAGCAGGGTGGAACCGCGCTCGCTCAAGGCGTCAATCATGGAGTCGCCGGCATGGCCGAGTGCCAGGGTGATGTGCTCGCCCTTCTCGGTGAGCGAGCGAGTAACGCGTTGCGCCACTTCGTTGACCTTGTCGGCGACCAGATCGCCGACCGACGTAATGTCATGCGCAAGGTCAAGGTGAACACTGGCGATAGCGTTGCGCACGTGCTCGGCCTGGTTGACCAATGTTTCGCGCTGGTTGGTCAATTCGGTGAGCAAATCGCGGATGCGGACCTCATTGTCGTTGTAGGCGCGCTCGAGCGCGGAGACTTCGTTGTGAACGAGGGCTTCCAGTTCGGCGGCACGGGCGAGGGCACGTTCGACACCGTCGCCCATGGCAGCAACTTCGCGGCGAATTGCCTGACCAACTGTCACAATGGACTCGCGCGCGACCGTTTCAGGCTGAGCAAGGCGCATGGCCACCTCGGCCATGGATTCAGCGACCACACGCATGTCCTGCGCGCGGTTGAACATGTGAGCGAGCACAAAGAAAAAGATGACCGGTACGGCGATTGCCGCCGCGATCGCGATCAGCGTGGCAAAGCCACCATGCGCCGCAAACTGCATCTCGCTTCCCGAAACGATGGCGAGACCGCCGGCGACCCAGATGAATCCGGCCACACCGGCGGCGATATAAGGCGCGCGCGCCGAGCGGTGGCGTAAAGTTTGGAGGATTTGGCCAATGCCCGCCCGGTCGTCATTCGCAGCACGGCGCGGCGACGTCTCGCTAGCCGGCCAACTTGGCGGACCATCCTGCTGGAACAAATCGGAGGAAGGGTCGGAAGCTAAGGGAATACCAGGATCGCTATCGATCGGCGACCCGATCCGCGTGTCGGGAGCACGAATGTTGAGGGCGTCCTGGATGGCGTTGAGCGCCTCTTCCGTCGCGTCTTTAGTTTTCTGTGGAATATTCGCCATTTCGGTTGTCGCCTCGTCATTACGCCGGACTGTCGCCGCGGCCCGAACCGTCACGATAACCGAAGGCTGCCAGGAAACATGGCACCGCTGCGGCCGATCCGCCGCAGGCGTCCCCGATTTCTCGCCCGGAAGTCATCCTATCGCCTTGGCAATGCGAAAGAAACTATCGCTGGTAAGGACTTTTTCATCATCGTTAACCGATTGCTAACCATAGCAAACGCGGTCCCCTGGCCCGGGCGATAGATCGATTTTGGCTGCTCAATTGAGGCCGCCATACGGCCAAATACTCGGCATGGCCGCATGAAACGGTGGACGCGTTACACCGCCAGTTAACCACCGGTGCGGTTGTCCGGCGCAAGTCATCGTCGGACGGCCTCGCATTTACCTGGATTTGGTCCCGGTCAGGTCAAACTGCGCGCCAAGAAAAAGATATGGGAGGCCGGCATGGCGCAAGCCGCGGTCAGGATCGTCGAAAGCTCGCCGAAAGCGATGCCCGAGAGCATGGTGCTCGATCGCGCCCATCTGGCGCGCATGACCTTTGGCGATCGCAGCCTTGAACGAGAAGTATTGCAGCTGTTCGATCGCCAGGCCGAATTGCTCATGGAGCGGATGCGCGCAAGCCAGCCGGCCGCGATCGCGACGCTCGCTCATACGTTGAAAGGATCGGCTGCCGGCATTGGCGCCCGGCGCGTCGCACATGCCGCCGAAGCCGCGGAACTGATCGCAACCGGGACCTCGGGCGAATGCAGCCATGCGATCGATCAGCTGGCGCAAACAATTGACGAGGTCCGGAAGGAAATTGCTGCGCTGATCCGCGCACAATGACGGGGATGGCGCCTTCGCAGGAATGATTATATAGAAAGCCCGCGTCAAATCCGGCGCGGTTATTCCCCTGCTAATCCTCCTTATGGCGAAAATCACTTTTACCGACTCCAGCGGCAACGCCCGTACAGTCAACGCCGAACTCGGCTCGACCGTGATGGAAACGGCCCTTCGTAACAATATTCCGGGCATCGAGGCGGAATGCGGCGGCGCCTGCGCCTGCGCGACCTGCCATGTCTACGTCGATGAGGCCTGGCGCGAAAAAGTCGGCGGCCCATCGCCGATGGAAGAAGACATGCTCGACTTCGGTTACGAGGTGCGGCCCAACTCGCGGCTGTCGTGCCAAATAAAGGTGACTGAGGAGCTCGACGGCCTCGCGGTGTCGACGCCGGACAAGCAGGCGTAAGATACGACCATTCTTGGCGCATGGAACCGGGCAGGGAGCCCGGTTCTTATGATGGCGACGCGGAGAGTGAGCGTGGCTTCGATTAAAACCACCTGCTGTATTGTCGGCGGGGGACCCGCCGGGATGATGCTGGGCTTTCTGCTCGCGCGCGCGGGCGTTCCTGTCATTGTGTTGGAAAAACATCCCGATTTTCTGCGCGATTTTCGCGGCGATACCGTGCATCCCTCGACGTTGGAGATGATGTACGAACTCGGGCTGCTCGACGAATTTCTCAAGCTGCCGCATTCGGTCGTCCGGCAGATTTCCATGCAGATCGGCGACGATCGCGTGGTTATCGGTCATTTCGACCGCCTGCCGGTGCATTGCAAATACGTCGCGCTGATGCCGCAGTGGGACTTCCTCAACTTCCTCGCCGATCACGGCAAGCGCTATCAAACATTCGACCTGCGCATGCGCGCGGAAGCGATCGATTTGATCGAAGAAAAGGGGCGCATTGCGGGCCTGCGTGCGTGGACGCCGGACGGCGAGCTCGAAATCCGCGCCGATCTCGTCGTTGGTTGCGATGGCCGCCACTCCATCATCCGGGAGAAAGCGGGCCTTAAGAGCGACGGCTACGGTGCGCCCATGGACGTGATGTGGTTTCGGCTATCGCGCAAGCCGAGCGATTCAGACGAAAACTTCGGCCATATCGAAGGCGGCCGCATGATGGTGATGCTCAATCGCAATGACTATTGGCAGTGCGCTTACGTTATCCCGAAAGGAACCGCCGACGAGGTCAAGCGCGCCGGGCTGGACAAATTCCGCCGAACCGTAGGCGAGATGTCGCCATTCACGCGGGACCGCCTGGATGAGATTGATAGTTGGGAAAAAGTGAAGTTATTGACGGTAGCGATTGACCGGCTGCGCCAATGGTATCGGCCCGGGCTGCTCTGCATCGGGGACGCCGCGCATGCGATGTCACCGATCGGCGGCGTTGGTATCAATCTGGCGGTGCAAGACGCAGTCGCTGCCGCAAACATCCTCGCACGTCCTTTGCGAGACGGGACGGTGAGAGTTGAAACGCTCAATGATGTGCAGCGTCGCCGAGAATTTCCCACGCGTTTTACGCAGCGCCTGCAAATGCTGCTTCAAAACAACATCATCAGCCCTGCGCTCGCAGGCAATCGGCCGAAGGCGCCATTTTTCATGAAGCTGCTGCAGTGGCCGTTGTTGCGGCGCATCCCAGGGCGGGTGCTCGCGCTCGGAATACGACCGGAGCATATCCATACACCTGAGATCGCGTGACGGCGGTCGCTTAAGGTTTCATTCCCGCCGGCGCGATCTGCGACGATCTGAGGTTCATTTCATCCAGCGCCTTGCGCACGAGCCCTGATGCCTTCACCTCTTCAATGAATTCGCTAACATATGCGAGCGCTGCTGGCTTTCCCTTGGGCACACAGACGGCCGTACTGGAATTGAGAAAGGCATCGCCGAGGATGCGGGAGCCCGGGATCTTACTGACGATGCCGGATAACGACTCGCGCGAACCCGCAAAATCGATATGGGTGGCGTTGGCAGTTGCTTTTTTCGCGGCACGAAAGGTCGCGGTATTGGCAACGCCGCCGATGCCGACGCCTTTGGTGTCCGCGTCCTTTACCGACTGAATTTTTGACCCGGGCGCGACCAGAAAAGTGCTTTGCAACAAATGATAGGCGTTGCCAAAGTCGACGAATTTCTTGCGCTCGTCGTCGACGGGCAAAAAAGCGACGTCCCATCGGTTCTCGGATGCGGAATTCTGGATTTCGCCCGAGCCCTGATGCGGGATGATTTCGAGCGGCACGCCTAGCTTTGCCGCGAGCGCCCGCCCGAGTGTGACGGCGACCCCGCGGAAACCATCGCCATCCTTGATTGCAAACTGCGCGGATGGCGCCGGTGCCACGGCTATAGCGAGCCGCAATTTTCCACTTGGAGCGAGTTCTTTCAATACAGGAGCGACGGCCATGGTCTGTTCCAAAAAATCAGGCGGCAAATGCCGCCGCCGGATTGCGCATAGCACGCCGCGGCTACGGTTTCATACCCGCGGGCGCCACTTGTGAATTTTTCAGGTCCATAGCGTCGAAGGCCTTGCGTACGATGCCGGCCGCTTTCGCGTCCTCGACGAATTGGCTGACATAAGCAAGTGAATCCGGCTTGCCCTTTGGCACTGCGACCGCGGTGGATGAATTCAGGAAGCCACCGTCGAGAACGCGCGAACCTGGTATTTTCGCGGCGAGCCCGGAGAGCGACTCGCGCGAGAGCGCGATGCAATCGATTTCGCCCGCCTTCATTGCGGCGATTGCGGCATCGACGCCCGGCACGGTGACGAACGTCGCCTTAGGTGCCGTGCGTTGGGCGGCACGAATGGTCGCTGTATTGGCGACGCCGCCAATGCGCACGCCCGCTTCGTTGGCGTCTTCGACTTTCAAAAGCTTCGAACCCGGCGCCACCAGGTACGTGCTTTGTAGCAGATGATAGGCATTGCCGAAGTCGACGAATTTCTTGCGCTCTTCATCGACCGGCATGAAGGTCACATCCCACTTGCCACTCGCTGCCGAATTTTGAATCTCGCCAGAGGCAAGATGCGGCAAAAATTCGACCGGAACGCCCAGTTTCTTCGCCATCGCTGAGCCGAGATCTACGGTGACGCCGCGGTATTTGCCGGTGTCACCGTCCTTGATTGCAAATAGGGCTGACGGCGCTGGCGCGACCGCGATTGCGACGCGCAACTTCCCAGTGGGAACGAGCTCTTTCATGACTGCATCCGTAGCGGGCTCAGCCATGCCCGCGGATGCGGCGCCGAAAGCCAGCGCGAATGCCAGCAATGCGGCCCGCAATGGTCCGGTCACGAGGCCCCCAAACAGAACGGTTATTGCTTCCACTGTCACTTGCCGGAGCTTAGGCGATGTTCGGTCGCGATCCAAGGCACTGCAGCCTCCGCTTGACGAACGTCGTGTGGGGGGCAAATTGTTGCCCATGTTCGTCACCTTTTTCACCGAGCTCAAAAACGCTGGCGTGCCGGTGACGTTGCGCGAATATCTGACGCTGATGCAGGCCATGGAGGCCGACCTCGCGTCCCGCCGGGTCGAGGATTTCTATTACCTGTCGCGCGCGACACTGGTGAAAGATGAGCGCAACCTCGACAAGTTCGATCGCGTATTCGGCCACGTCTTCAAGGGGCTGGAGACGCTCGAAGGCGCCATTGAAGCCGAGATTCCAGCCGAGTGGCTCAAGAAGCTCGCCGAGAAATACCTCACCGAAGACGAGAAGAAGCAAATCGAAGCCATGGGCGGGCTCGATAAACTTCTTGAGACATTGCGAAAGCGTCTGGCCGAGCAGAAAGGCCGCCACCAGGGCGGCTCGAAATGGATCGGTACTGCCGGCACCTCACCTTATGGCGCCTACGGCTACAATCCCGAAGGAATCCGCATCGGCCAGGACAGCAATCGTAATTTCCGCGCAGTCAAGGTGTGGGACAAGCGAGAGTTCAAGGATCTCGACGACGAGGTTGAGCTCGGTACGCGGAATATCAAGCTTGCGCTGCGTCGCCTGCGCAAATTTGCGCGCACGGGGGCTCCCGAAGAACTCGATCTCGACGGCACTATCAAAGGTACCGCGCACAAGGGCTATCTCGACATCCAGATGCGGCCGGAGCGGCACAACGCCGTGAAGGTGCTGCTGTTCTTCGACATCGGCGGTTCGATGGATTGGCACATCAAGGCGACCGAGGAACTATTTTCGGCGGCACGCAGCGAATTCAAGCACATGGAGCATTTTTATTTCCACAATTGCCTGTATGAGCGCGTGTGGAAGGAAAACCGGCGGCGGTTCCAGGCGACCACTGCGACCTGGGACGTGCTGCATACCTACCCGCACGATTACAAGGCGGTGTTCGTCGGCGACGCCTCAATGTCGCCTTACGAGATCGCTGCCCAAGGCGGCTCAGTCGAGCACTACAATGACGAACCCGGCGCCCAATGGCTCGAGCGCGTGACGCGCACTTATCCGGCCTGTGTGTGGCTCAATCCCGTACCGGAGAAGGAATGGCCGTTCACCCATTCAATTGGCATGGTACATCAGTTGATGAGCGGACGAATGTATCCTCTCACGCTTGATGGGCTCGACCGCGCAACACGGGAGCTCGCGCGCTAGCGAAAGACAGCGGGTGGCGGAAAGCAGCAAAGCGGGCTTTGAGGCTCGGCGTTGCAGAAGCGTTCGTTAAATCAGGCAGTCTAGGCGGCGTTCGCGGCCCGCAAGCGTGTCGGGTCGGCCGGACCAGATTGCTCGCGCTGGAGTGCCATCGCCTCGCGCATAAGCCGTGCGAAATCCTTCCGGGCCGTCTCCAAAGCACCTTCGACCACCGAGCACTGCATCTGCTCGCGGCGCAGCGAAGCACCGAGATCCTCGATTCTTTGTTCGGCGACCTGCTTTTCGGCCACCCGCGCCGCTTCTACCGCCGCGAGCTGTTCGCTCAATGCTGCGATCGCATCCTCGGCGCGCACCAGCGCGGCTTCTTTGCCGGTATAGGCGCGCGTGAGGGCGGCGCTACGCTCCATGAGCGTGGCTCGCGATTGGTCCACCTCTTTGAACTCAGATTCGCGCTGCATACGTTCGGTCTCGAGATCGGCTATACGCGCCTGCAAGGAGTCACGCTCGAGCGATAATTCGCCGCTGCGCCGGTCGTAAGTGCGGATTTCGCCGGCGCGGGCGAGCAAATGCTCGCGCGCTTCGCCCAGGAGTTTCTCGCTCGCCGCCGCGCGCGCCTGCAACGCGTCAAATCGCATGCGTTGCGTTGTGACCTCGTGCTCA
>WNFD01007920.1_pt1 | contig 10483 bp, 10 predicted proteins | sample 5400491 | NCBI WGS metagenome assembly WNFD01 (sample SAMN13153343, study PRJNA577476) | soil metagenome | isolation source: 120 cm saprolite under Douglas fir tree site 2 hole 2 replicate 2 | place: USA:California | collected 2015-04-18 | reverse complement strand
ACCGCGGCCGCCATCGACCGCCTGGTCCATCACGCGGTGATTCTGGAGTTCAACGTCCCGAGCTATCGCACTCGAAAACGCCGGCGCATCGACGCCGGTCAGGCCGCCGAAACTGCGGGCGCGAAGGCCGACTGATGGGCGCGACGGTTCTGGTGGGGAACCGCTGCGGGTCCCCACCAGAACCCCTCATAGGAGATGTTCGTAGGAACGAGGATTGAAGGAGCTATAAACCTGGCGACGACCGGCAAAAATAATTGTCGCTGACGGGCAGAAATGGTTGACGCCGCGCACGGGGGCCGCGGTAATAGTGAGTCGAACGCGCCAGTTTCATGATTCGGCATCCCCAAGCGACGGAGACGGCTTTGGGCCGCTCACGATGGAGTAGTTCCCTTCGTTGGGCTGGCGTCCCAACTGCGCCCCCTTTTTGAGCAGATCGACTTCCATCGTCAGTTGGCCAACCTTGCGCTCGAGCTCAGCGACCTTGCGTTCGTACTGGGCGATACGCACCGCCTCGGCCAGCTCGTCGGTGAACTCGCCAACCTCGTACCTGCGGATCCACAGCCGAATCAGATTGCGCGAAAGACTGTGCCGGCGCGCGTGTCTCATGCAGCCCTGCCTGACCGTCGAGAGATTCTTTGGCGAGCTGACGCTTGAACTCCGAACCGAAACTCCGATGGGGAGCCTATGGCCTATCCTCCGATAAGCCCGTCGCCCGGTCCAATTCGTACCTGCCTAGCTGTCCAGTTTCAGGGATTCACTCCAGACTTCTCACGGAAGTGGGTCAAAATTCAACCGGCGTTGACAATCGGGGTGCTGTCCTAATCTGCCCGCAAGTGTCCGAAGTTGACGAGCGGGCTGTCCTACTTTCCCATTCCGCGCGCCAACGGTCGATTTCTTCCACATCGAAGCGCCAGTCGCCGCCAATCTTGAAGCCAGGGATTTCACCTCGCTTGAGCAAGCGATAGATCATAGCAGGACTGGCGCGGAGAAAATCGGCGACTTCATCCACCGTCAGCAGGGACGCCACAGCGGCGTTGCGGGACTTCATTGAGTTGAGGGTGTCCTATTTTCAATTGACCAAGCTAGCGGCGATCTGTTTCAGCTTCTGTCTGGCCGCCGTTATTTCAGCTTCAAGAACCGCTAGTTGATCTGGGCTCGAAGCCATCAGGTATTCCTTGAGGAGTTGGTCGATCCTTTCGAGCAACTCGCGCAGGCGATCATTTCGCGTTTGTTCATCGCAGATACCAGCCCCCGCCAGCACGGGCGCGGCGGCGTGGCAGGCGCAAAGGGCTGTCCTCGTTCGGTTGCCTACAATCTAGAAACCAATACCACGACGCCGAAAATGACAAAGACCGAAACAACCACGAGAATAATTATCTCCGCGTCAATTTTACCGCGTAGCAACCGATGTCGGCGAACCATAGCGAGCGCAGCGGCATGGCGGGGCTTCATTTGTCCGAAATCTCGCCGTTGCCTTTGTAGATCAGCCCGAAGATATGTTCTGCGGTCTTGAGCCAGTGTTGGCGTTTTTCATTCGGCCATTCTGCCTCCGGCGGGGGCAGCGTTTCCAACAGGCCACGGATAAGCGGATGAAGCTTTGCTGCGTCTGGCCAAGAGGCTGAAAGCGTACCCCACAGTCGCGTAGCCTTCTCCCGATTGCTTGGAGAGTGTTGCTCTTCGAGTGACTGCGGCTCTTCAGTCTTACGCTCTGCCATTCCACGCAGCAATATAAGCCGATCACGACCCAAACTGAATAGCCCGGCTTGTTGCGCAGAATGCTCAAACATGCGCCGTGCACGTTCCTTCTGCTTAGGCGCCACGCCGAGGGTGGCGATTTCCGCTTCAAGGCCCGCATCGCTTGGCAATATCTTTCCCTTGTACTTTTCGTAAATCTTGCGATACAGGGGAACGTTAAGAAAAGCACGAGCACGGGCCTGTCGCTCTTTCTGTGGATCGAGAATGTCGTTGCCCAGTTCAGTGAGACTGATAGTGTCATCGTTCATTTCGATCAGGCCAAACAACCGAGCAGCATACAACTTCAATTTAAACGTGCCACTATTGCTGGTTTTATGCTTTGACCAACCAGCAACTTGGTCTATTGTTCCCTGTTGTCCGCCGTTTTGAAGAATCGGCTTCGCTATCTCCACACCGTCATTGAGCGGATTGTAAGGGAACTGGATTTTAGACCGTTTCCGCTTTGAAGCTTCCGCCTTCTCTGTAGGCTTGTCAGCCAGAGGGGTGGCCCCCGTTACTGCGTCCATAATGTGAAGGATGACGCTGCGGCAATGCCCACGTCAAGCGCATCACTGCCGTTAATGCAGATATGCAATGAACACAGTTAATCGCATTTAATAAGGGCGTCGCGTTATGAAACACTTCTGGGTGCAGGTTGAAAAAGATGACCAGAAGGGCAAAGGCCGCCGCGCTCTCGCTCATCGACGTGGTTGGCCCCAGAAGAAGAAGGCCCGGTCCCTGTCTACTTGGGTGCGACAGGCGATCCGGGCCGTGGTGAGCGTTCCCTATAAAGCGACCGGCGTGAGTGCGCTAACGCCCGCGCCGGTCATCACTTCAACGAGCCCGCGTGCACGGACACACTCGAAGTCGCTCCGTTCGCCGGATATTTCAAGGCACGGGGCTAATTAGCCTTAATTAGGTACAGCACCGACAATCGAATTCGGCCTCGAGCTTGTGCCTGATGAAGCGAAGCACGCCGAGGCGCTTATCGCGAGCGTCCGCCGCCCGCTGCTTGGGGTGATTCTCGGCTCGTCGTGGCCGAGCAGGATCTTTTTTCAGGAGGCGACCGCATCAGTGATTCGAATGCTCGCGCATCGAGAGCAAGACGGGCAGCGCTGTTCCCGGTGTTGCTCGGGGGTTCCGATGAGAATCGAGCTGGCGGCACAGGTAAAGGGCGAACTCGATGGCGTCACAGAACAAGCTTGCGCGATTTGTTCGCGATCTTTCGGGAAGCGCGGTTGCGTTCGGGCTTGATTCGGCCGCGAATGTATGATGCGGCTTGCGCCGGAAGTCGTGGTAGCAACGATTTCGTCACGCCCTTGCGGCTCATCCCGGCATCGAGTCGCGAGCTGAATACAGCGGGGCGGTGGCACTCCCGGGTGCGTGTTAATGGCGTTGCATCGGGAGAGCGTCGAACGCGACGGCAGCGCTTTTTTAGCCACGGAACCACGGCGCGTAGTGGAACTCGCGAACGCGCAGTTCGTCGGGCAAGCCGACGCGGAGCTTGTCAGGAAAGCGAATGCGCAGCTTATGGAGCAAGCGCTCGCGGCAGCTTGCGGCAGCTTGGAACGCCCCGATTTTCGGCGCTCACGTCATGCGGCGACTTACTGGGTGCACAATGGTGGGACTGCGGAAGGTGACGCGTTTATCAAAGTGTTCGACACTCCGCGCGGTGTTCGGAGGCTAAGGTACTTATTTCGTCAGCCGCGAGAAAGGTATGCGGCGCGCGTAGTTGGCGAACTCGCCGCGTCGGGCATCAACGCGCCACTGGTCCTGCTCTATGGGTGCGAGACTGCGACGGGGTGTGGCGTAATCGTGACCGCTCGCGCGCAGGGTGAGGCGTTGCCGATGGCGTTGTGCGTGACCGGGGAGAGGGTCTCCCGCACAAGCGCGCGATGCTGCGTTCATTGGGGGAAGAGATCGCGCGGCTCCATCGTTCCGGCTTCGTCCATGGTCACCTGACGCCGTACATCGTCATTGTCGAAGGCGGCGAACCGCCCCGGTTCGTTTTTATCGATAATGAGCGGACGCGCCGTGCAACAATTGGGCGGATGCGCAGCCGATTGCGCAATCTCGTACAGCTTGGCCGCTTCGAGCCGCCGGGGCTGACGCGTGCGGACCGTGTACGGGTCTTGCGGGCATACGAGGACGCGCTGGTTGCGCACCACCCGCGCAGGTTGATGCGTCGTGCGGCCTCGATGCTGGCGCGGCGCCTAGAAAGAGGTCGGGTGGGAGCAAAAAAAGTCAGACCTGTCGAGAACCTGGTGCCAGAGGCATGCCGCAATTCCCCGATGAGTTCTCCCGTTGCAAGTGAGCGCAGAGCCGAGTCTGCCTATCTCCACGCGCAAATCGACCGGCTTTTGGCGCGATTCAGAGCCAATCTGTAGGAGGCGAGGCGTCGAGCGTTTGATCGGCTTCGTCGGCGGCGCAACGAATGAGCAGGTTGGACGCGCTCGAGTATGACGCGTCCCGGCGCGATGCAACACTGACCCGGTGTGCTTACCTGTAATTCGGCAGGACGCCGACGTGGGTCTGGAACGGATTGCGTCCGAAAGGGTTCTCGCCGAACGAACCAAGCCCGCCGAGCACGACCTGGAACTGGAACTGCGTCTCACTCGGATTGATCGTTTTGGTGATGCCGATGTCGAAGGCCCAGCAGTCACAGACCGATTTGATGCGCACGCCGTACTCGGTCGAAAGCATCCGACCCGTGGCGAAATCATAGGAAGGCGCGAAGTAGACGCCCATGCGGTCGAGCAAATCGTAATAGGCCTTCGCCGTCACGAACTGACTATAGTTGGCGTTGACTCCGGCTCGTGTCGTGGGGCCGGGCGCTACATAGTTATAGCTTACCTGCAGGAAAGATCCCGCTTCCGCCTTACCCATATACAGCTTGGGCCTGTTGTTGGTCCACCACGGCTGGAAGCTAAGCGAGACGCCGGTGTAACTGATCCGAGTTTGGAGCGGGTCGTAGCCGATATACGACCCCAGGGAGAGGGCGCTGCTTAGGAAAAGGTAGGCGTCTGCTTGTAAGTCTGAGAAGCGGGAGGAGGCGCCCGGCGCGACTGAGCGATTAATGTCGTAGGCCTGTAGTAGCCTTAACTGCATCAGCTCCCGGACAGAGCCTGAACCGACACCCGCGCGGGTGCGCAAGGGAGCGATCGTCGATGCCGCTTCATCTTGAGCGGGCCCCCCACCTTCGGTAGCTTGGTCAGATGCTGGTAGCAGCGGCACCTTCCCGTAAAGCCTTGAAGTAAAACCGTAGGTGATGAGGCTGCGTGGCTCCATCCGGTCGGTTTGATCGAACAGAGGGAGTTGGTTCTGGTCGACCTGAGGTACATAACTGTAGGTGACGAACGGCTCGATCGTATGCCTGAGTTTTTCCCAGTACTTCGAGTCGAGGTCGTAGACGCGCTCGATCTCACTGGCGACGCCGGCATTGACATAAGCCATCTCGCGGGTCTGCAAGCCACCGCGGGTGAGGGGGCCAAGCGCCAGCCCGTTGTTCCATCGGCGGCCCTGTGTTCCTACCGGTATTATGTTGACCTGCTGGCCTGAGGTGTCGTAGACAGTTTCGCGCAGCCCGAGTGTGCCGAAACCGTAGAGATAGTCGCCCAGTCGCCACGGCAGGGTAAGGCGGGGATTGAGATCGAGCCGCATCCCGCTGACGCCGGTCGAGCGCCAGAAGTTGACGCCCCGCGTGTCGTAATCCGTATAGAGCAGGCCGCCCAATAACTCCTTGCGCCCGCTGACAGAAAGTTCCGGCAGCGTCTGGAGCGTGAACCGCTGGTTCTGGATTAGGTCTTGATTCCAGGTGCCATCAAGCCGCGCATAGCCGTTCTCGAAACTGTTGAGCAGCCCGAAATCCGAGGGAGCGTTGCGCATCGTAGCGAAGCCGTTGGGATAAGTTTTTCCAGCGCCAACATCGCGCGAGAGCGTCCATACGTTCATCTCACGTAGGAACAGGCTATCGCTCACGCTCAATGCATCGCCATAGGCGGTCAAATTGTCCGTCAAATGCTGCCGGGTCATAGCGATAAAATCGTAACGGTTCATCGGGATGTGTGTATCGTTGATCTGGGTGTCGACGACGTCTTGAACCCGGCTCGACTGGCTGCGCAGATGCTCGTCGTAGAAACTGCTGTCCAACGCGAAGTAGTCGTCGATGCCGTTTACGAGGCGGTACTCGGCAAGCGCGCCGACACGCTTCGCACTTTCGAAGTCAAGGGCCACCGTCGCGTCGGAACTCTTATTGATGTCGAAGTAGTAGGGCTGGACCATTTGGAAGCCACGCTTGCCCGACTCGCCGAGACGCGGGATCAAAAATCCCGAACGCCGGTCCGTATTAGCCGGAAACACAGCGTAAGGCAGGTACAAGACCGGGTAGCCGAGAACGTTGAAGCGCGCACTGCGGGCGGACGCTTCGTCGCCCATGTGAATGTCCATCTGGGCGGCGGTAATACTCCAGGCGGGTGTTCCGGGATCACACCCGCAGGTCGTGAATAAGCCATTCAATACTGAATAGCGTTCACCGATGCCCTTGGAGATTTTCTCGCCCTCGAGCCGGTAGGTCTTGTTACTGTCGGTGACCCTTCCGTTGACGAGGTCAACAGTTTCATCATCGAGGTTGAGGTCGCCCTCGCTCCCAGTGATCTCACCGAGCGGGTCTACGATGCGGACGTTTCCGACCGCGTGCGCCTTGCGTTGGCGCCGTTTCAGGTCGACTTGGTCAGCGGTCAGCGTGGTTTTGGCCTGGGTAACGATGGCATTGCCTTTAACGATAAAGGTGTCAGTCTTGTAGTCATAGATGAAGGTGTCTCCCGCAACCTGAGTGGGTCCGGTGTGCCGTCCTTTGCCAAGGGAAGACATGCCGCCTTGTTGCTGCCCCAGCAGCACAGAGGGCGCGAGCATCAGCGCCGCAGCCGCTATCAGACCGCCCGACAAATATCTAGTCCGCAACTTCAAGAAACAACTCCTTCGCCCATGACGTTCTGGAAACCGCCGGATCAACCTCCATCACGATACCAATTATTTTACCAGCTCCCGACCCTAAACCATTTGAGTCCCTGCCGCCACAACGTTGCGCGATCGCTATTGCCGGTCCGAGCATAAACCGGGGCGGGACTGGTTTTCGAGAAAGAGGAACATCGACGATGAGATCCGACTCGGATTAAAACCCGAGTTGGGTACCTCAAAACGTCCGCATCTCTTCGAGCCGATTGTTGAAGATACCGACGCCCACCTGCGGTTTGTCGAACTCCATCTTCAATCGCCTCCCGAGCGACGATGGCTAACAGGGCTTCCCTACCAGATTCCGGCTTGAAGCGACGGTTGTACTCTTGTAGTACTTCGCATGCGCGAGCTCAACCCGGGGGCTACGCTGGTGATCTCAACCAGCCAGTCGTACATCACGTCCGATTCCAGCCCGCTTCGACTACCGCCCGGCACGAACAGCAGGAGCGACCCTACACCATAAGTTCTTCGCCGCGCTGTCCGAGCAAGTGAGCGGTGAACTTGGAGACTCAGCATTATTACCAACGGACTTCCGCACGAGCGATTGTGCCATCGGGTAAGCCGGACTCCGGCGACGCCTTCATCATCTTCTGACATCGACCGGTAGGTTTTACACAAGTGGTGCTGTTCGCGGATGCCCCGACCTACGGCGATCGTTCGCTGCTCGCTGATCTCGTCAAGCTCGAACGGCACCGGTGGTATGCTACCAGAAGAACAAGCGATGGAACCACCCCGGAACTCGCGACGCGCTCAGCTGATCACCGGCCAGCCGGTCAAGTCAGTGCCAAATAGCGGCGAATCTGGTGCCATTTCGTTGCCATCACGGGGTATCCTCGCGGTCCGTGATACCCCGTAATGCAGAAATCCTTGTGCCCGTTGGACTTCCGTGACGGTCAGTGGAGTTCTATATTACTCCTTCGCAAGCGCTCTCCCGGCATTCTCTCTGAACGATCATAGCCTTGGCTGTGCGCTGGATGGACGCGATCAGCCACTGGCTCTAGCGAAACCCGCCTGGATTCGATCCCATCTTTTTACGAGTGCAAAGTGGCAGGCAAGACGCTACAGATCGCCGACAATTGATGCGTTTGCTTCATGACAGCGGTCGATCTTAGCTTCGAATGGAGATGAGCGGAAGGAAATCGATGCGACGGCGGAGTCGGAGTATGAGGGAACGTTGGATTTGCTTGAGTCCTCGTCCCACTGCGAGCCGCAGACTTGTCGTCCAGGAAAAGCGAATCGTGCAGAGAACTCGAACGGAATCAGAGTCCGCGGACCTTGCTGATAACGAAGGGTTTCGCCGTTCCGAAAGCAGACGATCACTTTGGATAAGCTCGGCTTCAACCGCTCAATATCCGGAACGGTCGCCGTCCGCTTGGGGACGGCGCGCGCCAACCGCTCCCTCTGCGATGCCATCCGCCGGTGGACAAACGTTCTTCGCTTGGAGCCCGGCTGCCTTGCGGGCTCTCGGCACCGGGATAGGCGATATTCGTGCGCTTATAATAAAACGGCATCAATCGCCGATCTCGAGTATCCGAGTGTCGGGTGCTCGACGGGCTGCCGCGGGAGTCGCGTGAAAAACGCGCTTTGCTGAGCGCTCGAACAGGAGTTATAAACCGTGATTTTGGACACGTCGCTTTCGCCTAAGGAGATCGACGAGACTCAACGCGTTCCTAATGTCGGACGCGACGCCCGAAGATTGTATGCATATCGTCACGCTCGACGGTTTTCTTACCGCCCTGGCGATCGGACCCAAGCTTGTGCTCCCCAGCGTATGGCTAACGCCCGTATGGGGTCGCTGAGAAGGAACCTGTCGAATCTTCGGTGCAGGCGGAGCCGATAATCGTTAAAACCCTTCTGGCTTCTCTCCTTCTGCCAGTGCCGCCTCCACAGGTCATCCCGACCCTTTATTGGGGGTGGCTCCTGATTCAAAAAGTGTAGTATCGCAAAGCCCTGGCGTAAACATCATCCAAGTCCCCTGCTTACCGTTAGCTCAGGATAGGCGGGGGGGGTGAATCTCGCGGCGGAGTCAGTTGCAATCATGCGTAAGGCTCAAGGAGCTTAACCGGCTACACTCCAGTTTTGACTACACGTGGGCGTATGTCGATTACCGGGGCCGTTTCCAGGACGAGAGATCACGTTGGATAAGCTCCTCAAGCGCTTCTACCTCCGGGCTAAAATATTCACGGAGCCTCCGCTCAGTAGCGGCATCCATAGGCCCGAAATCTCTGCCACCTTCAAAGCAGTAAGACCAGAAACCAATTCTTTCGAGGCGGCGGATCATGCGGTGCCAATTATGCAGCTGCATCCAGACTCGCGCTTTGCGTGCGTTCTGAGCAATCCACTGGTTGGGCGGGCGATGCTTCGCGACGTTAATACGCTTATCACCAACCGCGGTGCTGTGAACGTCTATGCGCGGGATCTTGATAAACTCGCATATGCGGTTCAGGTAGCTTTGAGGATTCTCATCAAGGTCATCGTAAATGCACACAGCGACGCGGTCCTTACCGAAACGCGCAAGCCAATTCTTCAGATGGAATGCATAGCGGCTGGGCTCGCGAATAATTTGAATGGCGATAACCGATTCTGCGAAAGTAGATCGAGTCCAGCCATCACGGTACAACAGGCGGTAGTGCGAGTATGCACGCTCAACCGGGTCACGGACCGAGCAGATGATCTTACAATGTGGAATGTGGTACGAGATTCGCTCACACGCTTCAGGGAACCCGAAGTAGTTCGGGTCCACTTCAACAATTGGGCGGTCAAGCCGACACTTCTCGAAATACGCTACGTACCAATCAAGACCTTTCGAGTAATTTTTCCAGAAGAAGTCGGTTTCCTTGACGGCCGGAAGACCGACATGTCCAGCGAGCACGTGGTGTAACCAGGTAGTGCCAGTTCGCTGCGGTCCGACAGCTATAACGTCTGGCAGGCGCAATGCAGGCGTATTCATCTTCAAGTTCTTGGCCGAAGTCCGATTGACGAATTAGAGACCGCCTCACTATCGGTATGCGAGGAGTTGGACTGCAGGTCGCAGAGTTTTCGATATTTTCCCTAGAGAGCGTGTAGCTGATCCTGAGTTCCCTCCTCCGCAATCTGACCATCGACGATCACGTAAAACGCCCCGAAAGTAGCGCTTTTTCGACCGAGTTGTCAGACACTCTTCCTTTCCTCCCTATCCGGTCGCCTAAATCTGCTGTGCTCTGCGGGCCGCCTATCCCGCTAGCGACGGCAGCGTTGGTATCCTCCGTAGCATGTTGCCGAAGAGCAGGCACGTCAGTGTCAACTGTGGCATAATCGCCCTTATTAGGGGAATTTCGAGGCCCATGTTCTGCGCGTTGGTGTCGGTTTTGAACGTTTGCCTGACGTCGCGAGGTATACGCTTTAATGAGCGAACGCGGGACGGGACTCCAAGCGCCCTCCGCCTCCAATACCGGCGACGATCTTTATCGGCGAGCCTGCGAAGCGTGGAGTGGCGCCTCGACGACAGGGTCACGAATTAATCGGCTCGCTTTTTCGTCTAGATTAGTTGAAACCACGTTCGGCAGAAAACTAAGAATCACATGACGCATTCACAGCCCAAGTCCGATATCCAACCTCGCGTGCTCACCGTGCGCGAACTGGCGGGATACTTGCGCGTACATCAGACCACAGTCTATCGCCTGCTCAGGGAACAGAAGCTGCCCGCATTTCGGGTGGGCTCAGACTGGCGTTTCAACCGCGAAGCGATCGAGCGATG
>WNFD01021906.1_pt1 | contig 10484 bp, 10 predicted proteins | sample 5400491 | NCBI WGS metagenome assembly WNFD01 (sample SAMN13153343, study PRJNA577476) | soil metagenome | isolation source: 120 cm saprolite under Douglas fir tree site 2 hole 2 replicate 2 | place: USA:California | collected 2015-04-18 | reverse complement strand
GAGAACCAGGTCGGCATTCCGCAGGGCTATCCGCTGCCGGCGCTCGCTGCCGGTGGCTGCATCGTCGCGGTCGTAATCGCGTTCAACATCCTTGGCGAGCGCCTGTTCGAGCAAGCGCAGGCCCGGCAATGAACGTCGTGCCGGAGGCGCGCTCGATGAACACCGTGCCGGCGGGTGCGGGGCAGGCCGCTGCGACGGTCCCCTCCGCCGAGCCGCTGCTCGAGGTTGACGGCCTGACGGTGCGCCTTAGGGTCGAGGGGGCGCAACGGAGCGTCCTGCGAGATGTCTCCATCAGCGTCAGTGCCGGCGAGGCGGTAGGCCTGGTCGGGGAATCCGGATCAGGCAAGTCGATGACCGCACGGGCCATTGACCGGCTGCTTCCCCGCGGAGCCGAGGTCAGCGGCCAGATCAGGTACGACGGCGTGGACGTCATGACCCTGTCCGGGGCCGCCCTGCGCGGCTACCGCAACCAGGTCGCGATGATTTTCCAGGATCCGCGTGCCCACGTGAACCCGGTCCGCCGGATCGGCGACTTCATGACCGAGGCGCTGCGCACCAACCTCGACGTGCCGGCGGCCGAGGCGAACCGCCGCGCCGCCGACATGCTCGATCAGGTCGGGATCGCCGACGGGGAGCGGCGGCTGCGGCAGTACCCGCACGAACTGTCCGGCGGCATGCTGCAGCGCGTCACGATCGCCACGGCGCTGCTCACCGAGCCGAAGCTGCTGCTCGCCGACGAGCCGACTACGGCGCTGGATGTCACCACCCAGGCCGAGGTTATGGCGATCCTCGATGACCTGCGCCGCGAGTTCGGCCTGGCCATGCTGTTCATCACGCACGACCTCGAGCTCGCGGCGGCGATCTGCGACCGCACAGCGGTGATGTACGCCGGACAGATAGTGGAAGTGCGCGAGTCGGCGCTGCTGCACGACGATCCGCTGCATCCATACACCGCGGCGCTGTCGGCGGCGAGGCCGGACATCGCCCAGACCGCGACCCGGCTCGCCGCGATCCCCGGCCGCCCGCTGTCTGCCTTCGAGGCGCCAGACAGCGAGTGCGCGTTCGCGCCTCGGTGCCCGCATGCGCAGGACATCTGCCGGGCCGAGAATCCCGAGCTGATCGGCCTGGACGGCGGGCTGTCCCGCTGCGCCCGCGCGATCGAGCTACGCGGGCGCCTCCTGCTCGAGCCGGCCGAGGGCGGGCAGGCCGATGTCTGAGCTCGCGCCGCCGCGGGCCGACCTGGGCAGCAACGGCGACGGGCCGGTGCTGGAGGTGAGCGGGCTGCGCAAGGAGTTCGGCGACCTAGTCGCGGTCGACGGGGTCAGCTTCACGGTTCCGCAGGCCAGGTCGCTGGCGATCGTGGGGGAGTCGGGCTCAGGCAAAACGACCATCGCGCGGATGATCGTCGGACTCGAGCGGCCGACCGCAGGAACGATCACTGCCTGCGGCCGGGATCGGTCCAGCCCCGCTCGCTCGGCGAGAGCGCGGCGGCGGCGCGGCAGCGAGGTGCAGATCGTCTTCCAGGACCCGTACACCAGCCTGGATCCCAGGCAGACCGCCGAGGCGACGATCGACGAGGTGCTGCGATTGCACCACGGCTGGCCCAGGGAACGCCGGCGGGCCAGGATGGACGAACTGGCTGACCTCGTCGGCCTCGACGAACGGCAGGCCAGGGCGCTCCCGCGGGCGCTATCCGGCGGGCAGCGCCAGCGGGTCGCCATCGCCCGTGCGCTTGCCGCCGAGCCGCGGCTACTGATCCTCGATGAGTCGGTCGCAGCGCTCGACGTCTCGATCCAGGCCCAGGTCCTGAACCTGCTCGCCGATATCCGCGACTCAACCGGCGTCTCATACGTTTTGATCAGCCATGATCTGGCTGTGGTACGCCAGCTGACCGACGACGCGATCGTGCTGCACCGCGGCGTCGTAGTCGAGCACGGCCCGACCGCCCAAGTGCTCGACAGCCCGCAGCATGCGTACACCAAACGGCTGCGCGCCAGCGTGCCAAGGCCCGGCTGGAAGCCCAGGCGCGGGGCATTGCTCGGCGCCGGGGAGGAACCTGCGACGCCATGAGCGACCTGCATTACTTGTCCGCCACGGACGCGCTGGCGATGTTCCGCAACCGGGAGCTGTCGCCGGTGGAACTGATGGAAGCGGTGATCGCGCGCGCCGAGGCGGTCGAGCCCGCGATTAACGCGTTCGCTGAGTCCCGCTTCGACGAGGCGATCGTGGTCGCCAGGGCCGCCGAGGCGAGATACGCGGGTCGGGGCGAGCCGGCCGGCCCGCTCGACGGGCTGCCGGTCGCGGTCAAGGAAGAGGCCCCGATCGCGGGACAGCGCAATACGCTCGGGTCGCTGCCGCTGCGCGACGTCGTCGCCAAGGAGACGGCCGCGTTCGTCCAGCGGATCATCGACGCCGGCGGGATCGTCCATGCCAGGACCACTACGCCGGAGTTCTCGAGCGCTCCCGTGACCTGGTCGAGGCTCTGGGGCGTCACGCGGAACCCGTGGAACACCGACTTCTCGCCGGGCGGGTCGAGCGGCGGGTCAGCCGCGTCGCTGGCAGCCGGGTCGACAACGCTGGCGACCGGCTCGGACATCGGCGGATCCATCAGGATCCCGTCGTCGTTCTGCGGTGTCGTCGGGTTCAAGCCGCCGTACGGCCGCGTTCCCGAGGTCGCCCCGTTCAACCTCGACCACTACTGTCATGAAGGGCCGCTGGCGCGCTCTGTGGCCGACTGCGCGCTGCTGGAGAACGTAATCGCGGGGCCGCACCCCAGCGACGTCGCGTCGCTCCGGCCTAAGCTGGAGATACCTGAGAAGCTGGACGCCATCGGCGGCATGCGGATCGCGCTCTCGGTCGACCTGGGCTGCTACCAGGTCGATGCCGATGTGGCGGCGAACACGCAGGCCGCGGCGGACCGGCTGCGGGACGCTGGCGCGAGCGTGCACGAGGTGTCTTTGCCCTGGGACCTAGAGACCATTGCCAGGACCGTCAATATCCATTTCGGCATGATCTTCGGCGCCTCGATGAAAGAGATCAACGACCAGTTTCCCGATCAGCTGACCTCTTACGTCAGGCGCCTGGTGGCGGATTCTGAGCGGGTGAGCAAGGACGACTTCTACGCGGGCCTCGGACTCGAAGCCGCCATCTACGCGCCGCTCGGGCAGGTGCTTGAGGATTACGACGCGCTGATCTGCCCGACGTTCGCCGTGCCAGCGCTGCCGGCCGAGTACGACACAGGCGATGTGGTCACGGTGAATGGCAAGCCCGTCGAACGCTGGCTGGACGTCATGATGACGCTGCCGTTCAACATCGCGAGCCGCTGCCCGGTGCTGAACGTGGCGTCCGGGCTGTCCAGGGATGGCGTGCCGACCGGCCTGTCGGTGGTCGGCAAGACCTATGACGACGTGACCGCGTTCCGCGTCGCCGCCGCGCACTCCGAGCGGCTGCCCTGGCTGACCGAGTCCGGCCCGCGGCCCGCCTTGTGAACCGAAGCCCGCAGTCGCCTGCCCTGATGACCGGAGCGCCGCCGTTCCCCGCGGACTCCGCAGTGACGCTGGCCAACTGGCAGGACCCGCCGTTCAACCGGTGGGCGTTCCAGCACGTGCGGGAGCTGATCCCGAGCGCGCGGATCGCGCGGCGGGCCGGGTACTCCGGGCGCCCCGACCCCGTGCGGCAATTGCCCAGGGATGAACAGGACGTCGGGCGTATTACGTTCTCCTTCGATGACCGCGAGCTGACCGTGGCCGACATGCTGGCCGGCACGTGGACTGACGGCTTCCTCGTCGTGCACCGGGGCCGGGTGGTGACCGAGCAATACTTCAACGGCATGTCCCGGGACACCCCGCACCTGCTGATGTCAGTCTCCAAGTCGGTGACTTCGGCGGTCGCCGGGATCCTGGCTGGCCGTGGCGTGCTGGACCCCGGCGCCGAGGTCACCTCCATCGTGCCCGAGCTTGTCGGCACGTCATTCGCTGGCGCGACGGTCCAGCACCTGCTGGACATGCGGGCGGGCACCAGGTTCAACGAGGATTACGCAGACCTCGACGCTGACGTGCGCAGCTACGAGCGGGTGTACCTGTGGCGGCCGCCCGGTGGTGACAGCGGGCCAAGCGCCGAGGACGCGCTCGGCTACTTCGCGACACTTGAGAACGATGGTCCGCACGGCGGCCCGTTCCGGTACCGGTCGATCCTCACTGACGTGCTCGCCTGGGTGATCGAGCGGACAGCCGGGCAGCGGCTGCACGAGCTGATCAGCAGCGAGCTGTGGCAGCCGATGGGCGCCGAGTTCGACGCTGAGATCACGGTCGACCGCCGCGGCAACCCGATGGCGGACGGCGGCATCAGCGCCACGCTGCGCGATGCCGCGCGGTTCGGCCATCCCCGCCTGGTGGGTCGACGACACGGTACGCGGCGCGCCCGACGGCGCGCGGGCGTTCACCGAGGGGGACAACCCGCCCGGGTACCCGGCGGGCAGCCACTACCGGAACTGCTGGTGGGTGCGCGATCCTGCGCTGCCTTTCTTCCACGCGAGCGGGATCAACGGGCAGGGGGTGTTCGTGCACGTACCGTCCCAGACGGTCATCGCCAAGATGTCCACCTGGCCGGTCGCCTGGAGCGATGAGCTCTATGGCCAGACCGTGGCCGGCGTCCTGGCGATCGCCGCCGCGCTCGCAGCGGGCCGGGTCTAGCGCCGCGGACCAGCAGGCCGAGCACCTCGCGTTCTCGTCCGGTGAGCAGGCCGAGGTCAGGCGCTATTGTCGGCCTGCCGCGGACGAAGTGCCCGACAAGCCGCCGCATCGGGGCCGGGGAGACCAGTGCATCGCCGGCCGCCGCCGCCCGGATCGCGAGGACGATCTCCTCGGGCGGGGCGTGCTTCACCAGGAATCCGCTCGCGCCCGCGAGCAGCCCGTCGAAGACGTACTCGTCGAGGTCGAAGGTTGTGAGCAGGACCACCCTCGGCGGGTCCGGCGTCAGCGCGACAACCCGTTTCGTAGCATCGATGCCGCCCATCCCCGGCATCCGTACGTCCATCACCACGACGTCGGGCCTGAGCACGGCCGCCCGGCTGGCTGCCTGCATGCCGTCGCCCGCCTCGCCGACGACCTCGAGATCGGGCTGGGTCCCGACCAGCTGGGCCACGCCAGCCCGTACCACCGGCTGGTCGTCGGCGAGCAGGATCCTGACGGTCATGCGGGACTCGGGAGGAACGCCCGCACGACGAAGCCCTGCTGGCACCGCCCGGCCTCGAACTGACCGCCGAGCAGGCGGGCGCGCTCGCGCAGCCCGGCGGGCCCGGCTCCGCTACCCTGGCCGGCCGCTCCGCGCGGGAGCGGATGGCCGCCGGCGCCCGCAGCCCGGCCTTCGTCTGCCACCTCGATCAGGATCCCGCCTCCGCTGTAGGTCAAGCGCACGGTCGCCGCCGTGCCGGCGGCGGTCGCCCGGATGGCGCCGGCCGGAAGATCGATCTGCCGTCACCTTTTCGGTGACGTCGCCCGACGGTACCGTTGCGCACAAGGGAGTTGGGCCCAAGGGAGCGGCGCGAGCCTTTGGCTAGCCGCTGGCTGGATGACGGAGAGGCGGCGCGATGGCGGAGCTCGTTGGTGATCTTGAGCTGGTCGATTTCGACATCGCCGAAGCCGGCCTGGCCGGCGATGTCTATCACGAGCGGCTCGCAGCTGCCAGGGAGCACGGCTGGCTAGTCAAGTCGCCGATCGCCTACGTCGTGCTCGATCGCGAGGCCGGTGAGTTCTTCCTGCGGGCCAGGCAGACGGCGTTCCCAGGCCGTGAGATCGCCCAGCTGTTCGGCATTACCGGCGGCAGGCTCGCCGAACAGATCGACGCCAACATACTCAACCTGACCGGCGACCGGCATCGCAGGCTCCGCGCCCTCGTGGCACCAGCGTTCACCCCGCGCTCGGCCACCCGCTGGCGCCCGGCCATGCGGGAAATCGCCGGCTCGCTCTGGCAGGACCTGGACGGCCGCGCCAGCTGCGAGTTCGTGTCATGGTTCGCCGGGCCATTCCCTGCGCGCACGATCGCCACGGTCATCGGCGCCCCGTTGCAGGACGCGGCCGCGCTGGCTGAATGGTCGAGCCTCGTGCAGCAACAGTTCGATATCCGGGCACTGGCCGAGAAGCCTGAGCGGATCGAGCAGGCCGTCGGCGAGCTCTACGACTACGTCGCGGACCTGCTGGAGAAGCGGCGCAGCGAGCCGGCTGACGACCTCATTAGCACGCTGCTGCAAGTGGAGGCCGAGGGCGAGCGGCTGTCCGGGCCCGAGTGCGTGAACCTCGTGCTCAACGTGCTCGCGGGTGGCATCGACACGACGGCAGCCCAGCTCGCGCATGCGCTGCGGCTGTTCGCCGTGCATCCAGAGCAGTGGGAGGAGCTCCGGCAACGGCCTGAGCTCGTCTCCCAAGCCGTCGACGAGGTGCTTAGATTCGAGCCGATCACCCCGTTCACCGCCAGGCTGTGCACCGAGCAGCTCGAGCATCGCGGGGTGATCTTTCCTGCTGGCACCATCGTGGCGATCTGCGCCGAGCGGGCCAACAGAGAGACCGATGCCGGCGAGGTCTTCGACATCACCGCCGAGCGGCCGGGCGAGCGGGCGCTCACCTTCGGCGCGGGCGCGCACTACTGCCTCGGCCAGAACCTGGCCAGGGCCGAGCTCGAGGAGGCACTCGGCTTTCTCGCACCCCGGCTGCGCGGGCTCCGACATGACGGGACGGAGCGGCTCGGCGGCGTCGAGGGAATCTACGGCATCGAGTCGCTGCCGCTTGCCTGGTCAGCGGCCTGAGCCTGGTGCGGCGGTCTATGCATGTTCGCCTGGTAACGTCCGCGGGCGAACGGTGGATGCGTGCAGATGGGTGGTTCGCGTGCTGCGAGTCTTCGCAAGGTGAGGGTGGTTGCGCTGCCAAAGTCAGGGGCGGTCGATCTCAAGCCGACGGCCTGCGGCCGAGGCGATTGACTGCAGGTCATCAGGGTCGGAGCTGACGACTAGGTCGCGGCGGCGAATGGCTCCCTCGACCACGCATGCATCGACGATATCGGTGATGCCCGCCCGTGCAGCTAGGGCTCCGACTGAGCGCGCCTGACCGTCATCGAGAGCCTCGACGTCGCAGCCGGCTAGGAGTCGGGCAAGCTGGACCTGCCGGGCTGATCCGCGCCAGGACTGGGCCACAACAGGCGCGGGCACGGTCGGGACTTCGCGGCGGCCTAGCAAGGCGCGGTGCCGTGCCCACGCGCGCCGCTCGCCGCGGTCGGCTGCGATGAGCGCGCCGGTGTCGTAGGTGACGCCCATCAGGCGGTCCTGCGAGCGGTCCTGGTCCGGGCCTGGCCGGACCGCTCGATGGCACGGGCGGCCCAGGCGTCGCCGTCAGCTATCTCGTCCGCGGTGAAGGCGCCATGATCCTGCTCGAACTGGCTGACCGCGGCGAGGCCGGCCCGGATGGTGAACTCTTTCCGGGCGGTGTCGGCAAGCCACGCGCTGTAGCTGAGACCTGCCTCCGCTGCCGCGGCGGCGATCTCGGCGTCGAGTTCGGGCGGCATGGAGATTGAACGCTTCTTGCGGACGGCCATGGCGCTACGGTAGCACAGCGGTAGGACAGCTTGCTGGCCGCTATCCGAAGCTGACCCGTTCGAGCCAGAAGTCGAGCAGCTTGGCGTCGCCGAGGATCTCGATGCCGTCGGTGTCGGGCGGTAGGCGCTTATAGATGATCAGCAGCAGGTCGGTCACCGGGCCGCGCATGGCGACGGCGGCCTTCTCATGCGCTCTCCGCCACGTGATGGCATCGCCAGTGAGGTCGACCAGCCATTCGGCCCCGGCTCGCGGCTCCGTGTTCGTGGCATGGAAATGCAGCGTGCGGTCCGGGCCGAGCAACTCGCGCATCCAGGGGTGGATCTCAAAATGCAGGGGCAGCGAGCCAAGGTCCATCCACTCGTCGATGGCGTCGATAGCCACCCGCGGGTCGATCGTGAATTCCGCGCCGACGGCGAGCGTGGCGTCGGCCCGGTGGATGGCAGTCTCATGCGTAAACCGGCGGGCGTAGAACGCCACGTTCCCGCCAGGAACCGGGGTCCATACCTGTGCGCCAGGCCCGGCGGCGCGCAGCGTGCCCGCGAGCCGCTTGGCGCCATCGGCCAGCCACGGTGCCAGCACGGCCAGGTCCTCGCCGGTGTAGGCAGACAGGTCGCGGAAATGCTGGTCAGGCAGCTGGCCCGTCGCCCTGGTGCGCACGGTTTCCTCGGCGTGGCGCTGCGCCCCGCCCAGGTGGCGGAGCAGGTGGCCGACGGTCCAGCCCGGGCAGGTCGGCACGGGAACGGTCAGGTCCGCGTCCGTCATGGCGGAAGTCAGCAGGTCCGTCTGAGCGACGATCTCTGAGCAGTAGCGGTCAAAGTTGAGCAGCGTCATGTAGCCACGGTAGGCCGCGTCACCGACAGGGCGCGGGCAAAGCTCGATGGTGAGCCAGAACCTAATGCGCGGCGCTGCCGTCCCATCGGGTTCCGTTCGGCGAATCCCGCAGCTCGACGCCAGCGGCGGTCAGCGCGTCCCTGATGGCGTCGGCAGCCGCGTACGAACGATCCTTGCGCAGCGTGTCCCGCAAGGCGATCAGCGGCTCGACCGCTGGCCGGAGGCGGTCGGCAGGATCGGCGAGGCCCTGTTCCGCAGTCCGGCCGAGCCTCGTTACCAGGCCGCGCAGCACCGCCCTGGCCCGGTCGGAGTCGTCGTTCTCGTCCGTGTCGGTCGCCCAGGCGTCGATCGCAGCTTCCAGATCGAGTATGGCCGAGACCATCGTGGCGCTGTCGCGGTCCCGTGCGGCCGCCTCGAACCTGGCCTGCGAGTCGGCGGTCACGTCGTTCAGGGACCGGTGGTCTTCAGGGGGTGGTGGACGGTCCAGATCGGACTCGCCCCGGCTGCCCTGACCTGAACCGTCCTGACTGTCCGTACCCACTCCCGGGAACGGAGCTCCGCTGCGGACCATGACGCCCAGGTCAGCGACTGATACCCGCGAACCTGACGGAAGCACGGTGCTTACCCCCGCCTTCCTGACGGTCGCGCCGCCGCGGCCAACGACCTCGGCCTCCTGCGTCGCCAGATCGAACATCAGCGCTGTGTGCTCGTCGACGCCGAGCACGGCGGCGTCTTCGGGCAGCTCGCGCTCGAGCACGGTCAGCCTGCGCTCTCCGAGGTAGCAGAACCGCGTGTCGTGCGTGCCGCCCTCCGCGTTGTCATAGTGCGGTATCACTGCGACCTTCAGCCCCAGCACGCCGAACAGGTCAAGTCCTTCAAGCCAGTGCGGCTCAGCGCCGACTTTGTAGATCTCGTAGACCGGCACAGCCACGAATCCGGTAACGGCAGCGGCGGCCGAGGCGATCACGGTGATGCCCGTACCGGCGGCGATCCGGTCCCTGAGCGCGTCAGCTACTGGCCCGCCGCGCCACCTGGCCAGCGCGTAGGACGGACTGCCAGGTCCGCAGAACACCCAGTCGGCCGAGCGGATGGCGGCCAGCATGGCCGGCGCCGCATCGCTGGCCACTTCTACCTTCAGGCCGACGCTGCGCGCGAAGTAGGACTGTGCCCGCGCCGATATCTCGCTCGCGTTCTCCTGGAACGCGTAGGGCGTGTCAAGCAGGATCGCGCCGTGTTCCCCGTTGCCGAGCTTGGCGACGAGCGCCTTGTGAATGGTGACCATCGTCGGGCTGGTCTCACCCGAGCCCATAATGGCCAGCACCCTGGTATGCGCGGCATCGCCCACCTGCTGCCTCCCTCACAGCTCGCCGCCTTGGCTGGCACATTGCCTAGATACTGCCCGCATGTACCCTACTTGTCCCCTCTGACGTCCGGCCGTCACGATTCCCGCCAGCTGTCAGAGGGCCGGTGAATCATGGTGACATGCGCAAGATCGACGAGGCAGAACGCCGCCGCCGGCTAGCCGTGCGGCACGCACTGGCGCCGGCGCACAGGGTGGACGGGACGCCGCCTGACCCCGCCCAAGTGGCCAGGCAGCTGGTCGCGCTGCATTCCACCGATCCGGCGACGGTCTATCTTTCCGTCCTGGCGAGGATAGCGGCCCCGGTCCCGGCCACCGTGATCGAGGAGTCGCTGTACGAGCGGCGGGACCTGGTCCGCATGCTGGCGATGCGCAGGACGGTGTTCGTGGTGCCGGCCGAGTCCGTGGCTGTCGTACAGGCGTCAACGACGGATCGGATCGCGCAGGACCAGCGGGCCAGGCTGGTGAAACTGCTGGGCGAAGCTGCTTCGGTTGCGAATCCTGAGCCCTGGCTCGCCGACGTGGAGCGGTCGGTCCTGGGCGTGCTCGCCGAGCGAGGGGGAACGAGCACAGCGGCCGAGCTGTCAGCAGCAGAGCCGCGGCTGAAGACAACGCTGGTCATGGCACCTGGCAAGTCGTATCAGGCGACGCAGGCCATCACCAGCAGGGTGCTGCTCGTACTAGCGGCGAAGGGGCTGATCGTGCGCGGAC
>WNFD01011676.1_pt1 | contig 10486 bp, 12 predicted proteins | sample 5400491 | NCBI WGS metagenome assembly WNFD01 (sample SAMN13153343, study PRJNA577476) | soil metagenome | isolation source: 120 cm saprolite under Douglas fir tree site 2 hole 2 replicate 2 | place: USA:California | collected 2015-04-18 | reverse complement strand
CGCCCCTTTCTCTATCCGTTGCGCTCCAGGACGAGCGAGAGCCCGTCCGGGAGCTGCGTCATTCGACCAAGGAACAGGCTGCCCTTTCCCGCGAACATCGTGCGTGTGAGGTTGCCTTCAGTCAGCCCGCGCCGCGCGTGGCCGAGGTACGGGATCGCGGAGGCGATGTGCCCCTGCGTCGGCGAGAACCCCGGCATGCCCCGCGTGCGGACGAAGTCGTCGATGCCCTCACGGGCGATCAGCTTCTGGACGACGGCGAGACTCGCCAGCGTCCGGTAGTTGTTGAGCGGGACGTTGCCGCTTCCTGCCGGCTCCGTCGCCTCGGGGTTGTGCAGCTCGAGTGAGAACCGGTCCACGTCGAGCAGCGTCAGCCCGACACGCTCCAGCGGCTCGCTGTAGAGCGCCTTCATGACCGCGAGCGGCGCCGATCCTGAGCCGACCTCGTGACGACCGATCGCGTCCAGTCGCAGCACCGGCGATACGCCGTCGTCGCGCGCGACGTGGACGGCGAAGCCGGCGAGGACGTCCTCCACGATCGGCATCGCATGCTTCACGTGGCCCTGGAACTTCATCCCGAGCTTCGCGAGCGAGCCGCCCGCCACCACCAGTACGTCGTCGAACAGGGCGGAACGGACGAGCGCGCCGGCGAGCATGAGCGCGTGCATCGGTCCGGAGCAGAACGCCTTGACGTCGCTGCCCGTCGCGCGCGCGCAGCCCGCCCACTCCGCCACCGCCTTGGCGACGTTGCCGCCGCCCCGCTGGTAGCGATCGCCCACCGCTTCCTCGCCGCAGTTGATGACGTACCGCACGTCGGTGGCGGCGATCGCGCCGGGCCGCGCGAGCAGGTGGCGCAGGGCGAGCGCCGCCGTCGCCTTGCACGCGAGGTTCTCCAGCAGGACCTGGCCGGTGAGCGTGTCGTCGTCCTCGTGGCCGGGCAGCATGGCGCCGAGGAGCCTACCGTCCACGCCGACGAGCGGCACCGCCCGGTGGCGCGCGATGCGCTCGTCGAGCACGGCGGTGCCGACCCCGACCGGCACCGTCGGGCGACCTGATGCGCGACCGACCACCGGATGCGCGTCGAGCGTGCTGCGCGCGCGGTCGGCGACCTCGCCGGTCAGCGCGAGCAGATCGAAGCCATCGCACGTAGCGAGCAGGCCGAGAAATTCGTCCTCGGGCATGATCTCGCCGTCCGGGCCGAACCGCCCCGCGTCGGCGAGAGGATGGCGGTGCCACGGGAACGGCCGGGCCGCGAGCTCGTCCACGTCCACGTTGCCGATGAAGACCTGGTTCGGCGCGTACGTTCGCGCGGCGTCCCAATCGCGCAGGTGCGGCCGCAAGTACTCGATCGGCTGCTCCACCTCGCGCAGCACGCGGAGCGGCTTCGAGCCGAGGCGTACGAGGCTGGGGACGTGCGCGAGCACGAGAGAGACCGCGCGGATAACCGGCATCGCGTTCGACGTCACGAGATGCATTTAATGGGCGAGCCGCTGCTCCGTCAAGCCGGAGCGTAGGCCGGGAGAACTGGGCAAGACAGGCGTCGCGGCGCGCGGACTCAGCGCAGGTGGCCGACCACGGTCTTTTGACAGTCGACGAACGGCACGCTCAGCGAATCGCGCGGGCGGGCGAGCGCCACCTTCACCTCCGCTTTCACCGTGCCCGGGTGCGGCGTGAGCACGACGACGCGATCGGCGAGGTACACGGCCTCCGCGACGTTGTGGGTGACGTAGACGATGGTCTTCTTCGTCTCGCGCCAGACGTCGACCAGCAGCCGCTGCATCTCGTCGCGTGTCAAGGCGTCGAGCGCGGCGAACGGCTCGTCCATCAGGAGCACCGAGGGGTTGTAGGCGAGGGCGCGCGCGATCGCGACACGCTGCTGCATGCCGCCCGAGAGCTCGTGAGGGTAGGCGCCGGCGAACTGCTCGAGGTTCACGAGGCCGAGAAAGCGCTGCGCGGTCTTCGCCCGTTCGTCCCGGGGCACGCCCTTCATCTCGAGGCCGAACTCCACGTTGCGCTGGGCCGTCCGCCAGGGGAAGAGCTGCGCGAAGTCCTGGAAGACGACCCCGCGGTCGAGTCCCCGGCCGCTGACCGCGCGGCCGCCGATCAGCACGTCGCCCTTCGTCGGCGTGAGGAAGCCGGCCAGGATGTTGAGCAGCGTCGTCTTGCCGCAGCCGCTCCGTCCCACGACGCAGATGAACTCCGAGTCGGCGACGCCGAAGCTGACGTCGCGCAGCGCGGTGACGGCGCGCTCGCTCGCGGCGTACTCGTAGTCGATGTGCCTGAGCTCGATGTGATCCATGCGGCGCTCGCTCAGGTCCCCACGGTGCGGATCATGCCCCAGCGGCCCACGGTGCGTCGCTCGACGGCCTGGAAGATGAGCCGCTCGAACCCGAGCCCGAGGAACCCGATGACCACGAGCGTGCTCAGCATGACGTCGGTCCGGAGGAACTCCTTCGAGTCGAAGATGACCCAGCCGAGTCCCCAGCTCGTGGCGGCGATCATCTCGCCACCGACCACGGCGATCCACGAACGGGCGAACGCCTGGCGGAGGCCGGCGATGACGAAGGGGAGTGACCCGGGAAGCACGACCTTCTGGAAGAGGTCGCGTCCCCCCGCGCCCATGGTCTCGGCGGAACGGATCCAGATGCGGTTGACCGAGCGGACTCCGGTCCAGGTGTTGAGCACGATTGGGAAGGTGGCGGCGTAGAGGACGAGCGCGATACTCGCCGCGTCGCCCAGGCCGAACCACAGGATGAAGAGGGGGACCCAGGCCAGCGACGGGATCGGGGAGAGCACGCTCACCAGCGGCAGCACGAATCGCTCGACGGCCTTGAAGCGCCCCATCAGGATGCCGACCGGCACGCCCAGGAGCGCGGCGAGTCCGAGCCCCCACAGGATGCGATAGAGGGTGTAGGCGATGTGAACGAAGATGGTGCCGCTGACGATCATCTGCGCGAGCGCGGGCAGGATCACCGCGAGCGAGGGAGAGAGCGCTGGTGAGAAGAGCCCGCTCCGCGCGAACGCTTCCCACACCACTGCCGCAAGGCCGAAGGAGGCGACGGTGCCGAGGACGAACCGCGTCATCGCTCGAGCATCCCCCAGCGCACGACCGTGTACTGCTCGATGCGCTCGAACACGAACTTCTCGAGCGCGAGCCCGACGAGCCCGATCACGGCGATTCCGGCCAGCATCACATCGGTATTGAGGAACTCCCGTGCGCCGAAGATGAGCCAGCCGAGCCCGATCGAGACCGAGGTAAGCATCTCGACGGCGATCAAGACGCGCCATGCGCGCGCCAGCCCGAGGCGGAGTCCGGTGAGGACGTAGGGGAGCGCGCCCGGCAGCACCACCTTTCGGAAGAGCTGTCGGTCGGTGGCCCCCATGGTCTCGGCCGCGCGGATCCAGATGCCCTTCACCGCCTTCACGCCGGTCCACGTGTTGACCACGACGGGAAACGTGGCGGAGAAGCCGACCAGCAACACGGCGGGCAGATTCCCGAGACCGAACCACAAGACGAACAGGGGCGCGTAGGCCAGACCCGGGATCGGGTTTCCCACGCTCACCACGGGAACCAGGAGGTCCTCGGCCCAGCGATAGCGGCCCATCAGCATTCCCACGGTCACGCCCACGACCGCGCCCAGAAAGAAGCCCGCGGCCAGACGTAGCAGCGTCTCGGCCGCGTGGAGTGGCAGGATGCCGGTGACGATCAGGCGGACGAACGCCGATACGATCTTCCCGATCCTCGGGAAGAGGCGCGGGGGAAACGGGCCGAGGAGCGCGAATCCTTCCCAGAGGATCGCGACGACGACGAACGGCAGTGCCAGCTGGGCGAGCGAGAGCGCCGCCCGTCGCAGGTAGAGGACCGTCGGCGTGCGGAACAACGGCCGCTAGCGCGCCGCCTTGGCTCTGGCCAGCAGATCCCGGTTCAGTGCCTTGGCGATGTCGGGCATGGTGTTGATCCGTCCCTCACCCGCGCCGGCCAGGAGGTCCTTGGCCTGGTCGACGAGGTACTTCTCCATCTGCGGCGTGATGTCGGGCTCCCACTTGATGCGCTGGAGCGCCTTGTCGATCACGGCGACCGAGATATCGCGGCCGAGGGACTTCTGCTCCTCGACGTACACCGCCGCGGCCTTCTGGGGCTCCTCCTTCAGGAACTTGATCGCGCGCAACCAGCCGCGGAGGTAGGCCACCACGGCGTCGGGGTTCTCCTTGATCACCTTGTTGGTCGCCGTGAGCATGAACGGGAGCGGGTCGTACTTGCAGTAGTCCTCGATGATCCGGATCGTTCCGTCGTGCTCGCCGATGGCGCTGTGCGGCTCCCCGAGCGAGGACATGTCGATCGCCTTCGCGATCAGGCTCGGAATCTGGTCCTTCGGGTCGGGGATGTTCGCCACCTGGAAGTCGCCCGGCTTGAGGCCATAGCTCGGCGCGACGCGGGCCATGAAGACGTATTCGGTGATCGTCCCCTTCGCGAGGCCGATCTTCTTGCCGCGGAGCTGGCTCACGCTGTTGAGGTCGGAGCTCTTGAGCGCCACGATGTGGGTGGCCGCGCAGATCATGGAGTTGACGGCCACCGAGGTGTACGGAACCCCCTTGTCCAGACCGATCAGGAAGGGCGTGGGAGCGGTCGCGTTGATGTCGATCGCCCCGGCGATCATCGCATCGCGTCCCTCCTTGCCAAGAAAGAACTTCCGGTGCTCCACGTCGAGCCCCGCCTGCTTGAAGTACCCCTGCCGGATGGCGATGACGTCGGGGGCGCCCATGATCGACGCGTGAACGCCAATCCGGAGCTTGAGCGGCTTCGCTTGCGGAGACGCCGTCTCCGTCAGTCCCAGAAGACATCCCAGGATTCCGAGAGTTCCGAGCATGATAAAGCGCTTCATTTGTGGTCCTCCGGAGCGTCCGGGTCGCGCCCGGACTTTGCGGACTCTAGACGGCTGAGAGAAGCCTTGTCAAGGCGTGCGCGGCGCCTGAGCCTCCACCCGGCTCTGGCCGGCGGCCGCGCTTGCCGTGTCCGCCGTCAGCGGGATCACCCCGCCGGGCTCGCCGGCCAGGATCCAGTCGATCAGCAGGTGATAGCGCTCCGCCGGCACGGCGCCGACGAGCGACAGCTTTTCGTTGAGGATCACCGTCGGCAGTCCCGACACGCCGAACCACGCCGCGCCCTCGGCGCAATCGCGCAGCACGGCCTCGTAGGCCTCACCGGCGAAATCGGTCTCGAAACGCGCCAGGTCGAGGGCGCTCTCGCGGGCGAGGGTTCGCAGCACGTCGGGGCGGCCGATGTCGAGGTTGTCGCGAAAGTGCGCGGCGAAGAGGCGCTCGTGAAATCGCGCGAACGCGCCCTCGCCCTGGCGCTCGGCGCACTTCGCGGCCGTCAGCGCCGGGATGCTCGAGGACGGCAGCGGCGCGTCGATCTCCGGCGGCACGAAGCACGCGCGCGGCTCCTCGGCGCCGACGCGCTGCCGCCCGTCGCGCGTCTTCTGGGTGACGTGCCGGTCCGGCTGCTCGCCGGGAATGAGCGGGAAGGTCCGCCAGTGGACACGCACACGGTCGCCGTAGGCCTGCTGGATGTCGCGCAGCCGCACCGCGGCGTTATAGCACCACGGTCAGAGATAGTCGGAGAAGACGTCCAGCCGGACCGGCGCCGTCATTCAGCCGAGAACACCGTGGGCCGCGCGACCTCGGTCCGGAGCGCCTGCAGCGCCTGTTCGACGATGCGCCGGCGCAACGCCTTCTCGTCGTCGGGGGAGAGATCCGAGTTGCCGAGCGGATGGATGATGCCCGCCGCGGGCACGATGCGGTTGGCACCCACCATCACGGCCACCGGCGTCATGGTCGAGACCTGCACGGTCGGCAGCCCCGCGCGCTCCAGCTCCCGGGCGATCGCTGCGCCGCAGCGAGTGCTCGTCCCTCACGTGGACGTGAGGATGACGGCGTCGACGCCGGCGGCGCGCAGCTTCTCCGCGATCTCCGCGCCCATGCGCGCGCTGTGGGCGAGGGTGGTCGCGACGCCGACGGTGGAATAGACCGTCTCGTGGAGCTTGCCGATGGCGCCGCTCTGCTCGAGCTCGCGCGCGACGTCGACCGGCACCAGGCGATGCGGGTCCTGCTTCACCCAGGTCGTGTCGTACCCGCGATGCGGGTTGTCGTACTGCGCGGCGTCGAGGCCCGCCTTGCCCTCGATGCTGTAGGCGCCGTAGCGCGTCGCGTTCAGCGCCTCGATGCCGTCGGGGTTGCCCTTCGGCACCAGGCCACCGTCGGTGACGAGCGCGATGGTGGCGCCCGCGAGCGTCTTGACGAGACGTGGCGCCGGGACGCGCGGAAACGCCGGCCGCGGGACCTCGCTCGCGAATGGCCGGCCCGCAAGCTTGTCGAGCAGCATGGCGACGGCACGGTCGGCCGCGCTGGCGCCGGCCACCACGTTGCGCGTCACGCCACGCGCGAAGTAGCCCTCGGCGGCCGGAGCGCCGATCGCCTCGCCGCGCGCGAGCTTCGTGCCGAGCGCGACGAGACGTTTCACCTCGTCCAGCATGCGCGCGGCTTCGGCGCTCGTCTGCACGATGTAGACCTGACGGCGGTGGAGCTCGACGCCGGGATTCTCCGCGTGCATGCCGGTCACGGTCGGAATCTTCAATGCCGCCTGCACGGCGGCGCAGAGCGCGCCGCACGCGACACCGTAGCGGCCGGCCAGGAACGCGGGCCCCGCGACGACGAGATCGGGCCGCGCCGCGGCCACCAGGGCGACCATCTCGGCCACCGCACGCTCCGCCTGCTCGGCGGCGTAGTTGTCGCCGCAGATCACCGTCGCCACGACCGTGCCCGCGTCGCCGAGCGCCTGCTGGACGGCGCGCGCGGCGCCGACGGCGCCGTCCACCACCTGCGGCCCGACGCCGGCCTTCTCCTCGCCGCCGAGCTGGCCGAAGAACTGGTTGAGGTAGCAGACCACGCGCAGGGTCTCGGTCGCCATCACCGCACCTCCGCCATCACCCGCGTCCTCAGCCGGTCGACTCAAGATGTGAGCGCCTCGACACGTATGTCGGCGCCGAGCCGACGCAGCGCCCAGGCCCAGCGTGCCATGCCGCGTACGTCCTCCGCTGCAACCGTCGCCTTCAGCCGAGCCGCAGTCACCGCGACCAGGGCGTCGGTGACGTGGTCACGCGGCCGGACCCGCCCCCAACGTTCCGCGTATCGTGCGAGGCAGCGGCCCGCCAGGACCCAGTCGTCCGGGGCCGTCCCGACGATCTTCGTCGCCAGCGCGCGGCGCAGCGTTTCGACATCCGCCCGGTCATCTCGGGTCGTGGCCCCAGCCTGCAACTCGTATAGCACGACGTCCGGCAGAAACACGCCTCCTCGGGCCATCTCCCGTCGCAGGAACTCGCCATGGCGTCCGGCACGGAGGTAGCCCACGAGGATGGAGGTGTCCACGACCCAGATGTTCGGTTCACGAGGCAATCCGCTTCCCCCACGTGCCGCGCCGTCTCATCCGGTGGAGCGCTGCTACGGCCTCCTCGAGGGCCAGCGTCCGCTCAACGGCAATCCTGATCGCCGCTGACTCCGAGGACGTCCGGAGCGTTCGCCGAAGCCTCCTGACTTTGCCGGCATCGACGATGACGTTCTTTCGTTCGAGTCGTTGCGCTCGGGCTGCTGCCATCTCGATCTTCTCCGATGTGTAGTTGGATAGACGATTCTACACACCGGGCCTCTGGCCGGCAATGTGTATCAGGTCACCGCACCTCCGCCATCACCCGGGTCGTCCCGACCTGCTCGATCGCGCCGCACAGCGTCCCGTACGTCGCACGCGTCTCGCCCAGAAGCCTCGGCGCCAGATCGTCGGCGCCGACGACGCGATCCATCGCGGGAAGGGCGAGCGGCTCCTGGCTGCTGCCGACGTTCACCAGCGCGTCCACCCCCGGGAAGTCGAAGAGGAGCATGCCCTCGGCGCTGCCGTCGGTCGACATGTCCTCGACGACCGCCGTCGTCTTCACGCCGAGCGTCTCGCACTGCGCGGCGGCCTGGGCCATGTCCACGTGCGGCGCACCGCCGCCGATCTTCGTGAACACCGCACCGTCGGCGCCGAGCGTGTGCGCGACGAGCCCGGCGGCGAGGAACGCCGAGCGCACGCGCTCGGGCTCGGTCGCCTGGGCGACCGTGACGACCACGCCCGCGAACCACAGGGTGCGGCCGTGCTGCGCGTAGAGCGCGCGGATCATCGGATGGTTCTGGGTGGCCCAGGTGGTGACGCTGCGCCCCATGAAGCCGCGGAGCACGGCGCCGTCGAGGACCTCGTTCGGATGCACGATCGTCGGCAGCATGCGCCGCACGGGATCGCCGTAGAGGATGCCCTCGTCGAGGCCGGTCGGGCGCTGGTGCGAGTGGATCTGGAAGACGTACGCCACGCGCGGCAAGGGGCTCGGCCTCGCGCGCGGTCCGCGCCAGGCACACCGCCGTCTTCAGCGCGGCGAGCCGAACGGCGGCGAGATAGTCCGAGCGCTCGGTGCCCGGCGCCGGCCAGGCCGAGATCACGAGGTTGTGGGTGGCGCCGAAGGCCGAGAGCGCCGCGTTCGGCCCGGCCATGTCGATCACGGCGAGCGTGCCGATGCTGGCCGTCTGCTGATCGGTGGCCACCACCGCGACGCCCGCCAGCGCCAGCGTCCGTCCCTGGCCGGCCCTCGCCACGCCGCCCAGCACGCCGGGGAAATCCTCGCCGCCGTCCAGCTTCGCGCGCGGCGCGATCACGTCGAACACGCGCGCGATCCGACACCGCTCGCCGGGGTGCACGAGGTCGAGACGGATGCCCGTGAGCCGAGCGTCGGCGGACAGGAGCGAACGCAGCCCGTCGAGATCGACCTCGAGCCGCTTCCCTGCGAGACGCGTGGCGGAGGTGGCCACCAGCTCATCGACGTCGGACCAGCGCAGCTCGAGTCGCATATCGGGCAGTAGTGTACCCGCTACACGGGAGACCCGGCCATCCCATCAGACACGGCCGGGCGGCGCGGGTGCCTCGAATCAGAGACGTTGTCAGTCGTTCGCGTTCCCGGTATTGCTGGCGCCGTCGTGCGCTTCATTCGCGACTACCGGGGCCAATACCTGCGGCTCACAGACGAGCGGCTGGAGCATATCGTCGGGCAGCACCCCGAAGCAGCGATACTTGGCGTGCTGGCGATCGAGGATGCTCTGAGGCATCCTGATGCGGTGATCGTTTCACCGGCGGCCCCGGACGACCGCCTCTACTACCGACGTCACTCCGGCTCGGACCCGGGTGACAAGTTCCTCTGCGTTGTCGTGAAGTCGGTCGACGCGTTTGTGGTCACGGCATACGTGACGGCCCGGCAGAAGAAGGGAGTGCGGGTATGGTCGAAGACAACTTGAACGTCTGGTACGACCCCGAGGGTGATCATCTGGAGATCGTCTTCGACCAGAAGGCCGGGTACTTCGAAGATACCTCCTTCGAGAACGTGATGCGTAAGCGCGACGCCGAGGGCAATCTGCTCGCGATCTCCATCTTCAATCTTTCGTCGTTCGCGGGAACCCGACCACACCCGGAATCGACTTCAGGTCACGACCTGTGGGCGGTGTTCAACCTGGACATCGATGATCCAGACAGCTTCGAGTTCGACGTCGCGCTGGGGTACGAGCGGCTAGGAGAGCGCTTGGAAGAGACCGACCCGGAGAGCACGAGTGTGTCCATCGCTCGAGCCGGTGAGTGCGCGAGATGCTCGGTCTTCCTCCATGCCGATAGATCGAGTTCTCGACTCGTCGAGCGAACCATCGAGATCATACACAAGCCCCTGTCACCGCCGGTGGTCTCGATCGGTGTGGACCCGTTGTCACCGGTTTCGCTGACATCGCTGTGTCGCGACCAGTTGGTGCTTGCGCTGAGGCTGTTCCAGTCCCAGAGCTTCTTGATGTTCCCTCGGGAACGGCGCCAGGAGGGGCGAGGGCGGGCTTACCTTGCGCTCGCTGCTTACCAAGCTGGAGCGCCCGCGCCCTACGTGCTCCGGGGTCGCCAGGTCACGAGGTTCCTGGAGTTCGCGAGGAAGCTCCATGCATTTCACGTCGATCGCAATCTGTATCGAGGCATCCGACGGGACCCGCGGGGGCCCTTTCTGTTGCCCGACGACCAGGCCGAGGCGAAGTTCTTCAAGCGAGTCGCCAGGCTGATGATCGCCACTGACCTGTTCGAACAGGCCAACGAGGCTCATGCCCTCTCTGGCGAGATGCGGCTGATGTGGCTTGTCATGGCAGCCGAGGCGCTGTTTACCGACGACGACAAGAGCGAACTGGGTTACCGGCTCGCGACTCGTATGGCGTTCCTGAATGGCGCTGGCGTGGAAGACGTGAAGCGCCATTGGGAGCTCGTGCGCTCGATGTACGAGGCGAGGAGCAAGCTGATGCACGGGACGGCGTACGTTGGGAAGCCGTCCAAGCGGCTCCCAGGGCTGGTGGGAGACGCGGGATTCATCGAGCCCACACCCGAACGCCTGCTCGC
>WNFD01010361.1_pt1 | contig 10487 bp, 9 predicted proteins | sample 5400491 | NCBI WGS metagenome assembly WNFD01 (sample SAMN13153343, study PRJNA577476) | soil metagenome | isolation source: 120 cm saprolite under Douglas fir tree site 2 hole 2 replicate 2 | place: USA:California | collected 2015-04-18 | reverse complement strand
TTTTGAGGCGTGGGCATCACTTCCTCACGGCGATATGAACCGCTGGCATCAGTGTTCATACCAGGCCAATGAGGACCGTAATTGTAGTGGCCTGTCTCAGCAGGCGAAAGCGGACCTCGCGCAAACTGGGCCACTCCACTGACATCGGGCACGCCATACTCGGGCGATTCTACGTACAGGTCGTCTGGTACCCTGTTTAACTCCATCTTGCGCAGGTCATCTTCGCTCAGGGAGAGGCGTACTACGTTTTTTGTATTACTGCTCACGGCACTATGGGGTACATAGTACGCCTTCCCAAATAAACCGCCTCGCTCAACAAGGATATAATGACTGAATCGGGCCTGCACCTTGCCAAGTTTCTTCCCATCTTTGTCAATTACTTCCTGGCCTATCTCAAACGTCTGGCCAGGTATGTAATCAGGTTTAGGTAAGCTCTGCTCAAACGGCATGCGTCCGCTCCTTGCTCCATATCTTATCCGACGAACGGGTTCGCCAAAAGCTAACTAGTTCGTCAATAGTATTATATAACGCATTTCGACTCTCTTGTAATATCCTGCCCAACGGGTTTTCAAGCCGCGTTGAGATACATAAAATGGGAGCCACCACGAGACTCCCATCATCCTATTTCTTAGTGGCAAAAAACAATTGGCTACATTTTCTGTTCTTGAATCTCCGTCTGCCTGTCAATCATCCCAGGCTCCAGGCCGCTGGCAATTCGTTCCTTCGCTAGTGAAAATTGGGTATTTGCGTTGTTATTCGGCATGGCATGGATGTGACCACCCGGATGAGCGCGTTCCAGGGGAAGCTGTTGATGGTGGAACAGGCGATTGGAGAGTAAGGCGTGGTTAGCCGTCATCGCCACCTGCATCGACTCGATGATACGCTCAAGGTGCTCAATACTGTGCAGCACCTCCTGTATAGATGTTACGCCTGCGCTGTACGGAGGCTGCTGCCCCTGGCCCTGAACACGCACAAACTCGTCGCGCAGGCTGTGAAGACGTACCGACAGGTATTGCTCAAGGTTCTTCAGAGACCTCTGGGTTGCCTCATTGAGCGTCACCAGTCGCTCATCCAGGGCCTTGCCTATAACATCCATCAAATCTTCCCAGGGCAGCTCAGTTTGAACCTCAATCGCTTCAAGCCGGGCAGGGGTTGAAACTCCTGTCCTTATCGTTGCATCATCAAGCGTCTGAAGCGCTAGTTGCTGGCTAAGTAGCTGCTCAATGCCAAGGAGTTGAGCGGCCAGCATACGATCTATGCTGCCTTCAAGCTGTTGCTGCTCCTGTTCTACGTCATGGCTAATTGTCTGAGTAATGCGCGTTTGCTGGGTATTCAGCTTCTCACTCAGGACTGTCTCCAGCCTGCCCTGGAGCTCAGAAAGCTTCTGCGACACAGTACGTAACGTACGAGATCGCGGCGGTATTCATTCATACGCTGGTCAAAAACACGTTCCATTTCTCGTCGATGCGCCTGCAATCTCTGTTCGAGAATGGCGTTGAAGGATTGTAGTTCATCTTCGGTGAATGACATCGGGAAAACTCCTTGTTCTCGCGCCCTTTACTGCTGTATTATGCCCAGTATATGGTGAGTAAATAAACGTGTCAATCTATCAGATATTTCGTGCCCAACTTGGCTATAAGGAGTAGCGCTACGTAAGCTGTCACCAAGGGCAGAGTAGTGGGCAATACGTGCATTATCTGAGCAATTTGATAAGTTCCAACTTTCATTTTGGAAACGGAACTTTACCTATTCTATCTATGTTTTCACGCTTCTATTGTGCTGCGCTCCGCTCTCCACTATGGGATATGACAACGATTCGTCAATTTTTGGGTCATTTGTGCTGCTTATACATCTTTTGCCTCTCAAATTATCTATTCTGCTGAGAAGAGCGTCAGTTGGCGGGTCGCCGACTTCTTTCGCTTCTTCTTTGGTTTCTTCTTGCGCTTTTCTGAAACTGTTTGTCCAGGTGGTTTCTCCTGCCGCTTCTTTGTCGGAATAGGAAGATCGTATTCGAATATCGCGTAGTGCGAGAACGTGACATGCGCGTGCTGGGCTACCGGGCGACGCGCAAGGAAGCCGTGCTGTTTGCCGAGCAGATGGCTTGGCACTTCAACACGGGTGTGGTCATTCAGCAACGCATCCGGAGAGATGGCGAGTACACCAACCTGGCACGACTGGACTATTTTTGAGGGAAGCTGTCTGCTTGCTACCGTTTTTCGTCTCATGCGTTAGAATAGGTGAGTGAATGAGTTCAAGCTAATTCGGCTTATTATGAAGTGAACGGAACTCAGAAGGAGGAAAAGAACATGGCAAGAAAGAGATCAGAAATTGATCCAGAAGAAATGAAATTGCATCAGTTTGTGCCTTATACAATGGTTGCACTCCTGTATGTGGGTGGAAATGCAAGAAAAGCTTCAATCGTCGAACGAGTGGGAGAAATGCTAAAAGACCAGTTGAAACCTGCCGATTGGAAGTTAATGTATAACGGGCCGAATGGACAGGATTATGCACCAAATGGCTATACAGGAAAAACGTGGCCTGTTTGGGTTGGCAAGGTAAACTATTCGTTTAAGTTTGCTCGCCTAGAAGGTTTGATTGTACCTGATAATGGAATGCACACCTTCACACCAGAGGGAATGAAGTATGTAGCTTTGCTTGCAGAAAATTGGCTAAGGGAAAGATAGAAGGATCTTTTGGCTTGTTATGAAGTGAAAGAAAGAACGTCCATGAACGATATCACCATCTACCAGGCACGCGACGAATCGTTTCTGCCTGTCTGGCTCTTTGGGAAGTCTGAGAAGACACAACGCGCCTATAGGGCGGATATCAACAGGTTTTACGCCATCGTGGGGAGATCGCTGAGGGATACCACGCTCGAAGACTTGCAGACGTTTAGCAATAGCCTGGTGCATCTGAAGCCGGCGAGCAGGAATCGAGCGATTGCCGCTGTGAAATCTGCGCTTAGCTTTGGCGTGAAGACTGGCTACCTGCAGGTCAACGTTGGAGCCGTCATGAAGCTCCCCAAACTGGAAGATAGGCTTGCCGAGCGCATTATGAGCGAGCAGGCTATAGCACGTCTGCTGGCACTGGAAACCAACAAGCGCAATCATGCGATCCTGGTGGTACTCTATCGTGGCGGATTGCGCTGTGCTGAACTGTGTAACCTCACCTGGCGTAATCTACAGGAGCGCGATGAGACGGGCCAGATTACGGTGTTCGGCAAAGGTGACAAAACGCGCTCGGTGCTGCTGACACAAGAAACATGGGATGAGGTGATGCAACTTCGTCGCATGATGCTACGAGGTTGCGACGACTACGTGTTTCAATCCCGCCAGGCGCGATCACGGACTGATAAGGCAGATAGGCGCATGGATGAAAGCACGGTGTTTCGTATCGTGCAAGCAGCGGCCAGGCGAGCCGCCATAACAGGCAACGTCTCACCTCACTGGATGCGCCATGCCCATGCTACCCACGCGCTGGAGAATGGAGCACCTATCACGCTCGTCAAGGAAACGCTCGGCCACAAGTCCATTGAGACGACAGCCAAGTACACCCATGTACGCCCGAATGCCAGTTCAGGGCAATATCTGAAAGTTTGATGAAAGAAGAAATCGAGGAGTAACCCACATGGCAGAACGAGAATGCGGGCATGCTCAAGTTATGTCAAATGGCCCAATTTTGCTCGAATCGTTGCTATACTCCACTATACTCAGCCTTGGGCATGAAGTTCCGACTCTGCCGATTATCAGAACTCAGCATCTCTTTTGTTGAGGAAATTAAGTGGGAAAGTCAATTATGAAGAAAACAGAGAAAAAGCTCCCAAAGCCAAAACTATCATCAGTTATAAAAGCACTTCGTCTTCTCTGGAGTACCCGCGCTCACCCAGAGGCTGTGGACCAATTAACAACGCATCTCAAAAATACTGGTGCCTCAGAACAATTTATACCAATTATTAAAGAATTAGCCCTCTCTTTGACGGAGATGATTCGAGACAATGAAAGCTTTCACCGCATCAATCGCTATCTGGTTGGAGGTATAGTTGCTATCGATCTTCTTCTTCTATCTATAATTCTACCAATGGGAATACCCGATCTTCCATCCTCTATCGCTCTTTTCGCCCTAGTTTTCTCACTCCCGCTAGCAAGCACATTTCTGTTTATTAGTTTTTTAAAAAACGGAAACGGAATTACCACTTATGGACGCTTCCATAATACGTTATCGAGACTTTCACTCTACACAGGAATAACGGCAACTACAGCATTAATTTGGCATGTCTCACGCTTGGATGGAATAGTGTTCCTCTGCCTCGTAACGCTTCTATACATTCTCTGCTCTTTCTATGTCGCAATTATTGCATTCAGAAAGCACTTTGAGCGTAAGCAGGCCAACCAGACTACCCCTACTACGGCAGTTCCTCAATCTGTAGTCACTGGGCAGCAAACGGATACCTCGACTTCCAACAACCTCAATCCTTAAAGTCATCGATATAGTTACTCTGCCCCTGGTGACAGCTTACGTAGCGCTACCCCTATAAGGATTGGAGAGAGGAAATACGACTATGTCCATTGCCTTCCTGTTTGGTGCGGCCGTCTAAGCGCAACCACCAACGAACGTTCACGCTGGCTGCGTTCCGTGACGATTTTTTGCAGCACAGCCTGTAGACCTGACCTCTAATGCACGTCTCCACATAATCCTTGACAACTACCCAGCTTTTTGATAAGTTTGCCTATGTTACTCCACTGATCAGGTAAGAAGAGAAGATTGATGAGATGACGTGCCTCGAAGAACTCAAGCGTAAAATGCATTTGGTATGCTGAATGTGTTATGAGAAGATTTGCCCTTGAAAGGCCAATATCATGCCACGTATTTTCGATAATATTGAGCTACCCCTTTTGTCAGCATTAAAAGATACACTTCAAATCTCTAAACGTGCTGATTTCTGCGTTGGTTATTTCAATTTGCGCGGCTGGAAAAGTATTGATGCGCAGATCGAACCCTGGGCAGGAGGAGATAACGCTTGCTGTCGCCTCATGATCGGAATGCAGGCAGTGCCACAGGACGAACTCCGTCAAGTCTTTAGCCTGACAGGTAATCAGAATATTATCGACAACCAGGCAGTCCTGCGCTTCAAGAAGCGGGTAGCAGAGGAGTTTCGTGAGCAATTGATGATTGGGGCTCCATCAAATGCTGATGAAGTTGGCTTGCGTCGTCTCAGCGCACAAATCAAAGCGAAGAAGGTCGTCATTAAACTCTTCCTGGGTCACAAGCTACATGCCAAACTCTATTTGCTCTATCGCACTGATCCTATCAGTCCAATTGTTGGCTACTTAGGTAGCAGCAATCTTACCTTTGCTGGGTTGTCTCACCAGGGGGAGTTGAATGTTGATGTAGTCGAATACGACGCTTGTCTTAAGCTAGAAAAGTGGTTTAATGACCGTTGGAATGATCACTGGTGCCTGGATATCTCCGACGAACTAGCCACCATTATTGATACAAGCTGGGCACGCGAAGAAATGTTACCGCCCTATTATATCTATCTCAAAATAGCCTATCACCTCTCAGAAGAGGCACGTTCTGGCTTATCAGAGTTTCGCATTCCTCGCGATTTTGGAAACCGCTTGTTTGAGTACCAGTCCGCCGCTGTCAGGATCGCGGCTCATCATGTAAATAAGCGTGATGGTGTTCTTATAGGTGATGTCGTTGGGCTTGGAAAGACTCTAATGGCTACTGCACTGGCACGAATCCTGCAAGATGACCAGGCATTAGAGACATTGATCATTTGCCCAAAGAACCTGGTAAAAATGTGGCGGGACTATGTTGGACAATATCGTCTTATTGCTGAGGTACTACCCATCAGCAGAGTGATTCGCGAACTACCGAATTTACGTCGATTCCGGCTCATCATTATTGATGAAAGTCATAACCTGCGTAATCGTGAGAGTTTAACCTACAGGGCTATCAAGGATTACATTGATAAAAACGACAGCAAATGTGTTCTGCTATCGGCCACACCGTATAACAAAACTTATCTTGATCTTTCAAACCAGCTTCGGCTTTTTGTGCCGGAAGATAGAGATCTGGGCATTCGTCCTGAGAAGCAAATAGCCGCTATGGGCGAAGGCCAATTCTTGAGTCGTTTCCAATGTCCGGTACGTTCGCTGGCAGCTTTCGAAAAGAGCGAGTATGCCGATGATTGGCGTGATTTGATGCGACTCTACATGGTACGTCGCACCAGAAGCTTTATTCAAGATAACTATGCCGAAACCGATCCTGTCACTGGCCGTAAATACCTGGAATTTGCAGATGGCGGTCGCTCCTATTTTCCTACACGCGTCCCACATACCGTTAAATTCCAGGTGGATGAGCGAGGAACGAGCGACCCTTACGCTCAACTCTATTCAGATACTGTAGTAGAAACAATCAATACGCTGAATCTCCCTCGCTATGGATTAGGAAATTATATTGCTTCCTCTCCAAAACAGCGACCAACACCAGCCGAGAATCAGCAGCTTGATGGCCTCTCACGTGCTGGTAAACGTTTGATGGGCTTCTGTCGTACCAATCTCTTCAAACGCCTGGAAAGCAGTGGCAGCGCATTTATTCAATCACTTGAACGTCATATTCTTCGTAACTACATCTATCTTCATGCGATCGAGCAGGGGCTAGACCTTCCCATTGGTACCCAGGACGCTGAGATGCTTGATACACGTTTCAGCGATGAAGATAACGAGACGGAATTAAGCGAAGAAGATGATGCTTCTTCTACACTTCCTCAGGTACCATCCGGTGTATACCGGAGCGAGGCCGATTACTTACAGAGAGCATCTGTGGTCTATGCGCAATACCGCTCTCAATATAGTAGCCGCTTCAAGTGGTTGCGCCCAACCCTCTTTGTGTCGAGTCTAAAGAATGCTTTACTCGAAGATGCCAGAAATCTCCTTGACATACTCACGCGTAGCGGTAGATGGGATGCAGCCAGAGATCAGAAATTAGAAGCACTGGTTGACCTGCTCACGAAAACCCACCCCAACGAGAAGGTGTTGGTCTTTACACAGTTTGCCGATACGGTGGGCTACCTGGCAAGGCAACTAAAAGCCAGAGGTATTCAGGCCATTGAAGGCGTCACAGGTGGTTCTCAGGATCCAACAGGCCTGGCCTGGCGCTTCAGCCCCGTTAGCAATGAGAAGCGTCACATTATCGCACCTGCCAGTGAGTTACGTATTTTGGTTGCCACAGACGTATTGAGTGAAGGTCAAAATTTGCAAGATGCTAACATCGTTGTGAATTATGATCTCCCCTGGGCCATTATTCGCCTGATTCAGCGTGCAGGGCGCGTAGACCGTATTGGGCAGAAGTCAGATACCATCCTCTGTTATTCGTTCCTGCCTGCTGATGGTGTTGAGCGTGTTATTCGCTTGCGCGCGCGGGTTCGTCAGCGTCTACAGCTAAATGCCGAGGTCGTTGGTACCGATGAAGCTTTTTTTGAGGATGATGCCGATGATCAAACTATTCTCAACATCTATAATGAGAAAGCGGGTATCCTTGATGGAGATGTTGATACAGAGGTTGACCTGGCATCATATGCCTATCAGATCTGGAAGAATGCGACGGATGCCAACCCTCCCCTGAGATCAATCATCGAAAAATTGCCCAATGTGGTCTTCTCTACCCGTGCTCATGTGGGTACCGTTGCCGCGCCACAGGGCGTTCTGGTATACATGCGTACTGCTGAGGGTAACGATTCGCTGGCATGGATCGATCGCAATGGCAAAAGCGTTACCCAATCCCAACTAGCTATTCTGCTTGCCGCTGAGTGTTCCCTGAATACACCAGCTATTGAACGACCTGTCAGTCAACACGAATTGGTACGTCTTGGTGTCGAACATATCGCTGAGGAAGAAAAGATGGTCGGTGGTCAGCTTGGCCGTCCCTCCGGCGCGCGCTATAGAACCTATCAACGGCTCAAACAGTACGCCGATACTTTTAAAGACACACTCTTTGAATCGATTGAACTGCTTAAGGCTATTGACGATATCTACCGCTATCCCTTACAACAAGTAGCGATTGATAAGCTCAATCGCCAACTCAAGAGCGGTATCAGTGACGATATGCTGAAAGACCTGGTAATTGGACTACGAGCCGATGATCGGCTCTGTCTGATACAAGAAGAAGATCAGGCGCGCGAACCGCACATTATCTGTTCGCTGGGTTTATTTGATCCAGGAAGGGAATACTAACTCATGCCAATTATTCGAGAACTCGCCCAACAGTATCTCAAAACTTCTGATTTTAAAACCTTGTTCATACAGCAACTTGGGTGGAATAACTACAATTCCAGACCCCTCTATATCTCCATTGATCAACAAACCTTTACATTGCGAGGAGTGGTGGAGAAGCGTGGTATGGTAGTCTATGTGTGTGAGCCAGGCTCAGATGGTGCTATTCCTGATTACCTTTTACGCCTTAAAATTGAAAAAGAAGTCACCAAAATTACCTATGAACATATTATTATCTATATTGATGCACAGCGAGAGCACCAGGTATGGCAATGGATGCGGCGTGAACCTGGAAAGCCAACGGCCAGCCGGGAATTTACTTTTTCTAAAAACCAGACAGGCGAGGTTCTTTTGCAGAAACTTCCAGGTATTGCTTTCGAATTAGGCCAGGAAGAGCATCTCACCACTAGCTACGTCACCAGCAGTGTACGCCAAGCTTTTGACGTTGATCGTGTCACGAAACGTTTCTATGATCGCTTCAAGGCCGAACATGCTACATTCCTGAGGTTCATCGAGGGTATCCCTGTTGAAGGGGATCGCGAATGGTATGCATCGCTGATGCTCAACCGCTTAATGTTTGTCTATTTTATCCAGAAAAAGGGCTTTCTGGACAACAATGAACACTATCTGCGAAATCGTCTACGAGCTGTCCAGGAGCAAAAGGGCAATGGCAACTTCCTGAATTTCTATCGTCATTTTCTGTTGCGTCTCTTTCATGAAGGCCTGGGCAAGCAGGGACACTCGGCAGAGCTTGAAGCCTTACTTGGCAAAGTGCCCTATCTGAATGGCGGCCTCTTCGATGTGCATGAACTAGAACGAGCTAACCAACATATCCAGATTGCTGATGAGGCTTTTGAAAAGCTTTTTGACTTCTTCGATGCCTACCAGTGGCACCTGGACGAACGTCCCTTGCGTGCCGATAATGAGATCAATCCAGATGTACTGGGCTACATCTTTGAGAAGTACATTAACCAGAAGCAGATGGGAGCCTATTACACCAAAGAAGATATCACCGAATATATCGGCAAGAATACCATTCTTCCCTTTCTTTTCGATGCCGCTGAGAATAAATGCCTGATCGCTTTTGAGCCGCATAGTGCGCTCTGGCGGCTCTTACAAGAGAATCCAGACAACTACATCTATGCAGCGGTCAAAAAGGGTGTAACGTCACCATTACCATCTGAAATCGCTGCGGGGTTAGATGATGTTTCCCAACGGACAGCATGGAACAAGCCCGCGCCAGAAGAATATGCTCTACCAACCGAAATCTGGCGCGAAGTGGTAGCACGTCGTAAACGCTATGAAGAGGTTCGCTCCAAACTGGCATCTGGCGAAGTTCACTCCATCAATGATCTGATCACCTATAATCTCGACATTCGTCAATTTGCACACGATGTGGTTGAGAGCAGCGAGGGACCCGAACTGGTTCGAGCTTTCTATAACAGCATTACCAGTGTCACCATTCTTGACCCAACCTGCGGCTCAGGTGCTTTCCTATTTGCCGCGCTCAACATTCTTGAACCTCTCTACGAAGCCTGCCTTGAACGTATGCAGTCAATGGTCAGTGATCGCGACCGTCTCGACGAACATAACACGTCACATGGACGCCGGAGCGGTCAGCAAAGCTTGGCTGATTTTCGTGCAGTTCTTAAACAGGTACAACAGCATCCAAACCGCCGCTATTTCATTCTCAAGTCCATCATTATCAACAACCTCTACGGTGTGGATATTATGGAGGAAGCCACCGAAATTTGTAAACTGCGCCTCTTCCTCAAGTTAGCAGCGCAGGTAGAGCGAGACATCACCAAACCCAACTTCGGACTTGAACCACTCCCCGATATCGACTTCAATATACGAGCAGGCAATACATTGGTAGGTTTCGCAACCTACGAAGAGGCTAAGAAGGCCATTTCAAGCAAGCTGGATTTTGACAATGCCCTGGAACGCATTGAACAAAAAGCTGTAGGGGTAGAACGAGATTTTGAAGTCTTCCGCAGAACACAAACCGAAATGGACATTGATCCCCTGGTAATGACCGAAATGAAGGATCAAATCCGTAAGCGGCTAAAAGAACTTACTGATCACGTGATAAGAAACTAAACCGAGTACCCACATTGTCGTGAGCAACTGCGAATGATGTCTCGTTTGTGTCGCAAACGTTCTCTGGCGCGAATAAGCTGGGTAGACAAGTCATTGAGATCAGTACAACAG
>WNFD01007918.1_pt1 | contig 10488 bp, 12 predicted proteins | sample 5400491 | NCBI WGS metagenome assembly WNFD01 (sample SAMN13153343, study PRJNA577476) | soil metagenome | isolation source: 120 cm saprolite under Douglas fir tree site 2 hole 2 replicate 2 | place: USA:California | collected 2015-04-18 | reverse complement strand
GGGCTGGACTACTGCTCGCTGGCGAATGCGCGCTCGATCCCGATCGCGCAGGAGTTGACGCGGCGGTTCGCCAACCACGACACCGCCAATCTGATCGGCCGGCTGCACATTAATATTTCCGGCTGCATCAATGCCTGCGGCCATCATCATGTCGGCCATATCGGCATTCTCGGCGTTGAGAAGAACGGCGAGGAGGTCTATCAGATCACGATCGGCGGCCGCGCTGACGAGGACGCCACTCTCGGCACCCTGATCGGGCCCGCGGTGCCGTATGGCGAAGTCGCCGACGTGGTCGAGGATATCGTCGAGGCCTATCTGGCGTTGCGTGCGCGGCCGGACGAGCTGTTCGTCGACACGGTGAAGCGGCTCGGCGTCGAGCCATTCAGGGAGCGCGTCTATGCCACTCGTTAAGGGCGGAAAAATCACCGACGATACGTTCGTCCATGTCGCCGATGGTGCGGAGCTGTCCGGTGATGCCGCTGTTCTGGTTTCGGCAACACGCTTTCTCGAGAATCCCGAGAGCGTCCTGCAGCGCAAGGGAAAGGCCGGCGTGATCTGGCCGAACAACCGCGACGTCGACGATCTCGCGCCCTATCTCGATCGGCTCGCTGCGGTGGCCCTGGTATTTCCGACGTTCCGCGACGGCCGCGCCTACAGCCAGGCGCGGCTGTTGCGCGAGCGCTTCCAATATCGCGGCGAACTCCGCGCCACCGGGCAGGTGCTGCGCGACCAGTTCGTCTTCATGCTGCGCGCCGGCTTCGATACCTTCGAGGTCAAGAAGCAAAGCGACGCCGAGGCCTTCGCTCAGACCGTCAAGCGCTACTCGGTGTTTTATCAGCCGACCGGCGACGGTCGTCTCACGGCGCTGCATCGGCGCATGCAGCTCCGCCATTCCGAAAGTGCCGGCCTATGAGTGCTCTTGCGCATCAAGTCTCTTCGCAACCGGCCGCCGCCGGCTCGGCCCCGGCGGACGAGCTTGACCGGGCACTCCGCCACGCTGTGCCCGCGGACATCATCGCCGCGGCGCTGCGGACCGTGGGGCGGAACAAGCTCGCGCTGGTGTCGTCCTTCGGAACGGAGTCGGCTGCGCTCTTGAAGGTGATGGCGGACGTCGATCCCTCCATTCCCGTGGTCTTTCTCGACACCGGCTGGCTGTTCGAGGAAACGCTCGCCTATCGCGACACGCTGATCGCAGCGCTCGGGCTCACCGATGTCCGCTCGATCAAGCCGTTGGACGAAACGCTGTCGCGCGACGATCCGGAAGGCGATCTGTGGTTCTCCGATCCCGATGCCTGCTGCCGTATCCGAAAAGTGGAGCCGCTGGCGCGTGCGCTGAAGCCGTTTGACGCCTGGATCAATGGGCGCAAGCGATTTCAGGGCGGCGTCCGTGCTGCGATCCCGATCGTCGAACAGGACGGCGCCCGGCTGAAGTTCAATCCGTTCGCCAATGTCTCGCGTGAGGAGATCGAGGCGATCTACAGGACCGCCAACCTGCCGCCGCATCCATTGGTCGCATCGGGTTTTCTGTCGGTCGGGTGTATGCCTTGCACGAGCCGGACCGCGCCGAACGAAGACGCGCGCGCGGGTCGGTGGCGCGGCCGTGGCAAGACAGAATGCGGCATCCATACGATGAAGACTTCGTAGCACAACGGCGCTGCCGGCCGGGAAACAAGAAAATCCGGTTTCGTTGACTTCAACACGTTCGATCCCGAGTTTGATCCCTGGTGCTTCGATGACATGTCGTTGTCGGACCGAATGGAGAATCGGATGATCCGTCGTCTTCTGCCTTTTGTCGCGGTGCTTCTGTGGGCGAGTTCGGCCCATGCCGCCGACGTGACCCTGCTCAACGTCTCCTACGACCCGACGCGCGAGCTCTATGCCGATTTCAACAAGGCGTTCGCGAGCGCCTATCAGAAGGAGACCGGCAAGACCATCGAGATCAAGCAGTCGCATGGTGGCTCGGGCGCGCAGGCGCGTGCGGTGATCGACGGCTTGCAGGCGGATGTGGTGACGCTCGCGCTCGCCTATGACATCGACGCGATCGCGGCCAAGGGCCTGGTCGCCGCCGACTGGCAGAAGCGCCTGCCGATGAACGCGGCTCCCTATACCTCGACCATCGTGTTCCTGGTGCGCAAATCCAATCCAAAGGGCATCAAGGACTGGGACGATCTGATCAAGCCGGGCGTCGCCGTCATCACGCCGAACCCGAAGACGTCGGGCGGCGCGCGCTGGAACTATCTCGCGGCCTGGGGCTACGCGCAGAAGAAGTTCGGGTCGGTAGACAAGGCGAAGCAATTCGTCGCCGATCTCTACCAGAACGTTCCGGTGCTCGACACCGGTGCGCGTGGTTCGACCGTTACCTTCGTCGAGCGCGGGGTCGGGGACGTGCTGATTGCATGGGAGAACGAGGCGTTCCTGGCGCAGCGCGAATTCGGCAAGGACAAATTCGAGATCGTCTCGCCGCCATTGTCGATCCTGGCCGAACCGCCGATCACGGTCGTCGACAAGGTTGCCGACAAAAAGGGCACGCGTGCCGCCGCCGAAGCCTATTTGAACTATTGGTATACAAAGGAAGGCCAGGAAATTGCCGCACGCAATTCCTATCGTCCGCGCGATCCCGAGATCGCCAAGGAGTACGAAAGGTCCTTCGCGAAGGTTGAGTTGTTCACGATCGACGATGTGTTCGGCGGCTGGGCGAAGGCGCAGAAGGAACATTTCGGCGAAGGCGGTGTTTTCGATCAGATCTACAAGAATTGATAGCGGCGGATTGAGCAGAGCATTGTGAGCGCCACGATCGCACGACGCAGCAGCCTGCCCGGCTTCGGTCTCACGATGGGACTGACGCTGACATGGCTGTCCCTGATCGTGCTGATCCCGCTTGCCGGGCTTTTCTTCAAGACCTTCGAGCTCTCGTTCGATCAGTTCTGGGCCGTCATCACCAGCCGCCGTACGCTCAGTGCCTTGAAGATCTCGTTCGGCCTCGCTTTCGCTGCGGCGATCGTCAATATGGTGATGGGAACGATCATCGTCTGGGCGCTGGTGCGCTACCGTTTTCCGGGCCGGCGCCTGTTCGACGCCATCGTCGATATTCCCTTTGCGCTACCGACCGCGGTCGCCGGCGTCGCGCTGACCGCGTTGTTTGCCGAAAAGGGCTGGCTCGGCGCGCCGCTTGCCGCACTCGGGATCAAGGTCGCATTCACGCCGATCGGGATTTTCGTGGCGATGATTTTCATCGGAATTCCCTTCGTGGTGCGGACGGTGCAGCCGGTCTTGATCGATCTCGATCCCGAAATCGAGGAAGCCGCCGCGAGCCTCGGCGCCAACCGCTGGCATACGATCTCGAAGGTGATCCTGCCGAGCCTGACGCCGGCGCTGTTGACGGGGTTCGCGCTCGCCTTCGCCCGCGCGGTCGGCGAATACGGTTCCGTCATCTTCATCGCCGGCAATCTGCCGAACGTGTCTGAAATCGCGCCGCTTCTGATCGTGATCCGTCTGTCGGAATTCCGCTACGCGGACGCCACCGCGATCGCCGTTGTCATGCTGCTGGCGTCGTTTGCGATCATCTTCGTTGTCAACCGATTGCAGCGCTGGGCGCAGACCCGCGTGCCTGCCCATTAGGAACCACCCGATGAGCATCGAGATGACGTTACGTCGCGAGCGTTTCGCCTCTCGCACCGGGCCGGAAAGCGCAAGCGAGGCCTCGGTCGTGTCCGCGCGCGGCGATTTGCGCACCGAGCCGCGCGCCGTTCGCATCGTCATCATCACGATCGCGGTGACCTTCCTCAGCGTGTTTGTCGTGCTGCCGCTGGTCGTGGTGTTCGCGCAGGCGTTCTCCAAGGGGATCAGCGCCTATTTCGCCGCGCTGTCCGACCCGGAAGCGCTGTCGGCGATCCGGCTGACGCTCCTGGTCGCCGTGATTTCCGTCAGCCTCAATCTGGTGTTCGGGCTGATCGCAGCCTGGGCGATCGCCAAGTTTGAGTTTTCCGGCAAGACATTCTTGATCTCGCTGATCGACCTGCCGTTCTCTGTGAGCCCGGTGATTTCGGGCCTTGTCTTCGTTCTGCTGTTCGGCGCGCAGGGCTATTTGGGTCCGTGGCTCGCGAGCCACGACATCCGGCTGCTGTTTGCGGTGCCCGGCATCGCGTTCGCGACACTCTTCGTGACGTTTCCGTTCGTGGCGCGCGCGCTGATACCCTTGATGCAGGAGCAGGGCACGCAGGAAGAGGAGGCCGCGATCTCGCTCGGCGCCTCAGGTCTGCAGACCTTCTTCCGCGTCACGCTGCCGAACATCAAATGGGGCGTGCTGTATGGCGTGCTGCTATGCAACGCCCGCGCGATGGGCGAGTTCGGCGCGGTGTCGGTCGTGTCCGGTCACATCCGCGGCGAGACCAACACGATGCCGCTGTTGGTCGAAATTCTCTACAACGAATACCAGTTCGTCGCCTCTTTCGCGATCGCCTCGCTGCTCGCGATGCTGGCGCTGATCACGCTGGTAGCGAAGACCATTCTCGAACGCCATCTGGACGAAGGATAATTGCCGCATGAGCATTGAAGTCAGGCATCTGACCAAGACATTCGGCGCGTTCACCGCGCTCGATGGCGTCGACCTGAAGGTCGCCGATGGCGAATTGCTGGCGTTGCTCGGGCCGTCGGGCTCCGGCAAGACCACGCTGCTTCGGATCATCGCCGGCCTCGATTGGCCTGACACAGGCGAGGTCACCTTCGACGGCGAGAACGCGCTGTCGCGCGGCGCCGGGGAGCGGAATGTCGGCTTCGTCTTCCAGCACTACGCGCTGTTCCGCCACATGACCGTGTTCGAGAACGTCGCGTTCGGCCTGCGGGTGCAGCCGCGCGCCGTCCGCAGGAGCGACGCGGCCATTCGTGGCCGCGTCAAGGAATTGCTCGATCTCGTGCAGCTCGACTGGCTCGCGGATCGCTATCCGAGCCAGCTGTCCGGCGGCCAGCGCCAGCGCATCGCGCTGGCGCGGGCGCTTGCCATCGAGCCGCGTATCCTGCTGCTCGACGAGCCGTTCGGCGCGCTCGATGCCAAGGTGCGGAAAGAGCTGCGGCAATGGCTGCGCTCGCTGCATCATGAAATCCATGTGACCTCGATTTTCGTCACCCACGACCAGGAAGAGGCGCTCGAAGTCGCCAACCGTGTCGTGGTGATGGACAAGGGCAAGATCGAGCAGGTCGGCACGCCCGGCGAGGTCTACGACCATCCCGCCAGCGCCTTCGTGCACGGCTTCATCGGCGAATCGATCGAGCTGCCGGTGCAGGTCCGTGACGGCGCCGTGCAGCTGGATGGCAGGCCGCTCGGCATCGCAGCCGATGGCCTGGCGGCGGGTCCCTCCCGACTGTTTGTCCGCCGCCATGACATGCACGTCGGCCCGGCCGGCAGCGGCGCGTTCGAGGGCGCGGTCACGCATGTTCGCAGCTTCGGACCGGTCCAGCGCGCCGAGGTCAGGCTGTCGCAGGGGCCTGCCGCGATCGAGATCGACACGCCTCGGGATCGGGAACTTAAGGTGGGCGATACCGTCGGACTGACACCCCGCCGCTACCGGATTTTCGCCGCCCGGAACTGAAAAAATTCACCATTCAGCCACTCTTGGTATGCAACAACGGCCCCCTCATTGGGGCTGATTCTTCATGCGCGCGGCGGCCGCGATTCTCTTGACATTATTGCTTGCGGGTTGCGCGGCGGAGGCTCCGGTCGAGCAGCCGGCCATGTATGCCAACATGGCGAACCCCGGCGCCAAGCTCGATACCGTCGCAGCCGCCAGCATGATCTCGCTGTATCGGCAGAACAACGGGCTCGGCGCTGTCGTGGTCGATCCCGAACTCGTCAAGCTTGCCGAAGCGCAGTCGCAGGCGATGGCGAGCCAGAACAAGCTCGACCATGACGTCAAGGCGCCGCTGGCCAAGCGCCTCAATGCATTCGGCTACCCGGCCAACCTGGCGGTCGAGAACGTCTCGGCGGGATATCACACGCTGGCCGAAGCCTTTTCCGGATGGCGGGACTCGCCCCCGCACAAGGCCAATATGCTGAAAGGCGGTGTCACAAAATTAGGCATCGCGGCGAGCTATGCTCCCAACACCAAGTACAAGGTGTTCTGGACACTTATTCTTGCATCGACGGATGCACGATAATTCAGGCTGGCTGGTTGACGGCATGGCGAACTGAGGCCACGTTGCCATCGTCCTTTCATTCGATGGACGTTTCACGATGGATGATACGAGTTCGGCCTCAGCGAGCACGCCGGCGACTGCCTTGCGCGTGCTGGTCCTGCAGGGCGGCGGCGCGCTCGGCTCCTATCAGGCTGGTGCCTTTCAGGCGCTGTGCCGCCAGGGTTTCGAGCCGGAATGGGTTGCAGGTATTTCGATCGGCGCCATCAATGCCGCGATCATCGCCGGCAATCCGCCTGAGACGCGCTTGGACCGGCTGAAAGAGTTCTGGGAAATGGTCTCGAAGCCGGTGCCGTGGAATCCGGTCGTCAAGACCGACCGCGGACGCAGCGTGTTCAACGAGACCAGCGCCGCCCTGATCGCGACATTCGGAGTGCCTGGCTTCTTCACGCCGCGGATTCCCCCGGCGCCGCTGTGGCCGCCGGGCAGTCCGGAAGCGCAGAGCTATTACGACACAGCGCCGCTAAAACGGACGCTGGAGCGGCTGGTCGATTTCGACCGTATCAACGATCTGAAATGCCGGCTGAGCGTCGGCGCGGTGGGCGTCACGTCGGGTAACTTCAAGTATTTCGACAATGTCGAGTTCAACAGGCTGGGAAAACGGATCGGGCCCGAGCACATCATGGCCTCCGGCGCGCTGCCGCCAGGCTTTCCGTCCGTCGTCATCGAGGGCGAACATTATTGGGACGGCGGCATTGCATCCAATACGCCGCTCGACTTCGTGCTCGATGAAGGGATCAATCGCGATCTGTTGATCTTCCAGGTCGATCTGTTCAGCGCGCGCGGGCAACTGCCGGTCTCGCTGTTGGAAGCGGCCGAGCGCGAGAAAGACATTCGCTTCTCCAGCCGCACCCGCATGAACACCGACAAGAACAGGCAGATCCACAATGCCAGGAAGGCGGTGCGCGATCTGATCGGCAAATTGCCAGATCATCTGCAGAACGATCCGTCTGTCGCGTTCCTGCGCGAGGCCGCGAAGGAGAACACCGTCACGGTGGTGCACCTGATCTACAAGAGCAAGAATTACGAGTCGTCGTCCAAGGATTACGACTTTTCCCATGTCGGCATGGTCGAGCATTGGAACGCCGGCGTGCGCGATGTCCATTTGTCGATGCGTCACAAAGAATGGCTGGAACGGCCGCAGTCGGGGGAAACCATGGTGACTTACGACCTGACCGGGGACGGCACGGAAACCATCCAAGATAAACACCTGCAAGACGAACACCTGCAAGACAAAGACCTGCAAGACAAACAGGAGTGAACAGAACATGGGTACGTTGACAGGCAAGACGGCGGTTGTGACCGGATCGACCAGCGGCATCGGGCTCGCTTATGCACGCGCCTTTGCGGGCGCCGGCGCCAATATCGTCCTCAACGGCATGGGCGCGCCCGCCGATATCGAGAAGGAGCGCTCCGGCATCGAGACCGACTTCAAGGTCAAGGCGGTGCATTCGCCGGCCGACATGACCAAGCCCGCCGAGATCGCCGAGATGGTTGCGCTGGGCGAAAAGACCTTCGGCTCGGTCGATATCCTGGTCAACAATGCCGGCATCCAGTTCGTCTCGCCGATCGAGGAGTTTCCGCCGGAGAAATGGGAAGCGATCATCGCGATCAACCTGTCGTCGGCGTTCTATGGCATCCGCGCCGCCGTTCCCGGCATGAAGAAGCGCGGCTGGGGCCGCATCATCAACACGGCATCGGCGCATTCGCTGGTGGCTTCGCCCTTCAAATCGGCCTATGTCTCGGCCAAGCACGGCATTGCCGGCCTGACCAAGACCGTGGCGCTGGAGGTCGCGACCTTCAAGATCACCTGCAACTGCATTAGTCCTGGTTATGTCTGGACGCCATTGGTCGAGCACCAGATCCCGGAAACCATGAAGGCGCGCAACATGACCAAGGAGCAGGTCATCCATGACGTGCTGTTGGAAGCACAGCCGACCAAGGAGTTCGTGACATCGGAGCAGGTCGCAGCACTGGCGCTGTTCCTGTGCAGCGACGACGCAGCGCAGATCACCGGCGCCAACCTCTCGATCGACGGCGGCTGGACGGCGGAGTAGGTCTCGTCCTGAGCCTTCGCTGTCTGGTTGATTGGCGCTTTTGCGCACGCTATTCGTTGGCTTTGACGATCCGCCTGGATGGCGGATCGGGCTCGTTACGTCAGAGGACAACGATGTCGCGCGATCCTGTCGAACTCAGTAAGTTCTTGAGCTTCGTCCTACGGCATAAGCCAGACGCCATAGGCTTGGCGCTTGACCCGCAGGGCTGGGTGAGCATCGACGAGCTGATCGAGAAGAGCGAAACGGCCGGAACACGGTTTAGCCGCGACGATCTGCTGCAGGTCGTCGAAACCAGCGATAAGAAGCGGTTTTCGGTCTCGGCCGACGGGCAGCGCATTCGTGCCGCGCAAGGCCATTCGGTTTCGGTCGAGCTTGGCTTGTCGCCACAAGAACCGCCGTCGGTGCTATATCACGGGACCGCAACGCGGTTCGTAGAGTCGATCCTGTCTGAGGGATTAAAGCCACAAAAGCGACAGCAGGTGCATCTGTCCGTCGACGAAGCCACGGCGGAGCGCGTCGGTCAGCGACATGGCAAGCCGGTCATCTTCACGATCGATGCCCTTCGCATGCACCGGCAGGGCTTCATGTTCTATCGCGCCGACAACGGCGTGTGGTTGATCGATCTGGTGCCGCCCGAGTTCTTGGCGCCAATGATGGCTAGAAAGTCCGGTTGACCGCGCGCCACATCGGCCGATAGGCGCTCCTTTCATCTTTTGCGGAATTTCGCAAAGGCGGTTGCGACCTCCGAATCGGTTGCAAATTCCCCAGCATCGAGAGAAGCCATCGCTTCATCGATGACCTGCAGCTCATTTTGGGTGGCCGTGTATCCGTCGCCTTGCAATTCGCTCTCGATCTGGGCTGCGACAAGCTCATTCTGAGCCTCTTCAGGCCAAGTCTGGATACGTTCCAAGAGATTCTTTAAGTCGGCCGCGGTCATTTCGGAAATATAGCCCGCGCCATTGGATTTTCCAACCGCCGAGACGCGTTGGAAGCAGTAAGGGGATTCAAGGAACGTATGGACGCGAGATGCGTTTAAAGAACTCGCTGATAATTCCAGTCTGCTTTCCGATGTGAGCTAGAAGCTCGTCTACGCTCAAGGCGTCTTGGTAGGCTGGGTGATGCTGTCCGCACGCGACATGTTCACCGCCGTCACCGCCGTTGTCTGCTACTGCGATAAAACCTGCCCACTCGCACTCGCACTTAACTTCAATCTTGTTCATACGTTTTACAAATTATTCTTGTACCTACTAATCATGACTCAACGCTGGGATAGGACAAGCATTCTGACCATTCTTCGTGGGGATAGTCGATGAAGTCGCTCAATGACGTTGTGGTCGGGCCATATTTGACAGAATATAAATATGCATCCGAGTGTTGCCCTTCTTTGCGAACAGTTGTAATCGCCTTGCTCCTTGCTCAAGCATGATTCTTCCGAGGAGAGACGATGAGGCTAGTCGTGCAGTACCGCGCCAATGCGGCCTCTTGCCGTGCGCGCGCAATCAATGAACCAAGGGACGCCATGCATTGGCTAGGCGAAGCGCAACGATGGGAACGATTGGCGGAAGAGGAGGTCTCTTCTCACTTCGTAGAATGCAATGCCACAAGCTCAAGTGACCTAGCGGGCACGAATGCCCACTAACTCGAATGACACGCGATAGAAACAGCCGTGGCACAAGGCCGGCCATGACGCGGAGCGCGAGAAGCTATTTGCCGAACGCCAGCACGTGCAGCCCAAGCCGGCGTCGCACGATCCAGAACAGCAGCACCGTCTCGAACACCAGCGAGATCGAGGTTGCCGCGGCCGCGCCGTGGCCGCCGAAGCGCGGCACCAGCGCGACGCAAAGCCCGACGTTCATGACGAAAGCCAGCGCGTAGGCCAGCGCACAGATGTGCTGATGGCCGAGCATGTTGAGCAATCGCTCCACCGGGCCGATCGCGGAGCGCACCACGAGCCCGATCGCGGCGACGAACATGATGTCGTAGCCGGTGACGAATTGCGGCCCGAACAGCCACAGCAGCGGTTGTCCCAGTGCGAGCAGGATCGCGGTCGCGGCCAGCGACGGCCAGAACGTCCAGTTGATCGCATGCGTCACATAGGCCGACAGGCGCGCCTTGTCGCCGAGCGCGTGATATTCGGCAAAACGGTGCGCGGTGGTCGCCGACATCGCGTAGTGAATGAAGGACACCAGCGCCAGCGTCTTGACCACGGCGAAATAGACACCGACCTCCTCGGACGAGCGGAACT
>WNFD01014565.1_pt1 | contig 10489 bp, 8 predicted proteins | sample 5400491 | NCBI WGS metagenome assembly WNFD01 (sample SAMN13153343, study PRJNA577476) | soil metagenome | isolation source: 120 cm saprolite under Douglas fir tree site 2 hole 2 replicate 2 | place: USA:California | collected 2015-04-18 | reverse complement strand
CACGCAATCCGCGCTTCTCGAAGCCATGAACGAAGCGCAGGTTACTGTCGATGGCAAGACTCTCCCGTTACCTCAGCCGTTTCTTGTCATCGCCACGCAAAATCCTGTCGAACATCATGGCACCTATCCGCTCCCCGAATCACAGCTCGACCGCTTTCTGATGCGCATCAAGATGGGTTATCCCTCCCACGAAACGGAAAAGGAAATTCTGCGCAAGCGCGCTGGCAATAATTCTCTTGATTCGCTGGATCCTATCGCGGACGTCAGCGATGTGATGGGCATGCAGGACGCCGTCGCGCATGTCAAGGTTGACTCCAGCCTGCACGACTACGCTCTCGAAATCGTCAACCGCACTCGCAAGAGCGAGCAGCTCGCCCTTGGTGTCAGTCCCCGCGGCACACTCATGCTGCAGCGCGCCGCGCAAGCACGCGCCTTCCTTGATGGCCGGGACTATTGCCTCCCTGACGATTTCAAGCAGCTGGCTGTTTCTGTCTTCTCGCACCGCGTCGTCGCCAGCTCGCGCCACGCCTCGCTCCAGAAAAAGTCGGAAACCACGGATTCCGTTCTTCGCGATATCGTGGAATCTGTCCCCGTTCCCTTGTGAGCGTCCTGCCAAGTATCGCGCGACTCTGGGCAAGGGCCGACCGCTCCGCCGTGCGTGCCTTCTTTCTCTCCATCACCGCGCTCGCCGCCGCGCTCCTGCTGGCGCTGTATTCCGGCGCCGCTGCGGAACTAGGCCAGATCGCGCTGGCCACCACTTCGGCAGTCGCCGCGCTGGTCATCGCCGGCTGGGTAGGAGTGACGCTGGTTCCCATCCTGGCGAAGCGCACGCCGCTCCGCTGGATCGGTTACAGCACGCAATTCCGGATCACCTTCCAGGGCTGGATCTACTTCGGCGGGCTCCTTCTTGTCGCACTCGCCGCGCTCAATACCGGCAACAACCTCCTGTTCCTGATTCTTGCGAGCCTTATCGCCCTCCTTTTGATGTCCGGAATCCTTTCTGCCATCACGCTTGCGGGCATCGGATTGCGGCTCGTGCTCCCTGAACATATTTTCGCCGGCCAGCCGGTACGCGCCATGGTCGAGCTCGAAAACGAGAAGCTGACTCTGCCCTCGTTCTCGCTGCGCGTGGAAGCCGCCAAAGCCAAGAATGCTCAGCCCGCAGCGCTGCTCGATACGCCGGTCTACTTTCCTTATCTCCCGAAACATGACCGCGTGCAGCAAACCATTCCCGTGACCTTTCCGCGCCGCGGCACCTATCACCAGGAAGCTTTCCGCGTCGTCACCAGCTTTCCGTTTGGCTTCCTCAGGAAATCCCGCGAGCTGAACTTGAAAACGCAAGCACTCGTCTATCCCTCAGTGGAACCGAGCCCGGAATATCTGGAAATCATGACCGGCTTGCAGGGGGCATTGGAGAGCGTCACCAAAGGCCGCGGTCAAGACCTCTACGCGCTGCGCGATTACCTCCCCACGGATAGTGCACGCCACGTTCACTGGAAAGCTTCCGCGCGTTCCGGTTCATTGATGGTTCGCGAATTCACACGCGAGGATGACTGCCGCATCTTGCTGGTACTCGATCCTCACCTGTCGGAGAAAGAGTTCTCTCAGTTGAAGCAGGGAGTGACTGCAACGAGCGAGCGCTTCGAGCGCACCGTCACAATCTGCGCCAGTCTGGCCTGGCACTTCTACGAAAACAACTCGCTGTTGGAATACCGCAGCGCCGGTGTGGAAACTCCTCTCGCTCCCGCCGTTGAACTCATTTTCACGATTCTCGAGCATCTGGCGATCGCGCAACCTTTGCCCCCCGATCCCGATCAGAAGTTCATGGCCGATCTGGCGGCTTCACCCAATCTTTTCAAGATCATCGTAACCAGCCAGCCCCACGGCTCCGTTCCCGCCTCCGTGTGGAGCTCTTCTTACGTCGTCTTCCTCGAGGATTGCGTCGAGTAAACTAGGACGGCAGGAATAGCTGCCCACCCAGCTGTGCGAGAATGTGGCAGCACCATGTTCAACCGCCGCGAACTCGCCACATTTCGCAATCAACTGCTCGGTTGGTTTCGCCAATTTCAGAGAGACTTGCCGTGGCGCCGCACGAAGGATCCCTATCGCATTTGGCTTTCAGAAATCATGCTGCAGCAGACGCGCGTTGCCGCCGCGATCCCATACTATGAGCGGTTTCTTCGACGATTCCCGGAGGTTCGCTCGCTCGCCACGGCACCCCAGGACGAAGTGCTGCGGCTCTGGTCGGGTCTCGGCTATTACGGCCGCGCGCGCAATCTGCAAAAAGCTGCGCAGCAAATCATCGCGAAACACAAAGGCCGGTTTCCAACACGCCTCGATGATGCCCTCGCGCTGCCCGGCATCGGAAACTACACGGCCGCGGCGATTCTGAGCATTGCGTACGATGAAAAACAAGCCGTTCTCGACGGCAATGTAGCGCGTGTTCTCGCGCGCCTTTGCGCAATTCGCGGAGATATCCGCGAGCCTCGGCGCTGGCAAAAGCTGCAAGAAACCGCGGATACCTTACTCGAACAAAAATCACCCGGCGATTGGAATCAAGCCATGATGGAGCTCGGCGCGACGTTATGCACTCCGAAATCGCCGCAATGCCTGCTCTGCCCCGTCGCGCAATTCTGCGAAGGACGCAGACAGGGCATCGCTGAATCCTTGCCGGGTAAACGCAAAAAACGCGCCACGGTGGAAGTCGCTCTTGCCGCTGCGGTATTTACGGATGGAAAAGGCCAAACTCTGCTGCTTCCGCCGCCGAAAAGTACAAGAGAGAACGCTTCCGCGGATCACGTGCCAACGCTGGTTTCAAGAATGTGGCATTTCCCAACGTTCTCCGTGGCCGGAGCGCCAGGCAAAGACCTCATCGCCTTCCTCCGCAAAGAATTACTTTCTCATCGAAGTAAAAAACCTCCCGCGCGTCTCCGGCGCGAAACGGGTCCCACTGACAGACATCTCCAGTCTGCCTGTCTCCAACCTCACCAGGAAAGTCGCCCAGGCCGCTCTGGCCGCTGTCGCTTCCGCCAAGAGCTGAGAGTTATACTTTCGTCCAGCCTCGTTCCTCCCGAACCCCGCAGGTGCTACGATAAAAAAGTCCGGCATGGCCGCCATCCTCTCATCTCCGAGTGCCCCCGCTCTGCCCGCCGAGCGATTCTTCCGCACGTCACTTTCATTGTTGATGCTTACTTCAACGCTCACACTCGTCAGCACGGGAAAGCTTGACATCGTCACCAGCTTCGCAGCCCCGCTTATCGTGCTCTACAAGAGCTTTCGCTGGTGGCACGGGCGCCCCGCCGAGCTTTCACATCGCACCGCAACCTGGTGCGTGGTTGCTTATTTGGTGTTCTTCCCCGTGGATAGCTTTTTTCTCTCGCGGTTGGCGGTAGGAAACTCCGCCAATCCGCCGCTTTTCGCTCTACTTTTAGGGGCAGTACACTTTCTGATTTTCGTCAGCGTGGTGCGTTTCTATAGCGCCGTCACTGACCGTGACGCTTTGTTTCTCTCGATGCTGTCTTTCGCCGGCATTCTTGCAGCCGCCGTTCTAACCGTCGATACGACTTTTCTTGTTCTTTTCTTCATCTTTCTCCTGTTCGGTGTTTCCACATTTGTCGGGATGGAACTTCGCCGCGGAGCGATCGGCGCAGTCTGGCCCATTGTCCATGCGCGCACCGAGCGCGATCGAAAACTAAATCGCGCTCTGAGCCTTTCGGCTCTCAGCGTGGCTGCCGGATCCATCGTTCTCGGTGGCGTGCTGTTTTTCTGCCTCCCGCGCTTCAATGCCGGGTACCTTGGGCGCGCCAGCTTCAATCCCTCGCTCATGTCCGGTTTCACCGAAAGCGTGGAACTCGGTCAAATCGGCGAAATCAAAAAGAATTCCACGGTAGTCATGCGCGTGCAAACCGGCAAGCCGATTGCTTACGAGCGGCTGCGCTGGAGAGGCATCGCGCTTACAACCTTCGACGGCAAACGGTGGACCTCTCCGGAGCAAAACGCGCAAAAATTGGAGCCCGGCGAGGATGGATGGATCCGCACCGCGGATTCGCCGCGGAAAACAGATTCTCTCTATCCCCGCATGATTTACACCGTATATCTGGAACCCGTGGCCACCGACGCCATTTTTGTTCCCGGCAAAGCCATTTCTCTGAAAGGAAATTTTAGCGGCGAGAGCAGGAGTTCGTTCAACGTGGTTCGCCGCCCTTTTATTCTCAGGGATTCCACCGATACCCTGCTGAATCCTTTTCACAACTACGGAGCCATCCGCTATGCTGGTTTTTCGTTGTTACTCCCGATGGACGCAGCGAAATTCCGCGCCGCGCCCACGGAATACCCCAGCAATATCGCCTCGACCTACCTTCAACTTCCTGCTGCGCTGGACCCGCGAATCACCGAGCTTGCGAAGCAGACCACGAAATACGCCCGCACTCCATTCGACAAAGCCCTGGCGATTGAAACTTTCTTGCGCAATCGTTACACCTACACGCTGAATCTCACCGGGAAACCTGGAGACGACCCGCTGGCGCATTTTCTTTTCGAGACGCGCGCGGGCCACTGCGAATATTTTGCGTCGGCAATGACCATCATGCTCCGCACGCTTGGAATTCCCGCACGCGAAGTCAACGGGTTCCTGCCCGGCGAATACAACGAGCTGGGCGGAGATTACATCGTGCGCGCGAGCGATGCGCACAGCTGGGTGGAGGTCCACTTTCCCGGCATGGACTGGCAAGTATTTGATCCCACCCCGGCGAGTCCGGAAAACGAGGCCGACTTCCTGTCACGCATAGGAAAATATGCCGACTGGATGCAGCTCACCTGGAGCGAATGGGTAATCGGGTACGACTTCGCACACCAAGTAACCCTGGCGCAGGATGTGCAGCGGAGCTCGCGCGATATGTCGGAATCGTTGCGCGAGTGGTACGCCCAGCAGTTGAGCAGAGGCAGAAGGTGGATGAAGTCCTGGCAGGACGGGCTTGGGGTGTTGATCTCGCTCACGGTTATCGCGTTCCTGATCTTGCTGCGCTTCGAGGCACTATCCGCAATGCTGGAGCGGCTGTGGTTGTCGTGGCAGCTTCGATCGGCGAAGGCCGCGCGTGCGAATCCACAACTTGCGTCGAGGCTGTACGCGGAACTCTTGCGTTTGCTGGCGCGGCGCGGAATGATTCGAGAAGTGTCGCAGACGCCACTCGAATTCGCAGTGGCAGTGGATTCGCCGAACCTCGCGCCCGCGGTCCGGGAATTCACACAACTCTATACCCACACCCGCTTCGGCGGCGCGCCTTGCGATGCCACGCGCCTTCACCAGCTCCTCGAACAGATTCGCGCTGCGTTGCGTGCGCGCTGAAACACTTCACACCTCGCCAGATAGGGCGCATTGATGCTGCACCCTACAAATACAACCGCTAACAGCCCATGTTACAATCGAGAATTGCGCAAAGGCTCAAATTCACTGCCTATGACTAAGGTCGGATTCGTCAGCCTGGGATGCCCGAAGAACCTCGTGGACAGCGAGGTGATGATGGGTATTCTTGCGCGCGAAGGCTATGAACTGACGCCGCGCGCGGATGAAGCCGAGGTGCTGGTCGTCAATACGTGCAGTTTTATTGAAGCAGCGCAAAAAGAGTCCGTAGAAGCCATCCTGGAAATGGCGGAACACAAAAAATTCGGCGCGGCAAAAAAACTGATTGTGGCGGGCTGCCTGGTGGAGCGGTTTCGCGCGCAGATTCTCGAGCAAGTGCCGGAAGTGGACGCGGTCGTGGGCACGGGCGAGGTGGAACGCATTATGGAGGCAGTGGAGGGCGACCTTCGCGTGCTTCCAGCGCAGCCGCCGGCTTTTCTGTATCACGACTTGACGCCGCGGATCGTCACCACGCCGAAGCACGCGGCGTACATCAAAATCGCCGAAGGCTGCGATCATCCGTGCACATTTTGCATTATCCCGCAGCTTCGCGGGGCGTTTCGCAGCCGGCGATTCGAATCGGTGGTGCGCGAGGCGGAAAACCTGGCAAGGGCCGGCGCGCGGGAAATCACGCTAATCGGGCAGGATACGACTTCTTACGGCGAAGACCTGGGGTTGCGGGAGGGGCTCGCGCAACTGCTCGAAAAACTAGCGCGGACCGACGATTTGTTGTGGGTGCGATTTCTGTACGCATATCCGAATCGCGTGTCACAAAAATTGCTGGATACGATTGCAGAGCATTCGCGGCTCGCCAAGTACATGGACATGCCGCTGCAGCACGCCAGCCGCAAAGTGCTGGCGCGGATGAAACGCGGTTCGAACGGCGATGCGTTCTTGAAATTGCTGGAGCGTATTCGCACGACGATTGCCGGCGTTTCGTTGCGAACTTCATTTATCGTGGGATTTCCGGGCGAGACGGAAGCCGATTTCGAGGAACTGTGCGATTTTGTGAAGGCTGCGAAGCTCGATTGGATGGGCGTGTTTGAATACTCCGACGTGGACAACGCGGAAAGCTACGCGCTGGACGGTAAAGTGGATGCGGAGACGATCAGCGAGCGGCGCAACCGGTTGATGGCGATTCAGAAGAAGATTTCGCGAGAAAATTTGCGGGCTAAGTATTTACGCGGGGAGCCGGGCACGACTCGGGAAGACGGAAAAGCGGCAGCGCGGCTGCCGCACTCCAAAAGAGTTTTCACGGCGCTGGTCGAAGGCCCGTCGAAAGACAATCCGCTGGTATGGGAAGCGCGGCTGGAAGGCATGGCTCCGGAAATCGATGGGAAGTTGTATCTTACGGATATTGAATTGCCCAGTGGAGAAATCGCGGAAGCCGGGGACGTTGCTCGCGTGGAGATTACCAAGACGGACGCATACGATCTGATCGGCCGCGTCGCGGAGATTTTGCCGAGAGCTGCGGCAAAGGCCGAGTATAGCACAGTGTCAATACCGCCGGTTCCTCCCATCGAAAAGCTTCACCGCATCGCCACGGGGGCGCCCCTCCGTGTCCTGGGCTGAGCTATACTCTCTTCTCGAAGCGAACGCTTTCTGGACTGTCCGCGATCTCTGTGGTCTGCGCATAAGATTTTCAACACAGAAAACACGGAGTTTGCTAAGAAGAAGAAAAACATGAAGCACAAATGCCCTATTTGTAAGGCTGAGACGGACTCTGCGGTTCACGCGGACTTCCCTTTTTGCAGCGAGCGCTGCCGGAACCGGGATTTGGGCAACTGGGCCAGTGAGAAATATGTGGTCTCCGAACCGGTCTTCGATGAAGAGGACATTGCTGATAATAAGCGGAACACCATCGTCCTTCCTTTAGACGACGATTTGGAAAGCTCGAATGACCCCGAACACTGACGCCACGCCGGCACCCGCGTCACTGCCCCAGAAACCGCGATTCGCTCTGGCGCTCGCCACGGTCTTGGGCGTCGGCTACATTCCCAAAGCCCCGGGGACGTTTGGCTCGCTGGTGGGAGTCGCGACTGCTTTTCTGTCTTCGGTTTTTTTCCTGCAACCAGGGTCCGTCAGGGCTTTGTTTTCGCTTCACCCCGACTACGAGACGGTTCTAAGAAATGAACTTTTCCCTCTGCCCGGCAGCAACGTTCACAATGCAATGCTCGCCTTGCCCATATTATCTGCGCTGGTCTTGCTACTTGCTCTGGGGGCGATTGGAGTATGGAGCGCCTCGCGAGCCGCGAGTTACGCGGGAATCGAGGATCCCCAATTTGTGGTCATCGATGAAGTGGCGGGACAGCACCTGGCACTGCTGCTCCCACTGATTCCGATTGCGCTGCCGCACTTGACCGCGCATATGGACCTCTCCGTCTTCACGATTTTCTTTGCGCTCAGCCTGGTGAATTGGAAATATCTGTTGCTCGGTTTTATACTTTTTCGGGTGTTCGACATCTGGAAGCCGTGGCCGATGCGCCGACTAGAGAAACTGCCTGGGGGATGGGGAATTATGGCCGATGACTGGATGGCGGGCATCTACGCTGCAATTCTGCTGCGCGTGGCGTTACACTTTGGGCTGCTGACGTTTTACATTGGCTGGGTATGAAACTCGGGTTCCGCTCGTCGCCAGAAAAAAACGGCATTCCGCACATTGAGAGGGTTGCGCCCACGGCAGCCATTCCTGGCGGTGAAATGACGATTCATGGACGAGGCTTTGTCTCGCGCGCACAAGCGCGCCCGGTGGTAAGGTTTGGAGAAGCCGAAGCGGGCATTGCGCTTGCCAGCGAGAATCGCCTGGTAGCGCGGGTTCCGGAGGGAGCGAACGGCGGAGAGGTGCGGGTAGCCACGGGCGAGCACGAAAGCCCCCCGCATCCGGTGCACATCGGACTGCAAATCGCGGACAACCTTCATCCCGTAGCGAATCCCGCGGTCGATTTGGAAGGCAATATTTACGTTACGTTTTCCGGCCCGCGCGGCCAACGCGTTCCTGTCTCTCTCTATAAAATCACCGCGAACTATAGCGTGAAGCCCTTTATCACTTCGCTGGTGAATCCGAGCGGGCTGGCGCTCGATCGCATGGGCAATCTTTTCGTTTCTTGCCGCAACGACGGCACGATTCATCGCATCACGCCCGAGGGCCGCGCCGAGCAGTGGGTGGAAGGCATGGGCATCGCCACGGGCCTCGCGTTTGATCGCAACGGGAATCTGTACGTGGGCGACCGCAGTGGGACGGTTTTCAAAATCAGCCCGAGCCGCGAGATTTTTGTATTCGCCACGCTTGAGCCTTCCGTAGCCGCGTATCACCTGGCGTTTCATCCCAGCGGCGATTTGTACGTTTCCGGGCCGACGACTTCCAGCTTTGACCGCATCCACCGCATCACGCAGGGCGGTGAAGTGAGCGTTTTCTTCCGCGGCCTCGGACGGCCGCAGGGCATTGCCCTGGACCGCGACGGAAATCTCTATGTGGCGGCTTCTTACGGTGGACGGCGCGGGATCGTGCGGATTACGCCGCAGGCGCAAGCCGAGGTGGTGCTCAGCGGCTCCGGCATTGTGGGAATGGCGCTGCAGCCCTCTGGCCGCGCGATTCTTGCCACCACCGACGCCCTCTTCACGCTCGATTGGGACGTCCGCGGCTTGCCTTTGATCGGATAACGCGGCCCCATGGAGCGCAAACTCTCTACGCTCGACTTTGCACTTCGTCGGAGACACTACGTGAAATCGTCGGGCGGAACTTTCCAGTCCGAACGGAACTATCTCGACGTTTTCATCGACGGACAGTCGCTCTGCGATTGCGCTCGACAAGCGGGATATGATCTCGTGAGCATTTTGACCAACGAATGGGTCCCCGCTGAAAGAGAAAAATCGGTCCGACGCCTTCTTCTCAAAGAGGCGGCAGATTTTCCTAATGACCGGCGATCATTGCTAGTTTGTTCAGAGTGTGGGGACATTGGTTGTGGTGCAATCTCAATAGTCATAGATTCTTCCGAAAAAAAGACGGTCTGGCGTGACTTCGGCCACGAAAACACCTATGAGCCGGAGGTGCACAAAGAGAACTTGGAAGGGCTAGGTCCGTTTGAATTTGCAACTGACGAGTACGAGCGAAAACTGCTTGAGGCCCTTAGGCAGATGAAGGATTTCAGGTGAAGGCGGAAATCATCGCGGTTGGTTCGGAACTGCTGACTCCGGACCGCATGGACACCAACTCGCTCTTTCTGACGGAAGAATTGAACAAGCTCGGCATTGAGGTGGTGCGCAAATCGATCGTCGGTGACAATCGCGACTATTTGGGGGCAGCATTTAAAGAGGCGCTCGAGCGCGTCGAGTTGATCATCGCGTCGGGCGGTCTAGGGCCTACGGAAGATGACCTGACGCGTGAAACCGTTGCGGACCTGCTGAGCCGCAAGCTGCACCTCAACAACGAAATCTTGCGTTACATCGAAGGGCGCTTCCGGCAGCTCGGCCGGGAGATGCCTGCGGTGAATGTTCGCCAGGCGATGGTGCCGGAAGGCGCGGAGGTGCTCGAAAATCCGCGTGGCTCTGCGCCTGGGCTATGGATCGAAGACGGGGGGCGCTTCATTGCGCTGCTTCCCGGCCCGCCGCGCGAATTGAAACCCATGTACGTGGAGCAGGTCTTGCCGCGGCTGCAGCGACGCAGCTCGAATATCCGAATGGTTCACCGGGAATTGCGCGTTGCGGGGATGGGTGAATCAGGGGTCGAACAGCGCATTAAGCCCATTTATATGCGGTATGCCGACGTAAACACTACGATTCTCGCCGCGCCGGGCGAGATTCAAATTCATTTGCGGATGTGGACGGACGATGCGGCGCACGCACAAAAAACGCTGGACGAAATCGTGCAGGGATTTGAGATCGCGCTGGCTGACCGCACCCTTCGTCTGGATGAGTTCCGCCGGCACATCGGCCCACGCCGTCTTCAGCTCGTTGCTGTAGCTGACGACGCCGCCCAAAAAATACGCGGAGCTGCCCGCGATGCTCGTCAACCGCTGCGACAGCAATCCGCCAGTGCAGCTTTCCGCTGCGGAGATCGTGGAGTTGTTTCTCGTCAGCAGGCCCGCTACCACT
>WNFD01008460.1_pt1 | contig 10489 bp, 7 predicted proteins | sample 5400491 | NCBI WGS metagenome assembly WNFD01 (sample SAMN13153343, study PRJNA577476) | soil metagenome | isolation source: 120 cm saprolite under Douglas fir tree site 2 hole 2 replicate 2 | place: USA:California | collected 2015-04-18 | reverse complement strand
CGGCGCTTGTTGGCAGGTAACAGACAAACTCGCCACCGTTGTCCGTGTCAAAACCACGCAAGGGGAAAGGCATCGTCGTCCTGGCGTGCAGGCGAACGAAGCAACGGGCGACTGGGTAGCTAATTGTCCGTCCACCAATCGACACATCGATTGCTCGCCGCGAGAAATCCCACGGTGTGAACCTAGTCGTTCCAATGGCAATGCAAACCATCAAGGTGCGCTCAATCCAGTTGTCGCCAGACGATCAGACCGAGGACGGGTTGCTTGGAGGCTCTCATGATCGACCGCCGGACTTCCTCATCGCTCACCGGAACGGGCCGTTCTCCATCTTGTTCCCCATCTGTTGTGGCGGGCCTCGGGCTGATAGGGGCTTTTTGTTTGCTGCAGCCCTTTACAACTCAAGGTGCAGCTCACCGAGCCGCGACCCATTACAACCGGAAACGCCACCGTCGGGGACGACGGGGGAGAGGGGCCGCTGGGCCTTGCCGAAGATGTGGCGCTGTTCGATCCAGAGGGGCTGGTCAGCGGGGCGGCGGTGGTCGGTGGACACCAGCTGAGCATTCGCTTTTCGTCGACAGATGGGACATTCGGGACGCGCCGGGAGTCCCCAATTCTTGCGGTAAACATTCCGGTGCGGCCCGATGCAACTCCTGGGGAGACTGCCGGTCTCAATCTCGACCCGAGCAGGTCACTTTGGATCGCCCCATCTGGACGACCGTATCTGGAGCAAGTGCAAGCCGGTCAATTCACCGTCGGCGGAACTATTTCGATCGGCAATGTCCTTCCGGGAGGAGGCCTGGTGCCCGCAGGCTCGACCGTCACTGTGAGCGGCATCGGATTCCAGCCCGGAGCGAGCGTGGAGATCCAAGACGTCGAGCTTGCTTCGACGGTGTACGTTGACCCGACGCAGTTGGAGGTGGTGCTGGCCGCCGACACCCAGATGCACGGAAAGCGAGTTCGCGTAACAAACCAGGACGGCTCCTCCGCCGTCTACTATTCGTACCTGCGAGCGACGATGCTCGGCGTAAGCAGCCGCCCGCTGCTCGCTGCAACTTTTCCAATTTTCAGTACCCAGACGTTCACTCGAACGTCTTTCGTTCCGGTCGTCGGCCCGCTGTTCCTGGGATTGGCATTTCAGAATCCCAGTGCAGATTCGGCGGTGATTACAATCGAGCTGTTCTCACTGCTGGATCAGCTGATTGGCTCATTCAGTTTCACCCTGCCTCCCCAAACCAAGATCTCGCGCGAAATCTCGGAGTACCTCTCAGGTGTCGGGCCGGACCTGGCAAGTTATTTGCTCGTCAGCTCGACCGTACCGGTGCAGGAAGTCGGGCTGGTGGTAGATGAGCTTGGGGGCACCGTCGTGCCGGTGGATCCAATCGAGTTGGCGGACTAGACGACCTTGTCGCTCGCACCCAGCCAGCGAACGCGAGGGGGTCAAGGCTTGTCGGAGTCGAACATCAAGTGGGCCACCCGCAGCAGGCGGTCCACGTCCTGACCTTTGAGCTGGCGCCGTTGAATGAAGGCAGAGATCCGGCGCATCACCGCGAGGCCAGGGTCTTGACTGTCCGACGGCTCCGGGCCGGAGAGGAGGGCGGTAACGGGAACGTCCAGGGCGTGCGCAATGGCTCCGAGCGTGTGCATCGCCGGTACCCGCAGCCCTCGCTCGATCACCGACAAATACGAGACGCTGATACCGATGCTGCGGGCCAAGTCTTCTTGAGTCTGTTGGGTCTGCTGGAGCCGGAACTCTCGGATCCGCGCGCCAATTCGTTTCCCGATGGTCGATTCGCCAGTCCGCCGTCGATGCGACCCGGACATCAAGAACTCCATCACCGTTGAGACAGCCAGTCGCACCTTGCCGGAACAAGAACAAGAGAGGGCTCCTGGCTGCCCGAGGCTCGACGGGTTGTCTGCTTTGGTTCCAGCCAAACGAACGGCAGGCGAACCCCTTGTTCCGGCAAGATTCTGCCTCTGGCAGGTGACCGCCTTCAATGCCGAAGCTGTGACACGGCATTGGATTCCCGCCGCTCTGCTCGTTGAGCATTGACACGCCAGCGCGCCGCGATGCCCAACAAGACCAGAGCCGAAGCGATCGGCACGATGAAGATGCTCCAAGGAAATGCATTGGTGACCGGCTGTCGCCCGTCTCCGTTCAGCACGAACGCTCCCCAATGTCGAGGATGCGCGAGGTCGCCGCCGGATCGCAGGAATTTGAGCTTGGCCCACCTCAGCGCTTCCGCCTTGGTCTTGCCCTGGTCGACTGCGTAGTAGAACTGTTTCATCAGCTCGTTGGTCGGCTGATCCGCCACGCGCCAGAGCGTGGTCAGCGCGGCGCGAGCGCCTGCCGAGAGCAAGGCGCGGCTGAATCCTTGGATGCCTTCGGCGCGAAGCATTTTTGCCCGCTCCGTGTCGCAGGCAGATAGGGTTGCCAGCTCCACGCCTCGCAGGTCGAGATCATACACTTCTCGCAAAAAGAGATAGTCCGGCCGGGCATCTTTGTTTCCGGTGGTAAAGAGGATGCGAGAGCGTTCTGGGCTGTCGAGATCGGCAGTAGCGTGGGTGCTCAAGTGAAGCAGCGGCACCCCCCGGGCGTTGCCCTGAATCAAGTATTCCTTCAAGTCATCCGCTCCCAGATGAATTTCCGATCGGCCGCGGCTGATGCGCGCGATCGCCTGAACCTCTTGCGCAGAACCCGGTAGTCGCTCTTGCAGCTCGTTTTCCGCAAATACGTCCGACCAGCTTCGACCGGCGGAACTGGAAACGAGCGGGTCACCAAAAGCCAGCAGTCGGCGATTCCACGGAAAGAGCCACGAGCCGGCGTGCGCCGGCGCGGCCCGCCCGAGGATCGAAACGGCCGGAAGATAGGAGACGTCAACCCGCTCGATCAGGAGTCGCCCGTCGGCTCCCGGTTCAAGCACTTCGAAAGGCACGGTGCTGAAGATGCCGTCGGGCACGATGAGCAAATGCTGAAGGCCGGCCACGGCGAGCGGCTCGATCCCCGAGAGCAGGACCTGGCCCAGATGTCGAGAGTAGCTTCTCCAGGCATCTCCGGAGCTGGTCGGCAGCTCTCGCGCCAAACCCGAGATTTCATCGAGATCGGCAGGCGAAAGCCTATAATTGACGACCCCGAAGCCCTGGCGGGTGAGCCAAATCACCGCCGCGCTCCTCGGGCCGGACCAGAACTCGAGAAGCAAGGTCGAGCCGTCCAGCCGACTCCGGGCTTCCTCCAGACTGGCGGTCCGCGCAGAGGCGGTGGTTGCCCGGGCGGATTCTTGAAGTCGGTCCTGAAATGCGCGGGCGCGGCTTCTCTCCATCAAATTGAAAAGCTCGGCGACATCCGGATTGTTCAAGGAGAGCTCGATCAACGAATCATAGACATCGCGCTTGTCGCCGAGGAAATCCGTCTTCAACGGCGCAAGCTGCAATCGCGATCGGATCGATTCGATGCGGGCGATCGCTTGCCGGAAATAGGCCGCGGCGACCTCCGTTTGACCGACGAGTTTGGCGGTGCGGCCAAGGCCATGGAGGGCTTTCCACTCTTCCTCGGAAGCGCCCAGTTGCCGAGCTGGGGCGAGCGCCGCTTCGAATTCCTCCCGCGCCGAATCCATCTGGTTCAGGCGATAGAACGATTCACCCCGGTACAAGTGGGCTTGGATTGCTTCCCGCCGATTCTGTGTTTGCTCCGCGAGGGCAAGCGCTCGGGTAAAGGACACGAGAGCGCCTGGAAGGTCGTCCAGATCCAGCGCCAGCGCGATGCCGATGTTGATCAGCACGCCGATTTGACCATCCTTCTGTCCTCGGCGATCGAAGATGTCCTTCGCCTGGCGGTAGGTTTCCAGCGCCTTCACCGGGTCGCCCAGGCGGCGATACATCACCCCGAGATTGGCGTACAGCTGTGCCTCTTCGTTGGGCCGGAGCGCCTGGGGAGCCTTTTGCACTTGCCGGTACAATTCGAGCGCTTTGTCATCTCGCCCCAGCCGCTGGAAGAGGGTGCCGAGGTTGAACGTCGTAATCAGACGCCGCCGAGCGGTCCACCGATCACCGGCGGCTCGGTCCACCAGCGCCATCGACGATTCGTAGGCCTCGAGCGCGTTCAAGTACCAGCTCTGGAAATAGAAGACATTGCCGAGGTTATCCAGGACCTCGGCTTCTCCCTCCCGATCGTTGATCCCTTGATAGAGCGTACGGGCCTGTTCGAAGTGCGCCCTGGCCTCGGGGTAGTCGGCGCGACCGAGCTCACCGGCTCCCTGGTTATTGAGCGCCTGCGCCACTCTTTTGGGCTTTGCCAATTTCCGATACAGGTCCGCGGATTCGCGCGCCCAGGCGATCGCCCGGTCGTACTCGCCCTGCCCTCTGGCGATCACGCTCAAGGCATTCAGCACTTCTGCCAAGCCGGCTTCATTCTTCTGGGCCCGGAGCTCGGGGAGCAGTGACTCGTAGACCTGGCGCCCCTCTCGACTGAGGCCCTTGTCCACCAGGGCCCGCGCCTCTTTGAGTCGGAGCGGAGCGTCGCTCTGGCTGGGTGCCGCGTCAGACGAGGCCGGGGCAGCGAAAGAGGATGGGAAAGCGAGCGCTACCGGCAAGCACGCCGCCAAGCTCGTCAGGCGACAGCGCGCCGCGTGGAAACCGTGCGCCGAGGAACGGGATAGCATCGCTGTCTGGCACTACTACACCAAGCCGAGGCTGCGATTCGAGTGCTCAGGCGCGGAAGCGAGCGCAACAGTGCTCGAGCGGCGGCCTCGGCCTCCCTGTTGGGAAAGCCCAAGGGACGAGCGCTTGGACCGGCTTTCTATCGACTCTCCGCTTGCGGCGGAGAAGCGAAAACAATCGGTGTTTCATCTGCCTGGATAAACTCCTCCTCGGTCACGACGCCTCGATCTCTCATCTTTGACAGCAATTCGTGAACCCGTTTTTCCCAAACCTCGCTGAGGGCGCCCTGTCGATAATAGACGTGGTACTTGATCGGGTTGGGAATGACGGTCGCCAAGAATGCTGCTTGCTTTAGAGTGAGCCGGCTCACTTCACAACCAAAATAATGTTGGGCGGCTTGGGCTACGCCATAAATTTCGGGTCCCCATTCGATGATGTTCAAATAGATTTCCAGAATGCGCGATTTGGGAAGAGATGCTTCCAGAGTGAGAGTGGCAATGGCCTCACGAATCTTCCGCGCATAGGTTTTCTCTCGAGAAAAATACAGGTTCTTCGCGAGTTGCTGAGTGATGGTGGAAGCTCCCCGAAATCGTTTCTCTTCGGCTGCGTCGACCAGGCTCTCCTTGATTTCCTGGAAGTCGAATCCGCGATGTGCCCAGAAGCCTGCATCCTCGCTCAGCGTCACGGCGTCGACGAGGAAGGGAGGGATTCCCGCCAGGGAGACGAAATTCGGGTTCTTCTCCCCGACGAGAATCGCGGGGCCGGAGCCATGTTCACCGGTGGGACGGTATTCGAATGAATTCAGCAACGGGATCGACGACCCCTGCGTGGGATGCAAGCTGGTCAGGTCGAGCTTGGCGGCCAGATCCAATTCGTCAGGCTGAAACACAGGCCCGTTGAGCGCGAATTGCCCGTTGACGACTCCCGTCATCACCGGCACCTCGCCGCCGGGTGAGAGCTGCGGAGGCAGAGCGCGGAGCAACCGCGGGAAGTCCAACTTGTGAATGGCGGCTTCGATGTCGATGCGCGGTTCGGGCCACCCGTCCAGCCGTCCAGTCATCTCCAATGGAAGAGGCGCGTATCCGGAAATTCCAACCTCGGTCTTGGCGAGGTGAATATTTCCGGCGGCGCCGTCCCAATTCACTGCCGCTCCACCGCTTAAGTCCAGCGGCCCGATGGTCTGAGAGTCCAGTCGTTCTCCGCCGAGCTGCAGCTTCTGCACTCGTGCAACGCACGAAGCCGTCCCGCGGCGAAAATTCTGTTCGGCCTCCACCTCGAGGTCGACGAGCAACTCTCCCTCTTTGACGGTCAAGGGCAAGTCATGGTGCTGGTCGAACATTCGCGCGGCGTGAGGTGCTCGCCAGCTCAGGTTGAGCTTGACCCTTCCATCGCTCGTCGTTTGAGCGTCAAGCCTGGAGCGCCCGTCGTCGCTGAATCGGAGATCCCCTTCAATCCTCCAATCGGTGGCCGACTTCCTGAGCGTCAATTTGCCGGACAGAGGGTCGAAGCCTTGCAAGAATCTCTGCAACCCCGCCCGACCCGTTTTCAGACGAACATCATTCGCCCAGATGCGGATCTCGGGGAAAGTGCGCTGCTCAGCATGAGCCGGCTCGCGTGGCTTTGCACGGCGATTCTCGAGAAGGTGCTTGAAAACCTCTCTGGCGAGATCGAGGTCCAGCTCCGGTTTGTCCAGTGTGATCGCCGCGGGTACCACTCGACCGGTGAGCAGGGGCAAATACGCCAGTCTGACCGTTACCGACGCTGCGCTGAAAATCGTCCCTTGCTCGTCGCGGAGAGTCAGCGGGCCGGCGGTGACTCGGCCAATCCAGTCGACCGAAAAACGGTCGCCGAGCTCGAGGTCGCCGAATTGGGCGACAAGGGTCTTCTTGACTCTCTCAAGGACCCAACCTCGAACGTAACCGCTGTTCAGCCCGAGGTGGAGAGCGACGACAAGCAGCAGGGCAACAATTGCCGTACCGGCGAGCCGCCATTTCGGTCGTTCGACAATCATCAGAAAAGTTCTAACGCCCCCGGGGTACAAATTGGGCACATCCGATCGCTCAACTGAAGTTGCTCGGCCAGCGACATTGGTAGTTTCGCGGGATGGACGCTGGTTGGGAATTAGCAGTGCGCTCTAAGGCGTGGTGGACGGGCCGTACGTCATCGAGATGCTATGTATTGAGCCCTGGCACGGAATCATGTCGTCCCAAACCACGGGCACCACAGTGACCGCATTGGGTCCGAACTCGCTGTCCAGCGTTGCCTGGAACGTGCTGAGCGCCTCCGCCTCCTGGCGATTGATTCTATCCTTCACGTCCTGGGGTAGCGGGCTGCTATCTGACACCGGGTCATGGTACACGGGCACGAGCATCCGATTCCCAACGCGGATCGAATTGGCATAGGTCGCCCAGACCCGGTCTACCGCGCCAACGCACTCGCGGGTGTCATTCGGACTGGCAACGCACGTCGTGGTTCGACGCAAGGTGCAATAGCGGGCTGGTTGCGGAATTCGAATCACGTTGTAACCCGCATCGCTCAGTGTTTGCGCATTCCTCTCGACGATCGCCGCATTGTTGGGGTCGAAAGCGGCGTGCTCGTCATCCAGCCTCGCGACGATGACCGTCCGCGGAGAGACAAACGACATGAACGTGTCGACGTGGTCAATCACGCGGCGTTGGCCAAGCGTGGCCGGGCCCGGATCCAGCTCAAACGACTCGAGCGTAATGACCCGATTGCAGTTGTAGAAACTCGTGTAGACGTTGTCCAAATCCTCTTGGGTGTACTGCCAGGAAATGCCCCCACCAGTGAACCTATTGGCCGCCAAGACATCGCGCTGCATGTGCACGCAAGTCCCCTGGCCGTCCGTCTGCAAGTTACCACCGTCGGCACGGAGCATCGGCCTGAACACGTCGACGCCGTCCAAAAAATACGGTGCAAACCTGGTAGGCGAAACGTCGTCCGACGCACCCATCTCCTCCGGCGTCGGTGGGCAGGCCGCGGCGAGGCGGGAATAGTAAGCCATGTCCACGAACTGCAAGGTCCCGTCCGGCGTAGTCAAGACTTCCGCGCCGAAGTCGCGAATCCAGATGCCATTGAGGGAGACAACAAACCAGTTGATGCGAGAAATCATGTCGTCATCAAAGCCTCGGATCCGGAGAGTCGCCTCCGCCGGCGCTCGAGAGGCAGCCGTCACCATGACCGTCGTCTCGTATCCATCCTGCTGAACTGAATTGCGGATCAGCTCGGTCAGCGGGGACATCGTAGCGCCGTATGAAGGCCAGGCGTACATCGCCCCTCGAGTCTGCTCGCTCTCGGTCGGAAATCTCGAAGTCAGGGGGGGCGGATCCGTAAAGCCGGCGAGCTCCGGAAAGCAGTCCCAAACGAAGAAGCCCGGTGCATTTGCAGCTTGAGCCGCCTGCTCTTCTTCGGTCAGGTATCGCGGAAAGACGCGCTCTTGGCTTCCCGCCGCCACAACGGTACCACTCAAAAGAATTGCCCCTATCAAGGGAATGAGTTGTCTATGCATAGAACAACCCCATCGCGTGGATGTGGAGCTATCTACTGCCTGAGGGCAAAAAGGCAAGGGCAAAGCAGCCCTGGAGTGCCGCTTCCAATTTATTCGCTTGCATGCGTATCGCCTCCAGTTGCGTTGGGTGGTTTCAATTGCCCGGCGACGACCCGAACCGACTCAAGCTCTTCGATTCCCTGCGCGAGCTCGCCAGGCCGGCAGCCTTGCGGTTCTCCCGGCCGGCGCTCGCAATAAATGTCCGGGCGAATCCAGGATAGGTGTTGACTGGACATGAAGATACGGCAGGCCGTTCCGTTCGCTCGGCTGCGGCCCGTTCTGATCTTTCTTTCGATGCTCCTGGTCACCCGCAGCGCTGCGGCGCAGGACGCTGAGGCGCCGGGTCCTTTCCAACCTTCTGACAGCGATCGTTCGGTCCGGTTTCATGGAGGGTTCGGATTGCACGTTTACGAGTCGGCGATCCCCTATCGGAGATGGAGGTCCCTTGCGGGGTCCGACACGGTCCGCTCGTATCCCAGACCGGGCTTCGCCCTCTCTTTGGACTTGGAGCTTCAGGGGAGTAACTACCTTCTCGGCGTCTCAGGCCATTTCGGAGGAGGCGCTTCTGGAACAGAGCCTGGCGGCATTGCATCCCTGCACGTTTGGCTCGCCTACATTCTCGGCGGCGGCGATATCGCGCCTTACCTTGGCGTCGGCGCCGGAGGGCTTATCATTTTTCATGGCGAAGGGGGCTCGGCGGGACTCGCCGGGAACGCTACTTTGGGTGTGCTGTTCTTCCGGTCGAATAAGCATTTCCGGCCGGAGCTAACCCTCCAGGTTTTTCTCCCCGCATTCGATGCGAGCGACCATCACGCCGGCATTCAACAGCCGACTTTCTGGCCGATTGCGCTGCTCGGCTTTCGCCTTCTCATCTGAACGCTGCGCGTGATCTGTCGCGCTCCGGCATCACTGCGAGGCAGCAAGTAGTCTCGCTAATTTCTGATTACAGGTCCATCCAGTAACCTGTAAGCGTGCCGGCACAGAAGGGCGCGGGGTTCAGCTGGGTGTAGAACGCAACTCCCGTTTGAAGGTGCGCACTCGTGCCAGCACGGTAGCCAGCGCGGCTAGCTCGGCTAAGGCATCGGGCAACGCCACGCAGCAATACGGGAGGATGCTGAGTCGCCGGCGGTGGTGAATTCGCCACCGGCATACAAAGCTGGACCGGTCCGGTTATCGAAGACCGTCAGTGCATTCACCCGGCGGTTCATTCCGCCGCTGAGCGCCCACCATTGGGTGCCGCTCCACTTGGCAATGTTGTTAACCAACATGCCACCGGCGGTGGTGAAACCGCCCCCGGCATATAGCGCCGGGCCGCTCCCCTCGTCGAAGACCGTGAGCGCTCTCACGCTGGAGTCCATTTCGCTGCTGAGCGCAGACCATTGAGCGCCGTCCCACCTGGCGATGAAGTTAGCCGCCACGCCGCCGGCGGTGGTGAAGCCGCCCCCAGCATACAGCGCGGGACCGCTCCCCTCGTCAAAAACCGTTAGCGCCAACACGGAAGGATACTGACCGTCCATTCCGCTGCCGAGATGGAACCATCGCGTGCCGTCCCACTTGGCGACGTAGTTGAACCTCTCGCCGCCGATGTGGGTAAAAACGCCCCCGAGATACAGCGCCGAACCACCCCCGTCGTCGAACACTGTGAACGCATTCACCGAACCGCCCAGTCCAGTGCCGAGCGCGGACCATCGGGTGCCGGTCCACTTGGCAATGCTGTTAACCGCCTCTCCGCCGGACGCGGTGAAGAGTCCCCCGGCATACAAAGCTGGACCGCTCCCGTCATCGAAGACCGCCAGCGCCAACACGTAGCCACAGGAATCGCACCCTGGTATGCCCAGTCCGCTGCCGAGCGCGGACCACTGCGTGCCGTTCCACTTGGCAACGTTGTTAACCACCACACCGCCCGCGCTGGTGAAGTGGCCCCCGGAATACAGAGCCGAACCGCTTCCGTCGTCGAAGACCGTCAGCGCCGACACAGAAGTAAACTGACCGTTCACTCCACCGCCGAGCGCGGACCACTGCGTGCCGTTCCACTTGGCAATGTTGGTAGCCACCACGCCGCCAGCGGTAGTAAAGGCCCCCCCAGCATACAGAGCCGGACCGGTCCCATCGTCGAAGACTGTCAGCGCAGACACCGATTGGCTCGTTCCGCTGCCGCTGCCGAGCGCGGACCATTGCAGGCCGTCCCAGCTCGCGACGTAGTTGGCCACTATCGCGCCGGCCGTGGTGAATCCGCCCCCGACGTATAAAGCCGGACCGGTGCCATTGTCG
>WNFD01007916.1_pt1 | contig 10489 bp, 12 predicted proteins | sample 5400491 | NCBI WGS metagenome assembly WNFD01 (sample SAMN13153343, study PRJNA577476) | soil metagenome | isolation source: 120 cm saprolite under Douglas fir tree site 2 hole 2 replicate 2 | place: USA:California | collected 2015-04-18 | reverse complement strand
GGGCGTGGTTCTTGCGGCATCCTCGCTACCACCTGCACTTCACTCCTACGCACAGTTCCTGGCTGAACCAAGTGGAGCGCTGGTTCGCCTCACTGTCACAACGCCAGATCAAACGAGGTTCGCACTACAGCGTGCGTGAACTGGAATCTGCCATCTTGGAGTTCATCGAGGTGCACAACGAGCAACCCAAACCCTTTGTGTGGACCAAGAGTGCCGATGCGATTCTCAACAGCATTGGCCGGTTCGCTTCCCGCACTCTGGCTGTACATGGCACAACGAATATGTCAGAAATCAATGACTCAAGAGACTAGCTAAGACCTCGCCTACGATGCCGTCAAGTATCGTCAGGTGGCGCGCCTCATCGATCCGTTCTTGCTCCGGCGTTGCAACCACAATGACCGGAATCTCTGCATCCGCGCAGATGCGCAGTTTTGCCTCTAATTTTTTGCGCCGATTTCGCCCTTTGACTGGCTCACGTGTCTCGTATTCGAGGATGCGCGAAAATCCGCCTCCCATTCCGTCGAACTCGATCACTAAAATCGGGATTCCGCTGTTCTTCTTGCACACGACGTAGTCGAACTCTGTTTGCAGGAGGTATTGCCTTTCACTCTCGTCTTGGACTGCCTGAACTCGGCTGAAGCCCACTACGGTTTTGACCGGCACTTGCGGAAAAACATCGACTTCCTTTTCCCATTTTCTGCGCAGGGCTAGAAATGTTTCTCGCTCTACGCCGCTTCCGAAGATACTCTGGCTTGGCATTCATTCACCGACCGTCATTATACGCGCGGTCATCGGTGCGGCTGATTCCCATGTGCTACCGCGAGCTATGGGCGGAGTGGGGACGCCAGGGTCCTTCGGACCATCTGAAGTATCTCAGAACCCCATCGCCAACTAATCACTGGTATCGAAATGGAACATTGCATTTGAAAGAGGATCGTTCCGCTTTCGGCTTCATGCCATCATCGTCCAATGAGCACCGAATCAAGCAGTTCCGTTATGGAAGCCCCGCCAGTACAAGAATCCGTCTCTGGCTTGAATCGAGGGAATGGCGACGGGGCAGGAACGGGGCAACTCCTTCGCTCGTTCCGACACTTTATTATTCTAGTGTTTCTCGGAAGCGTGCTTCTGCCACTGCTAACGTATCTATCGAACCCTGGCGAGGCGCTACATTCTCCCGGCGAGAGTTACCTCAGGTTGGGGGTCTATGGAGCTGCCGCTCTTGCGATGCTTGTGGCCTTGTATTTGCTGCTGCGGAAACTCGAATCTCACCTCTTGAAGCATTCATTAGACCAGGCCGAGTTCCTGGAAAACATCCCCGAGCGTTTCTTATCGGCCGCGATTGCCGGGTCGGCTTCGCTCAGCCTGTTATTGGAGCTGGCGGTCATTCGCTGGCAAGGAAGCATTTTTGAATTCTTTGCTTTTTACAAAAACTTCGGCCTCCTCGCTTGCTTTGCGGGTCTGGGTCTGGGCTATGCGCTGTCACGCAGCAAAGACGGGATACCGCTGATTCTGACTCTCCCTCTGCTTTCTTGGCAGTTCGGTCTCCTGATCTTCCTCCGGTGGGGGCTGCCGATCCCGGGCCTATACTACAGCCTCGAGACAATTCCGTTTCGAGAACAGCTCAATATGGGCGTGCCGATGACGGCTACGCTGGACCAGATTGGAATAGTTTATTTATTGCTCTCTGTCGTCTTCCTTTTGACGGCGCTTACCTTTGTCCCGGTCGGCCAACTCTGTGGAAAGCTCATGGAACGTCATAGCCAACTACCGGCATATGGGTTCAATCTGTTGGGCAGCCTGGCTGGCGTGTTGCTGATGTTTCTGATCAGTTTTCTTTGGACACCGCCTGTCGTTTGGTTCGCCCTCTGCCTTGCGATTTCACTCTTCTTTTTTTCGCGGAATCCCAAGACTCTTCTCCTGGCTATGGGCTTGACCATGGTCGCGCTGACGACCCTTGCCTGGCCCGTGAACCCCCTGTGGAATAGGATCTATTCTCCTTACCAGTCGCTTGACCTTGGTTACGGTCCGAACGGACTCATGTTTATCCGGGCCGCCGGTCATTACTACCAACGGGTTCATAACCTCTCCGACGCCGCCGTCGGGGCTTCCACCGATCCCGCACTGCGCGCGACGCGTGAGTACTATAATTTTCCCTATCGCGCTCGGCCACGCGCAAATACAGTGGCCATCGTGGGCGCTGGCAGCGGTAATGATGTCGCGGCCGCTCTGCGCTCTGGCGCCCAACACGTTGACGCCATAGAAATTGATCCCGCCATTCTCCTGGCCGGGAAGACCAATCACCCGGAAAGACCATACGATGACCCTCGGGTGCGGCCGATCGTCAACGACGCGCGCTCTTTCTTTCGAACCACCGATAGCCGTTTCGACTTGATTGTGTACGGACTCCTCGATTCTCATACCCTGCTGAGTCAGGCTTCCAGTGTTCGACTGGATTCCTTTGTCTATACGGTCGAGGGGCTGCGCGAAGCGAGGTCCCGACTGAAACCGAATGGCGTACTATCGGTCTCGTTCAGTGTCCTGAACAAGGCTCTGGGAACCAAAATCTACCAGATGATGAAGCAAGCCTTCGACGGCAAGGAACCGCTCTGCTTTTTCCCTTCCTATGATGGCGCCCAGATTTTCATGCAGTCCAAGAATGGAGACTTGTCGATCCCTCCAGCCGTCCTCGCGGACACTCACGTTTCCGAACAGCCTGACGTTTATCGAGAGTCCACTATTAAGGTAGACCCGTCCACTGACGACTGGCCATTTCTATACATGCCCCGTCGCGTGTATCCATTTTCCTATCTGGTCGTACTCGGGTTGATCCTGCTGCTCACGTTTATCCTCTATGCAACCTTCTTCCGTGAACAACCGAGGGCCTCGCATCTCCCTTTCTTCTTTCTGGGCGCCGGCTTCATGCTTGTGGAGACCAAGGCTATTACGGAAATGGGCCTCACATTCGGCAACACCTGGCAGGTCATCGCGTTTACTATAGCTAGCATTCTTGTCATGGCTTTTCTGGCGAATGGCATCGTCCGGCAGATCCGGGTTGGGCCTACCATCTTTCTCTATTTCCTCTTGTTTGCGAGTTTGGCTGGAGGCTGGTGGGTGGCGACTTCGGGGGGCCTGCCATCAACACTAGCCGGGAAAACCGGAACCGCCGCCATTCTCACCTGCCCGCTATTTTTCTCCGGCATTATCTTCTCAACACTTCTCACCGCCGAGTCCCGTATTTCGAGTGCCATGTCGATGAATTTAATGGGCGCTATGTGCGGCGGAATCCTCGAATACAACTCGATGTATTTCGGCTTCCACTTTCTCTATCTGCTGGCTCTTGGCTTGTACGCGGCGGCCCTGCTCTCAGGCCTGGCGTTTCGCAACACGCGCGTTCTGCCTGCCTTTGAAGCGTGACAGATATATATGCAGCAAGACACCGCGGTCGACGATGCCAGCCCCCCGACCGTCGCCGGGAAACTGTCAACGCTGCGCAGGAACCAGCTGGCCTTGACACGATAGAACGGCACCTTTTTTGTATTGACAACCCCTAACCCATCAGGTATATTCCCGCTTGGTTAAATTTGCGCCCAAAGGTTTCCGCGGCTGGCTTGTCATGTCTGGCAAGCGGATCACCCGCAGCACAGCCCGCACGCGACCCCACGGACAGAGCAATTTCAGGCTACCGCCCTGACGGCTAAGGGAAACATACGTTCCGATGATGGCGCAGATGCCCGAACTATCCAACTGTGTCACGCCAGCCAGGTTCAGCAACAGCTTCCGCACCCCGTTGGCGACCAGCTTTTGTAGATGGCTGTTCAACAGATCGCTGTCAGCGCCAATCGTCGCCCTTCCTTGAAGGTCCAGAATCGTGACATCGCCGGATTCCCGAATTGAGATTTGAAGGTCCACACAAGAATTCTACGCCGGATGCTTCCCTTTTAGGGGCCTACCGCGCTGGACGGCTATCCCTTAACGATCCCCACGCCAAAAGAAACCTTTTTGCACGTGAACCTCGCCTCCAGCTTGTCGCGTTCCTTTTCGGCCTGCGCTCTCGTGGTGAAGGGCCGCGACAGACGGATAAATTTCCCCTTGCGGTGCTCGTACACAACCCATCGAGCCTTTGTTCGCTTTGCGGACATGGCCAGAGTTATAGCAGGCTTATTGAATAACGCAGAATAACGCTTGTCGATAATACCGAACATAGTATATGTTGGTGTCCTACTTAGTTAGGGACATTCCCATGGACGACATCACCTGGATACTTGCATTCGTGTCGTTTGCGTCGCTCGTATTCGCTGTATACGCGTTTAGAAAGCTCCGGGGCCGCCTCAAGAAAGAAGCCGCACTCTGGCTGCCGAATGTCCCCCATTCCTTCTCGCTGGGCCCGGCTGACCCGGGAAGACATTCGTCACAAGAGCCGCAGCCAAGCAGAAACAGGTTGCCGTGCGCAATGTGGACGGTTGCGAAGGCTCGCCGGAGGAGTAGCGTCCTTTCATCTCGTCTCCCGTTGACGATTTCCAGCATGACTGCGGCACGCTTCCAACGCCGCGCACGTTTCGATCCTCGTGCTTTCGGAAGCGCGCGAGTGAACGTGCGGCCGAGTAGGGAAGCAGTGCCGCCTTCTCAACCGAGAAGGTTTCGTCAAACAGCACGACGAGGAGGAAGTCGAAGTGGTGCCTACGCATGTTCCTGATGGCGCTGGTATGGGTTGGTTTGCTGGTGGCCGTCCGGCGGCGCGCCTTGATCTCGTAGCGTCGCCCCTTCTTGTCGGTCGCGTCATACCCGGCCGTTGAGTTCTCGGCCAAGCCGTAAGCCGAGCGCGCTCCGACGGGCCAGCTACAGCGCCTTCTCGGCCAGCTTGACATCTATGCCGCGCAATGGAAGGGAAAGGTAATCATCGTGATCTGCGGGGATTCGCAGCGAGACCTGGTAAAAGTTGTAACTAAAAAGATAGAGACTCTGAAGCCACAGAGTTTTTTCGAGGAGCAGAGCATCTTCCTAATCGTTCGGGGAGCAGGGGCACGCGAGCAAGAAAGTTGGTGGGATAGCTTGTGGTAGTGCTTACCGCGCCACTTGCCAGAGCGCCGTTTCCTAATTCACCGGAAAGCTAAAGCCGTCGCAAACGATCTGCACCATCTTTGAAGGTGACAACTTCTACTGCACCGGAATCCCGCAGCTTCGCCAGTTCTGTCATCTGTCTAGTGAACTCGGCTACAGAAATAGGCCACCACCCGTCGTTTATTGTTCCGATGTCATGAAACATTAGGACATACCAGTCGGATTGTAGCCAGCCATTAACATCTTCCGACCCATCTCTGCCGACAGGGTGCGAAATGCCATCGACGACGACGAGTGTGCGGTTATCTCTTGCGATGAGACGACAATCTATTTTGTGGAAGTCAGTCGGGCGCTGCTCGGGGCAGTAATTCCTATTCGCTCCCCAACGTGCTTGCTTGTACCCCGCGTTGATTACGGCGTTTTTGATGGGATCGTTGCAATGCAAGAACGGGTAGCAATAGGACGAAATTTCCACTCCCAGCCGATCTTCAATCCATTGCTTGGAGCCTTCGGCTTCACACTTCGGGTCATCGTCTAAGAATGGGTGTCTGTGATGGACGCTGTGCGCTCCAATTTCGTGTCCCCGCTGAATCATGTTTTTGAAGGACTGAATGTCCTTCTCGCTCCAGTCCGTCTTACTCCAATCAGGATGCTGGCATCCGTCTGTGTGGATCGGATCAGTATTGGCGACCAAGAAAAATGTGGCTGGAAAACCGTATCGGTCAAGGATGGGGACGGCTTGTTCAAACTGGCATCGCAGTCCGTCGTCAAACGTGAGGGAAACAAGTGCTGGTTTGTCCATGATTTGCTCGCAGCGCGGGCATTTGTTCGTTCAGCAGCGTGTCGCTGATGGCATGAATCGTAGCGCGACCCCGCCGCAGAGCATCCTTATCCGCAATCCGCACGAGGCCCGGTTAGCAGCCGAACTGTTTTTGCGTGGAGCGAGTCCTCCCGGTTTTGCTTTTCATAAGAGATAGACCTTCGGATTCTGAATTATCGTTTGCAGGTTACTCAGGGCGGTTCAGGATCACAAATGTCGAGGACCTGAACTTGGAAGGCTCAAACAGGGGCGTAACTTCTGCCCGGCCACATCCCGCCGCGCCTTTTGCCAGCCCGCCGTAGCCGCATAGAATATTACATCACTCCGCCTTAACCGCAGAAATGTAAATGTTGTAATCATGCCTCAGTTTTGCAGCGAAGCGGCTTTCAACGCTGTTGCCGGGACCGAACTTCTTAAAAAAACGGGAGTCTTTTGTGAAGTCAAATAGGACAAGAACCACCGCTTTATAAACTGCTGAGTACAAGATCGCTTGGCTCAAACCCTCCTTCCACCGACCTTTGGCTTGCTTCTCTGTGAGTCTCTTACATTCGACACAGCACAATTGGCGGCCGTGGTATCTTACGTAAAATTCCGGGCGGAACTGCTCCCCAACGAACTCAGCGGCAGGGATTTTCTTATTTCTCACATCGAGAGGGTGTGGATTTTGACGCAGATGGTCCATTAGTCGGTCGTTGAAGGATGTTTCGCGCTGCTTTCCCATGTCGAGAAAAACGCGATATCCCTTGATTTTCTTCACCAGGGATTTCACAACCTTCTTTTCTTTTTGCCCTATGCGAACTTGTTTCTCGCGCTGCCTTCCCACATAAACCTCCCAACGGGCACAGTGGACTGTCTCGACGGTGAGCAACCAGCGAAGTGGAGAAAATGCGCCCATGCCCACCCTCGCTATGACCGAAAATACCATCACGCAAGGGCGCTATTAGAGGTAAAGCAATAGGCGGTAACCCTTCGATGATCTTTTTCGGCGAGGTAGTCTGGCGCGCAGGAGGGGGGAATGGCAACGATAGGAAAAAATAAAGAGGGATGCACGGATTTTCGCAAGAGATGGCTTCCAGTGCGTTTACTGTGGTTACCTTGGCAACACGTTTGAGACGTGGCGACCCTCATCGTTGACCATTTCAAAGCGCGAGCCAGGGGCGGGGACGTTGAGGCCGAGGAGAATTTGGTTACAGCACGCCTCGACTGCAACTCCATCAAATTCGAGCTCTTGTACTTTACAGAACGAGCGGCGCGATTTTGAGAAGCACTTCGCCCCTCTAATCGCGGAAGGCCGAGTCTCGTAACGCCGCGCTACTTTTTCAGGAGTGCCCGGATATAATCGCGCGCCTCGATGATGCGCCGCATCGTCGCGTCATCGCCGCCGAGGTCAGAATGGTATTTGCGAGACACCGCTCGGAAACTGTAATTGACCAGTTTCCACGCTATATCCTCCTTCGTGTCGGCCTTGGCAATGTCAAACGCGGTGCGTTGTGCCTCCGGTTTTCGCCGTTCCAATTCATATTTCGCAAACCAGTATTGGCTGAGGTCTGGACACAACGGGGGGAACACGCCGAGCAGTGATGAAGCACAAGGTCCGCTCTGAAATCGTGCGTCCCCGCGTAAAAAAATGGCCAGTTCCGCGTCAGAGAGTTCGCTGAGTTTCTTATCTTTGAATTGTCCGTACAATACTGGCGGCTCCAGTGGTGAGAACGGAGGCCGTGCCCGTCTCTTACGCATCGCTCTTCTCATCGGCCGTTACTCCTTACCACCACTGTACCGCACAGGGAAGTCTCAACGGCCCGTATAGTCCCGACGCTTTCTGGAAGCGAAGCGGGCTGCACGACCAAAGCGAGACACGGGACTGACACGGGCATCTTCGTGGGGATTCAATCGCGGAGCGAGCGTAGCGTCCTCACTCAGCCTGACTGGTACAATAGACCCCGCAGACAATACACTTCCACTTCTTCGCTGTGCGCGGAATGTTCCCGTCATACCACAGGCTTCGAGGACAAATTGATTTCCGCATAGTGCCCTCTGAAATTTCTGCAACTGTAGCAGATGGACGGGCGAAGCATGCATTCCCTGCCGGAACAACCCACGACTACGTAATGGGCGAGGTCAAAGACATTTCTGACGTGGAGGTCGTTGTCGATGTGGTTGCTTACGCTGACGCTGATGATGTCTAGCCTCGAACTGCACCTGTGACTCAATCTACGAACTAACGCAGGTTACGCAGGGCACGCCTCATAGACTCTACGAAACGGGTACCCGCGCACGCGCGCGCGCGCGTGCGCTGCCCCTTTTTTAAGATTTTCCCTTCGGAGTCTGTTTTGAGGCACTTATCGACATCGAGGCAGCGCGGGCGCAACCGCTATTTGATTCTTTCCTACCTCCCCGGATCATGTGCGGAGACTTTCGGCTCGAGCGCCCGCGTTCATCCGATAAGAGCATAGATAACCCAAAAAGGATTGCCCTCAAAAAAAACCTGTCAAGGGGTAGCGCACGCGCGCGCGCGCGTGCGCGGGTACCCGTTTTTCGACCGGGTGTAGGTTTCTTGCGTGTTCAGTAATTTCACCCAGAGCGCGAACATCCCCGCGCAGCAAAGAATTGAACTGCTGGACAGGTATGGCGTTTACGCGACATCTGCATGTGACCGCTGCGGCAAGATACTCGGCCCGGTGCGCTTCACGAAAAAGGATGATCCCGGCGAGTGGTGCTCCCGTGTATGTCGGGGTGGCGTGGAGCACGAGATTACATACGGCAAGTGCAGTGGGTGCGGCGTTTCGCTGGCAGGAGGGCGCAAGCGGCGACTGTATTGTGGCGACGCCTGCCGTAAGCGTCCTCGACGGAAAATTAACCCGGAATCGCACATACAAAACAAAGGACTTGCAGGCGCGTTTTCCACGTCTCTCGACCACCCCACTAACCCCCAAATCTCTGAGCAAGAACCTGGACAACCGGCGTGATCGAGAGCGCCGCCAATCCGCCGCAGGACGAAACGCTTCGAGGTAACGGGCCATTAGTACCTGGACAATCAAACAGTCGCCAGGTTAGCGTTCCGCTATGCACAGAAGAAACGCCGGTTCGACGCAGGAGCAAAATTATGTCGCGTCGAATTGTGCGGGATGTGGAATCGGGACAGACTGCGCTTCGCCAGCGCGGGTATGTCTATCAAAAAGGAAGGAAGAAGGGCGAGCCGTGGAATCGAAAGGAACGCGCATACGGTAGGTATCGAATTGACGTTCCCGGAGATCGCAGCCAAAAAGAAGTCCGCGTAGCTCTCGGATGCTGCCGCGACGAAATGGACGCCATGCTTAAACTCCAAGTTGTAATGGACAAGGCCGGAGTGCTGGACATTGGTAAGGTGCGGGAGCGCATCTCGCCAAGCGCCACGTTCCGGTCGCAGGCCGCATGGTGGATTCAAGGGATGACATCGGGTGAGATCGTCCACGCAAAAAAGCGCGCGGCGATTGATCCCAATACCATCAACTTCTATTCGACGGCGGTAGCATATCTGAATGGAGTAGTCGGAGACATGCCGTTAGCTTCCATCGAAAATCCAGAAGCCAAGACCGTCATCAGCGCAATGAAGTCAACAGTGAAGAACGGTCAACGACGGTTCTCTGACAAAACAATTGTTTCCTATTTCGCAGTTCTCCGTAAGGTCATTGCGTCCGTTCTGGATGAGAAGTTCAATCCAGTGCATCAGCGAGCGTGGAACCTTGCGGCCATCGGACTTCCGCGCGTCAATCCCAAAAAACAGCGCCGTCCCACGTTAACGCCGCAAGAGATGGCGACGCTGCTTTGCAAGGCGGAGGGTCAGTACCTTGTGCTGTACTTCATCTGTCTTGTTACGGGGCTGCGCATCTCGGAGGTCATCGCCATTGAAATAGATAAGCACATCTCTTCCGACCGCTCGACACTGCACATTCAGCAGCAACGAGAAAAGAATGCCAACCGCGCCAAGTCGTACCTCAAAACTGACGCGGGTAAGCGTAGTGTGGACATTCACCCCGATGCCGCTGCGATCCTGCGAAACTACATCGGCGATCGGAAGAACGGCTTTCTATTGCAGGCGGAGAGCGGCACGATGCTTGACCCGGGCAATATCAGCCGGGACAGCCTCTATCCCATTTTGAAAGAAATGGGCCGAAAGGAAGCGGGAACGCGGTTCAACATCTTCCGTCGTTTCCGTGAGCACGTACTGCTTGGGTCTGAGGCGCGGCAAATCCTGATCGACTACTGGATGGGCCACGAGAACGCGGATATGAGCACGCGATATGGGAAACAACTCATTGAGGATACGAAGTACCGCAAGCAGTGGGCGGAGAAAGTTGGATTCGGTTTTGACCTTCCAACGTCGCTGCTTGGGCTACGTGGGCTACAAATCGCAAACAGCACCATCGCAGCATGAGTCTACAACCAATACAAGAGAGAGGATTTAAGTGGTCGGGGCGAAAGGATTTGAACCTTCGACCTCCTGGTCCCGAACCAGGCGCGCTAGCCAGGCTGCGCTACGCCCCGACGATCCGCTTAGACTTCAATCTAAGCGGGAGTTACAGCTTAGCATAGAGATTGTTACTGCGGAACGGCGATTCGCGCGCGAGAAAA
>WNFD01027642.1_pt1 | contig 10490 bp, 5 predicted proteins | sample 5400491 | NCBI WGS metagenome assembly WNFD01 (sample SAMN13153343, study PRJNA577476) | soil metagenome | isolation source: 120 cm saprolite under Douglas fir tree site 2 hole 2 replicate 2 | place: USA:California | collected 2015-04-18 | reverse complement strand
AGATTTTGGCAAGGCACTTTCACAGTCAGGGCCACGCGGTCACGGTGCTCTCGCGCCGTGCCGCATCCGCCCCATGGCGGACGACTGTCTGGAATGGCCGCGATCCGGGAAGCTGGGCACAGGAAATTGACGGCGTCGATGTGGTCATCAACCTCGCCGGTCGCAGCGTCAATTGTCGCTACACGGACGCGAATCGCCGGGAGATCATGGACTCAAGGATTCAGTCCACGCGTGCGATCGGTCGGGCCATCGCCCAGGCTTCACGCCCGCCGGCACTTTGGATGAATGCGGCTACCGCCACGATTTACCGCCACGCCCTCGATCGTCCCATGGATGAAGCGACGGGTGAGCTCGGCGACGACGAGCCGGACGCACCTTCAGCCTGGCGTTTCAGCATCGACGTAGCAACGAGCTGGGAGCGGGAATTCTTTGCGGCAGCCACACCGCGCACACGAAAAATTGCTCTTCGCAGCGCCATAATCATGAGTCCCGATCAGGGCGGGGCGTTCTCTATTCTCTCCCTCCTGGTACGAGCGGGACTGGGAGGCAAAGCGGGATCGGGGGACCAGTTCGTCTCCTGGATCCATGACGCGGACTTCGTTCGCGCCATTGATTTCCTGATCGCACAGGAACGACTGGATGGCTGTGTCAACGTGTGCGCTCCCGGGCCGTTGCCCAACCGTGAATTTATGCGCGCCCTTCGTCAGGCGTGGCATGCCCGCATCGGCCTTCCCGCAACAGAAACGATGCTGGAAATCGGGGCTTTTTTCCTGCGCACGGAAACAGAGTTGATCCTTAAGAGCCGGCGTGTCGTGCCACAACGGCTGACCGATGCCGGATTCGAGTTTCTGTTCTCGGACTGGCCTGGTGCGGCGCGCGAACTGGCGGACCGCCGGCGCAAACAAGGAGCCTGACTTCGATCCGCATCCGCCATACCCGGAAGTTTGAGAATAATTGACCGTAGAGACGCAGCCTGCCCGAACGAGGCGCGAGCCGACGCCACCGTGGGCCTCCTCCGGTCTCAGGCCGCTCTGGAAGACTGCCGCTTTTCAACGATCGTCAGGGATTGCTCACATTCGAGCACATGGGTGAACTCCGCTCCAAAAAGAAAAATCATCGCGGAGTAATAGACCCAGACAATGACCGCGACAAAGGGTGCCGCCGCGCCGTACGCCTTGCCGACTGCCGCCTTTCCCAGATACAGACCGATCAGATACTTTCCTAAGGTGAAGAATACAGCCGTGGCGATCGCCCCGATCCAGACATGCTTCCATTCGATTCTTCGGTCAGGCACGTATCTAAAGATCAATGCGCAGAGAAACCCAATGCCCGCCAGAGAAATGAGAATATTGATGGCGCTCAGCATCAGGTGAGGAAGAGGCAGAAATTCATCCCCTAACTTTCCGACAGCGGCGAGCCCCGCGCTGAAAACCAGGGAGACGAGCAACAGAAAGCCGATCGCCAGTACCATTCCGACGGAGAGAAGCCGGTCCTTCACCAGCGCCCAGAGGCCCCCGCTTCCCGGAGGAAATCTGACATCCCACATCAGATTCAGCGCGGCCCTTAACTCACCGAAAACCGAGGATGCGCCAAACAGCAGAATGGCAATGCCGGCTATGGGCGCAATAGCGCCCGTTATCGGCTTTTGGGCCTGTGTAAGTATCGTCCGTACGGTATTCCCGCCCGCTTCCCCGATCAGCCCCTGGACCTGGCTGATGACATAATCCTGGGCGGTGGTGTGCCCTACAATTTTCGCAATGAGAGTAACCGTGAAAATCGCAAGCGGCGCGAGCGACAGAATCGAATAAAAAGCCAGTGACGCGCCCAGCCGGGGCGCCTGATGGTCATTCCACGCTGAAAACGTTTTACGAAGAAGGGACCATGCGTAGTTCATACGTCCGCCGGCGCGCGGATCTAGTTGGGGTGGGTCTTGTCCTCAACCTTTTCCGCGCCCTGTTTCACTTTGTGGGCCGCTTTCTTTGTGACCCTCTTCACCGCATGTCCGGTCTTTTTTGCGGCTTTTTTGGTCGCGCGCCCGGTGTCCTGAGCGGCCTCTTTGGTGGCGTGGCCGGCGTCTTTCATGTCCTGTTTGGCGCCCTGGTCCTGCGGAGTTGCGCAGGCCAGACCGGCCATTGAAACAAACAGGAGTGCGGCGGGCACGAGTTTTCGAATGCCAATTTTCATGAATTCGCCCTTAGGGTGTTCTGCTCATCGGAACGCCTATTCCATTCCCATGTGTCCACCATAGCATCGCGGGGAAACGGTCACTGATCTAAATTGAACTCTGCAACAAAACCAAAATCATCTCCGTCCATCTCCCGCCCGATCACTTTCCGTCGAAGGCGGCCTGCAGCGCGGCAATGTCGAATTTGACCATCTTCATCATGGCGTCGGCGGCCCGTTTGGCCCTGGCCCGGTCGGGGCTCGACATCATCTCGCTGAGAACATTCGGAACGATCTGCCAGCAAAGGCCGAAACGATCTTTCAGCCAGCCGCACTGCTCCGCCGCGCCGCCCTGGAGAAGAGCATTCCAATAGCGATCGACCTCGGCCTGGTCCGCGCAGTTCACGACAAATGAGATGGCATGGTTGAAAGGATCAAGAGGGCCCGCGCTCATCGCGGTGAAAGGCTGACCGAAGAGAACAAATTCCACAATCTTCACCGAACCCGCGGGGCCGCTCGGCGATTCGCTCGGCATGGACGTTACGCGTGTGATGCGCGAGTCGGGGAAAATGCCGGTGTAAAGGGTCGCAGCCTCCTCGGCTTCTTTTGTATACCAGAGAAATGGGACGATCTTTTGCATCGAACTCTCCTTGCAGGGATGTAAATTGGATTTTTTTCGGTGAATTAACCTTAGCAAACATTGAAATGGATCGGTGGGCGAAATTGGTCGCTGAAACACTGGGTTCTGAAAGGAGTGTTTTCTCGGGGAATAAAATGTAGAAATTGCCGGAAGCGTGCAGTTTAGACCACCGGGCCGCCTTCTCGCGCCCTATTCTGTATAGGTCGAGGAGACAAAAAACTCACACGAAGAATGCCGCCGTGAACCGTCGCTTCCTCAGAGGGAATATTGAAGGCTATGACCGTCAGAGCTTCGATCTGCGCCGGGGCCGGTGTGCCCGGCGGGTGATGAAAGTGACTTTCACACTGCTGTCACTCATCGCGGCGGCGGCCTTTGCGCAACTTGCGCCGCAGACTCCCCAGGCCGCCTATGAAGGGCAGCCGGTCAGCGCGGTGTCGATGATTGCCAACCCGCATCGCGATCTTGAGCCGTTGCGTCCGTATATCACCCAGAAACGGGGCGAACCCTATTCTCAGGCAAAGATTCAGGCCACGGCCGAGGCGCTGCAAAAAGCGGGCGGCTTTGAAAAAGTCCAGGTCAGCGTAGTGCCCGACGTCTCGGGGCTTCGAATCAACTTTCTGCTGGAGCCGGCCTTCTATCTCGGGGTCGTGGATTTCCCCGGGGTGGGAAAATATTTCTCCTATACCAGGCTCTTACAGGTAGTGGACCTTCCGGATGAAGATCCATACGACGCGTCTCGCATTCCGATCGCCGAAGAAGCGCTTAAGACTTTTCTGCACCGCAACGGCTACTTCCTCGCAAAAGTCCATGCGGAAGCAAAAATCGACGACGCCCACGAACTGGTCAGCGTCAACTTTCTGGTAGAGATGGGAAAACAGGCGCGAATCGGGGCCGTCGCTATCCAGGGACCCGACCACTCCGAGGATGCGCGATTGCTGCGCACCGTGAAGTCGCTGCGCGCGCGGCTTTCCGGCGGCCTTCTGAAATCGGGCAGACCCTACGCTCCCGAACGAATCAAGACGGCGACGGCGCTCATGAAGCGCACCCTCACGCGGGAACGCCGGCTGGCCGGCAGAATCCGCGAGAACCCGCCGGAGTATCATGCCCAGAACAATCGCGTGGATGTATCGTTCACGGTTGAACTGGGCCCGGTGGTCACCGTCCGCATGGTCGGCGCCCGGCTTTCATCGGTTCCCTTCCTCGCCGGACGACAGGCGAAAAAACTCATCCCCATCTATTCGGAAGGAACCATCGACCAGGACCTGGTCGACGAAGGACAACGCAACCTGACCGACTTCTTCCAGAAAAAGGGATTTTCCGACGTCAGGGTCACAGCCGGCCTTCAAAAACAGCCGGACCAGATTCTGGTCGAATACCAGATCGATCCGGGAAAGAAACACAAGATCGACCAGATTGCCTTCCGCGGAAATCATGAGATCTCGCGAAAGGAACTGCTGGCCCTGGTCACCGTGAAGAAATCGCACATCTGGACGCACGGAAGCGTGAGTCAGAAACTGGTAAAGCAGAGCACAAACAACATACAGGCGTTATATCGGGACCGCGGGTTCGAGGATGTGAAGGTCACTTCGAAGGTGGTGGACCACGAATCGGAGACCGGCGCATCGAAGATCGACGTTGAATTCGAAATTGCCGAGGGCGTCAGGACGGTGGTCGATGACATTCATGTCGAAGGAAACCGAAACGTTCCCTATGAGCAGCTTACCGCGCCGAAAGGTTTCGAGCTTCGCGTCGGCGGGCCTTATTCTCCGCGAAAGCTGACCGACGACCGAAATCGCATCTCGGCGACCTACCTGAATCGCGGATACCTCAACGCCGAAATCAAGGCGACGGTTGAGCCGAACTCCGGCGATGTACACCATGTCAATGTCGTCTATGCGATTACCGAGCATCAGCTGGTGCGGGTCGACGACGTTGTATATCTCGGCCGGAAACGCACGCGGCTGCCTCTCATTGTCCGCACCGCGCAGATTCCGCCCGAGGCCCCCATGCAGCGCGGAGTATTGCTGGAAGCCGAGAGCCGGCTGTATGACCTGAATATTTTCGACTGGTCGAGCGCCGGTCCGCGAAGGCCCATTACCGATCAGAAGAATGAGGATGCGCTGGTCAAGGTACACGAGGCCAAAAGAAACGAAATTACCTATGGCTTCGGGTTTGAGGTGTCGCATCGCGGAGGGAATATACCGTCGGGAACGGTGGCCCTGCCGGGCGGCGGGCCGGGAGGCATCAACCTCGGGGGCAACCAGATCGCGCCGAGCCAGTCGACCTTCGCCAGTCCGCGGGGCCTGGTGGAATTCAGCAGGCGCAACATGCGGGGCATGGCGGAAACAGCCGGCACATCCATTCTGCTGTCACGCCTCGATCAAAGGTTCCTGGCGAGCTACGCTCAGCCGCATTTCATCGGCTCAAACTGGCTGTCGCTGACCAGCCTTTCGCTTCGCTACAATCTCAACAGAACAACCCTTTCTCATCTTCTCGTTCCCGATCTGGTCCTCGACCGGGACCGCCATGTGCAGCTTTCAACTTTATCGAGTTCGCTGATCCGCGATACGCGCGACAAGCCGCTCGATGCCCACCGCGGTGTCCTGGGAACTGTCAACCTGGGCATAACGCCCGTCGCCCTCGGTTCCAGCGCGAATTTTGCAAAACTTTTCGGTCAGTACGCCTGGTACAGGACGGTTCGCTCGGTGGTATTTGCGAACAGCGTCCGGCTGGGACTGGCCACTCCCTTTGCGGGAAGCTTCGTGCCGACCAGCCAGCTGTTCTTTTCCGGTGGCGGCACTTCTCTGCGCGGCTTTCCCATCGACGAGGCCGGGCCGCAACGGCTGGTTCCGTTCTGCGATGTGCTGAAAAACCAGACAGGATGCGTGAACGTGACCGTTCCCGTCGGCGGACGGCAGCTCTTCATTTTCAACTCCGAGGCGCGCTTCCCCCTGGGCATCAACAAGTCGCTGGGCGGCGTGGTCTTTTATGACGGTGGAAATGTCTCGAGCGCAATCAGCTTCCGCAGCCTGCTTGACGATTACACCAACACGGTAGGCATCGGATTGCGTTACTCAACCCCGATCGGCCCCATCCGCCTCGATTTCGCGCGCAATTTGAATCCGGTGCCCGGGATCAAACCGAATCAGTTTTACATCACCGTCGGCCAGGCATTTTAGCCGGGAAGCCAGGAAGAGTCATGAAGTGGAAACGTATCATCGGCCGGACGCTTGGAGGACTTGCGGCGCTGCTCATCGTGGCCGTAATCGCGGGATATATCTATCTCAGGAGCAGCGGCTTTCAGCAATACGCCCTGCATAAGATCGTGGAACAGGCCGACTCCGCCACCGGCGGCCGAACGCAGATCGGTTCGCTGGATTTCAGCTTGTCGACGCTGACCGCCCATCTCTACAACATCACCGTGCACGGTACGGAAGGCCCGGATCAGCCTCCGCTGCTGCACGTCGACAAGCTCACAGTTCGCCTGAAGATCATTTCGGCGCTGCGGCGCGACTTCGGGTTGCGCGAACTTCTGATCGAGCATCCCGTCGTTCATCTCCAGGTCGGGCGCGATGGAAGAAATAATCTTCCGGCGGCTCCTCCGGCCCAAAGCGGCGGCGGCAGCAGCGCGAGTGTGTTCGATATGGCAATCGAACACGCTCAGTTAACGAATGGCGAGATCGACTATAACGACCGCAAGACCCCGCTCGAAGCCGACCTGTACGATCTTGGCGCAGACATTCATTTTGCGGCCCTCGCGAAACGCTATGAGGGAGAGCTGTCGTACCGGAACGGCCGGCTGAGTTACGCCCGATATGCGGCGCTTCCTCACAGCCTGAATCTCAGGTTCGCCGCTTCACCGGATCGTTTCGGAGTGGACTCAGCGACTTTCAGACTCGGATCCTCGACGGTAACACTCCATGCCCAGGCCTCAAACTACGCAAACCCGGTGGCCGACGGGGACTATCGGATTCAGCTTCATGCCCAGGATTTTGCGGGAATGTCGGCGGGCGCCGCGCCTGCGGGCGACGTCATGCTCGATGGAAAGCTGCACTATCAGGCGGCGACTCAATCCATGCTTCGGGACATCCAGGTCAGCGGAAGACTGGCAAGCGAGGCGCTGACAGCCTTAGCTTCCGGAAACCGGATCGAGTTGCGCCGGCTTCAGGGAACCTATCGGCTTGCCGGAGGCAGGCTGCAATTAAACGATCTCAGCATGGAATCATTCGGCGGACGCATCACCGCCACCGCCGATATTCAGCATCTGGACACAACCCCGGAATCGCGGATCAGGGCCGCGTTGCATGATATTTCATTGCGGGCATTGCAGCAGTCTCTGGCCAGGCAACAAATCAAAACCGCCGCACTCTCCGGCCGGCTCAATGGCGCCGCCGACGCCACTTGGAAGGGCAGCCTCGACAATCTGCGCGCGAATTCAGATCTGACCGTGCGCGGGACCGCGAGCGGCAAATCCGGTCCTTCGGGAAATGAAGTTCCGGTCAATGGAGCGATCCATGCCGCATGGAACGGTCCGACGCAAACGATCACGCTGCGCGACACGTCGCTGCGAACTCCTTCGGCCACACTGACGGCGCAGGGAGAGATCGGCGATCATTCCAACCTGACGGTCCAGTTGGCCGCAAACGATCTGCATCAGCTGGTCGCCGTGGCTTCATCGTTTAATCCCGCGCAGTCGGCGCCACCCGCAATATCGGGCTCCGCGACGCTGAACGCGGTCGTGCATGGGTCAATCAGGAAGCCGACGATTACCGGACGGCTGAATGCCCAGAACCTCAGGGTCGAAGGGAGCGAATGGAAAAATGCGGGGTTTGAGATGCAGGCTGACGCATCTGCGTTCTCCGTGCGGAACGGCGTGCTGGTCAATGCACAACACGGGCAGGCCGCGTTCAGCGGCAGCGTCGCATTACGGAACTGGTCTTACGACCCTTCGAACGCGATCAAAGCAGACCTCACCGTTCAGCAGCTGCGCGTGACCGACCTGCAGCGGCTCGCGAATCAGCGCTACCCGGTCTATGGGGACCTGACGGCCAAATTGTCCCTCCAGGGTTCGCAGCTCAACCCCGTCGGCTCGGGGACAGCCCAGCTCACGAACGCGAGCATCTATGATGAGCCGGTCCGAAACCTCGCCCTCCAATTCGACGCCCGCAACGGTACGATCGTTTCGACAATAAATATCGCGGCGCCCGCCGGGGCCATCGACGCAAGTCTTTCCTATACTCCGAAAACGAAAGCGTATAAGGTCCGGCTCAATGCGCCCTCGGTGGACCTGCGAAAGCTGCAGACTGCGCAGGCCAGGAACCTCGATGTCACGGGCGCTGTGAGCGCGTCGGCGAGCGGCGAAGGGACGCTCGATAATCCGCAACTGCTTGCCACCGTACAGGTGCCGCGAATTCAGATTCGGCAAAGCTCGATTTCCTCGCTGAAGGCGGAGGTTCGTGTCGCCGATCGCTCCGCCAATTTCACGCTCGATTCGAAAGTCTCCGGGGCTCCCGTGCGCGGGCACGGCCGCATCGCTCTGAGCGGCGACTATGACACCGAGGCGGCCATCGACACCGGCGCCGTTCCCCTGGATGTGCTGATGGCGACGTACGCGAACGGCGTGCCCAGGGGATTTTCGGGGCAGACCGAGTTCCATGCGACGTTGAAAGGCCCGTTGAAAGAGCCGTCACGGATCGAGGCTCACCTGTCGATCCCGGTCCTCAAAGCCGGATATCAGTCCCTGGAGATCGGGATCGCCGGACCAGTGAAGGCTGACTATGCAAATTCCGTCGTCACGCTCCAGCCCGCGGAAATTCGAGGCACCGGCACCTCGCTTCGCATACAAGGCAGAATACCGATCGACGGCAAATCCTCCTCGACACTGACGGCAAAGGGATCGGTCGATGCCCGCATTCTTCAGATCGTGTCTCCCGACGTGAAGAGCTCGGGCATGGTGACACTGGATGTCCGCGCCTCGGGAACGCCGGCAAGTCCTGCAATCCAGGGACAGGTCCGGCTCCAGGAAATCGCGCTCTCTACCGCCGATGCTCCCGTCGGAGTCGAAAAGCTGAACGGCGTCATGGACATCACCAGCGACCATTTGCAAATCTCGAACATGACCGGCCAGGTGGGGGGCGGACAGGTTTCAGTCGGAGGGTCGATCGCCTACCGACCGGATTTGCAATTCAACCTCGCCCTCCAGGGAAAGGCGGTTCGTCTGCGCTATCCGGACGGCCTCAGGTCGGTGCTCGACGCCAATCTTGCCTTCAGCGGAACTTCGCAGGACTCGACCCTGAGCGGGCGCGTGCTGATCGACAACCTGGCGTTCACGTCCGACTTCGATCTGGTGAAATTCGGCGATCAGTTCAGCACCGGAAACACCGCGCCGTCTCAGCCCGGCTTCGCCGACACTGTGAGCCTTGCGATCGGCGTGCAATCGCAGGAAAACCTGAACGCGACCAGTTCGCAGATCAGCATCGCCGGAAGGGTCGCATTGCAGGTGGGAGGAACGGCAGCCAATCCGGTGATCACCGGCCGCACCAGCCTGAGTTCCGGCGAGCTGTTCTACCGGAACGTCCGCTATCAACTCCAAAAGGGCGTAATCACGTTTGACAATCCCAACGAAACTCATCCGGTGATGAACGTTTCGGTCACCACCACGGTGCAGCAGTACAACCTCACCCTCAGTCTGCGCGGCCCGCTCGACAAACTCACAACGTCCTACGTCTCCGACCCGCCCCTGTCTACGGCGGACGTGATCAATCTGGTCGCTCGCGGAAAGACCACGCAGGAGGCCGGCGCTTCGAGTCAAAGCACCGATTCCATGATTGCGTCCCAGGCCGCGGGCCAGGTGAGCAACAGCGTGCAAAAGCTGGCGGGGATATCGAGCCTGCAGATCGATCCGACCCTCGGCGGTAACGGCCAAAACCCCTCGGCGCGAGTGGCGATTCAGCAGCGCGTCACGAAAAATCTGCTGTTCACGTTCTCCACGGACGTTTCTCAGCCAGGAAGCGAAATGGTCCAGGGCGAGTACCAGATCAACAAGCACTGGTCGGTCAGCATGTCCCGCGATCAGCTCGGAGGCGTTTCGGTGGATGGGAAGTATCACACCCGATTCTGAATTGCGGCAGGCACAAGGGCTTAGCCTGGCTTTGGCCTCTGCAGGTAACAGGGCACGACTTCAGTCGTGCCGTAAAGAGCACAGAAGATCGGGCTTCAGCCCTTGCGCACTTTAGTGCCCCGTTTGATATCCTGAACGAGGCACTAAAGTGCCTCGCAGGGGCTAAAGCCCAACCCCATAGCCGGCTCTTACGGCACGACTGAAGTCGTGCCCTGTTACCGGCAGCGGCTAAAGCCGAATACCAAAAGCCCGCTTATCTTTGAGGAGTTCATGGCCGCACTGATCGACGCGATCGACATCAAGCGCAAGATGTTCTTTGAATTCGAAAACACTCCGTTCCACTGCCTGGAAGCGGAGGTCTCCACTCCCACCGCCCGGGGCGGCCAGACTCTGGTGCGCTTGAAGATGCGCAATCTTCTCACCCGGGCCGTCTTTGACAAGACATTCAAAGCCAGCGACAAATTTAAAGAGCCGGACCTGGAAATGGTCCCCGCATCCTTCTTATATAGCGACGGAGACGGATTTTACTTCATGGACCAGGAGAGCTTCGAAACCCACACCCTCTCC
>WNFD01010154.1_pt1 | contig 10490 bp, 11 predicted proteins | sample 5400491 | NCBI WGS metagenome assembly WNFD01 (sample SAMN13153343, study PRJNA577476) | soil metagenome | isolation source: 120 cm saprolite under Douglas fir tree site 2 hole 2 replicate 2 | place: USA:California | collected 2015-04-18 | reverse complement strand
TTGCAAACAAAAGAAGTACAAGCGATTCTTGAAAAATGCCGTCGGGAATTTCTTACCGGTCAATGAATATTTATCAACAGCCTCGCCGTCACGGCCGCGCCATTCGGCAACGGGGATTATAGGCCCAGTTGCGATCGAGCCCGACCACGCACCACTCAACGCCCGGGGACGCCCCGACGAACCCGGTGTCCTCGCCGATCGAGTAATTGACCTGACGCCTGACGCCGTCGGAGACGAGTGCCGTCGCGCTGCAGAAGCGCCGCGGAATTGTCCCCTCCGCCCACGGCCGAAAGGCGATTTCGTGGATCTTCTCGAAGCCGACGATCTGCAGACCCGAGTTCCAGAATTGGCCTTCCTTCTCGGAAAAATTCGCTTGAATGTTGCCGAGCGCGCCAGACGCCTCACATAGCGGCACCACCGCGTCATAGCGCGGTCCCGATAGGCCGAAATTCAGTTCAAGAAGATTGGCGGCCTGCGCTGCAACGCCCCACGCCGAGCCCATGAGCGCCAATACAATTGCGATGCCCCAGCTGCGAATGCGCGCCGACATGCCGGCCTCTCCTCTTGGTTTGCCTCTGCGGGACGGTGCCGCGCGCGCGCACGCCGGTCAAGAGCTTGCGCCTCTCGTGCTTGGATTTGATGGCTCGTGTTGCGGCCGCGCCAAATCTTTGGATCGTCGTGGTACCAACGGGTGTGGCCGACACCGCCGTCCACAAGTCTGCCCATTCGCGTGATTCGCGGCGTGCCATCGAATGACGTTCGACTTTTGCCCCCAGTTTTCAGCCTCGCCAGCGATTTACCCACAGGTTTACCACAGGCCGCATTGCTGACAGATTGGCGGTATCTGGTTCCATTTCATAGCGTTCCACCCACACGTCGCATCCATCGGATCTTGCAAGTAGTGCGCGTCGAGCGAGGATAACCATGACAGAAGCGGTTCGGCGTATTGAAACCACTGACGCCATTTTCAGTCTCGACGCGGCCAGTCGCATCATCACCGATGTGATGGCGCCATGGGTGCAGGATCTCGGCCTCTTGGTCGTCAGTGTCGAGGCCGCCCGGCCAGCCGGTGCGCCCGCTGATTGGCAACCGGGCGCCTTTCTTCGCATGCCGTTCACCAGCCGGATTTGCCGCGACGGCGGGGTCGTCTGCGCACAAGCGATGACGGCCCTGGTTGATGCGGCGATGGTGATCGCCTGCTCGGCGGCCCTGAACGGCTACCGCGCGATGACAACGGTCGACCAGACCATGCATTTCCTGCGTCCGGTCAATTTCGACGTGCTGGCCGAGGCGCGTGGCCTCCAGCGCCTACGCGATGCTGTGAGGGATTGAGCAACTCGAGCGCGGCCGACGAGCCCGCAACGCTAGACCTTAGTTCCGGCGAACTTGATCCAAATCGGTGTCACCCGCGGGCTTTGACCCGCGGGTCCATCCTTTTCGTAGGAAGATGGATTGCCGGGTCAAGCTCGGCAATGACACCGATAGTGCGTCAACTTCATCGGAACGCGTCCTAACGCCAATCGCCCAGCACCGTTTGGACGATCGCAAGGGCTGCGACCGCAGCCGTGTCCGCGCGCAGGATGCGCGGACCGAGGGCGAGGCGAACCGTCGCGGCACGTTGCAAAATCAGAGTCCGTTCCTCATCACTAAAGCCGCCCTCGGGTCCGATGAGGACGGCGAGCGCGGGCGCGTCTGGGCCGGACTCGGCTTCGGACTTGATCCCGGACTTGGCCCCCGCCAAGGCGGCCGCCGGATCGGTGATGGGCGCGTCTTCGTCGCAAAACACGAGAAGGCGCGAGGCCTGCAAGCGATCGAGCGCTGCCGCCAGACCGACAGGTTCGTGGACCTCGGGCAGATTGAGAATGCCGCATTGCTCTGCCGCTTCGATCGCATTCGCGCGCATCCGAGCTACGTTCACCCGATCCGCCTGCGTATGGCGTGTTGATACCGGCTGAAGGCAGGACACGCCGAGTTCCACGGCCTTTTGCACGACATAGTCGAGACGTGCGCGCTTGAGCGGGGCAAACAGATAATGCAGGTCGGTCGCGGCGGTCTGCGGCCTTGTGAGTTGCTCGACCACGAGGGTGGCCGAGCGCTTGGAGGAGCCGTTGAGCAACGCGCGCCATTCACCATCCCGGCCATTAAACACCAAGACGCTGTCGTGGGGTTTGAGGCGAAGCACGGTCGTGAGATAATGTGTTTGGGCGGCTTCAAGCCCGACCGAGGTGCCCATCCGGAGCGGCTCGTCGACGTAGAGGCGAGGGCTGCGAAAATCGTATCGCGCCATGGAGTGACCTTCGCGTACCTTCTAAATGAGGTGCCGTTGGCATAGCGCCAGGGACACCATGGTTACCTGCTCCGTCGCTCGGCATGTGCCGGCCTAAGCTCTCCGAGGGACGCTGCGACAGTTTTGCCGCTGTATCGCCGAATTCGAAGAGTTCTTAATGTAGCCACCCTATGCGAGTCCGAAGGGAATTGGGAACCGGAGATGACCGCCGTGACGATGAGCCGAGCTTTGCTGCCGATCCTGGCGGCGTTGACCGTTTCCGTCATCCCTGCTTCTGCTCAGATGGGCATGGGCCCGGCGGGCCCAGGAGCAGGTCCGGGTTGGCCCAGCCAACAACCACCGCCCTGCGTTGCTGAATTCGTGAAGCTGCGCGAAACGGTCGAAAAGACCGGTCTGGCGGCCAAGGCCGCCCACGACAAAAATGCCACGCGCGAGCAGATGTGCGAGATCATCAAGACCTTCGCGGCGGCCGAGGAAAAGATGGTCAAGTATGCCGCCGTCAATGCAACCTCCTGCGGGATTCCGGCCGAGGCGGTGAAGCAGATGAAAGGCAACCACGACCATACGGCCCTGATCCGCAAGCAAGTGTGTTCGGCTGGTCCGGCGGCGGCACCCGCCGTACCGACACTCAGCGAAGCGCTCGGAACCAACCCCTCGCAAACTCCGACCCCGAAGACCGGCAAAGGCACGTTCGATACACTCACCGGAAACCCGCTGACCACGCAATGAGCGACGCGCTCGGACGCGTCGCCGATTCCACCGACAATTGGGTCGATCGCTATGCGCCGGTTTGGGTGCGCGCGTATTTGCGGCTCGCGCGTCTCGATCGACCGATCGGATCCTGGCTTTTGCTGTTGCCATGCTGGTGGTCGGCGGCGTTGGCGGCGATCGATGCGCATCTACCCATCCCGAATCTCTGGCACGTCGCGCTGTTTTTCGTCGGTGCCTTCGCCATGCGTGGGGCCGGCTGCACGTGGAACGACATTGTCGATCGCGACCTTGACGCGCGCGTTGAGCGCACACGGTCGCGGCCGATCCCCTCCGGCCAGGTGAGCGTCCGACAAGCTGCCGCCTTCCTCATCGCGCAGGCGCTCGTCGGCCTGCTCGTGCTCTTGCAATTCAACCCATTCGCCATCGCCACCGGCATCGCCTCACTTGCCATCGTCGCCATCTACCCCTTCATGAAGCGGTACACGTATTGGCCGCAGATCGTGTTGGGTTTGGCCTTCTCGTGGGGCGCCCTGATGGGATGGGCGGCGGCCTTCGGCCGCCTCGATGGGCCTGCCCTGCTGCTCTACGCCGGCACGATTTCCTGGGTGATCGGATACGACACGATTTACGCCCACCAAGACCGCGAAGATGACGCCCTGATCGGCGTCAAATCGACGGCGCTCTTGTTCGGCAATCGCACTAAGCCGATGCTCGGCATTTTCTATGGCCTGGCCGTGATCCTGATCGGCGCGGCGGGGATGACCGTGCACGCCGGTGTCACATTTGCGCTTGGGCTTGCGGCGTTTGCCGGCCATCTCGGCTGGCAGATCTGGCGCCTCGATATCGATGATCCGGATCTGTGCCTGATGCTATTCAGGTCGGACCGTGATGCGGCGATGATCTTGTTGGCGGGTATGGTGCTCGACGCCTTGCTGCGCGCGGCCACATAAGTCGACAGAGAATCTGTTCGTCGGTCAATGCTGGGCGTCGCTTGCGCGCCGTATACCGATGACATTGGGCAAGGCCCACAGCAGGTGATTGTCGTCGTTCTCGTTGAATCCGGTTTCCCAGCTGCCGACGCGGACAAAGGATTTGCCTGACGTCGCGAGCGACAAGCTCGCCTCCGGTCCGCCTTCAAGGTACATCGCGCGGCGCACGCCCAGCGGCAGCGCAAGCAGGTTCTCAATGAGTTCGTGCATCGGCCAAGGTGAACGGGCGTGGATGAAGAGGATGCGCCCCTCATTGTCGACGGCCAAGGCCGCCGTGCTCCAGGCACGCTGTGCCTTCGCCCAGCGGTTCATTCCCCTGCAGTCGACCATCCGAATGCTCTGCAGCACGATGCGATAGTGCGTCTCCAGCGCTCTGACGTTGTCGCATTCGGAGTCGAGGATGGTGGCCGCCGGCAATTTCGGATTATCCGGATCGAGCCCGAGAAACGCCTGATAGGTTGCCTTCCAGCTCGGATTGAGCATGGTCGTGCCGACGCGCGCATAACCCGTGGTGGTGCGGCGGTCTTGCTCAAACATGCCGGCATTGATCGCGGCCGAAAGGTGATAGCGGCTCGTCCAGGCATCGATGCCGAGGGCATCCGGCAATGCCAAGCCGATGACCGAGAGCAGGTCCATCTTGAAGTAACGGGGATCGACGCGCACGGCCGTGATTTGAGAATTGCCGACAGTTGAACCATTCGGCGCGGTGAATTCACCGAGATCGAGGCCCGGCTCCAACGTTTGCCACAAACCACTCTGTCCAGCGGTCGATACTGGGTTTCTCAGTGGGCGCAGCGAGCCGTCATCAGGACCAAATCCGAATGCCGTTGCGAGTGGGCCCAAAAGGATGACAAAGGCACCGAGGGCGCCGAGCGCAAAACTCGCCGTCCGGCCTCTCATTCGTTGCTGGCCGGCAAAGGGTGCAAGCATGTTCTGGCTCATCCAACGGCATCGCGCCGCGATCGAACTCGGACTTGCCGATGAAAAGTGGTGGTACCAAGGCTCCAGTGTCCCGAATCCGAAGTTCGCAAATCCTTGCGGCGCCTCCGGTGCGAACTTCGGAATCAAAGGAACACTGGCAAATATAAGTTTCTAGTGTGGTTTTTGGATCTGAAGTTCCAGCGCGTGATCAGGCCAAGTGGCCCCGGTTGGCCGCACTCAAGTCGGCTTTAGCCGACTTGGGCAATCATGAGTCTGCCGATCGCGGGTAAACCCGAGATCGGGTATCACGCGCCGACCATAAAGCGGGAGCGCGGACCGCTGATAAGTTTACGCAATCTGCGCAACGCTTGATTGCAACGCAGATAAGCCTGCGCAATCTGCGTACACTTGATTGCGCTGCGCAAAACCGGCCACCACTTTTGCTGACCGCGCTCCTGCGAACTCGCGGCAACAATGAAAGGAACTTCGGATCCACCACACGAGGCGATCGCGTCCGATCGTCAGTTGCGGGCAATGATCTCCCGCTCGTCCCGATACACGCGCACGTCAGCGCGCAGGCGGGTCGGCTTGCGGCGAAACTGAAAGAAGGGGCGGCGTTTGCGGATCGGACCGCGTCGTCGCCTGCGTTGCGCGACGGCGCCAAGCCGCACGCCGCCGATCCGTCGGAACGCCTCGCGCAGGCCGCCGTCGGCATCCTCCACCAGCAGGGGACGGCCGAGAATGCGCGCCCACAACTGCCATTCCGCGACCACGTCAGTACCGTCGGCTGCGACGAACACGGGAATGGACAGCGCGGAATCGCGATGTTCGAGCACGACGGCGATCGAGCCATCGCTCTGCGCATCAGGCGGCACGATCCTGATCGCGACACCCAAAAACGCCGAGACCGGCACCGACACCGCCATGCGGATGCCGCGCACCGCGCGCCTCACAATCACCCGCTCGGGGTGAAGCTCAACCAACCGCACCCGCTCATCCGCCCCGCCATCAAACGCCGGAAAGCGAATGGGCAACGCCATCGGATCGAGCCGCAAGATGCGGCTCGATCCGGCAGGATTGGCCCTGCCGACTACCATTCAACGCCTCACGCATTTTATCTCGTCGGGCCCTCTTTTGTGCCCGATCGTTGCGCAAATATTACCGGCAAAGACTCGGAATCGGCTTAAAAACCCTGGTTAATCCGTGGTTTGCGCCCCATCTCTGGCGCGCATGATTGAGGGGGTCTTACCGTGCTATTTCAAATTGTCGGTATATGAGGACGCAAGCCTGCGAAACATCTTGGTAAACAAATGCCTTGATCCCTCGTTCGCGCTATCCCATCTCAACCGTGCCTTCTCAGAGCTTGGTTCCCCTTAGCTCCACCCTCTTGCAACCGAATTGCGAGTCTCAACTCCATGTCCTCCCTCTTTGATCAATCTGCGTTGCTGCAACGGGCCGAACAACTGGTCGACGCCGCTCGGCGCGCCGGAGCCGATACCGCCGACGCGGTTGCGGTGCGCGGCGTTTCGCAGTCGGTCGAAGTGCGGGAGGGATCGGTCGAGGAATCCGAGCGTTCCGAAGGCGACAATATGGGCCTGCGCGTTTTCGTCGGCCGACGGCAGGCCGTGGTCTCAACCAACGATTTGTCGGGCGAAGGAATCGACACGCTGGCGGAACGCGCGGTGGCGATGGCGCGCGTGGCGCCGGAGGACCGCTTCGCCGGCCTTGCGGAACCCGAGCTGCTCGTGCGCACAATCCCGGACCTGGATTTGCTCGATCCCAATCTTCCGAGCGTTGAGCAGCTCGAAGAGACGGCGCGGACCGTGGAATCTGCAGGTCTCGCCGTCAAAGGCGTCACCAAATCGGGAGGCGCTTCGGCGTCGGCCGGCATCGGCGGCATGGTGCTGGTGACAAGCCACGGCTTTCGCGGCGCCTATCTCGGCTCAAGTCATAATATCGGCATGCAGGCGATTGCTGGCGCGGGCACCGCGATGGAGCGCGACTACGACTTTTCGTCGGCCCTGCATTTGTCAGACCTGGAGTCCGCCGAGGCGATCGGGCGTTCGGCGGGCGAGCGCGCCGTCAAGCGTATCAATCCGCGCAAGGTGACGACGCGTCGTGTGCCCGTCGTGTTCGATCCGCGCGTTGCCGGATCTCTGGTCGGACATCTGACGTCCGCCATCAACGGCAGCGCGATTGCGCGCAAGACGAGTTTTCTCAAGGACAAGCTGGGTGAGCAGCTGTTCTCGTCGGGCATCAATATCATCGACGATCCTTTGCGAATCCGCGGATTGCGCTCGCACCCGTTCGATGCCGAGGGTGTTGCGGGCGAGCGGCGCGCGATCGTTGCGGACGGCAGATTGACCACTTGGATTCTCGACTGCGCGACCGCCCGCGAGCTCGGCTTGAAAACCACCGGCCATGCGCAGCGTGGCGTCGGCTCGACGCCCTCTCCCGGCGCCACCAATCTGCATCTCGCACCCGGCACCGCGACGCCGGAGGCGTTGATTTCGGATATTGCTGACGGCTTTTATGTCACCGACCTGATTGGGATGGGCGCCAACATGGTGACCGGCGATTATAGCCGCGGCGCCGCCGGATTCTGGATCGAGAGCGGCAAGCTTACCTACGCTGTGAGCGAAGTGACGATTGCCGGTCAATTGCTCGACATCTTCCGGACGCTGACGCCAGCCAATGATCTCACGTTCCGCTACGGCACCAACGCCCCGACCGTCCGCATCGAGGGCCTCATCGTTGCCGGCGTCTGACCCGCTCGCCGAGGAGCTCGAAGCCGCGGTGCGCAAGGCCGGCGCGCTTGCGCTTTCCCTCTTTCGGACACCGGTCAAGACTTGGAGCAAGGGCCGGAACTCGCCGGTATCCGAGGCCGATATGGCCGTCGATGCATTGCTGAAGGATCGGCTCACCGACGCCCGACCCGACTATGGCTGGCTGTCGGAAGAGAGCGTCGATGATCGGTCGCGTTTGTCCGCACGCCGCGTGTGGATTGTCGATCCGATCGATGGAACCCGCGCCTACGTGTCAGGCCTCACCGATTGGACGATCTCCGCCGCTTTGGTGGAGGACGGCCGCCCGATCCTTGCTGCGCTGTTTGCACCGGTCGAAGATGAAATGTTCCTGGCCGCCGCCGGCGCGGGCGCGACATGCAACGGAATACCGATCGAAGTCCACGCGGGAGCATCGCTCGAAGGTGTCCGCGTCGCCGGACCAAAACACCACATCGAGCAATTGCTCAAGCTCCGGCCGGACATCGTCGCGATACCCAAAATTCACTCGCTGGCGCTCCGGATAGCGCGCGTCGCACAGGGAAAAATCGACATCGCGCTCGCATCCGGGAACGGTCAGGATTGGGATCTTGCGGCGGCCGATCTTTTGGTGCACGAAGCCCAAGGGATGCTGACGACGATCGCAGGCGAATACCTCACTTACAACCGACCCGATCCGATCCATGGGCCCCTGCTCGCTGCCGGCCGTTCGCGACACCGGGCGGTGCGTGACGCCCTCCGTGAGCGGCCAAGCAAATTTCGCTGACCGCGACGCCGGGACTTGTGGACAAGATAGAGGGACTCCTCATGTCCAGCCAAACTGGTAGTAAGCAATTGCTGCACTTGGTGCTCGGCGGCGAGCTCTCGCACATCGAAGGGGTTGAATTCAAAGATCTCGAGAAGCTCGATATCGTCGGCGTCTATCCGAACTACGCGACCGCCTACGCGGCATGGAAGGCCAAAGCGCAACAAACGGTCGACAACGCGCAGATGCGCTATTTCATCGTCCACCTGCACCGTCTGCTCGACCCCGACAGCGCCGAACCGCGGCCAGGCTGACGGATCGGGCGGCGATGGATTATTGTCAGCCTATCGCAACAGCGCGGTCCGCCGCGAACCCGGCGCCTCGAACCAACCACCCTCGGAATCGGGCTTCATGCTATCATCACCTGCGCCGACGACATTGCCGATAGAACGGAGGAGGACTGCGACTGTGGCGCAGCGGATCCCGGTAACGCTCGCTACCTATCGGTTCCTTACGCGGGTTGTGACACCGTTCGCGCCGCAGATTCTCAACCATCGTTTGAACCGCGGCAAAGAGCATCCTGCGCGGCTGGCCGAGCGATGGGGCGAGACCAACGTTCGCCGACCCGACGGACCGCTGGTCTGGGTGCACGGCGCGAGCGTCGGCGAGGTGGCGACGGTGATCCCCTTGATCGAACGCATCCGCACCCAGGACTTCGCCGTCCTCGTCACCTCCGGAACCGTCACTTCGGCCTTGCTCGCCGAACACCGGATGCCGAGGGGTGCGATCCATCAATTCATTCCGCTCGACGCGCCGTCGTTCGTGACGCGCTTCCTCGATCACTGGCGGCCGGATCTCGCGCTGTTCGTGGAATCCGACCTGTGGCCGAACCTGATCATTTCCAGCGCCCAGCGCAGCATTCCGATGATCCTCGTCAATGGCCGCATGTCCGATCGGGCGTTTCGCCATTGGCGCTACCTGCCGGGCACGATCGAAGCCCTGCTCAGGCGGTTCGATCTATGCCTGGTGCGATCGACCGCGGACGCCGAACGCTACGGCGAACTCGGCGCCCCGCGCCTCGATACGACCGGAAATCTCAAGCTCGACGTGCCGGCGCTGCCGGTGGACCAGCCCAAACTCGACACGCTCGCTGGCGCCCTTGCCGGCCGTACGATCATCGCCGCGGCCTCTACCCATCCGGGCGAGGAAGCCACCGTGATCGACGCACACCGCCAATTGAAACAAAGTTTCCCCGGCCTCTTGACCATTCTGGCGCCGCGACACCCGGAACGCGGAGGCGGCGTCGTCGACATCGCCACTGCCGCGGGACTTTCCGCGGCGCTGCGATCGCGCGGCCAACTTCCGCGTGCCAGCACCGATGTCTATGTCTGCGATACCGTCGGCGAACTCGGAATGATTTATCGGCTGGCGCCGATTGTCTTCATGGGTGGCTCGCTTATTCGGCACGGCGGACAAAATCCGGTCGAGGCGGTCAAGCTGGGGGCGGCCATTCTGCACGGGCCGCATGTGTCGAATTTTACCGAGATCTACACCGCGCTTGATCGAACGCGCGGCGCCGAATTGGTGCCCGACGCGAGCGGGCTCTCGGCCCGCCTGAGCGCCTGGTTGAAGGACGCTGACGAACGCAAGCGCGTCGTCGCGGCAGGACAAAAGACGGTGGAAGCGCTCGGCGGAGCGCTGGAACGGACCATCGCCGCGCTCCAGCCCTACCTTCTGCAACTTCGCCTTGAGCGCAGGCCGGGTGATGCGTGAGCCCGCCTTCTGGTGGCGACCGCCCGGCCTCGCCGCGGCGCTGCTCGCGCCGGCGGCGGCGGCCTACGGCGCAATCGCGGAGCAGGCATTGCGGCAAGCGGGGCAACGCAGCCGCGTGCCGGTGCTGTGCGTCGGCAATCTGACGGTCGGCGGCGGCGGCAAGACCCCGACCGCGATCGCGGTCGCGAGGTTATATCTCACCGCCGGAGTGCGCCCGATCTTTCTCACGCGCGGGTATGGCGGGCGGCTTTCCGGACCCATCCGCGTCGACGCCAACGTTC
>WNFD01007915.1_pt1 | contig 10490 bp, 10 predicted proteins | sample 5400491 | NCBI WGS metagenome assembly WNFD01 (sample SAMN13153343, study PRJNA577476) | soil metagenome | isolation source: 120 cm saprolite under Douglas fir tree site 2 hole 2 replicate 2 | place: USA:California | collected 2015-04-18 | reverse complement strand
CTTCCGAGGTCCCCAAGTAGACTCGCCTGTTTTCGTGTTAGCCATGTAAACGATGGTCGCGCGCGATGCACACAGCCAAAAATGGCTGTGCCACGATTTTCCTGAACTTCGCAAGAAATGTTTATACGACTCGTTGCCGATTCTTTCAGCCGCCGACCGCGGCACAAGCTCCTCACTGGAGCAGCGCTCGCATTAGGGATGGCCGTTGCCACCGCGGCGCTGAGCGTGTCGCTGGACGTGGGCGACCGGCTGGCGCGCGAGTTCCGCAGCCTGGGGGCGAATTTGCTGGTCACGCCGCAAGCGGATTCGTTGCCGCTGGAAATTGGCGGTGTTGATTATCGGCCGGTGAACGCGGGCGCCTACTTGCCGGAGTCTGATCTCGGCATGCTCAAAACCATTTTCTGGCGTAACAACATCGTCGGCTTCGCGCCTGCGGTGGAAGCTCGCGTCGATGCCTGGACGAAGTCTTCGCAAACGTACTCGACGCCGGCTATCGCGGCGCACACCACCTTGATTGGCACTTGGGCCGGCCATGTGGTGCCCGTTCCCGATGGCAGCACGTACGTCACGGGCATAGAGAAGACGAATCCCTGGTGGCAAGTGGATGGACGGTGGTTCAAAGATGGTGCGCAAGAATGTGTCGTCGGCAAATCGTTTGCGGCGCGCTCGGGCGTGAAGATCGGCAGCGCTCTGAACATAAAAACTCCGCAGAAAAATCTGTCCCTGCTTGTCACCGGAATTCTGTCGGTCGGAGGTCCGGAGGACGATGCGATTGTTGCGCCGATCACGATTGCCCAGGAGATTGCTGGAAAGCCGGGAGGGTATCGGCGGCTATTTGTGAGCGCGCTCACGAAGCCGGAGGATGAGTTTGGGCGACGGGACCCGAATGCGTTGGCGCCGGCGGATTACGAGCGGTGGTACTGCACGCCGTACATTTCGTCGATTGCACTGCAGATCAAGCAAGTGCTTCCCGGCGCGGACGTGCGCGTGATTCGACGCGTCGCGGATGGCGAGGGAGCCATTCTCACGCGCGTGCGCACTTTGCTGTGGCTGGTGACACTTGCGTCGCTGCTGGCTGCGGCGCTGGCGGTCGGCGCTTCGTCCGCGGCTTCAGTGATTGAGCGGCGCACGGAGATTGGGTTGATGAAGGCGCTTGGCGCGGGCTCCGGCACGGTGGGCTTTTTGCTGGCGGCGGAGCAGCTTTTGTTGGCCCTGGTCGGCGGAGCCGTCGGCTATTCGCTGGGGATTTTGCTGGCACGACTGGTGGGGCAGAAAATCTTTGGCGTCGCGCCGGAGTTTTCGTTCCTTGTGCTCGGCGTGATTATTGGACTCGCCGCGATCGTCACGCTGCTTGGCAGCGCCATTCCGTTGCGCCGCGCTTCGCGCTACGAGCCTGCGCCGATTTTGCGAGGCGAATGATGCCGGACCGCAAAATGTTCTGGCGCATCATGCACCGCCTGCTCTCCGCCAATCGTGGGCGGCTCTTCGTGATTTTGCTCGCGCTAGGTGCTGGAGCGGCCATCACTGCCGCGCTGCTGAATCTTCAAGTCGATGCCAAGCGCCGCCTCACCACGGAATTCCGCGCCTTCGGCGCAAACGTCGTTATTGCTCCCCGCGACAGTCGTGGTTCGACTTCCGCTACCTTGTACCAATCGATCCTGCAACAGATTCCAACGCGAATCCGCTCAAATGAAATCTTTAGCGTGGGGTTGCTCTACGCTGTTATGGACGTCGCTGTCGATTCTCATGCACATCCTCAGGATGGGCCTTTCAAGCCGACTCTCGTGGTTTTAGTAGGATATTCCACCGATATATATCGCAAGCTCCTTCCCTCGCAGACGTTGGAATTGTCGCAACCGACCGGCTGGACCGACATGTCTCTGTGCTATGCAGGTTCTAACGTCGCTCGACGGTTGAATCTGCATGCGCGCGACTCCCTATTCATCGGCTATCATCTAGGGTCGCTATACGCGGACGCAGCCACACAAGCCCAATGTTTTGTTCAGGGAATTGACAGCTACGGAGGGCCTGAAGACAACCAGATATTCGTCAACCTTGAGCTCATCCAGAAACTCGAACACCTGCAAGGACGCCTAAGCGTGGTCGAACTTAGGATTCCGGGCACGCCGCAAGAAATCTCGGCTTACGTTGCGTCGCTGCAGAAAAGCCTGCCCGATGCCGACGTGCGTCCGATCCGGCAATTCACCGAGGGCGAGGCGAAAATTTACAATCGCATCAGTGGCATTCTCACCGCGACTGTCGGACTCGTGCTGGTGCTTACCGCGCTTTGCGTGATGGCGGCGATGACCAATGTCGCCATGGAGCGGCGCAACGACGTGGGCTTGATGAAAGCCATTGGCGGGGCGACGCGGCGCGTGTTGCGCCTCTTTCTCGCGGAGGCTGCGCTTCTAGGCCTGACCAGCGGCATTCTTGGCGCGGCCATCGGCATTTTCCTTTCAATGTGGCTGGGTAAAGAAGTTTTCGGCATTGCGGCGCGCCCACGCTTGATTGTGTATCCTGTAGCTGTGGTACTGACCATCATTGTCGCGATTGCCGGCGCGTATCCACTGCGGAGGCTGGCCAATATTCGTCCGGCAGCGGTCTTCAGGGGTGAAACGTGATCCCCGCCGCCCAAGTCGTCATCGAATCCCTCGTCAAGAAATATGGCTCATTGCGGGCCGTGGATGCGCTGAGTTTTAACATCGCGCCCGGCGAATGGGTTGCGCTCATGGGGCCTTCCGGTTCTGGCAAGACTACGCTCATCAATATTCTTGGTGGCCTCGATACGCTGACTGCGGGGCGAGTAATTGTCGACGGCGTCGATCTGGCGAAACTCAATGAAGGCGAACTGGACCGCTATCGTGCGGAAAAAGTCGGCTTCGTCTTTCAGCAGTTTCATCTCGTGCCGTATCTGACGGCGCTCGAGAACGTGATGCTCGCGCAGTACTTCCACAGCGTTACGGATGAGCGGCAGGCCAGCGACGAGTTAAACCGTGTGGGCCTGGGCGACCGGCTGACGCATCTTCCCGCGCAGCTCTCCGGCGGCGAGCAGCAGCGCGTGGCCATCGCCCGCGCGTTGATCAATCAGCCCAAGCTGCTCCTTGCCGACGAGCCCACCGGCAACCTCGACGAAGTCAACGAAGCCATCGTCTTGCAAATTTTCGGCGAGCTGCACAACGCCGGCCACACAATCTTGATGGTTACGCATGACCCCGACATTGCCCGCCAGGCCGACCGCCGCATCGAACTGGCGCACGGGCACCTGCAGTTTGACACGGCGCTGCACGGCCCGGGGCATCCGCTGGCCTGCCCACTCGTCAACACCGCCGAGTGCTGCACCAGCAATGTTTCGACAGATGACGAGATTCGCTTCGATCATTTGCTCGAGCAAATCTGGATTTGCGGCGAGGAAGGAAAGCCGGCGCATATCGAGATACTTCATGCCACTGGGCCGGCCGGGCATCTCCCCATCCTGCCGGATGAGCCTGCCGCGCGCGTGCTCGGCCGCATGTCGGAGCTGCAGTTGGTGCAATTGCAAAATGGCGAAGTACAGTTGACGCCGGGAGGGAGCCGCCGCGCCCGCGACGTCGTGCGCCGTCACCGGCTGGCCGAGCGCTTATTCAAGGACACTTTCGCGATCGAAGACTCCGAGGCTCGCAACCAAGCTTGCAAGTTCGAGCACATCATCAGCCCGGAGCTCGATCAGCGCATCTGCAGCTTTCTCGGCCATCCGAAAACGTGTCCGCATGGCAACCCCATCCCGCCTGGCGATTGCTGCAACGGCAAGAGCAAGGCTTGACGGCTGCCTGTACGATGCCCATCCCTCTTGATTCCCGCAAAATGCCCGCCACGGTGAAAGTTCATGTGAGCAGCGGCGCCGGCGTGGACATTACCTGGTCCGATGGTCACGCGAGTCACTACGATTTCGCTTATCTTCGCGAGGAATGTCCCTGTGCCACTTGCAACGATGAGCGGATAAGAAAGAGTGCCTTTGCCAGTGCGGGTCCCGCCTCCGCAACAGCTCTGCCGATGTTTAAGCCCAAGGCGCGCGCGCAAGTGGCCACGAAGGTCGGCAATTACGCTATTCAAATCACCTTTAGCGACGGCCACGCTACGGGCATCTACAGCTACGATCATCTCCGCAGCATCTGCCCCTGCGCCGACTGCGCGAAAACCTTCCGCGCCGCGGCAACCTGAACACGAGACCCCATTGCAGTTTGCACGTTGCTAGCATTCTGGCTTTACCTCCGTCGCCAGCTAGACTTCGCGCTGGAAAAGTGCGAGCATTTTAACCTGCTAGGTCACAAGTTCACCCAGACATGAGCAGCACTCCCATCAACCCCGCTGCTACGGGCGGCCGGGGCAACGGCATTCCCCGTGTCATCGTAGCCACCACCGCTCTCCTTACTTTTATTTCCTTTTGGCGCGCGGCCGCGATCGTTCTGAACGATCTGGCTTCCTCTGCGTACTACGCGGGCGGTGAGGCCGAAGGGTACATCGGCAAGACCGCGCCGTGGTTCATCCTGGCCATCATGCTGTTTTCCTACGCCGTGCGCGCGGTGTACGTGGAAAGCTGCAGCATGTTCGTGCGCGGCGGGGTGTACCGCGCGGTCAAGCAATCGCTCGGGGGCGCGCTGGCCAAATTCAGCGTCTCCGCGCTGATGTTCGACTACATCCTCACCGGGCCGATCAGCGGCGTGTCCGCAGGGCAGTATCTCGGCGGTTTGCTCAGTGAACTCGCCCAGCATGCCCACCTGAGCGGACCCTTTTCGGAATCAACCGTGGCCGGCATCGCCACGATTTTCGCCGTCGTGGTCACCGTGTATTTCTGGTGGGAAAACACCAAGGGCATTCCGGAATCGAGCGAAAAAGCGCTGCACATCATGAAGCTGGTCACCATAATGGTGGTGCTGCTGATCGGCTGGTGCATTTACACAGCCGTGCTGCGACATTCTCAGCTACCGCCCTTTCCGTATCCTCGAAATCTTCATTTCAGTCCGGGAGCACTGGGTTGGCTGGCGCACAGCAGCTTACCGCACATGTTTGGAATCATTGCCATCTTCATCGCCTTGGGCCATTCCGTTCTGGCTATGAGCGGAGAAGAATCCCTAGCCCAGGTATATCGCGAAATAGAGAGCCCCAAACTCAAAAATCTGAAAAAGGCGGGCTTGGTCATCTTCGTGTACAGCCTGGTGTTCACTTCGCTGGTGTCTTTCTTTGCGGTGATGATCATTCCGGACGACGTCCGGCAAACGTACCTGGAGAACCTTATCGGCGGCTTGGCCATGAGCCTCCAGGGCCCGTTGATTGCCCGCTTGATTTTCCATGGCTTTGTGGTGGTGGTGGGAACCCTGATCCTTGCGGGTGCGGTGAACACCGCGATTGTCGGCTCGAACGGTGTGCTCAACCGGGTTTCGGAAGACGGCGTACTAAGCGTATGGTTCCGGCAGCCGCATCCGCGATTTGGCACCAGCTACCGCATTATCAACATCGTTGTCGGCCTGCAGATCCTTACCATCTTCATCAGCCGCGGCGACGTCACCTTTCTTGCGAACCTGTACGCCTTCGGTGTGATCTGGAGCTTCGCGATGAATGGCCTCGCGGTCCTCGTGTTGCGCTACACGCGCCCGGGCCAACGCGAGTTCCAGGTTCCACTGAATTTTGTTATCCGCGGCGTGCAGATTCCAGTGGGTCTCGGACTGATTACGCTCACACTGTTCCTCATCGCCGTGGTGAACCTGTTCACCAAGCCAGTAGCCACAATCGCCGGTGGCATTTTCTCTGTGCTCTTGTATGTCGTGTTCACCGTCTCCGAGCGCCGCGCCAGGCACGGTGGTGTCGCTCACGTCGAGATGGATCAGTTCAATCTCGAACTGGAAGGCGAGCTGAGTCCTGAGGCGGTCGGCGCGCGGCCGGGAAATATTCTTGTACCCGTCAGCAACCACTTCAATTTGTATCACCTTGGAAACGTTCTCGACCGCATCAAGCCCGGCCGCCGGGACGTGGTGCTCCTTCACGTGCGGCTCCTGAGGCGCTCCGCATCCGGCGAAAACGAATTGGACGCCGATCAGCTCTTCGGCAGCATTGAACAGCACTTGTTTTCCCAGGCGCTGTCCATGGCGGAAAAGCGCGGGAAATCGATTCGATTGGCGGTCGTCGCGGCCAACGACCTGTGGGACGGCATCTTGCGAGCCGCCACCGCGCTGCAGTCCAGCACCATCGTTATCGGCCGCTCCGCCAAGGACAACACCGAAGAGCAGGCCCGGGAAATCGGCGAAGCGTGGGAGAAATTGCCGGATCCGAAGCCGCAATTCAACCTCGAGATTCATCTGCCCAATGGCGACAAGATCTACAAAGTGCTCGGTCCGCACGCGCCCAACCTTACCGCCAACGAAGTAAATCTCCTGCATCGGCTGTGGCTGCGCTTCAGCGAAACGCTCGCGCGCGAAGAGTTGCACCATCATGACGTAGTGCACTTCGCGCTGGAGGAAGTGCAGAAGGAAATCGAAGAGGGCCACGAAGATGAAGTCGTCAATCGTTTGCGCAACCACCTCGTATCCAATCAGAGCAAACGCAAGTCCAAGGTGTAGAGAACCTAACCACTGCTCTCACGCAATCTGCGCCGTACAATATGGGCATTTCTTGGCTTTGATGGGAATCGCCATCGCGCATTGAGGGCACTCCTTCGTTGTGGGCGCTTCTGCTGGCGCCGGTTTCTTGGTCCAGCGGTTCACCTGTTGTACCAGCAGGTAGACTGCAAACGCCACGATCAAGAAATTGATCACCGTGTTTACGAACTGGCCGTAATTAATCGTCGGCGCAGCGGCCTTTTTGGCGTCGGCCAAAGTCTCGTAATGGGTACCGTTCAGGCTGATGAAGAAATCGGTAAAGTTGACCGGGCCGAGCAACTTTCCAAGCGGCGGCATGAGAACGTCATCGACCAGTGACGACACGATTTTCCCGAACGCTGCCCCGATCATGATGCCTACCGCCATATCCAAAACATTGCCCCGCATGGCAAATTCCTTGAATCCCTTGAGCATGAGCGACTCCTTGTTCGTTCTCGGTGGGCCTGTTGACGGAAGATCCGTTGCGCGGATTATATCGGAAGAACCGAAATCCAGAAGCGAAACGCCCTAGCAGGTAGCTAGCGCGGCCTGAGAATTAGCACGGTACTTACGAGGCCGCGAAGCATCAGCAAGACGCCGGCGAAAGCCAGTAACCGCCCCACCCACAGGAATGGCACGCGCGAAATCGCCAGCATCATCGCGCCCAGCAGGGTCAAAGAGAGCCCGCGCGTCCACTGCTCTTTGCGCGACCACCATTGCCCGGGCTTGTACAGCGCGCGCACGCCCCACACGATTAGCGCGCCACTCAGCAGTAGCCAGCCGGGCTTCCGCCGGTCGAACAAAATATGCTCGCTGAGGCCAAGCCATACGACCAGCCCTCCGAGCAGCACGAAGATTATTTCAATGGTGATTCGCAGCACTTGCTGCGGCGTGAGCATTCTTCTCCGTGACCTCTAGATTCCGCTCGCCGAGTCCTCGGTCTTAAATCCTTGCTACTGCAACCGCTCGATGCGCACCTTGCTCAAAGTCACCGGCGTGCGCGGACGATCGTTGGCGTCGCGCGGCAACTTGGAGATTTTGTCCGCCACGTCCTGCCCTTCCACCACCTCGCCGAAAATGGTGTGCTTGTTGTCCAGCCAAGGCGTCGCCGCTACGGTGACGAAAAACTGGCTGCCGTTCGTCCCTGGACCGGCGTTAGCCATGGAAAGCTTTCCGGCCTTGGAGTGCTTCAGCGAAGCGTGAAACTCGTCGGGGAAAGTGTAACCCGGTCCGCCGCGTCCGTCTCCGCGCGGGCATCCTCCTTGGATCATGAAGTCGGGAATCACGCGGTGAAACGTCAGGCCGTCATAATAGTTTTTCTTCTGTTTCTTGCCCGTCATTTCGTCGGTAAATTCCTTGGTCCCTTCCGCCAGGCCTATGAAATTGGCCACCGTCTTGGGCGCTTCCTTTTCGAGCAGGCGAATGACAATGTTGCCCTGCGAAGTCTCGAATATTGCGTACGTTCCAGCCGATCGAGTCATGCGTTCTCCTCACGGACAATCGTACACGAGCGTCCGCAAACCGCGCCACTTCCCATCCTATCCGAGCCCGCTTGCGTTGCTCGCCAGTTGTTATATAAATGCTTGGTAACATAAATATAACGGTAACAACATCAGTGCCTAATCCTTCTTAGAGTTGGGCATGCTCGCCTCTTCGCTTTGGGGAGACATCGCAGCGCGACCCCGGACTCTGATGGCAACCAGCAATTCGGAGGTGGCTGTGAAAAATCGCGCCAGTTTGCTCAAGACCCTGACCCGTTTTGACCGCTCCTCAAGGGGGTGCTTGGCCCGCATCGAAAATGATTCCATGTGGACTCTCAATTCCGGTGACACTGAAGAATGGGCAATGACGTCGCGCCAAATTGCCCGGGTCCAACTGAGCCTTATGAAATTGTCGCGGGAGCTGGCCGTGGTGTCCCGCCAAATTCACGCATTGGTGGCCGGCAAGTCGCATTGTCTGGCAATGCCGGCGCCTGGCAACAGAAGGAATTATCTAACTGATGGCTGCAAAGCAAGTCAAAAACATACCGGGCAACGCTCCGCGTTTGCGGCAGTTACCACGGAAAACGGCGCCGTTGTGGTGCGCGTTCTGCAAGATTCTTCCGGAATGTGGCCTCAAAACGAGTATGGTTGCTTTGAGACCTGGACGCAGGCGCAAGGCTTTGCCAGTTTGCTCAATCAAGCGTATGGCATTGATCCGGTTGAGGCACAGCACATAGTGGTGAGCGCCAGCCTGGCTGCTGCGCGGTCCAGCAAACAGAAATCATAGCTCCGGCTACCAGCCTCTTTGTTTGCGCAATTCCGTGACGTGCGCTGTGTGATGCCGGCCGTGCCAGGAATATAGAAAGAGCAGCCAGTCCACCGTGCGCACTCCGTGGTCCGGATGCCGAAACGTGCGCGCGAAATCTTCTGTCTTCAGCGAGCGCAACAGCCGCACCCAGCGCTCATGCAGGGAATCCAACAGCGCGAGAGAGACATCGACCGGCGCCGACTTGGCGTCCTCCAACTCCGCCCACTGCGCCTCTTCGTAAGGTTTGATCGTGGGCTCCTGTTCGGTCAACGCCAGCCGGAGCCGCACGTAGGCATTCATGTGGCTGTCCGGAACGTGGTGCGCTAGCTGTCGCACAGTCCAGCCGCCGTCGCGGTAGGGCGTGTTCAACTGCCCTTCGCTCAGCCCTTTTACGGCAGCGCGCAGCTTCGCGGGCGCCTCCGCAATCGTGGAAATCGCCTGCTGCCGCAAAGCCGGCGTAACCTCCTGCGGCGGTGAATACTTGCCAATGGGATAGCACGGATCCATGTTCTTCTTTTCCTCCGGGCAACGCAACTCTTCCGCCGAAATATAGCTGCACATGCAGATTATGGTCAACGTAGCAAAGGCAAGGGTCTTTCTCCAATATGGCTGCCTGGAGAGAAACCGAGTCAAACCACGACGATGTTACAATACCGCTTCTCTGCACCAGCCGGGCAGTGTGGCGAATCTAATCATCAGGAGCATTGAATGCACAACGTCGTCATCATTGGCAGCGGCTGCGCCGGACTCACCGCAGCGATCTATGCCGCTCGCGCCAACCTCAAGCCACTGGTGATCGATGGCCACGAACCGGGAGGCCAGCTCACCCTGACCACCATGGTCGAAAATTATCCCGGTTTCCCAGACGGCATCCTGGGCCCAGAGCTGATTGACAATATGCGCAAGCAGGCGCAAAGGTTCGGCGCGGAATTCAAATCCGGCGCGGTGAGTGAAGTCGACCTAAGCCGCCGCCCGTTCAAGGTTGTCGCCGGCAAGGAAACCTATGAAACCAAGACCCTGATTGTGGCCGCCGGGGCCTCCGCGCGCCTTCTCGGGCTTCCCTCCGAGCGCCACCTCATGGGCCACGGCGTTTCTACCTGTGCTACATGCGACGGCTACTTTTTCCGCGGCAAACCTATAGCCGTCGTAGGTGGCGGCGACACCGCGATGGAAGAGGCCATCTTCTTGACCCGCTACGCCAGCAAGGTCTATCTCGTTCATCGCCGCGCGGAGTTTCGCGCTTCCAAAATCATGCTCGATCGCGCCCGGGCAAACGAAAAAGTCGAATTCGTAACTCCCGCGGTGGTCGACGAGATTCTCCCCCATGCCAACGGACACGTCGGCAGCGTGCGCCTGCGCAATCCGGAAACCAATGCCACCTCCGAGCTCGAGCTTGATGGTGTCTTTGTCGCGATCGGCCACGACCCCAACACCGCCGCCTTCCGTGGCAAACTCGAAATGGATCCCAACGGCTACCTCATCTCCCTGAATGGCAGCAAGACGGCCATCCCCGGCGTTTTCGTCGCTGGCGATGTGCAGGACCACCGCTATCGCCAGGCGGTCACTGCTGCCGGCTCCGGCTGCATGGCTGCC
>WNFD01007910.1_pt1 | contig 10493 bp, 6 predicted proteins | sample 5400491 | NCBI WGS metagenome assembly WNFD01 (sample SAMN13153343, study PRJNA577476) | soil metagenome | isolation source: 120 cm saprolite under Douglas fir tree site 2 hole 2 replicate 2 | place: USA:California | collected 2015-04-18 | reverse complement strand
TCCCAACGCCGTGGTCCCGACCATCGTCCATGACGGCAACGTCATCGTCGAGTCTACGGTGATCATGCATTACGTCGACGAGACTTTCTCCGGCCCGGCACTCATGCCCGCCGATCCGCGCGCGCGCGCGAAGGTATGCATGACGACCAAGCTGATGGACGAATATGTTCACGTTTCCTGCATGACCCTGACCTTCGCGACGGCAAACCGCGCGTCGCTCGCCCGCCTGACGCCTCAGGAGATGGATGCCGAGCTGGCAAAGTCGCCAGACAGGAAACGTGCAGAGATCAAGCGCCAAGTGGTCACGCAAGGCCTCGAGGCGCCGCTTGTCGTCGATGCGCTTCATCAGCACGGGAAGCTGCTCGACCGGATCGAGGCGGCGATCAAGGACAGCTCGTACATTGCCGGCCGGGAGTGGTCGCTGGCCGATGCGGCGGCAACGCCCTATGTCTGGCGTCTCGACAAGCTCAAGCTCGCGCGCATGTGGGACAAGCGCCCGGGAGTCGCCGCCTGGTACGATCGGGTCCGGTCGCGGCCGTCGTTCAAGGCTGCGGTCGAGGATTGGCTGAGCCCCGCCGACATCGAGCGCTACGCCAACGAGCCTGATCCTTGGCCGAAGGTGCAGAAGATTTTGCAGGCGGCCTGAGGCTCGTTGCCGATAGCGCCGCGGGAGCGATGGCATGAACGACGCGGGCGGTGGCTTCATTCGCGTCGGCGCGCTCGCCGAATTACGCAACCGCCGCCGCATGGTGGTCGGCACGCCCGGCGGCGCGGTGCTCATCGTGGCCGACGGCGACGACGTGGTCGCGCTCGACAACCGCTGCCCGCACATGGGCTTTCCTCTCCATCGCGGCAGCATCGAGGACGGCATCCTCACCTGCCACTGGCACCATGCCCGTTTCGATCTGCGTAGCGGCTCGACCTTCGATCTCTGGGCCGACGACGTGCCGCTGCGCGCCGTGCGCATCGTCGGCGGCGAGGTGTGGGTGGCGGCCGCGCCGGCGCTGCGCGACGACGCCGCGCATTGGCGGCGCCGCCTGCACGACGGCCTTGCCCACAACATCAGCCTGGTGATCGGCAAGGCGGTGCTGGGCGCGACCGCGGCGGGCGTGCCGTCCGCTGATCTCGTGCGTGACGCCCTGCTCTATGGCGCCACCCATCGCGATCGCTGGGGAGTCGGGCTCACCACGCTCATGGCCGTCGCCGACCTCATACCGGTGCTCGACGAGGAGGACCGCTTCCTCGCGCTGTTCCACGGCATCGCCGCGGTCGCCGACGACTGCGAGGGCGAGCCGCCGCGCACCGACACCGAGCCTCTTGGCGGAGACGTCCCGCTCGATACGCTCGCGCGCTGGTTCCGCCACTGGGTGCGCGTGCGCCATCGCACCGGCGCCGAGCGCACGCTGCGCACCGCGATCGCCGCCGGCGCGACCGCGCAATGGCTCGCCGCCGTGACGATCGCCGCCGTCACCGACCGCTACTTCGCCGACGGCGGCCATGCCCTCGATTTCCTCAACAAGGCGTTCGAGGGCGCCGACCTGATCGGATGGCAGCGTGCCGACGCGATCCTGCCCTCGATCGTGCCCGTGCTGACCGCCTCGCTCGGCAGCGAGGAGATGGACAGCTGGCGCCATCCGGTCGATCTCGTCGCGCTCGCCGAGCGCGCGCTGCACGATCTGCCTGCGGCGCTGGCGGCGGGCGGGACGCGGCGCGGCAGCTTCCGCGAGCATGCCGCGCTCGGCCGCGCCGTGCTCGGCGAGGACCCGGAAGCGATCCTCGCGGCGCTCTCGGCCGCGCTGCGCGAGGGCGCTGCGCCCACCGACGTGGCGCGCGCGGTCGCCTTCGCCGCCGCCTTGCGCATCGCCCATTTCGGCACCAGCAACGATCATTCGGATTGGGAGAGCGCGCACCACACCCTCAGCTACGCCAACGCCGCCTACGGCCTCATCGCGCGGGCGACCGACGGCGGGGCCGACGCTGCGACCGAGGCCCTGTGCCTGCGGGCGGCGCTCCATGGCGCGCTGGCGGTCTACCTCGACCGTTACCTCAACGTCCCGCCGGCGCGCCTGCCGCGCGGCGACGATGCTGCGGCCCTCGCGCCGGCGGAGCTTCGCCGCGCCTTCCTCGATGCCCTCGACCGCCAGCAGCAGGTCGCGGAAGCCGCGCGGCTTGCGGCGTCCCACCTTGCCGCCGGCCAGCGGCCCGCCGATCTCATTGCGCTCTTGGGCCATGCGCTCCTGCGCGAGGATTCTGGCTTCCACATGATGCAGAACCTGCAAGCCGCCGTTCGGCAGTACCTCGCTTGGCGGGGCGACCCGGACGCAGCGCCGATCCTCATCGCCGCGGCGCGCTACCTCGCCGCGCATTCTCCGACGCCGCGGGCGCGCCATCAGACCGCGGAGGTCGCCCGTCGCCTGATGCGCGGCGGCGCGCTGCATGAGGAAGGCAGCGCGGCCGAGATCTGATCATTTCGTTACTCGTTGGTCCGATGAATCTGCGTTCGAGGCGCATCGGGTCGCGCTACCCCTCCGGACGTTCCCCGGACTGGATCAAATCGAAGAACCCGAATGCGCCAGCGGTGAAAAGGGGGGCGGAAGAGGATTGGCGACACGGACGCTAACCGACTATTAGAGAAAGTGGGGCTGTGTTGCCGGCGAGCCCTTGACTTTTCGGAACCGATCATTATATGAGCCCGCCGTTCAAGGACGCGTTGCGTCGCGCTGAGGAAAAGATGCTTTCGCTAAGATCATATACCGCGCTCTCAACCGCCGCCGCACGGCCGTCTAATCGGCCGAGCGATTGGCCGCGTTCGTGCGTGGGTATGCCCAAGCATCAGATAACAGGCGAACAAGGGCGAAGCTTACCCTTAGCGTAACCGGCGGAGACCCAAGTCCTCCGCCAAACCGGCAGGAGGACCAAGTGGTCCGCGACACCAAGACCCTGGACGAACCGATCGAGAGCACCCGCGACATCGCCATGTCGCCGGAAGAGCTGCGCGCGCAGCGACGCTCGTTCGTCTACGGCAACACCGCCATCGCCAATCCCGACGTCACGCGCGACATCGTTGCGCGTGCGGACGCCGATTTCGAGCGGATCTTCGGCTCGGATTGATTGAATCGTACAGGCCGGCGCTCCCTATGCATAAGAGCGCCTCTCGACCCGTAGGACCGACCAACGGCTCTGGTTTCGGCGAGAAAGATGTCAAGGCTGGCATAGCTCAGTTGATAGAGCGCCGCTCTCGTAAAGCGGAGGCCGGAGGTTTGATCCCTCCTGCCAGCACCATGCCCGTATAGCTCAATCGGTAGAGCCTCCGGTTTGTACCTGGAGAGATGCACGTTCGACTCGATGCTGCGGGCTCCAATTTTCCGTCATAGCACAGTGGCAGTGCGAGCCCTTGGTAAGGGAGAGGTCGGGTGTTCGATTCACTCCGGCGGCACCATGCGCTCGTGGTGGAATGGCAGACACAACGGTCTCAGAAGCCGTCGTCGCAAGACATGGGAGTTCAAGTCTCTCCGAGCGCACCAATTCGCCCGCGTAGCCCAACCGGAAGAGGCCCGGCCTTAAACGCCGGAAAGTGCAGGTTCGAAGCCTGCCGCGGGTACGCGCTGGTAGCCCAATTGGTAGAGGCGGCCGCCTCAAGAGCGGCATGTTGCAGGTTCGAGTCCTGCGCGGCGCACCAATTCTCGCTCCCTTCGCCAAGCGGCAAAGGCATCTGGCCTACACCCAGACATTCGGCGGTTCGAATCCGTCAGGGAGCACCAATCAAAACAGCAAGCCAAGCCAGCGAGTCCGAGAAGCGAGGGCCGCGGCCGATAACCGCGCGGTAGGAGGGGCAGTACCTCCCGCTGGCACCGATCCGGACGCGAAGCCTTAAACCCGAATGGAGAGGGAGCGGACTTTTAACCCGTAGGCACGTGGATCGTAACCACTCGCGTCCTCCATGGACCAGTTACCGTAGCGGCCGAACGGGACGGACTCTTAATCCGCCGGCTATGCCCATCGCAGGTTCGACGCCTGCCTGGTCCTCCATGTGCCTGTACCCCAATGGCAGAGGGAACGCGTTGAGGACGCGTCCAGTGCTCGTTCGAGTCGAGCCAAGCACACCAGTTTCGTCGATCGCGACGGCTGCTCTCGAGCTGGCGGCGCGATCGGGTGAGAATGCCCATGGCAATGGCAACCCTGGCCCGCGATCGCGTTGCGCTGTTATGCATCGGGTGAGGCAGCTCGACTGTCTATCGAGCGAGACGGGTTCGAGTCCCGTACAGCGCGCCATTTCCGGAGCGTAGCGCAGCCTGGAAGCGCTCTTCGCTCGGAACGAAGAGGTCGCTGGTTCGAATCCAGCCACTCCGACCAACCGGCGTCAGCACTGGCGTGCGGCTCGGTCTTATAAACCGGGGCAGCGGACCGCTGTAGACGGCCGGGATCGAAACCCGGGGCGCCGACCAACAAAAAACTACCGGTAGCTCAGTGGACGAGCGCGACCCCCCGAAGGTCGAGGACGTAGGTTCGAATCCTATCCGGTAGGCCAATAGGGATGGTGAACCGGCAGGGCTCGCCGGCGCGGCTTTGAACGCCGATGGTGCCGCAAGGCATGGGCTTCGAGTGCTCCGCCATCCGCCAATGCGGAAGGTCAACCGATCGGGCGATCGGCATCGCTTGGAAAGCGATCGGGTGGGTTCCCACTGCGGATCGAGACCGCGGCCTTCCTCCGGCAAGGATGCCTAACCAGAGCGGCCTCTGGCGCCCGTTCGAAGCGGGACGGCACCGCAAGGTGTGGCGATCGACACGTCAGGCATCCGCCCCCACCCTTCCCTCCCCCGCAAGCGGGGCAGGGTAGGGTGGGGGTTCTGCTGACCGCGGAAGTACCGGCAGCAAGCGAGGGAATTAAAAGCCCTCGCACTATTTGCGCGGGTAGGTCGGTTAGGAACCCACGCGGTCTCATAAGCCGCGACGGCCCGGTGCAACCTCGGGACCCGCAACCATATGGGAAGTGCAATAAGGACAGGCTGGTGCCGTCGCCGCGCTGTAAACGCGGTCCCTTCGGGCAGGAGGTTCGATTCCGTCCATTTCCCACCAGTATCGCCCTAATGGCGGACGTAGCTGGAAGGCCCAGCACCTGAGCGCCACTCAGGAGACTCGGTTTCGATTACCGACGCCCGCACCAGTTCGCGCCGAGGAAGCTGATCTGGTGAAAGCACCGCGCTGAAGACAGCCGAACTCGGGTTTACCCGAGTTCGGCCACTGTTAACGGGGCCGAAGTCGGATATATCCGACTTCGTCTGGGAGGTTGGCTCGAAACCAACCCTCGGCACCACGGGGACAGCACAAGGGTGCAGATGATCCTTGCAAGATCGTCGCGGTCGGATCGTTACCGACTGTCTCCACCAATATTCCGGTCTAGCACTCTAGGTGAGCGCGCTCGGCTGTTAACCGAGAATGAGGCTGGTTCGAATCCAGCGGCCGGAGCCAATTTGCGCAGTTCGTCTAGCGGCAAGGACCCCAGCCCCTCAAGCTGGTGATCGCGGGTTCGAATCCCGCACTGCGCACCAAATTCCTCGCGTGGCCCAAATGGAGGGGCACCAGATTACGGATCTGGCCAATGCAGGTTCGAGTCCTGTCGCGAGGTCCATCTTGACGCGTGCGGCGGACGAGGCATTGGCCCGGTGAAAATCCGGGGTGGGTAGCGAGCGGCCGCGCGCGTCATCCTCAGGGCGTAGGGGAGCTTGGCCGTCCCTGCCTGCCTTGGAAGCAGGAGATCGGTGGTTCAAATCCACCCGCCCTGACCATTTTTTGATGCCCGTTAGCTCAGTCGGTAGAGCGCCGCTCTCTGAACGCGGATGTCCGCGGCTCGAGTCCGCGACGGGCTGCCATTTGTCGCGCGGGGCCAGGGCGGTTCATGGACCGGTCTGCAAAACCGGGGAGACGGGTTCGACTCCCGTCCGCGCATCCATTTGCTCCAGTGGCTCGAGCGGAGAGGCACCGATCTTCTAAATCGGCCGACGCTGGTTCGAATCCAGTCTGGAGCTCCACTCATTCGCCTCGCCAACTCGTCACGAACGCTTTCATCGCCGCCGCGCGATCGGCGTCGCAGCCGTGCGTTGGTGCAACGGTCTTCGTGGTAGGCCGTGCGCGACCATCCACATCCATGGCGCCCCGACGGGGGCTCGCGGCCGCCTTCATGATGCGGCCGACCACCTTGCCGTCGCTCAGGACATCGTCGTCATCGTCATTCCACCCCCATGATGGGCGACTGACGGACGTGCGCTTGAGTATCAGTCGTGCCATGGCCGCGTAGCTCAAAGGATGAGCGCCGATCCTACATCGGAGGATGCACGTTCGAATCGTGTCGCGGTCTCCAACATGGAGAGTTAACTGGCGGGTGCCCAGCGTCGCCTGCTAAGCGATCGGCCGGCTCGCCGGTGAGAATCGTGCTCTCAACTCTCCGCCAATCAATGCGGGTATGGCATACTGGGGTGCGTGCTTGGCTTCCAACCAAGAGGTGTGAGTTCGATCCTCACTGCCCGCACCAAACCGACCTTCGTCTAGCGGCCTAGGATGCTCGCCTTTCAAGCGAGGTGACGCGGGTTCAAATCCCGCAGGTCGGACCATTCCAACAAGCTGCATTCCCCCTTCGTCTAACGGCAGGATGTCGCACTTTGAATGCGAGGATCGTGGTTCGAATCCATGAGGGGGAGCCAAGTTTTGTTCCAGGCAGTGCGGCAGACAGCTCAGTCAGCGACAACAAGGAAGCCTGTGTAGCTCAGCGGTAGAGCAGCCGTTTCGTACGCGACGTGTCGGTTGTTCGAATCAACCCATAGGCACCATGCTGACGTAGCTCAATGGCAGAGTGCTCGGCTGTGAACCGGGTGATTCAGGCTCGACTCCTGACGTCAGTGCCAATTCGGGTAAGCCTGCCTTCCCTCGCCCGTCGTCGCCAAGCCGTGCTATCGCGAAGACAAACAGTCCGCAGCGCGCCAATTCAAAAGGACTCGGTCGCCTGCCGCGCGGCGACGATGCTGCCGCCCTCGCGCCGGCGGAGCTTCGCCGCGCCTTCCTCGATGCCCTCGACCGCCAGCAGCAGGTCGCGGAAGCCGCCCGGCTTGCGGCGTCCCACCTTGCCTCCGGCCAGCGGCCCGCCGATCTCATTGCGCTCTTGGGCCATGCGCTCCTGCGTGAGGACGCTGGCTTCCACATGATGCAGAACCTGCAAGCCGCCGTTCAGCAGTACCTCGCCTGGCAGGGCGACCCGGACGCAGCGCCGATCCTCACCGCGGCCGAGCGCTACCTCGCCGCGCATTCTCCGACGCTGCGGGCGCGCCATCAGACCGCCGAGGTCGCCCGTCGCCTGATGCGCGGCGGCGCGCTGCATGAGGACGCAAGCGCGGCCGAGATCTGACCACTTTCGCTGCCGTTCCCATGAAAGGGGTGTCCACTACGGAGGGCGACCGGCGCGGCATGCAATGATCTGCACGATCTTCGTGGTCCCTCGTGCCGACCGACATTAACGACGGCGGAATGGACCTGCCCTAATTTAATTTAAATCCGCAGCCAGCCCGCGCCTGAGCAATTCTCGAACCGCAGCCGCGCGGCTCGCGGACATGACCCCTGCCCGACATCGGTGGTCGACAACACCACTCCTGAATCGCAGCAACATGCGGCGCTATGGCAATTTTCGCCCGCGAAAATTTCGGGAAGACCGATGAGCGCTGCGAGCATGGGCGGAAGGAGGTTGCTGTTGGCGCCTTCTGTCCTTGCCTCATCTCTCCTTGGCCTCCCGCCGCACCGCTCGGCCTGCCGGGTTCTTGCATTTGATCCAACTGTCGGAGTGGCCGGACAGGTAGCGCGAACCCTTGCGCTTGGAGACGATACCTTCAAGTTCAAGCTTGCAGGCATCCCTGAAGACAATGGCGCCGTCCTCCTCAGTGTGCTCGTTCAACTGGATTCCCTGCTCGGCATGGCTAATGATCTTCGCCAGCGCAGCCTTCCGTTCCTGCAAGGGGCTTCCGCGCATATCGCCCCCGTTGAGCTCGATCAGGTCGAAAGCATATAGAAAAACCTTAGCGTCGTAGCGCCCGGACCGCAGCCGTTCGAATGACGGCATGCCGTCGTCTCCCCACGCGACCGCCTCACCATCGAGAATGCACGAGATTGACGACAAGCTGGCCATGGCTTCCACGATCAGCGGGAAGCGGTGCGTCAGGTCGTTGCCGGTACGGCCGTAGAGCCGGACGGTTATGCCGTCCTTCCGGGCAATCATCCGAATTCCATCGTGCTTGATTTCGTGCCACCACTGCTCGCCCGACGGGGGCCTTGCCGCGGTGATCGGCAAGCAGGGCCGGATAAAGCCCTTCGGGAGCGGACGTGGACGCCAGATCATGGCCCGCTAACTAGCAAACCCCGCAGCCCGGAGTCGAATCATCACCCTTGGTGGGCTGCTCGGGCCGGTCGGCGACCGGATTTGCCGGCTTGCTTCCAGGTTTGCCGAAGTTCCCGGATGCCCGCCTTGCCTGCATCGCCCGCCTACACCCCCGGTCATTTCTTTGGCCGTCTCGGCCTCGGCTCCGGCGGGAAGCGCTCTTGCATTAAGCGGTGCAGGAAGCTCCCCCCCTCTCTCGCGCGAACGACGTTCACGGCCGACGATGTGCTCTTCGATGCAGGCGAACAAAGCACGCTGTCGATCGGATGTGCGGGCGCGGGCGAAGCCATCGGTGCAGAACGTCTCAGCCGCCAGCCCAAGCGCCACCGAGACCACGTAGGACAATTCCATTACGTGATCGCCGCCTTCGGGTTCCAGCTCGGCACTCAGCGCGGTGAGCAACTGCTCGACTGTTTTGTGCAGGGGCGTCGACGTCTGCGACGCGCTCTTGGAGAACTCGACAAGCTCGCGAGCGATGCGCGTTTCGGGGGTCATTCCCTCGTGCCGGCGCGCGCAGGATTTCGATCACCAGGCGCCGCAAATGATGGCGAGCTTCGATATCGAACGGGTCTTCCGGACCGTGACCGCCGCCTTCGATGACGGTTAAATTCGGCACGACGCAGACGCTCTCGTTGGAAGCCGCGCCCTACGCTAGGAACAAACAGTCCGCAGTATGCGAATCCAAAAAAGACCCCCTGTCACGAGGCGTTTCTGTCCCCATAACTGTCCCCGTAGATGAGTCGATGATAGAGAAAGCTGGTCGGAGTGGCAGGATTTGAACCTGCGACCCCCTCGTCCCGAACGAGGTGCGCTACCAGACTGCGCAACACTCCGCCTGATGGACGCATAACGTGACGCCCGCCGAAGCGGCGTTGTCGCTTCCGAAAACTCCCTCCATTTGACTCGCGATCAGCGGCGAATCAGAACAGGATCGCCGCATGATTGCAATTTCCCTCTTCTTCCTCGGAGCAATTTTTTGACCCTACGCGGGCGGGGCCAAAATCAAGGAAATTCGGACAGTACCTCGGCAGCACATCGTTACGCTTTACGCTCAGACACCGCGGCGCGAGAACCGCCGCTTGTGGAATAGCCGGCCATGCTGATCCGGCCTATGAAAAGGCAACATGATGGAATGGCGCGACCAAGTGGCGGTGGTGACGGGCGGCGCCCGCGGCCTCGGCCGAGCAACGGCGCGGCTGCTGGCGCAACGCGGCGCCGCCGTATGCGTGAACTATGCCGTGGATGCCGATGCGGCCGAGGCGCTGATCGCTGAGATTGCGGCCGCGGGCGGGCGGGCTATCGCGGTGGCGGCGGACGTCGCGGAGGCGGCCGCGGTCGAGGCGATGGTCGCCCGCACCGAAGCAGAGCTGGGTCCGGTGACGATCCTGGTGAACAACGCTGGCATGGCTTGGCAGGGCACGCTGGACACCTACGACCGGGAGCAGGTCGCGCGCATGCGCCAGGTAAACGTGGAGGGCGTGATCCATGCCACGCGCGCGGTGATGGTGGGCATGCGGGCGCGGCGCTACGGCCGGATCGTCAACCTGAGCTCGGTCGCGGCGATCGGCACCGCGCTGCCTGGCAATGCGTTCTACGCGGCAACCAAGGCCGAGGTGGTGATTCTGACGCGGCGCTTCGCCCTGGAGCTGGGCCCGCACGGCATCACCGTGAACGCGGTGGCGCCAGGCTTCGTCCGCACCGACATGACGCAGGGCGGCCGCGGCGCAGCGGATTGGCAGGGGACGGAGGAGCGTCTCGCCGCACGAGCGATGATGGGCCGTATCGGTGAACCCGAGGACATCGCCAATGCGGCGGTGTTCCTGGTCTCACCGGAATCAGGTTGGATCACGGCACAGATGCTGACGGTGGACGGCGGGCGGATGGACTACATCGGACACGGTTAGAATCGAGCGCTGAGACCAAGAGCTTCATGACCGTACGATGACCAGTGGGCATTCCTGTCCAACCTGTCCTTTCCGAAAATTCCATCCGGGTTGGGATTCGCGTTGCAGAATCATCACATGATTGGGGCCTATGCTCGCAGTCCTGCACTCGTTCGGAATGGTTTATCGTCGAC
>WNFD01021058.1_pt1 | contig 10494 bp, 7 predicted proteins | sample 5400491 | NCBI WGS metagenome assembly WNFD01 (sample SAMN13153343, study PRJNA577476) | soil metagenome | isolation source: 120 cm saprolite under Douglas fir tree site 2 hole 2 replicate 2 | place: USA:California | collected 2015-04-18 | reverse complement strand
CAAGCTTAACGGCACGGCGGTCAAATCGTCCACTATGGGGATTGCGTTGCCGTCCTTTGTGAGGTCGATGGTGCGCAGGTAGTGTTTGCAGGTTTCGCAGCTTTCCACACGGACGTGCGGAAACTGCTCGGCGACGTAAACAGGAAGTTGCTGTTCTTTTGCTTCGCCACAATTGGCGCAGAGGATGCGCCGGAACTCCCATTCGAGCGCGCAGAAGGAACATACCAAAAAGCGCTTGCCGCTGTCGCCTTCCGGGCGCAGCACGCCAAGCACCGGCAGGGCATTGCAGCGCGGGCAACGGCACACCGTCATCACCGGCGCGGGCGGCAGCATAGCGCCAGTGACGAAGTCCGCGTAGGGCTGGAGCACTGCGCGTGTAAAAAAATCCTCGAAGGGGTTGGCCAGTGGAGGTTCCGACGGCCCGGCAACCGGCAGGTGGGTTTCCATCAATCCGGTCTTCCAGAATTCCTGCAAGATTTCCGCTTGCCGGGCCGCACCTTTCGACCTCAAGTTCCGGGACTCTTCGACCAGGGCTTCCGGGGCGTGCGTTTCCAGCAGTTGCAGAAACTCAGTGAAGGGCTCAAGCAGAATGGACAGGTTCAATTCCGAGCGCAGATCCCCATTCGCCGGCACCACGGGCTTCTTTCCCCACAGTTTAGGAAGGGCTTCGTAAAATTCCCGCTGAAATTTCGCGATCGCGTTGTAGAAGGAAAGAATTTCCCGGGCGAACAAGTGCTGCTCGGCCAGGAAAGCGGCGCGCTCGATTCGCGCGCGGTAATTCACTTTCCCGGCCGCCAGAATGGTCATTTCGAGCGGTCGGAATTCCCGACGATCTCTTTATACCAGCCGGGATGGTAACGCTTGGCAAACGCCAGCGAAACGTCTCCGCGAATGACGCTGCCAAACGCACCGCGTTCCGCGAAAACTCCCATGTAGATGTGAATCATGAAATTCCCGATCAGCAGCAGGGCAGTTCCCGCGTGCACGACGACCGAGATATAGCGCACCCAGCGCAAGCTCCACGGCAGCGACTCTGTAAACCACAGCACTACACCGGAGGCCAGCAGTAGTATCGCCCCGATAAAGAAACTCCAGAAGAGCAGTTTCTGCCCGGCGTTGTATCTGCCCGCAGGCGGCATTTTATCGTCTTCGTTGCGGATGTAGTGCGGGAGCGCCTTCCACCACGCGGCATCCACGGAATCAAAGTTCATCTGCCTCGACCACAACGCGAACATGTAGCAAACCGACACGAAGAAGACCAGACCGATCCACGGGTGCAACATCCGTGAAAGTTCGGGACCGCCAAGCGCCGCCGCGATCCAGAACAACCACGGCGACCAGAAGGCGAGGCCCGTCAGCATCAGATAAATAAACGAGCCGGCGGCAACCCAATGATTCATACGCTCCTTAAACTCGTAGCGGAGCACACGATCCTTAGGAAGCAACTGTTCGTGAGGGCTCACGGTTAATCTCCTCCCTTGGATGCCACGTCCGACTCATCATGCGCCTTCGGCCCGAACTTCAAATAGTGAGCGAACAACCCAATCACGCCGCCGACGAGGGCCAGGTTGCCCAGCCACTTCAGCGGATGCTTCCAGAATTTCACGGCCAGCGGAATGTGGGGATCTTTGGGAAGCCCGCCGTAGAGTTCCGGCTTGGTGGCATCGTGCAGCACGTAAATCACGCCCGTGCCGCCGACACCCGGCGGATCGTAAACGCCGGCGTTTTCGTAGCCGAAATGATCGCGCAGTTGCTTGGCGCGCGTTTCGGCAAGGAACTTCATGTCGTCCTTGGAGCCGAAATGCAGGCAGCCGGTGGGGCAGGACTTGATGCAAGCCGGTTCAAGTCCCTGGCTGACGCGATCCGTGCACAGCGAGCATTTGTACATCCGCTTGGTCACGCTGTTGAACTTCGGAATGTTAAAGGGGCAGCCCGTGATGCAGTAGCCACAGCCGATGCAGTGATCCTGCTGGAAATCCACTATACCGTTCGTGTACTGCACGATGGCTCCGTCGGCGGGGCACGCTTCCAGGCAGCCCGGCTCGGCGCAGTGCATGCACTGGTGCTTGCGCATCAGCCACTGCAGCGTGCCGTCTTCGCGCTCGTGCTCGTTAAATAGGATCAGGTTCCAGTAATTCCACCGGGTGTCCGGCATCGTCTGGTACGTGTTGTCGAAGGTGGTGGGCGAGAACGGCATGTCGTTCCACTCCACGCAAGCCACTTCGCATGCCTTACAGCCGATGCAGGTGGTGGTGTCAACCAGTTTGCAGACAGTGAATTCGCGTTGTGTGTCTTCGCCGGGGATTGTGCCCGCGTGGCCGGAAATTTTCTGGATGCGTAGTGTCTCTTGGCTCATGTCGGCTCCCCTACGCTTTCTCGACCTTCACCAGAAAGCCCTTGAATTCCGGTGTGTAAGCGTTCGGATCATAAACCGTGGGCGTAAGAAGGTTTGCCAGCGTCCTGGCGTCCTTGCCTTCGTCCTCGGTGATTCCCCGAAACCCCTGGTGGATCTGGAAGCCGATCTGGTAGACCTTTTTACCGTCGATCATCATTGGCTTGATGCGTTTGGTGACCATCGCCTTGGCGATATACTCGCCGCGGATGCTCGAGACTTTTATTTTTTCGCCGCCGCGGATCCCGATGTCGTTCGCCAGTTCGACGGGGATTTCAATAAAGGGTTCCGGCACCAGCTGTACGTTCATGGGATTGTTTTTCGTCCAGTAGTGGTAATGCTCGGTCAGGCGATAGGTAGTGCAGACAATCGTATAGCCGTCCTTGGGCGTGGCGTATTTATCGTCCGGCGTTTTGAATCGTTTGACCACCGGATTGTGCGTCTGCTGCGGATGCAACGGATTGTCGATGGGGCTTTCGATCGGTTCGTAGAATTCCGGGAACGGCCCGTCGGCGAAGGCCGCGAGCGGTCCAAAGATCCGGCCGACGCCCTCCGGATTCATGATGAACGGGCCCATGTGATCCTTGGGCTTCGAATCGACTTTGAAGTCCGGCACGTCGTTGCCAACCCATTTTTGCTGACCTTCGCTCCACCAGACCTGTTTCCGCGATGGATCCCAGGGCTTGCCCTCCACGTCGCAGGATGCGCGATTGTAGAGCACGCGCCGGTTTGCCGGCCACGACCAACCCCATCCCGGGTGAACCCCCATGCCTGAGGGATCCGAGGGATCGCGCCGGGCGGTTTGATTGCCCGCTTCGGTGAAGGCGCCGGAGTAAATCCAGTTGCCGCAGGACGTCGTGCCGTCGTCTTTCAGCCAGGCAAAACCGGGAAGCTGCTGGCCGGTCTTGATTTGCTGCTTGGTCGCTGGATCTTCCAGGTCCGCCAGCGCCTTCCCGTTGATTTCCTTCAATACTTCGGCCAACGGAGGGCTGGAGGGAGAGCTGTAATTCCAAGTCAGGTTCAAGATGGGATCGGGGAACTTGCCGCCATCTTTCTTGTATAGCTCACGAACCTTCAGGAAAATCTGCGCCACGATGGCCTGGTCCAGCCGGGCATCTCCGGGCGACGGCACGGCCGTGTTTTTCCATAGCACCCAGCGCGCGGAATTGGTCATTGAGCCGTCTTTCTCGGCAAAACCCGCACAAGGCAAGTTGTAGACGGTTGTTTGGATCTGCTTCATTTCGTCCGTGGAGATCCCGGGTGCCCGCCAAAAATCGCTGGTCTCGTTCGGATAAATTTCCCCGACAACCAGGAAGTCCGCCTTTTTCAGCGCGTCGATGTTTTTCTTGGAATTGGGGCCGATGGCTACACCGTTCATCCCAAAGGCCAGCATGCCTTTCACGGTCCCGTTGTACATGTCATCCCACAGCTGGACCCAGGAGTAATTGCGATCCACCTTCGGCAGATAATCGAACGCCCAGCCGTTTTGTTTGGTGGCCGCGTCGCCATAGAGGGCTTTGAGGAAGCTGACTGTAAATTTCGGCGTGTTGCTGTAGTAGTTGAACGAATCCCACGCGGCCGGCTTCGAGGATGTCGGCGTGATGCGCTTCATCCAATCGGCAAAGGAAGCGTCCGCCGGAGTCGGCACCTTCAGATAGCCGGGCAGACTGTCGAAAAGTCCGGCCATGTCCGTGGCGCCCTGAATGTTAGAGTGCCCGCGCAAGGCATTTACGCCCCCGCCTGCGCGCCCGACGTTGCCCATCAACAACTGCACAATCGCGGCCGTACGGATAATTTGGGTGCCGAATGAATGATGGGTCCAACCGACGGCGTAGATGATGGTGCTGACCTTCTTCATGTCGCCGTCTTTGCGCACCGAAGTGTAGAGGTCGACGGCCTTGAGGAATTGTTCCTTGGGGATGCCGGTGATGCGTTCGACCATCTCCGGTGTGTAGCGGGAATAGTGCTTCTTCAGGAGCTGGAAGACGCAGTTCGGGTTCTGCAACGTCGGATCAAAGTCGACTGTTCCCGGCAGCGGAGGAAGGGCAGGCGGCATTCCGGGTTTTGCCTCCGGAGGCGCAGGCGCTTTCCCCCCGGAGCCCTGGTAATTCCAACTGGACCGGTTATAGGTCTGTTTCTGCTCGTCGAATCCGGAAAACAACCCATCGACATCGGGGAGCTTGAAATCCTTCTCCACCACGAATCCCGCGTTCGTGTAATTGACCAGATATTCCTTTGCGATTCGATTGTTTTCGATGGCGTAATGAATCAGGCCGCCGAGGAACGCAATATCCGACCCCGCGCGAATCTGGCAGAACATGTCGGCGACCGCAGCGGTGCGCGTGAATCGAGGATCCACAACGATCATCTTTGCGTTGCGCGTGCGCTTCGCTTCCACCGGCCATTTGAATCCGCAAGGATGATTCTCGGCAGGATTACCGCCCATGATCAGCATCATGTCGGTATTCTTCATGTCGACCCAGCCATTGGTCATCGCGCCCCGGCCGAACGTTGGTCCCAAACTTGAGACCGTGGGGCCGTGTCAAACCCTGGCCTGGTTTTCTAAATGCGCGACCCCCAGGGCGCGCATCGTTTTCACAACCAAATAGTTAAACTCGTTGGTGTCGGTGCAGCCGCCGATGAAGGCGAGCGATTCCAGGCGGTTCACCGTGTGCCCCGCCGCATCCTTCTCAACGAAGGTGTCGTCGCGGGTCTTCTTAATCCGGGCAGCGATCTCGTTGAGGGCATCGTCCCAGGAAATATCCTGCCAATCGGTGGCGCCCGGCCGGCGCACCTGCGGCTTCAGCAAGCGCCGGTCGTTCATGATCTCTTGCTGCAGAGACGATCCCTTCGGGCACAGCGTGCCGCGATTGGTCGGATGATCGGGGTCGCCCTCGACGTGGACTACTTGCGCGGTGACATTCTTCGCGCGGTCGCCGATGGTGTAGATGATTGTTCCGCAGCCCACAGCGCAGTACGGGCAGGTCGACCGGGTCTCGGAAGCCCGGCCAATCTTCAGCGTGCGGAGTTCGGCGTAGGCCGGCTTCAGATCAAAGCCGAACAGTGCGGCGGCTGTTCCCCCAACTGTTGCAATTTTCAGGAAGTCACGGCGTGAAGCGTCCATTTGGACCCTCCATAGGATGTGAGGAGATGATACGCGGCCCCCTCTTCATATTTCTTCCAAGAGCTTCTGTCAAGTGCTAAACCCTCGGCCGGCGGAAGAACCAACGTGGCTTCGATGTACTAGCACCGCGAAATGTTTCAAAAATCTTTGGAAACAGGACTAGTTAGGTCCGATAGAGCTTCCACTGGAGTTTCGCGTCAGGTTTAGGCCCAGAACGCTATGTGTCCGGCGGGACACTGCTTAACCTTCGCCACACACAGGCCAAGAATTCCGACCTCTTTTTGCCGGAAGTGTAAAAAAATAGGGAAGGCGGTATTCAGCCGGGCCAAGTTACCCATCACGCCGTGGCTGGCGCTCGGTTTGCGGGTACCAGAACTATTCAGCACCGTCGAAATTCGTGTGTCCTTTGAATGCTCATGAAAGCCGGCCTCAACTCGTCGCTCGCTCCACCGGAAAAAGGGTGGCGTTCAAACCGACCGCTGCTGTTCGGGTACTTCCTGACGGCAGCCGCAGTTCTTCTCTCCTTCATCGCATCTCTGGTTCTTCCCAAAGGCTTTCAACTTGGCCTGCTGGGCGACCTCTTGCAGGTCGGCCTCGTGGGGACATTCACCTTCCTCACGTTTCAGAACATGCTTCGGAGCAAGACCCAGGTGCGGGCTTTCTGGCTCCTGCTCTTTATCGGGGCTGCAATGTCCAGCCTGCTGATCTGGTCCACCCAGGAACTCTGGTTCCACCTGGCAGTCCCTGATGTGCCGCTCGCCGATATCTTTTTGTTCGTGGGACTGGTTCCCCTGGTCGCGGCCACTGCCCTGCAGCCCCAAAAATCGCACGATGCCCGCTTTCGCTCTTTTGGTTTGCTGGATATCTCGATCCTGATCTTCTACTCGCTCTACCTTTTCGGCTTCTTCGTGTTCGCCTACCGCCTGCTCCCGGGCGCAATGGCGATATACAACCACAGTTTCAACGTGGCCGACGCGATCGGAAATCAGTTGTTTGCCGTTGCCACGGGCGTTGCGTTTTTCCGGGAACGCGGAGCCTGGCGTCCGGTTTACCGCATATTCTTTCTCTCTGCCGCCACTTACGCGCTGGCCTCCGACCTGATCAACGTAGCAATCGATCGCGGCGGGTATTACACGGGTTCTTTTTACGACGTACCGCTGGTCGCCGCAATGGGTGGCTTTGTCTGTCTCTGCCTTGCAGGCCGCCCGCTTCTTGAGCCCGCTAACGCGGCGGGAGAGCGCCAAGGCGGGCAGCAAAGACCCGTCCGGCCATTCGCATTTCTTTCCTCGCATTTGGCCATGATTGTCACCCTGTCCACTCCCGCGATTGGATTGTGGCTGCTGACCACCTACGCTCCCCACGACAGACTTTTTACCTTCCGGCTCGACATCACCTTGATCACAATCTTTGTGCTGACCCTGCTGCTCTCCATCAAGCAGGACCTTCTCAGCGCCAACCTGTTTGGCTCCCTTCGGCACCTCTCAAGTACGTACTCCAGCATCGACCGTTTCAAGGATCACCTGGTGCAGGGCGACAAGCTGGCTTCCCTCGGCGAATTGGTGGCCAGGGTTGCGGACCAGATTCGGAAGGCCATGGCCATCATCCGGGAGCAGGCCACTCGCATCACCACGCGCGCTCATGGCGAATCTCGCAGACATGCCCTGGCAGGAAAGATTGGGCAGTATGCGGAGCGCACAGATGCCCTCGTCGAGGACATGCAGCGCTTCGCCCAGGAAACCCCGCTGCAACTCGCTCCTGTGGAAGTAAAGCCGCTGCTCGAAAACGCCATCCATCTCAGCCGCATCGACAGGCTGCGAACGGTACGTGTTCAGTGGGAAGCGGAGACTGCCTGCCCTCCGGTGCTGGCGGATTCCAGCCAGTTGCTTCACGTTTTTCTTCAAATCATTTCGAATGCAATGGATGCCCTGGAAGAAGTTGGCGGCGGCGAGATTTCGATCTCCATACGCCCCTCGGGCTGAGCACGTGTTACGGCATTATTCGCCAGCATGATGGGGACATCACCTGCGGGAACCGTCTCGAGGGCGGCGCCTACTTCACTATTTTTCTCCCCGCGGCCGCCGTACCAGCCACGGATTCCGGCATTCCTTCGTCCATAGTTTCGGAGCGGGCATGATGAGTTTGCAACCGCGGCACAAAGTTCTTCTTGGTATTGCCGGTGCTATTCTTTTGCTGCACATAGGCGTTGCGGCGTTCGCCAGGCCCTCGTTCCGATTGACGATGTTCGGGGATGCGCTCCCCTGCGGTCTGCTGGTCGTTGCAATTCTGGCGGTACGCGAGAATTTTCGTTTTCACCGCGGAATGCTGCCGCTCTTCTGGAAATTGATGGCGGCGGGCTTGTTTCAGATGCTGCTTTCGCAGGCCTACTGGTTCTACTACGATTCCCTGAAAGTCTATTCCGCTCCCAGCCCGGTCATCGGCGACACGCTCTTCCTGCTGGCGCACGTGTTCTTTCTTTCGGCCTTTGTTTTAAGGCCGCATTCGGCCTCCGCGGGCCGCGAAATGAGCCTCCGCCATCTCGATTTCGCCCTGCTCACGTTCTGGTGGCTGGCCCTGTATGCCTACTTCGCCTTGCCTTGGCAGCTCGTGATCCAGGATTTCACCAAATACAATCCCACTTATTATCTCCTCGCGCTGATTCAGCATCTGATGATCATCACCGGGCTGGCGGTCGTGTGGAAACGCACCAGGGGACTCTGGCGCACTTTTTACGGCAGCTTCATCTGCTTGTTCGTCCTGATCGCCGTGGCTAATCTCCTCCAAAGCGTGGCCATCGATCACGGTGTTTATTATTCCGGCGGTTTTTACGATACGCCCTTCCTGCTTTCGCTGCTCCTGGTTACCGTTGTTGCCGCCTTTGGGCCTTCCCTGCAGCCTGGCGAAGACAAAGCTCCGAATCGCGAGATCAACCAGAGCCTATGGACCGCGCGCATCGCTATGGTCGCCATCCTTTCTTTACCGGTCATCGCCCTGCTCGGGTCGTTCGAAAAGAAAGTGCCCGAGGATGTGGCGGCATTCCGGCTGCGCCTGGTGTTTGGAGCAATGTTGCTCCTAAGCGGGCTGGTTTTTTGGAAGCTGACTTTACTGGCCAGGGAACTCCGCCGCCTGGTGCGCCTCTCGCAGGCCTCGCTTGAGAATTTGAAATCGGTGCAGGCGCGCGTGGCCCACTCGCAGAAACTCGCCGCCCTCGGGCGCCTCGCCGCCGGCGCAACGCACGAGATCAGCAATCCGCTCACCGCCATTCTGGGCTACTCCGAACTGCTGACCGACATCCCTTCGCTTCCCCCGCGCGATCGCGAGAGCGCCCAGATCATCCAGAACCAAGTGCACTGCGCCCAGGCCGCCGTCAACAGCCTGCGCAATTCACTGCGAAATCCGGATTCCCCGCATCCAACCTCTATGGGTGAACGAGGGGATTCGTGAGTTTGCCGCCCGGTATTTCACCTGTGACTCGTCTACTTTTGCTCGTCATCGAGTTCGCCGCCATTTATGTAATTGTTCCTCTTCTCATCTATTTCCGCCGCATTCCCAACTTGCCGATTCCATATCTCCTCTTCATTGCGCTCCTAGCCTTTCTTCTCGTCCGGCGTGACCCGACGTTCAGCCGTTCGCAACTCGCTGCGTGGGGTAACATCCGGCCATTCCTTCCCACGCTCCTGATTCGGGATGCCGCGTGCGTCCTGGGTCTCGGAATTGCCGTCTACTTCCTGGCGCCGCAACTCCTCTTTTCTCTTATCCGGAGCTCGCCCCTGCTCTGGGCGCTGATTTTTCTTCTCTACCCGCTTCTTTCTGTCTACCCGCAGGAATTTCTCTACCGGGCATTTTTCTTCCATCGTTACCAGCCCCTCTTCGGTCGCGGTTGGGGCATGCTGCTCGCCAGCGCGCTGGCGTTTGGGTTTGTTCACATCATTTTCAGGAATTGGCTGGCCGTGGGTCTCTGCGTGATCGGCGGATTTCTCTTCTCGCTCACCTATCAGACTTCCGGTTCGTTGCTGCTCGCTTGCCTGGACCACCTCATTTTCGGCAATTTCATCTTCACCATCGGCCTTGGCCAGTTCTTTTATCACGGCTCCCGGACCTGATTCCGCCCGTTCATTCCTCTCCCCAAACCGGCCTCCACCCGGTAAAATGTAGGCGAAACAATTCCTGCTTCCTCACGCTGAAATATATGGGCTACCGGGTGCGTATCCACACTTCAGTGCCACACCCAACCCAAGGAGATGCCGCCGCATGGCGACGACACCGAAATCGCTGAAGCCCGACCTGGGCTCCCTGCGCATCAGCGATACCAAGCGCAACGCCGCCCGGTCCAGCAGGCGCTGGCTGTGGCTCATTCTGGGGGTCGTGGCGCTGGTGCTGCTTGCCGTTGCCGCGTCCGCCTTCCGCGATCGCAAGGCCGAAGTGGAGGTTGCCGCCGTCCGCAAGCCGGTTAATGGCCCTGCCGGCGTCCTGAACGCCAGCGGCTACATTACGCCTCGTCGCCGGGCCACGATCGCGGCAAAAATCACCGGACGCGTTACCACTGTCATGTTTGATGAGGGCACTCGTGTGACCGAAGGGCAGCTTCTTGCCACGCTCGATGATTCCGACGCCCGCCGCGCCCTGGACTCGGTCAAAGCCGATCGCGACTCCTCGCAGGCGGCCATTGCAGATTATGAAGTTCAGCTGCGCAATGCCGAAATCGAGCTCCACCGCGCCCAGCAACTTGTGAAGGAAGGCGTGCAGACGCAACAAGCCCTCGACACCGCGGTGATGACCGCCGACAGCCTGCGCGCCAAAATCAATCTGGCGAAGCAGCAGGTTGCAGGCACCGAGGCGCGCATCCGGGAACAGCAGCAGGCCGTGGACAACTGCACCATCCGCGCGCCTTATGCCGGCATAGTGGTTTCCAAGGATGCCCAGGTCGGCGAAATGGTCTCGCCCGTTTCGGCGGGCGGCGGCTTCACGCGCACCGGCATCG
>WNFD01027144.1_pt1 | contig 10496 bp, 9 predicted proteins | sample 5400491 | NCBI WGS metagenome assembly WNFD01 (sample SAMN13153343, study PRJNA577476) | soil metagenome | isolation source: 120 cm saprolite under Douglas fir tree site 2 hole 2 replicate 2 | place: USA:California | collected 2015-04-18 | reverse complement strand
CGCCTATCCCAACATCGTCGCGGCCATCCAGCAGGCCCGCGGCAAGTCCTAGGCGAGGAGCGCTGATGCGATCGTTCGAATTCCATCGTGCGGAGGACGCGCTTGCCGCGATCGCCGCCGGCGCGAAATCCGGAACGCGCTTCGTGGCGGGCGGGACGACCTTGCTCGACCTGATGAAGCTGAACGTCGAGCGGCCGGAACTCGTCATCGACATCAACCGCCTGCCCCTGGACAAGGTGGAACCGCTGTCCGGTGGCGGACTGAAGATCGGCGCCACCGTGCGCAATTCGGCTCTGGCGAACCATCCCATCGTGCGACGCGACTACGCGGTGCTCTCGCAAGCGCTCCTGGCGGGCGCATCGGGACAGCTCAGGAACATGGCGACTACCGGCGGCAACCTGCTGCAGCGCACGCGTTGCATGTACTTCCGGGACGCGGCAATGCCCTGCAACAAGCGCGAGCCCGGCACGGGCTGCTCGGCGATCGGCGGAGCGAACCGCACGCTCGCCATCCTCGGCACGAGCGAGCACTGCATCCCCACCAATCCCTCCGACATGAACGTGGCGATGGCGGCCCTCGAGGCGATCATTCATGTGCGGGGGATCAACGGGAAGCGCAGCATTCCGATCGCGGACTTTCACCTGCTCCCGGGCGACACGCCGCATCGCGAGACGGTGCTCGAGCCGGGCGATCTAATCACGCACGTGACGCTGCCGCCGCCGGTCCCCGGAAGCCGCTCCTTCTACCTGAAGCTGCGCGACCGCGCGTCGTACGAATTCGCGCTGGCGTCGGCGGCCGTGGTGGTCAACGTCGAAGAGGGCAGGATCGCGCACGCCCGCATCGCCCTCGGCGGCGTGGGCACGAAGCCCTGGAGATCGACCGAGGCCGAAGAAGTGCTGGCAGGCGAGCCCGTCGGCGAGCCGGCCTTTCGACGCGCGGCGGAGGCCGCGCTGCGCGATGCCCGCCCGCAGAGCCAGAACGGCTTCAAGGTGGAATTGGCGAGGCGCTGTCTGGTGCATGCGCTGAAGGAGGCAACGCGATGACGTCCGTCATCGGAAAGAAGACGCCTCGCGTCGATGGCCCGCTGAAGGTGAGCGGCAAGGCCATGTACACGTCGGACCATCATTTCCCGGGCATGGTGTACGCGGTTCCGGTCTGCAGCACGATTGCCAACGGAGAAATCCTGGGAATCGACACCGGTGCCGCGGAGAAGATGCCGGGTATTCGCGCGATCTTCCACCGCGAGAACATCGGCAGGTTCTCTCGCGCGACGGTCAATCACGAATTCGGCGCGGGCATGTCGCGCATCGACGAGACGCGCGCGCCGCTCGAGGACGACGTCGTCCGGTATTACGGGCAGTACGTGGCGCTGGCCGTCGCCGACACGTTCGCGCAGGCGATGGCGGCCGCGGATGCAGTGAAGGTCACGTACCGCGAGCACAAGCCGAACGTGGACGAGCGCCTGGCGCCGGAGACGAACCAGAAGGTCGAAAGCGAGCGCGGCGACCCCGAGAAGGCGTTCGCCGAGTCCGAGATCCAGGTGGATCAGAGCTACGACCTGCCGCCCGAGACGCACAATCCGATCGAGCTGCATGCGTCCGTGGCGCTGTGGGATGGATCCGCGTTCACCTTGTACGAGACCTCGCAAGGGGTGGTCAACCACCGCAACGTGCTCGCGCAGATGCTGGGCGTGCCGAAGGAGAACGTCCGGGTCATTACGCAATTCCTGGGCTCGGGTTTCGGCGGCAAGCTGTGGCCCTGGACCCAGTCGGCGCTCGCGGCGGCCGCCGCCCGGCAGCTCGGCAGGCCGGTGAAGCTGGTGGTCAGCCGCCGGATGATGTTCCAGACCGTGGGACATCGGCCGCGCATCCAGCAGCGTATCCGGTTGAGCGCGACGCGCGACGGCAAGCTGACCTCCCTGCGGCAGGATTGGGTAAATCACACCTCGATCCTGGACGACTACAAGGAGAACTGCGGCGAGGCTACGGCGCACATGTACAGCGTGCCCAATCTGCGGATCACTTCCGCGCTGGCGCGGCGCAACGTGGGCACCCCCACCCCGATGCGGGGACCCGGTGCGGTGCCGGGCCTGTGGGCAACCGAATCGGCGATGGACGAGCTGGCGCTGAAGCTCGGCATGGACCCGGTTCAGCTGCGTCTCATCAACGAGCCGAAAATCGATGAAGGATTGAACTTGCCTTTTTCTTCGCGGCACCTGAAGGAATGCCTGACCACGGGAGCGGAAAAGTTCGGGTGGACGAAGCGCAATCCCAAGGTGGGCTCGATGAAACGCGGCGGCTTGACGCTCGGGTGGGGAATGGCGGGCTGCTCCTGGCAGGCGGCGCGCTTCCCATGCGCCGCGACCGTGGAGCTGCGTGACGATGGGACGGCTCGCGTGTCCTGCGCCACGCAGGACATCGGCACCGGTAGCTATACGATCGTGGCTCAGCTTGCCGCCGAAGGACTGGGGCTGCCGCTCGACAAGGTCGAGGCTGTGCTCGGGGACACGCGGCTGCCGCCTGGCCCGCTTTCCGGTGGATCCGGAGCGGCCGCGGCCGTGGTACCGGCCGTCTTGGAGGCGGCTGGAAAGGCAGTCGATGCGTTGCTGGCTTTGGCCGCCCATGCGCCTGGCTCGAAGCTCGCGGGCCGCACGGCCTCGGACCTCGAGTACACCAACGGCCGCGTACATCCCAGGGGCGAACCTGCTGCGAGCGGCGTAGCGTTCGAGGACTTCTTGCGGCTCGGCAGCGTCAGGGCGGTGTCCGGCGTCGGCAGCTCCGAGGGCAGGGGCGCGTTCGGAACTACGAAGCCGGCGTTCTCGAGCCACTCGTTCGGTGCGCACTTCGTCGAGGTGACCTGGCAGCCCGAGATTGCGCGGCTGCACGTGAGCCGCGTGGTTACCGTCATCGACGCCGGCCGCATCCTCAACCCGCTCGCCGGGCGCAACCAGATCGAAGGCGCCGTGGTGATGGGCATCGGCATGAGTCTCTTCGAGGAGACTTCGTACGATCCGCGCAACGGCGCGCCGATCAATTCCAACCTCGCCGACTACATCGTCGCGGCGAACGCCGACGTGCCTTCGCTGGAGGTTCACTTCGTCGAGTTCCCCGACACGAACCTGAATCCGCTCGGCGCTCGTGGGATCGGCGAGATCGGACTCGCCGGTATGGCGGCAGCCATCGCCAGCGCCGTCCATCACGCCACCGGCGTGCGGGTGCGCGAGCTGCCGATCAAGATCGAGGATCTGCTCATTGAGCACCCGGGCCATATCAGCTGAAACACAATAGCCCGCTCGCGAAACGCGACCGTAATCGCCGCGGTTGACAATTCGCCCATCCAGGGTGACGCAAATGTAGAGCCGCAAAATGTCGATCCTCCGCTTGATTTCCGACATGCGGGCGCGTTTGTTTGCCGCGTTGGCGGTGTTTTTCACGCAGCCGGTCGAGGGCTACGGTCCCGCGACGACCACGGACCCGGAATCGCTCTCGGCGGTGCTGCGTAACGGCGATGTCCTGCTCACCGAGGGCAATACGCGGGCCGCGGCGCTTATCAAGCGCATTACACGCTCGACGTGGTCCCACGTGTCGATGTACGTGGGTCCGCTCGAACAGGGGCCGGACCCGCGGTGCATCGTCGAAGCCGACATCGCCGCGGGCGTCAGATCGATACGGCTCTCGGAGCTGCAGGGCATGAATGTGCGCGTGCTGCGGCCCATTGGCCTGAACGATGCGGTTCGAGACCGCCTTGCCCAATGGGTCGTAGGCCAGATTGGCGGCGAATATGATCACAGGCATGCCTGGGCGCTCGCCAGAAGGTTTCTGCGGATTGCGCCGAAATCCAGTGTTACCCCCGCGCCGAACGGAATCGTCCACAGCGCTACCCGGTTCATTTGCTCCAGCCTCCTTGCGAACGCATTTGCGCTGGTGGGCTATCCCATTCTGCCGATCCACACGGCAGTCGCTGCCGTCAGCACGGCAGACCACCGCTATGTGATGCCGGGCGACTTTGAAAGGGCGTCCGTATTCGAGGTCGTCAACCCAGGCCAGGAGAAAGCGTGAGCGCAGCGGCAAACGCAGCAGGCTACTTATATGCTCATGGCCTGCTCCCCGTGTCCGACACTCAAGCAGACGAACCCGAGGGCGTCCTGCAGCAGGACCAATCGCAACCGCCCAAACTGGTGAGCCCGCCGAGAATCGAGTACCGGAAACGGCGCTTTTACGCTCTGCCATCGGCTGCGTAGCGCCATGCGGCGCGTTCACATGCCGCTCTTGACGCCCCATTTGACGAGCAGCCAGTTCGCCGGATAGGTCGTGGTCGTGGCGAAACCGACGATCATTCCGATCTGCATCATGAACCAGAATGCGATCGAGGTTGCCGCGGGCTCCCCGGGCAGGAGCCACAATCGTGCGACCGCCATCCAGCCGAACATACCCACCTCGAACGCGACGAGCGAAAGGGTATCGGCCTTGATCGCTTCCCAGAGCGCGGTGGCCGGAGAAATATCCCGCATCGCCCGGATCGGGAGGTACTGGAAGGCGATGCCGAACAGATAGGCAAACGCGAACTCGATTGTGAAGCTCGGGCCGAAGAGCGCGACGGCGACGATGTCGCCGATCACGCACCCGGCGCCGCAGTGAGTCGCGGAAAGCAAGATGCTTTTCCATCGTGCCTCTTGCGCCACTGCATCGTGCGCATGCGTGACCAGCGGGCGGCCTACGGCACGATAAAGCCAGCCGCCGATCACCGGAAAATACAATCCCGTGACCGGCCATACCACATTCATGATTGGCATGCCCTGCGGGTGGCTTCTCTCGTCGGCCGCGATGACGAGCGCCGTCAATACGCCGAGGCTGATGGCGATCCAGGAGGCCGTTTGCAGCAGCAGGTGGTGCGAAATCACTATCGCCTGTCGACGCTGTAGCGGCCGGGACCGAAGGCGAACACCATCAGGAAGCCTCCGGCGATCGAGATGTTCTTCCAGAAGTTGATGTAATTGCCCATGCGCGCGGCCGCGTCCGCATCGGCCCAGTACGCATGGAAGAAAATGCCGGCCACGACGGTGAAGATCGCGACGAAGCTCGACCGCGATGGCGATGACAGCGCCGAGCTCGGGCAGCGGTAGTCCACGGGCTGCGATATACGAGGCGGTGCCGGCGAAGCCGCCGATCTTGCCGTAGCCGGACTGGAGAAAAATCGCGACCAGCAGCACGCGTGCAATCAAGGCGACGATGTCGCGTGACGCGGATATGGGCATGTCAGTGCAGCGACTCGAGGTACGTGATGAGCGCCGCGCGCTCCTGCGCGTCCGACATGCCGGAGTACGGCATGTGGTTGCCCGGGACCTTCTGCTGCGGATTGGCGATGTAGACGTCCAGGTTCTGCGCGGCCCAGGTCAGATTGGACTTCTTCATCGCGCTGCTGTAGTTGAAGCCGGCTACGGAAGCGGCCTTGCGGCCGACGACGCCGAAGAGGCTCGGCCCGACGCCGTTCGTGCCCTGCGTGGTGGCGTGGCAGGCGGCGCATTCCTGGTACGCCTTCCGGCCCTGGGCCGGGTCGCCGGCGGCGAACGCGGCGTGCGCGCCGGCGGCGAGCGAAAGTGCAAGCATCCATTTCTTCATAGCATCCTCGGGTTGGTGATGTAGCGGTGCTTTTCAGCTTGGGTTTTGTAGGGACGATAGGCCGGCTCCCACACCAGCGCGCGAAGTCGCGCTGCGAGGGTGGCTTCGTCTGCGGGCGGCGCAACGCCATCGGCCCGGGCTTGGCGCGCAACCGCGCTCGCCACCGCGAAGGACACTGCCCGCAGCTCAGTAACGGGAGGCAGAAGCCGCCCCGCGCTGTCATGCCGCGCCGGCGATAGCGCGGCGAGCGCCTTGCCGGCTGCCATGAACATGGAATCGGTGACGCGCCGAGCGCCGGCGGCGAGGACGCCGAGCCCGACGCCGGGGAAAATGTACGAGTTATTGATCTGGTCGATGGCAACGGCTTTGCCATTCCAGGCGACGGGCGCAAACGGGCTGCCGGTGCCCATGAGCGCCCGGCCATCGGTCCATTGCATCAGTGCCGCTGGCGTCGCTTCGCTGAGCGAAGTGGGATTGGATAGCGGAAAGATGATGGGGCGCTCGACGTGCTTCGCCATCGTGCGCACTACGGCCTCGGTGAAGGCGCCCGCTTGCCCCGAGGTGCCGATCAACGTCGTCGGCTTGGCGTTCGAGACGACGTCGAGGAGGTCGATGCGCTCGGGGGACTGCAAAGTCCAGCCTGCCACGGCTTCGCGCCGCTGGAGGAGCCGCGCCTGCGCAGGACGTATCCCGGGCATGCCTTCGAGAAGCAGGCCGCCCCGGCCCACGGCAAAGAATCGCCGCCGGGCCTCGGCCTCGCTCAGACCGCCTTCGATCATCGCCCGTAACAGCAGCGCGCCGATGCCGGTTCCTGCCGAGCCGGCGCCCAGAAGCACGACTCTCTGCTCGGCGAGCGGTACGCCGGTGATGTTGATCGCCGCCCAGAGCGTACCCGCGGCGACGGCGGCGGTACCCTGAATGTCGTCGTTGAAGGTGCAGAGGCGCTCGCGATAGCGCTCGAGCAGGGGTCCCGCATTGCTCCCCGCGAAGTCCTCCCATTGCAGCAGCACGTTGGGCCAGCGCTCGGCCACCGCGCTCACGAAGGCCTCGATGAACGCATCGTATTCAGCGCCACGCACCCGCGCGTGCCGCCAGCCGATGTAGAGCGGATCGGCGAGGCGCTCCGGGTTGTCGGTCCCGACATCCAGGAGAACCGGCAGGGTCAGCGCAGGGTGGATGCCGGCGCAGCCGGTGTAAAGAGCGAGCTTGCCGATCGGAATTCCCATGCCGCCGACGCCCTGGTCGCCCAGGCCGAGAATGCGCTCGCCATCGGTGACGACGATCACGCGCACCGCATCGAAATGCGGGTCGGCAAGGATCTCGCGGATGCGCTCGCGGTTCGGGTAGCTGAGAAATAAGCCGCGCGGCTTGCGCCAGATCTCGCTGAAGCGCTCGCAGCCCTCGCCCACCGTCGGGGTGTACACGATCGGCAGCAGCTCCTCGAGGTTGCGCACGAGCAGCGCGTAGAACAGCGTCTCGTTGGTGTCCTGCAGCTCGCGCAGGAAGGCGTAGCGCTCGAAATTCGTCTCGAAACTGCGCAGCGCCTTGAGCCGGCGCGCCACCTGTTCGTCGAGCGTGCCGACATGCGGCGGCAGCAGGCCGTGCAGGTGAAACAGCCCGCGCTCGCCGTCCGTGAAGGCGGTGCCCTTGTTCAGCAGCGGCTGATTGAGGAGATCGAATCCGCTCAGGCTGGTCGCCACCACGTCATTCGTGTTGGGCATGGGGTTCACCGTAAGAGATGGGTGGGGACATGGCTGCATGCAGCGCCTTTTCATCGAGCTCGTGCTCCCAGCGGCTGATGACCAAGGTCGCTACGCCGTTGCCGACGAGGTTGACGAGCGCGCGGCATTCGCTCATGAACTTGTCGATGCCGACGATGATCGCGAGCGACTGGATGGGTATGTCGGGAACGATGGCGAGCGTCGCGGCGAGCGTGACGAACCCTGCGCCGGTCACGCCGGAGGCGCCCTTGGAGGTGAGCATCGCGATCAAGAGGATCATCATTTCCTGCCCCAGGCTGAGAGGCGTATTCGTCGCCTGGGCGAGGAACAGCGTCGCCAAGGTCATGTAGATGTTGGTGCCGTCGAGGTTGAAGCTGTAGCCGGTCGGAATCACCAGCCCGACCACCGGGCGCGAAGCGCCCATGGCCTGCATTTTCTGCATCATGCGCGGCAGGACCGTCTCCGAGGAGCTGGTGCCGAGCACGATCAGGACCTCCTCCCTGATGTACGCGATGAAGCGCAGGATCGAGAAGCCGGCCGCGCGGGCGATGGCGCCGAGCACGATGAGAACGAACAGCACGCTCGTCAGGTAGAACGTGCCGATCAGCGCAATCAGATTGAGCAGCGACGCGAGCCCGTAGGCGCCGACGGTGAATGCCATCGCTCCGAACGCGCCGAGCGGCGCGGCGCGCACGATGATGGCGATGATGCGGAAGAACACCTCGCCCGCCGCGTCGATGGCGCCGCTTATTTTCTGTCCGACGGCGCCCATGCGCGCGACGGCGAAGCCGGTGAGGATCGAGACCAACAGCACCTGCAGCAGGTCGCCCTTGGCAAACGCATCGGCAAAGGTGCTCGGAATGATGCCGAGCAGGTGCTGAACGAGGCTTTCGTGCTCGGCCCGGGCGACGAAGCCGCCGACGGTTTTCGCATCCAGGGTGGCCGGGTCGATGTTGAACCCTTTGCCGGGCTGGACCAGCTCGCCGACGATGAGGCCGAGGGCGAGCGCCAGAGTCGAGACGCCCTCGAAATAAAGCAGCGTCTTCACGCCCACGCGGCCGACCTTCTTCAGGTCCGACATCGACGCGACGCCGTGCACGATGGTGCAGAAGATGACCGGCGCAATCATCATCCTGATGAGCTGGATGAAGCCGTCGCCGAGCGGCTTCAGCGCGACGCCGAGGGTCGGATCGAGCGCGCCGAGCACGACGCCGACCACGATGGCGATCAGCACCTGAACGTACAGGATGCTGTACCACGGACGCCGGTGCCGGTCTTCGGCAGTCACGGTTTCCTCACAGCATCCGCTCTTGCGGCGTCGTCTTCATCGGTGGCTCACGCGCCAGATCGTGCCGTTGCCATCTTCGGTCACGAACAGCGAGCCGTCCTTCGCCACGGCGACGCCGACAGGGCGACCCCAGACCTGAGTGTCGGAGATGACGAAACCGGTCATGAAATCCTCGTATTCGCCCGTGGGCTTGCCGCTCGCGTCGAAGATCAGCCGGACGACCTTGTAGCCCGTCCGTTGGTCGCGGTTCCACGACCCGTGCATGGTGACGAAAGCGCTGCCCTTGTACTCGGCGGGAAAGTCGTCGCCCTGATAGAAGGTCATCTGCAGGGGCGCCGAATGGGCCTGCATGAACACGTCGGGGACCGTGACCTTGTCCTTGAGGTCGGGCCGTTGACCCGCGTGCCGCGGATCCTCGTGCCCGCCGATGAAGTACCAGGGCCAGCCGTAAAAGGCGCCTTCGACGACATGCGTCGCGTATTCGAACGGCGTGTTGTCGCCGAGCTCATCGCGCTCGTTGACGGCGCACCACAGCTGTCCGGTCGCGGGCTGGATCGTCATGCCCTGGCAGTTGCGCAATCCCGTCGCGACGATCTTCATGTTCTTGCCGTCCGGATCGAACGACAGCACGTCGGCGCGCAGCTCTTCCGTGTCCCACGCGGCCCCGAGCGGCTTCAGCTTCACCCACGCCGCCAAGCCATCGACGTTGCGCGGCTCCGGATGCACCGTCCAGTGCGGCTCGGGGAACATGTCCTGCGCGACGTTCGACCCGGAGCCGACGGACAGGTAGAGCCGCTTGCGATCCGGCGAGAAGGCGAGGTCGCGTCCATAGTGGTGCACCGAGGGAATGCCTTCGATGATGCGTTCGGGTTTCCCGCCGGCCTTGAGATCGCCGTTTTTGTACGGGAAGCGGACCACGCCGTCGCTGTTCGCAACGTAGACCCATCGAGGGTTCGGCCCGAGTGGATAGAACGCGATGCCGTACGGCTGCTTGAGGCCGCTCGCGAAGACCTCGTCTTTCTCGGGCTTCGCGCTGCCCGCGGGAACACGCAGCACGCGCACCGAGTTGAACATGCTGTCGGCGACGAACAGGTCGCCGTTCGGCGCGACGCGAATCACGCGCGGCTTGTGCGGATCCGTCGTCACCCGCTCCGCCTTGAAACCGTCCGGCACCCGCGGCTGGGCGCCCGCCGGCACCGGCACGACCTGCGCCGCGCCATAGGTGGGCTTCGAAACGGCCGGCAGATCCTGCGGCCTGAGCAGGCGCCGGACTCCGGGCTTGTCAGCGCGCCAGCTGCCAATGGCCGCGTCGCCTTCCAGCACCTGGCCGAAGGCCGCTTGGCCGGCGAGCAGGCTCAGACAGCCGGCGGTGGCAACGATCTTGAGCGAATCTCTGCTGATTCCATACATGACTGTTCTCCATTCATTGATTGAGGCGTTCCTGTGCTTCAGACGTTGCCAGCCGCGATAGCCGCGAGCTGCTCCACCGGCTGCAGCCTGGCCCGCAATTCGTCCGGCACGCCGTGCCGCGCGCCGATCCAGGCCGGGCTGTTGTAGCCCACCGTCACGCGGCCCTGTGCGTCTTCCCAGATCAGCACCTTCAGCGGCAGGTCGATCCCGGCGGCGGGCGCCGCTGCCAGCAGCGGAGTGCCGGCGCGCGGATTGCCGAACACCAGCATACGCGTCGGGCGAAGGTGCATCCCGACCGCTGCGGCGTCGGCCGCGAAGTCGATTCGGGCAAAGACCGTGAGGCCGCGCTCGGCGACCGCGGCGTCGAGCCGCGTCCACGCGTCGGCGACCGAACCTTGCGCGGGCAGCAGAACCATCCCGGCGGGAACGGCCGAGGTACTCACGCCCCCACCGTCCATG
>WNFD01007906.1_pt1 | contig 10497 bp, 10 predicted proteins | sample 5400491 | NCBI WGS metagenome assembly WNFD01 (sample SAMN13153343, study PRJNA577476) | soil metagenome | isolation source: 120 cm saprolite under Douglas fir tree site 2 hole 2 replicate 2 | place: USA:California | collected 2015-04-18 | reverse complement strand
TCTCTCTCGATGTCGCGGAAGGCGAGTTCCTCACCATCCTCGGCGAGAGCGGTTCTGGCAAGACCACGCTGCTGCGCATCATCGCGGGATTCGAGTCGGCCAGTTCCGGCGAGGTGTGGATGGCCGGCGAGCGGCTCGACATCCTGCCTCCCTACAAGCGCCGCGTCAATACAGTGTTCCAGAACTATGCGCTGTTCCCGCACCTCACGGTGGAAGAGAACGTTGCCTACGGGCCTCGCGTGGCCAAGACTCCTGCGGAGGAAATTCGCAACCGCGTGGATGAAGCTCTCGCTAAAGTGCGAATGCAGGCTTTCGCAAAATACAAGCCGTCGAAGATCAGCGGCGGCCAGCAGCAGCGCGTCGCTCTGGCGCGGGCACTGGTTAACCGGCCACGGTTATTGCTTTTGGACGAACCTCTCTCCGCACTGGATGCCAATCTGCGCCGCCAGATGCAGATGGAATTGAAGACGCTGCAGCGCGAGGTCGGGATCACATTCATCTTTGTGACCCACGATCAGGAAGAAGCCATGGTCATGTCGGACCGCATCGCCCTGCTGCACGCCGGCGAATTGGAGCAGGTTGCTCCGCCCGACAAGATCTACAGCCACCCGGCGACTGCGTACGCAGCCCAGTTCATTGGCCACACCAATTTGCTCCGCGCTGAAGTACGTGGCGGGATTGCGACGTCCGGCTCTCTGACGTGGTCCACTCAATCGCCGGAGGGAAACGCTCTGTTCTCGCTGCGTCCGGAGTGCATTGGCCCGGCCCGTGACGCACAAAACAAGCGGTTCCGCGCGCGTGTTCTCGATCACTTATTCCACGGCGCTAGCGAACTAGTGCGCGTCGAAACCGCAGACGCGCAGGTACTAACGGTGCGCACATCGCACCGTGGAACGCTTCGCGGCGAGGTCGAACTGGAATTCTCCCCCGACGACGCCGTCCCCGTTCACGAATCCGGAAAATAAGCATGTTCTCCCGTGCCTACAAAACCGCCGTCACCCTGCCGCCACTCCTGTGGGTCGCAGCATTCCTGCTCCTGCCTTACGCATTGATGTTCGCTTACAGCTTCTGGTCGGTCTCGTCGGCGCAAGACATCGTCCACTCGTGGAATCTGGCCAACTACGCCCAGTTGCTCACCCACGATGTGTACCGCCAGACTTTGTTGCGCTCCGCATGGATCGCGTTGCGGGTGATGTTGTTTTCGCTGCTTCTCGGGTATCCCGTCGCTTACTTGCTCAGCTTTCACGCCGGACGCCGCAAGAACCTGCTCTATCAGCTCGTAATCATCCCGCTATGGGTCAGCTATCTGGTTCGCGCTTACGCGTGGAAAACAATTCTTGGCACCGACGGCGTGCTGAACACGTCGCTGCAGTACTTACATCTGGCCACCCATCCCCTGCAATTTCTGCTCTACAGTCCATTTGCGGTAGTACTCACACTGACCCACATCTATACGCCGTTCGCGTTTCTTCCGATTTATGCGGCGCTCGAACACATCCCGCGCAATCTGGTGGAGGCTTCGCACGATCTCGGCGCCTCACGCTTCCAGACCTTCTGGCGCTTGATTTTTCCTCTTTCGATTCCCGGGGTACTCGCCGGGGCCACGTTCGCATTCGTCCTCAGCTTCGGAGACTTCCTGGCGCCACAGCTTCTCGGCGGCCCCAGCGGCATCATGATCTCGAACATTGTCGTGAGCCTGTTCGGAGCCTCGTACCAATGGCCGCTGGGCGCCGCCATCTCCTTCTGCATGCTTGCCGTGGTCATCGGATTGTTGTGGCTTTCGGAAAGATTGGAAAGAAAGTGGGCGTTCTCATGAGCCGCCGCTTAGATTCCAGTTTTCGTTCAGAAGCCCACAGCGCGCGCTGGCTGGCGCTCTACGCCACTCTGGTGTTCGCTTTTCTGTATCTGCCAATCGTTGTCCTGATCGTGTACTCCTTTAACGGTCAGGGGGTAGGCGGTTTTCCTCCGCGCGATTTCACTCTGAACTGGTACCGCCTTCTGTTTCAGGACGAAGCCATTTGGGCCTCGGTGCTGAATAGCTTCGTGGTCGCACTAGCATCGGTCGTGATCGCACTGACGTTGGGCATTCCGGCGGGCCTCGCCCTGGATCGCGCAACTTTTCCCGGCAAACGAACCTTCCGACGACTGGTGCTCCTGCCGCTGGTCCTTCCCGGAATCATCACTGGACTATCACTGCTCATGCTTTTCCGCGAGGCGGATCTGAAGCTGAGCCTGCTCACCATCACCCTCGGACATGGCACCGCTCTGATTTCCGTAGCCACAACCGAAGTATTCGCCGGTTTGCAGAAGCTGGAGCGTGCACAGGAAGAAGCGTCGCTTGATCTGGGTGCAACTTACTGGCAGACATTCTGGCGTGTCACCCTTCCCAACATCAGCCTTTCGATCATCGGCGCCGCACTCCTGATCTTCACGCTCTCCATGGACGAAATCGCCGTGAGCTTTTTCCTGATCGGCCGCGACAACACCCTTCCGCTGGAAATCTGGGGACGACTGCGGCGCGGCATTACTCCGGAAATCAACGCCGTTTCCGCAATCATTTTTCTCTTCTCCCTGCTGGCGATTATGGTGTGGTACCGCTTGCGCGTGCGTGCAGAAGTTGACGCGGCCACTGGTGCGGAGCTTTTGCAGACCGCGGAACGCGCCTAGGGGCCCTGATTCGGCAGACTTGCGTGCGCTCCAAAGAGGCGATATAGTATAATTAACCAGTTAGTTAATTATGCATGCAGCTCGCACAGTCCGACTTGGCACCCGGGGCCGCCCGGAGGAGAGCCGTGCCGCCATTCTGAAAGCAGCGGTACGTGAATTTGCGCAAGAAGGCGTTGCGGGAGCGCGGACCGAGGCGATTGCGCGTTCCGCCGGGGTCAACAAGGCCCTGCTCTATTACTACTTCAAAGACAAAGAAGCCCTGTATCGCGCCGTGCTCGACCAAGTGTTTGGGGGAGTACGCGCCGCCATCCACAATTCACTTTCGCAAGACCTGTCGCCTCGGGAAAAGCTCGCCAGCTACGTGTGCGCCCATTTTGATTACGTCGCATCGAATCCGCTCTATCCGCGAATCGTGCAGGCGGAGTTTTTGCGGGCTGGGCACGGAGACCCATCGCGGCTGCAACGTCTGGCCAAGCAGTACTTCTGGCCAGTATTTCAGGACCTGTCAAAGCTTTTGAAAGAGGGAACGCAGAGCGGAGACTTCCGGCGGGTCGATCCACTGCATTTTGTACCGTCCATGATTTCGGTGATTGTTTTCTACTTCAACACCGCTCCGGTCCTGAAAATCATGGCTAAGGGCGATCCCATGTCGCCGGGGCGACTGGCCGAACGCCGGGCCGCAGTTCTGGATTTCATTTCCGCCGCGTTGCTGGTGCCCGACAAAGCGCCCGGAAAAGGAGAGCGCAAATGAGCGCCCGAAATAAATTTGCCATCGTTTTATCCATTGTGTTTGCAATCTCGCTGACCTACTACCTGCTGTCCACGCCGCGAGGCTCTGACCTTGACTTGATTGGCACGGTGGACGCCAACCAGGTGATCGTGAGTCCGCAAGTTCAGGGCCGCATCTCCAGGCTTCTGGTCGAGGAAGGCACCAAGGTGAAGCAGGGCGACCTGATCGCTTCGCTTGGTCCTTCTGAACTCGAGGCCCAAGCCCGCGCTGCGGCCGCCACCATTGACAGCCTGCGCTCGCAGGTTTCGGCGACGGAAGCAACCAGCCAGGCCATGCAGGGATCAACGACGAGCGGCGTTGCTAACGCGCAAGCCAAGCTTGCCTCCGCGCGGGCGCAGCTGCTACAAGCCGAAGCGACCTTGCAGAGGGTACAGAGCGACAGTCGCCGCACCGTCGAACTGGCGAAGCAGGGCGTCGCATCCGAACAAGACCGCGTGCAGGCGGAATCGAACCTGAAGGCCCAGGAAGCCACGGTGCAGGCATTGAAAGACCAAGTCACTGCGGCCGAAGCAGACTTGAACATGGCCATCGCGAACACGCATCAAGCCCACGCCGCCGAGAGCACGGTCGCATCCACGCGTGGGCAGCTACTGAACGCCGAGGCTCAACTCAAAGAAGCCGAGGTGAGGCTGGGGTACACCAAAATCTACGCGCCGGTAACGGGAACTGTTTCTGTCCGGGCCGCGCGCGAGGGTGAGTATTTGAACGCGGGACAACCGATCGTCACTATCGTTGATTTCAGCGACACCTGGGTACGCGCCGCGATTCCGGAAACTCAGACCGACCACATTGGCCTTGGAGAGACTCTGCGCGTGCGCCTGCCCGGCGGGACTGTTACTTCAGGCAAAGTGTTTTTCAAATCCGCCGAAGCCGATTTTGCAACTCAACGAGACGTGAGCCGCAGCAAGCGCGACATCAAAACCATTGTTTTGAAAGTCCGCCTCGATAACCCCAACGGCGTTTACGTGCCGGGAATGACCGCTGACGTGCTCGTCTCGCAAGCGCAATTGAAGGGCACACCCTCCAGCGTAAACGCGTCGGAGGCCGGAGAAAAGGCGGCCGGAGAAAAGCGGTGACGGCGATTCCCGATCTACGCCCTGGCGTGCTGTCTCCGGACACCTCCAACGCAATTGAAGTCGATCACATCGTCAAGAAGTTCGGCGACTTCACGGCGGTGGACGACGTTTCTTTCTATGTGAAGGAAGGAGAAATCTTCGGGCTGCTGGGGCCCAACGGCGCCGGCAAATCCACGCTTATCCGCATGATGACCACGCTCATCCCCATCACGTCTGGCGTTGCCAAAATCGCAGGTCACGATGTGAGGACCGACCCAGACGGGGCACGGCGGGTGATCGGAGTAATTCCCCAAGCCCTGACCAGCGACATTGATCTGACCGTGGAAGAGAACATGAGCATCTACGCCAAGCTCTATGACGTTCCCGCGAAAAAACGCAGGCAGGCCATTAACGAACTGCTGGAACTGGTGGACCTGACCAAATGGCGCGATGCACAGACCAAAACGCTTTCCGGAGGCATGCGCCGCAGGCTGGAAATTGCACGTGGCCTGGTTCACAGTCCAAAGATTTTCTTCCTGGATGAACCAACCACTGGCCTTGACCCGGTTTCGCGCGTTGCGGTTTGGGAAATGCTGATGAATATCAAGAGCCAGCGCCAACTCACCATTCTTATCACCACGCACTACATGGACGAAGCCGACCGGCTCTGCGACCGCATTGCCATTGTGGACCATGGCAAGCTGGTCGCGCTCGACACTCCGCCGGCGCTGAAGGCCAGCGTGCCGGGATCGAACGTGATCGAAGCCCAGTTCGAAAATGTGCCCGCCGACTGGGAGCAGACGCTGCATAACTTGACCGCCGTCACTTCAGTCCAGCATGAAGGGGCAGGCATGTATCGCATTCTGACTGGCAACGGATCGCGCACTACTACCGAACTGGTGGAGACCGCGGTGCAAGCGGCCGTAAGCGTGAAGTCGCTCTCCGTCCAGAACACAACCCTGGACGATGTGTTCGTCCACTACACCGGACGGCAGTTGCGCGACGAACTGGTGAAGGCATACGCCTTCACCATGCCGGCCCGGCCTGGTTTACAACCATGAAGCAACAGCCATGAGGTTACAGCCATGAATCGAATGATGGCCATCGTGGAACGCGAAATGCGCAAGTTCTTCCGCTCGCCGGCGCTCATGCTGGTGGCAATGATTTTCCCTCTGGTGCAGCTCATCGTTCTGGGGAACGCGTTTGGAGGAAAAATCCGCGACACCAAACTGGGTTTGGTTGACGAAGATGGCGGAACCCAATCGTTGCGGATTCGTGAAGCTTTCGACTCTGTCCGCGCGAATATCCGGACCTTTCAGCCGGTCTATTACAACGACGAAGTCACCGCCAAGCAGGATGTACGCGACGGAAAGATCCAGGGCGCGCTCATTATTCCGCCGCAATACTCGCGCCGGGTGTACCAGCAGGACCAGCCTCGCATCGCCCTGCTGGTGGACAATAGCGACAACTTCACCACCGCGACCATCGAAGGCGAACTCACGGACCTCACCGCCTCGCTCAACAATCCGACGGTCGAGCCTCGCATGCTGCAGCAAACGGCGCTGCAGATTGTCGAACTATACCCCTATATCGAATACATGAAATACCTGCTGCCCGGCTCGATCGCGCTGGCGATGTTCGTTTCTGTGATGATCGGCGGCGGCATGCTCTACATTGACGACAAAGCACGCGGCGTTCACGAAGGCTATCTGGTCACGCCGATCACCAAGGCAGAGTTGGTGTCGGGTCTGGTTGGGGCTGGCGCGATCAAGGCGGTGATGACCGGAATTGTCATTACCATAATTGGATCGCTGCTGGCAGGCGTGGGCACCATTTTCAATCCCGGGACCATGCTGGGGCTCGCCTTGATGATTTTGCTGACTTCGCTGGCGTTCAACACCATGATGTTTTTGCTCATGGTGCGAGTGGAAGACCCGCTGGTTCCGCGTGCCATGTTTGGCATTTTGAATACTCTGCTGTTTTTTCCCAGCGGTGCCGTCTATCCCATTCAGGCTTTCCCGCGCTGGCTGCGGGCCATCGCCAGTGTGGACCCCTTCACCTTCGCGGTCCACGGTTTCAAGTCTCTTCTGCTGAAGGAAACCGGAGTGGTGGCGATTTGGCCGGACATGCTGTACCTGTCACTTTTCGCCATTATCACTTTTTCAATCGCCGTCCCTTTGTTCAAGCGCACGCTCTAAACCGGACAGCAGTCAGCACTCACGATTCAGCGAGTGCGGATTGCCGCAGTCCCGTCCTCTCGGCTGAATGCTGAGTGCTTTTTTCGGAACTTTTTCTATTCCCCCGGATTCAATTATGCTTAGTAGCCATGACTTTGATGGATGCGAAGCAGTATGACGAGGCGCCCGCCCGCCGCCGCAGGAACCTGATCATCAGCGCCGTCTTTGCTGGACTCATTCTGGCGTGGGTCGTATATCACTTCCGCGATTATTCGGAACGCCGTACCGTAGACAAACTCTTCGCTACACTGCAGCAGCAGAACTTTGAAAGCGCGTTCGCCATCTGGTACCAGGACCCGCAGTGGAAGCAGCATCCGGAAAAGTACTCAAAGTACGGCTTCGGTGATTTCTCTCAGGATTGGGGGCCCTCGGGCGAGTGGGGGATCATCAAGTCTTACTCGGTGGATTGCTCGTACTCCTCCGGAAGTGGCGTCATTGTGCAGGTCACGATCAACCATCGCAGCGAGCACGCCTTTGTGTGGGTGGAGAAGTCGGACAAGAGCGTGCATTTCTCGCCCAGCGAAATTGACTGCGGAAATTGGTGGGGGTGGGTGTCGGAATAGCCAAAGCTTTTAACCGCAAAGTACGCAAAGGCAACGCAAAGAGCGCAAAGAAAAATCCTTCTCTGCGACCTTCGCGGTTCCTTTGCGTACTTTGCGGTTAAAGGCTTTTTGGCGGTTCGACAACCGCGCTGTCCTAGAAAAACTCTAGTGTCTTCTGCAGAGAAGCCTCGTCTTCAACGTTAAGGCACTTCTTCGAGCGGTCGATCTGGCGCATGAGGCCGCACAGCACTTTCCCCGGGCCAACCTCCACAAACGTCTGCACCCCGCGAGCAATCAACCATTCCATGGACTGGCTCCATCGCACGGAGCCAGTTACCTGATCCACCAGAGCTTCGCGCGCTCTTTCCGCGTCCTCGACCGGGCGCGCGTCCACGTTGCACACGACAGGGAATCGCGGCGGCTGAAGCTGCAGTCCCTCCAGAACAACGGCAAGCCTCTCCTGCGCTGGCTTCATCAGCGAACAATGGAAAGGGGCGCTGACCGGGAGTACTTTCGCCCGTTTCGCCCCGCGCTCATCCGCCAACTTGACCGCGCGCTCGACCGCCGCAACGTGGCCGGAAATCACGATCTGCTCCGGAGAATTGATGTTTGCCGCTTCGCAGACTTCGCCTTGCGCGGCGTCATTGCAAATATTAGCAACCGCAACCGGGGCCATGCCCAGAATTGCCGCCATCGAGCCCGTTCCCACCGGCACCGCTTCCTGCATGTATTTGCCGCGATTGCGGACGGTGCGGACGGCGTCGGCAAAACTCATGGTTCCTGCCGTCACGTGAGCGGAGTATTCACCCAGGCTGTGTCCGGCGACAAACGCGGGCTTGATTCCCTTTTCTTGCAGCACCCGCCAAGCCGCGACAGAGGCGGTCAGGATTGCCGGCTGGGTGTTCTCGGTCAGGCGTAACTCGTCTTCCGGCCCTTCAAAGCAAAGCTGGGAAATCTTTATTCCCAGAGCATCGTCGGCCTCTTCGAAGGTCTGCCGTGCAACGGGACAGTGGTGGGCCAGGTCCTTTCCCATGCCAACCGCCTGCGACCCTTGGCCGGGAAAAAGGAACGCCGTCTGCGAAGGGCCATTTTCTGAAATTGTCGCCATTGTTTACGGATTGTTGGACACACACATCAGACTGGGCTAGTCGCTAGACTGGCCGGGTGCATTTTGGCCAGTTCGCTTTCAATCTTTCGGTTAGTATCGCGCTCCACAAACTCATTGGCTACGCGAATCGCATTCTTGATCGCATTGATGTTCGATGACCCGTGCGTAATAAAGCATGCGCCTTTCACTCCTAGCAAAGGCGCGCCACCGTATTCCGTGTGGTCCAGCCGCTTCTTAAAGTCCGAAAAAGCGCTGCGCGAGAGCAGGAATCCCACTTGCCGGGTGATGGTCGCTCGCAGAGTTTCTTTCAACGTAGCGCGAACCAGATTCACCACTCCCTCCGATGTCTTGAGCGCAACGTTGCCCACAAAGCCGTCGGCGACGATCACATCCACGTTGCCGCTGTAGATGTCTCGTCCTTCGACATTGCCGATAAAATTCAGCGGGAGTTGCTTCAAAAGCTGGAAGGCTTCGCGGGTAAGCTCGTTGCCCTTGCCTTCCTCTTCTCCGATCGAAAGCAGTCCTACGCGCGGCCTTTCGGTACCGAACATGCTGCGGAAGTAGATGTCGCCCATCACCGCGAACTGCTCAAGGTTGTACGGCTTGCAGTCCACGTTGGCGCCTACATCGAGCAGGGTCGAAACTGTCCCGGTCGCGGTGGGCATGATGGCAACCAGCGCCGGCCGGTCCACGCCAGGCAGTCCGCCCAGCACCATCTTGGCAGTCGCCATGGCCGCGCCAGTGTTGCCGGCGGTGATGAAAGCGGCCGCACGTCCTTCGCGAACCAGGCGCAGACCCACGCGCATCGTGGAATCCCGCTTGGCGCGCACCGCCTGCAGCGCTTTGTCGTCCATGAGGATGACTTCGCTGGCATGAACAATTGAAATCGGCAGCGAACGCGAGAAGGGATGGCGCGAAAGTTCGGCGCGAAGTCGTTCTTCCGGACCGACCAATGCGACGTGAATACCGAACCGCCGCGCTGCCTGGATGGCGCCTTCGACCTCAGGCTTGGGAGCGCGGTCAGAACCCATTGCGTCCAGGGCTATGACGCCAGACATGGAGTGGTTAGCTGGATTCCTTTACTTCCAATACTTCGCGCCCCTTATAGTAACCGCATTTGGGGCAAGCACGATGCGGTAATTTACGCTCGTGACAGTTCGGGCATTCAGATAGTGAATGTGTGGTCAAGGCATCGTGGGCGCGCCGCGTGCTGGTACGCCTTTGCGAATGCCGCCGTTTCGGATTAGGCATTGGAATCCTTCCTTCTTAGACAAAGCTCTTAGCTGTTAGCTTTAGCCTTTAGCTAAACCGGGTTTGCTTTGGCTAAGGGCTAAAAGCTAACGGCTAAAAGCTGCTTTCAATTCAACTTCTCTCGCAGATCTTTCAACGCCGACCACCGCGGATCTTCCACAGGTTCGGCGCAACCGCATTGTTCCAGATTTAAGTTCTGTCCGCAGTGCGGACACAATCCTCGGCAGTCTTCGCGACAGATTGCCTTCAGCGGCAGCGCCAGCAGTACCTGCTCACGCAGAACATCTTCCAGCAGCAATCCCTCTCCGCGATAGTACCCTACTTCTGCCTCGGCGGCGGTGACGGAAAGCTCTTCTTTGCCGGCGTCCGCGCCCTGCGGCCGGTACAGCAAATCGAACTTCTTCGCCACTTCCTGGACCACTGGTTCCAGACACCGGGCGCAGATGACTTCCACCTTCGTGGCCAAGTCTCCAGCGATTCGTATGTCATTGATAAGTACGTGCTTGCCGTGATGCTCACGCACCAGTTGGGCTCTACCAGACGTCTTCAGTATCCCGCTCTGGAGTACCTCCGCACCCAAATCTATGACGCCCGGCTCGAACTGCTCGCTGAAATCGACCGCGCGGGTTTCCAGTTCGCGAACTTCGATGAGCATTGCTACCCCCGCGCCCCCTCCTGGTACCGCGCAGGTCGCGGAAGCACGCACTGAGGCGTAAGTAGTCCAGGGAGCTAAACTTAAGAATAAAAGCCGCTGACCGGAGTGTCAAGAATGCGCTGACCGGATTTATTTCTTGCGGGACGATCGCAAGGTCAGTCCACCCCGAGGGCTGCAGGTAAACTATCATCG
>WNFD01007905.1_pt1 | contig 10497 bp, 10 predicted proteins | sample 5400491 | NCBI WGS metagenome assembly WNFD01 (sample SAMN13153343, study PRJNA577476) | soil metagenome | isolation source: 120 cm saprolite under Douglas fir tree site 2 hole 2 replicate 2 | place: USA:California | collected 2015-04-18 | reverse complement strand
GTTGCCGTCACGAGAAGGGACCAGCCTTGACTAGCTTCGCGGCCACGGCTGGATCGGTCGGGCCCTCGCCGTAGGACGGGCAGAGCGCGGCGATCCCGCACGCACCGCAGGCCGGTCTGCGCGAGTGACAGACCCGGCGGCCATGCCAGATCAGCCGGTGCGAGAGCATCGTCCACTCCGACCGGGGGAATAGCGCCCCCACCTCCTGCTCCACCTTCTCCGGGTCATCGGATGAGGTCCAGCCGAATCGTCTGGCGAGCCGGCCGAAGTGAGTGTCGACGGTGATGCCGGGGATCCCGAATGCGTTGCCGAGTACTACATTCGCTGTCTTCCTGCCGACCCCCGGCAGCGTGACCAGGTCCTTGAGCCGGCGCGGCACTTCGCCGCCGAACCTTTCGCAGAGCGCCTGGCCGAGGCCGATGATGCTGGTTGTCTTCGCCCTGAAGAACCCCGTGGTGACGATAATCTTCTCGATCTCAGCCCGGTCCGCTGACGCGTAGTCGGCAGCCGTGCGGTACCTGGCGAAGAGCACCGGCGTGACCTGGTTCACGCGCTTGTCCGTGGTCTGAGCGGACAGGATCGTAGCGACCAGCAGCTCGAGCGGTGTTCGGAAATCGAGCTCCGTGTGCGCATCGGGATACAGCTCGGCGAGCTCCCTGTTGATCCTCCTTGCCCTGCGAACGAGCGCCGTCCGTGACGGCTCGCCCTTGGCCGCCGCCTGGCGCCTGACCGCAATCATCACAGAGCAAGCCTATGGTCCGGAGGTGACCGCGTGGTTCGCATGCACCGCACAGCTCTCCTGGCGGAACGGCATGACCGCGGGCTCCAGGCCTGCAAGTTCAGCGTCTGCCCGCCCAACATGCCGTCCGAGCACGACGGTGACTACGGCATCGGCGCCGGCGCTCCGTAATGCCATCGCTGCCGACTGAGCGCTCGACCCGGTCGTCCACGTGTCGTCGATCAGCAGGACCCGCGCCCCAGGCAGCGCAGCTGCCCTGAACCTGCCCGGATCCAGGTCCCTGACCTGCTCGCCGCCCGGCCGGGCGCGGAGCTCGGCCCAGGGGCCAGTCAGGTGCTCGGCGACCAGCGTGCGCAACGGGTGCGCGCCTGGCCTGCCCCGTGCCGTCGGCACCACGGCCAGGTGCGTCGGGCCACGAATGCCGGCCGCCCGCCACAGGCAAGGACCATGATCATGCAGGAAGACGAGCAATAATGCGCGCACTGTCAGTGCCGCCCGGCCGACGGTCTCCGCGGTCAGGCGCACCGACTTGTACTGCCACAGGCACCGCGCATGCGAGCCGCCCTTGATCGCGAACGCGACCGGCACTACGACATCGGCGAGGCTGCCGGGAGCGCACTGCAAGTGCAGATCACACTGGTAGCACCGGGCGGAGCGGCGCCCGCAAGGCCCGCGGCAAACGTCGCACAGCCACGAGGACATCGCCTGAGGGGCGCTGAGCAGCGGCTCCTGAGCCCGCACCAGCGCCCGCAGCCGCGGCCAGCCGGCCGGAGCCTCGTTCCCCGGTACCGGCCAGCGCAGCTCGTCCAACACAGCGCCACGATAGGTAAAGCCTCTGACAATTTGCCAAGGCTTCATCAGTACCAGGGGCACCAGTTCGGGGCAGCCGATAGGCTACGACAGCACGGCTCCGGTGTTCCGGTAGTCTCTGCGGGAAAGCATCCGCTGGCCTCGTGGCCACCGTTTGGAAGGCTGCCAGTTGGGCATTGCCGCTGGCGGCAGGTCCAGCTCAAGTGGCCTGCCTGCTGTGGCAGCGCCATCTGCCAGCACCGAAACATCAGGCCACGCGGCCAGCCCAAGTCAGCGAGCACAGTACAGCCAGCCACGATCGGGACGACCGTAAATGCGAACTCAGCGAGCAAGCGGACCTGCGGCGTCCCGAGCGCCGGCGTCTGGCGTCAACGGGACTAAGGGCAGTTCGGCGGCTTCCGCGATCACGGCGACCGCGATGCCCTGGCACTCTGCTCACTCAGGCATCGGCGGAGCTGGCGGATGGATCGCCCGTCGGAACAGCGCCGTCGCGCTGATCGGCAGGACCCCCTCCGTGCTGCGCTACCACTGGCTAGCGTCGATCCTGATCGCGGCGGGCGTCGCCCTCCGCGTGCTCGCCCAGATGGCTTATCACCCGGCCATCATCTTCATCGACACCCTGAAATATTTGTACGGCTCGTGGCCAGGTTCTGACCCGATCGGCTACAAAGCGCCGCTGAAGGCGATCCTGCTGGTCGGCAACCTCGGCACGGTCGAGGTTGTCCAGCACCTGCTCGGCATCGCGATCGCGGTCACCCTCTACGTCGTCATGCTCCGTCGTGGCCTGCCGCGCTGGCTGAGCGCGCTGGCCATCGCACCCGTGCTGCTTGACGCCTACCAGGTCCAGGTCGAGTCGATGATCATGCCCGACATCTGGTTCGAGGCGCTGGTCGTGGCCGGCCTGGCCGTCCTGCTCTGGCGGCCGGTGCCCAGCATGCGCCTCGCCCTAGTCGGCGGCGCCCTGCTCGGCGCGTCGACCGGCATCAGGCAGATCGGCGAGGTGCTGATCATTCCGGCCCTTATCTTCGTTGTGGCCATGGGCGGCGGCTGGCGCAAGATCGTCCAGAACGGCACGGCGGTTGCCTGCGCGTTCGTACTCGCGGTGCTCCTTTACATGAGCGCGGATTACCAGCTGGCCGGCCACTTCTGGATCTCGCGGTCGTCAGTCAGCCTCACCTACGGCCGGATGGCGTCGGTCGCCGACTGCGCCACGCTCAAGCTCCCCAAGGTTGAACAGCCGCTGTGCCCGAATAAGGCGCAGCAGGCCAAGGGCCCGGACTGGCTGGACCATGGCCAGTACTCGCCATTGCGCACTTACGACACGGTCCTGCCGATATCCCTGCTCGGCCATAAGGACCAGCTGGTCGCGAACTTCAATCGAGCGGTTGAGCGCCAGCAGCCCACGCGGGTTATTTCCGGGATCGTGCGCGATTCGGTGAAGCTGTTCGCCGTCAACAGGATCACCAGCCCGGGCGATACGCCGATCGTGCGGTGGCAGTTCCAGCGCAGCTTCCCGACGGCCCAGTACGGCCCGTGGATCTCGGTCCGCGACAACGCCATCTGGCTGGACACCGGCTCGTTTGTGTCGTCGAACGCGGAGAAGCTGAACCCCGCCTATGGCGGCGCGCCGCAGGTCGACAAGCCGATCGCGGCGTTCCTGCGCTGGTATCAGCTCCGTGGCGGCTACACGCCAGGGCCGCTGTACCTGCTGTGCATCATCGCGGGCCTGGCCGGGTCCGTGCTCGCCTTCATGCGCAGGCCACGCGCCCGGGCCGCCAGGCTGGCAGCGCTGGCTAGCCTGTTCTTCTTCGCTACCGGCGTGGTCGTGCTCGGCGTATCCGACCTGTTCGAGTTCACCTGGCGGTACCAGATACCAGCAATCGTCACGCTGCCTCCGGCCGGGGCACTCGGCATCGGCGCCCTGATCCTCGCGGCCCGCAGGCCCCGCGCGCCCGTTCCCGCTGACATCGTGGCCGAACGAGCACCGGAGATGGCCGCGCAAGCACCGTGACAGCATCGCCGGGCCGCGCGGGTGGGCCGCGCGCTGAGCCAGCAGGCCGGCTTCCGGCGGCGGTCGCGACCGCCACCGCGACCCTACTGGCGGTACGCAGGAACTGGCTGTTCGCCATCCTGATGACGGCGGGTTTCGCGCTGCGGCTGCTTGCCCAGCTCGCCTACCAGCCGGCGCTGCTGTACATCGACACGATGCGGTACCTGTACAACGCCTACCCAGGCGCTGACCCAGTCGGGTACAAGGCACCGCTGAAGGCGATACTGGCCGCCGGCAACCTGACTACGGTCACCGCCGTCCAGCACCTGCTCGGGCTGGCCATGGCCGCCACGGTCTACCTCATGCTGCGGCGCAGGGACACTCCGCGCTGGCTCGCGGCTGTCGCGGTCGCTCCTGTCCTGCTTGACGCTTACCAGATCCAGATCGAGCAGAACATCATGCCCGACGTATGGTTCGAGGCCCTGATTGTCGCCGGCATCGCAATCCTGCTCTACCGCGTCAGCGCGCCTGGCCTGCGCGCGGTAATCGCGGCAGGGCTGGTACTCGGCGCCGCGGCGACGATCCGCCAAGTCGGTGAGATCCTCATCCTCCCTGCCCTTCTCTTCCTGCTTAGCACGGGAGGCGGCTGGCGAACGATCATGACCAGGGCAGCCGCGCTCACCGCGGCTTTCGCGATCCCCATCGTCGGCTACATGGCCGGGTCCTACTTGATCAGCGGCCATTTCTGGCTGGCTAGCTCGACGCCGAGCCTATCGAGCTACGGCCGGATGGCCACCGCCGCCGACTGCGCCGCGTTGCGGATCCCCGCCTACGAGCGCGGGCTCTGCCCGACCGCGCGTCAGCGCGCCTACGGCATCGATTGGCTCGACCACGACGCCGCCTCGCCGCTGAAGACGTACACGGCTCCGGCCGGCCACAGTCGGTACGCCGTCATCGCGAGTTTCGACCGTCGGGTGTTCACCCAGCAGCCCGGCCGCGTGCTGGCCGCGATCGCCAGCGACGGGCTGAAGCTGTTCGCCCTGACCAGGACCTCCAGCCAGACCGGCACGCCTATCTCACGCTGGCAGTTCCAGCGGCAGTATCCGACGTTCGGCGACTGGGTCACGCTCGGCAGACACCAGGCCATCGTGTTCGGGCTGCGGCTCACGCCAGGCAGCGCGACCATCACTAGGCACGTGCTCGACCCTTCCTATGGCGGCCCGGCCACGGTACGCAAGGCGCCAGCGGCGTTCCTGCGTGCCTATCAGCTGCACGGCGGATATACGCCGGGCCCGCTGATCGCCCTGTTCGCGGTGGCCGGCCTGGCCGGCTCGCTGCTCGTCGTCGCACGCCGCGCGACACAGCGGCAGCGGCACCTGACCCATGCCTGCGTCGCATTCTTCGCCGCAGGCGCCGCCATCCTAACCATGTCGGACGCGTTCCAGTTCTCCTGGCGCTACCAGCTGCCAGCTCTGATTGCCCTGCCGCCAGCGGGCGCCCTCGGGCTCACCGTCGCGGCGAGCTACCTGCGCGCGTGGCGTCGCGCCGAGGACGGCGCCGAGCGCACCGAAGCCGCCGAGCTAGCCAGCCCAGCGGTCTGACAGAACCTGGACCTTAATCGGCGTATTCGCTGACAGGCGACCAGATTCTGACAGGCAGCGGGTCGATGAGCCGCAGCGGAGGTTGCTGGCAGTTAGCGGAGGCCGGCGAAGAGGTCCGTCTCAGGGTCTGGCGCCTGAGTTTGGTTACGCACCCGAATGAAGCACTCTTGGCCGAACGCCGACGCCACGATCTCGGGCGGGATCTTGCTGAACCAGGAATCGGTGATCTGGCTGGCATGAGCCATCAGCGCGTCTCGCTTGCGCTCCAGGACCGGCCTGATATCCACCTCGGTGGTGATCCGTGCCTCGGATTCGGCGATCTGGCGCTGATCTTCCTCGGTCATCTCCCACTCCGGGACGTCCTCGCCAGCCGCGCGGAGCGCGTCGAACACTTTCCGCCACTCGCTCCGCCGCATCGCGGTCAGGTAGAGCTTTGCCGGTATGTCCGTCTTCTCCACAGCTGCGATGGCGGCACGGGCCGTGTGCACATGATCTGGATGCTGGTACACGCCGTCCGGGTCGTAGGTGATCACGACCTGCGGGCGGTACTGCTCGATCAGGCCGCCGATCCGGTCGGCGACATCGCCCAGCGGGATGTTGCAGAACGCCTCAGGGCTGTGCCGGTACTCCCACTCAGGCATGCCGGAATCGTGGTAGCCGAGCAACTCAAGCTCGGTGACGCCGAGGTGCTTGCATGCCTCGCGCAGCTCGGCCAGCCTGGTCAGAGCGACGCCCGCCCGGTCGTGGCCCTCCTCGCCTGGCTTGAGGCCGGCCGGGCCGTCGCCGAACTCGCCATTAGTACAGGTGACGACGATCGTCCTGACGCCCTCGTCTGAATACGTCGCCAGGACGCCGCCGGTGCTTGAGGATTCATCGTCAGGATGGGCATGGACTGCCATCAGAGTCAGTGGCTGGTTCATATCTTGCAATCTACTAAAGCCCCATGTCAGTCCTGCGGGCCCGACGGCCGACCGCGGCGGCCAGGCAACCAGCCCGTGCCGAGCGTTCCCTGGGCCACGCGCCGACCGAACTCGCCGCCTCCCCGACCGCGCAGGATGTGCGCGAACCCGACCGCGACGATGGCACCGATCAGCGGTCCGGCCAGGTACGCCCACCAGGAGGTCCAGGCGCCTAGCACTAGCGCCGGGCCGAGGGACCTGGCCGGATTCATCGAGGCACCACTCACCGGAGCGCCGATGATCCCGGCGAGCGCAATGTAGCTGCCGACGGCGATGGCGGCCATGGCGCCGATCTGCTGCGCTCCCGACGCAGTGCCTAGGATCACGCTGACCAGACCCGCGGTGAGCAGCGCCTCCCAGGCCATGGCTGTGGCGGCGGAGATTCCGGTGCCGGGCAGTGTCAGGCCCGCCGTCCCCTGCTTGCCGACCAGGCCGATCAGCACGAGCGTCGCGAGCACAGCTCCGACGAACTGGGCCGCCACGTACATCGGCACTCGCCTGACCTGGAAGTCGCCCCGGAGCATGAATGCGATCGTGACGGCCGGGTTCAGATGCGCGCCTGAGACGGCTCCCATGAAGAGGATGATCGCGAGCACCATCAGTCCCGGCGCGACAACCAGAGCTCCACGGGAGATGACGTTGCCGCCGAATCGGGCGTTGACCATGGGACCGCCGACCGCCGCCAGCACGAGCAGGAAGGTTCCGAACGCCTCGGCGAATAGCCTGCGCCATTCATAGCTGTCGTCGCTGAAGTCAAACTGCCTGGCCAGGGCGTTGGGCCGGCCGAGCGACCGCAGCCCGACCTCGTGGCGACTTACCTCCACGCGCTTCACGCCATCCCGTCCAGGACGGCCACGACGAGGTCCATCGGAGTATGCGGGTCCAGAAACGCGAATCTGGCCACGGTCTTTCCTTCCCACGTCGTCGGCGGCATGAAGGCGACGTGCTGGTCAAGGAGCTCCAGCACGGAGCGGATCATCTGCTCGGTAACCCTGTCGACGCCGTGCATGGGCCGAAAACTAGATCATCGCGGACCGGCGGGCAACCTGACCCGCTGAAGCCGCCTGGCGTTCGGCGCGCCGCCGACCGCTGGCCAAATACCGCTGACCACTGGCCAATACCGCCGACGGCGGGCCAATGCCGCCGACCGCGGGCGCCACATCGTCGGCGTGACCGCCGTTTAGCCGCCGCTTCGTGCCTGGTGCTGCCGGCCCCGCGCGCTCAGTTTTCGAAAAATAGCCGGAATCTCTTCTCCTTCGCCTGATCCATGGGACATGATGGGCGAGTTTTATCTGGCTCACCCGAGGAGACCGCATGAAAGGATTGCTGATCCGCAGGCTCGCGGCGACGGCAGGCGCTGCGGCCGTGCTGCCGTTTCTCGCCACGGCGGCGAACGCGTCGGCCGGCGCGGGCGGCCCGGCGCCGATAGTCGTTCCCGACTCGGCGGTGACACCAACGACCTTGGCACTTGGCGGAGCCAAGGTCCTGCCCACGACCCGGACCGTCGCGCACTGGCACGGCTCGGCGACGAATCCGGTCGACGGCGTCACCTACGGCTTCAACATGGTCGGTGCCGACCCATCGGCCAATCAGTCGACCACGATCACGACGGATATCATCCCGGTCAACGTCGTCGTCGGCGGCATGGCGTTCAATGGCACCAACGTCCTCGCGCCGACCCTCAACTCGCCGCAGTTCGCCAATCAGGACTATTCGAGCACGCCGTGGGTGACTAGCTCCGCGGGCGGCTTCACAGCCGGCGGGACACTGTCGCCGGCCAGCACCAGCAACCAGCTCGAGGACGCGACCATGCGGTCGCAGTTCAACAAGGGCGGCACCAACTACCACGTGATCCTTAACCCGGTAGTCCACGACCCGATCACCATTAATGTGCCTGCCAACCATGGCACCCTGTTGCAGACCGGGCGCGGCGTCATCGCTGGCGATGTCGACGTCCAGTGGTGGGCCTCTCACCTGCAGAACCTGAACAATAGCCTCGGCTTCGTCGATCCGACTCACCTGGTGCTCTACCTGACCGACAATGTGATGCTTTACGGCGGGAACAACCCGCTGAACTGCTGCATCATCGGCTTCCACAGCGCCAGCGAGGTAAATGGGCATGGGCTGGGCTCAACGCACAGCAACGGCAACGCCGTCGTCCAGACCTATGCCTGGGCCTCCTACATCACGCCGGGCTTCTTTAACCCAAACACCGGCTGGGCGGTCCAGGACATCCATGCGCTCAGCCACGAGATCTCCGAATGGGCTGACGACCCGTTCGTCAACAACACCGTCCAGCCGTGGCTGACCCCGACGGCACCGCAGTACGGGTGCACGGGGGTGCTAGAGACTGGCGACCCGGTTGTCGGGATCGGCTTCGCGAAGGGATCCAACACCTTCGAGCAGGGCCCCACGCCGAACGGGACGCAGGTCGCAGATGGTTACTACCACCCGGAGGACGAAGTGTTCATGCCGTGGTTCATGCGGCTGAGCCCGAGTCCTGCTGAGACCGGCAGGTACACGCTGATGGGCAACCTGAATCCGTATCCCGGATTCAAGGCACCGGCCACCGGCTGCTGACCGATCTCAATGTGCACGCCGCGCCGGGAGGATCGCAGGTCGCATCCTCCCGGCGCAGTGCTGTACGGACGATTTTCACTGTGTTCGGAGGCGGGTAACTCATGGATCTGTTCGATCTGGCCGGCAAGACCGCTGTCGTGACCGGCGGAACCCGCGGGATCGGGCTGATGATCTCCCGCGGACTGCTGCAAGCAGGCGCGCAGAAGCTCTACATCAGCTCGCGCAAGGCAGAAGGCTGCGCCGAGGCTGAGCGGGAGCTAGCTAAGTTCGGGCAGGTCACGGCGATTCAGGCAGACCTGTCGACCGAGGCTGAGTGCCTGCGGCTCGCGCGCGAGGTCGGCGAACAGGAGCAGGCTCTGCACATCCTCGTCAATAACGCGGGCGCGACCTGGGGTGCGCCGCTTGAGGAGTTCCCCGCGTCGGCGTGGGACAAGGTACTCGATCTGAACCTGAAGTCCCCGTTCTTCCTCACCAGAGCATTCCTGCCGCTGCTCGAGGCTGCGGGCACGCACGACGACCCGGCCCGGGTGATAAACATCGGCAGTATCGACGGGCTGCGCGTGCCGTCGCTGCCCACCTACTCGTATTCGGCCAGCAAGGCTGGGGTGCATCACATGACGCGGGTGCTCGCCAGGGAACTTGGCCCCCGGCACGTCACCGTCAACGCGGTGGCACCCGGGCCGTTCGAGTCCAAGATGATGGCCGCCACCCTCAACGCCTTCGGCGATGCGATCGCTCAGGCCGCTCCGCTGCGGCGGATCGGCCGGCCAGACGACATGGCGGGAGCGGCAGTGTTCCTGTCCTCGCGGGCAGGAGCCTATGTCACGGGAGCCGTCCTGCCGGTGGACGGCGGGATCGCCACGACGGTGTAACGAGGAGATTGACGGCGCGAACGCCGCGTTCGGCCCTGGGCCTAGCTTGGATCCGCCGCTGGCGTTTCTCGCTGCTGTAGCTGACGCGCCCGGTCATGGCAGGTGTGCTGGGATGGGCTGGATGCGGGGACCGCGGCCGGCTACCGCGACCGTGCGCTTGTATGACGCTCGCAGGGCTGCGGCGTCGGCGGGATCGGTGCGCCAGGCGGTGCCGGCTGGGAGCACCACGAAGTCGGGGTGGCGGACCCAGATCGGCACGTAGTGGATGAAACTGACGCGCGCTCCGCGGCTGTCCACGGTGATAGTGAGTAGCACGATCATCCCGTCTTGCGTGGCGGCCGGGCAGCAGGCACTCGTCTGATCGGAGATCAGGTTGCCTTCGCCGAAGACGACAAGCTTGCCGTGGACAATGCGGATGGGCTGGACGAGGTGCACGTGCTGGCCGACGATCGCGGTGATGTCGGGTGAGCGGGTGAGCCTCCTGGCGAGCCTGAGCTGGTAACTGCTCGGCTGCTCGACATACTCATCGCCCCAGTGCAGATTAACGATCACCACCTTCGCACCGTCCATGCGTGCGCGGTGCGCGTCGGAGAGGATCCGCGCCGCGCTGGCCAGGTTGACCGACCATGGATGAGGCAAAGGGATGCCGTTGGTGAGCGCGGTATAGGACAGGAAGGCGACGCGGACACCCTTCACCGTCATGATCAGCGATTTTCTCTGCCCGGCTGCCGACGAATAGGAGCCGGCGTGCAACACCCCGGCATGGTTCAGCGCGCGGATCGTGTCGCCGACTCCTCGCTGCCCTTGGGGTCGACGACAAAACTCGCTGACCTGCGGTGATGGTGTTCTGGTAATGCCCGGGTCCCGGCTTGGCGGTGCTGGTCTCCCGGTGGCGGGGGTTAGCGCTGGCGGGTGAGGGATTCTTCTGCGATCTGGGCGGAGACGA
>WNFD01007904.1_pt1 | contig 10497 bp, 9 predicted proteins | sample 5400491 | NCBI WGS metagenome assembly WNFD01 (sample SAMN13153343, study PRJNA577476) | soil metagenome | isolation source: 120 cm saprolite under Douglas fir tree site 2 hole 2 replicate 2 | place: USA:California | collected 2015-04-18 | reverse complement strand
CCCGCGCGGCGTACGTGCGCGACCTGCTCGCCGCCGTCGACGCCGCCACGGCCGGATGGCGCCCGGACATTCTGCTGGTCTCCGCTGGTTTCGACTCGCTCGCGGGAGATCCGCTGGGCGGCTTCACGCTCGAGCCCGAGGATCTGGCGCAGTGGACGAGGGCGTTTCGAGCGCGGGTCGCGCCGGGGCCGGTGGTCGGCGTGCTGGAAGGCGGATACCGGCTCGACTTGCTCGCCGCCGGCGCGCGCGCGCACGTGCGTGCGCTTGCTTGACGGTGGCGGCGTCCCGATACTACAGTCGTGACCGCGACCGCCGCACCCCAAGCCTCCAAACATTGGCCCGCCAGCATCTATCGGCGGACAGACGGGAGCGTCGAGCGAGGGCTCTCGCCTAAGAACTTCCTGGTCACCGTGCACGCGGTGCCGTCGGCCGGCTGCGACGCGGCGCGGGACCGGCTGCTGCGCAGCCCCGACCAGCTCGCGCGGGGTGCCGAGATGACGATGCATCACATCATCGACCAGGCCGTGGACAGCTACTTTCCGTTGGTCGAGCAGCTGAACGGATTGGTGGACGGCCTGGAGCAGAAGCTGTTCGAGGAGTTCGACGAGGGTCTGATCCACGAGATCTTCAAGGCGAAGCGCTCGACGTTCGGACTGCGGCGTCACCTCAGGCCCCTGCGGGAAGTGCTCAACATCCTGACCAATCGTCCCTGCGGCTACATCCGGCCCGAGACGCAGCTGTACTACCGGGACGTCTACGACCACACGATCCGGCTGATGGAGTCCGTCGACACCACGCGCGACCTGCTCGCCGGCGTGTTGGAGACGTACCTGTCGCAGACCTCCAACCGCATGAACCGCGTGATGAAGCAGCTGTCGATCGTGGCCACGGTCGCGCTGCCGCTGATCGTGATCGCCGGCGTCTACGGCATGAACTTTAGCCGCATGCCCCTCATCCACGACGCGCTGGGTTTCTGGGTCGCGGTCGGGAGCATGGTCGCGGTCTCGCTGGCGATCGTGTGGTGGTTGAAGCACCGCCAATGGCTCTGAAGCTCGCCGCCGACGTCCTCACCCTGAAGACCAAGCATCCATTCGTCATCGCCCGGGGCGGCGATGACGACACGCGGGTGGTGTGGGTCCGCCTCTCGGACGGCGATGGGCTGGAGGGATGGGGGGAAGCCGATCCCTCGCGCTATTACGGAGAGACGGCGGACACGGTGCTGGCGATGCTGCGGCGGCTCGAGCCCCATCTCCCCACCGACCCGTTCGATCTCGATGCGGCGGAGGCGAAGTTCGCCCAGCTCGTCCCGAAGAACGGCGCAGCGCGCGCCGCGCTGTCAGCGGCGCTGCACGACCTGGTGGGCAAGCAGCTGGGCCAGCCGGTGTGGCGGCTGTGGGGTCTCGATCCCGCCCGTGCGCCGCGCTCGTCATTCACGATCGGCCTCGATACCCCCGAGAAGATGCGCCAGAAAGTGCTCGAGGCGTCCTCCTATCCGATCCTCAAGATCAAGCTCGGCACCGATCGGGACGAAGTCATCCTCAAGACCGTCCGCGACGCCACCGACAAGCCGCTCCGGGTAGATGCGAACGCGGGCTGGACGCGGGAACGCGCGCTCCAGATGCTCCCGCTGCTCAAAGAGCAGGGCGTGGAGTTCGTGGAGCAGCCCTTGCCGCCGGATGACCTCGAAGGGCTCGCCGGGCTGCGGCGTCGAGGAATCCTTCCTGTGGTGGTGGACGAGAGCTGTATCGTGGCGGCCGACATTCCGCGGCTCTCAGGTGCAGTGGACGGAATCAACATCAAGCTCGCCAAATGCGGCTCACTGCGCGAGGCGCTGCGCATGATCGCCACGGCGCGGGCGCACGGCATGCTGGTCATGGTAGGGTGCATGATCGAGACGTCGCTGGGGATCACGGCCGCCGCGCACTTCACGCCGCTCGTCGACGCCGCCGATCTGGACGGGGCCGCACTGACCGCCAACGACCCGTTCGTGGGCGCCACGATCGACGGCGGGCAGATTCGCCTGCCCACCGGACCGGGGCTGGGGGTGCAGCGGCGGTGAGGGGGCCAGCTCCGGGCACCCCGGGCTTGCACCCGGGGTCAGAGCAATCACTGACCCCGCGCGCGAGCGCGGGGATCAGTGCTCGCTATGCTGACGTCGTCCTCCCGGTCCCCGTTCCACGTACTTACAGCTATCTAATCCCCCCCGAGCTCGCGCCCCGCGTCGTGCCGGGCGCGCGCGTGGTCGTGCCGGTACAGCGGCGCCGGGTGGTGGGGGTGGTGGCGGAGGTAGATGCGTCTCCGCCGGCCGCGACCGTAGCGGTGAAGCCGATCCTCGCGGCTCCTGACGCGGAGCCGGCGATCACGTCGCCGCTGTTCGCGTTGGGCGTCTGGATCAACCGCTACTACGGCACGCCGCTCGGGCTGGCGCTGCGGGCGCTCCTCCCCGGGGCGCTGTGGAGTGTGCAGCGGCCGGCGGGGCCCGCCGAGCAGGTGGAGCGTGTGCTCGCGCTGACCGCGGCGCTGCCGTCGCTGCTCGAGCGCGAGCGGGCGTTCAAGCGCGCGCCCAAGCGGCGCGTGGCGTACGAGGCGCTGGAGGCAATCGGCGGCTCGGCGCCGGTCCGGCATCTTGTCGCGCAGCTCGGGTTGTCGCCCGCTGCCCTGAACGGACTGGTGACTCAAGGCCTGGCCCGCTACACCGACGTGCCGCGCGCCCGCGATCCGTTCGCCGGGCTGTCGTCTCCACCGCCCCCCGACCTCACGGCCGACCAGCGTCACGTCGTCGCCGGAATTCTGGCCACGCCAGCCGAGACGCCCGCGCTGATCCAGGGCGTGACGGGCTCCGGAAAGACGCTGGTCTATCTCGACGTACTTCGTAGCGTCGTCGCATCGGGTCACGGTGCCATTCTGCTGGTTCCCGAGATCGCGCTCACGCCCCAAACCGTCGCCCGGGTGCGCGGCGTGTTCGGCGATCAGGTCGCCGTGCTGCACTCGGGACTGTCGGACGGCGAGCGCGCCGACGCATGGCGCGCCCTGCGGCGCGGCGAGCGGCGCGTGGCCGTGGGGCCCCGCTCCGCGGTGTTCGCTCCCGTTCAGCGGCTCGGGGCGATCGTGGTGGACGAAGAGCACGAGTCGAGCTACAAGCAAGGCACAGCGCCGCGCTACCACGCTCGGGCGGTGGCGCTCGAGCGCGCGCGGCTCGAGGGGGCACGAGTGATTCTGGGCAGTGCCACGCCGTCCCTCGAGACGCTACATCTCGCGGCGACGGGGAAGGTGGTGCGCTTCGAACTGCCCGAACGGATCGGGGCGCGACCGCTGCCACCGGTCGAAGTGATCGACCTGCGCACTGCCGAACGGGTACCCGGCGCCCGCGGGGTACCCTGGACCGTGGCCCTCGACGACGCCGTGCGCGGCGCCCTTGGGCGCGGCGAACAGGTGATCCTGCTCCTCAATCGGCGCGGTTTTGCGACCTACCTGCAGTGTCCCGCCTGCGGCGACGTGCGCACGTGTCCCCGCTGCGCCATCGCGCTCACCGTGCACCAGACGCCGGCCGCGCTGCGGTGCCATTACTGCGGCCACGAGGAGCCGGTTCCCACCGTCTGCCGGGTGTGCGGCAAGGAGACCCAGCGGATGCGGGGCCTGGGGACCCAACAGCTCGAGCGTTTCGTCGGGCTCCGGTTCCCGGACGCACGGATCGCCCGCATGGACCTGGACACGACGAGCACGAAGTGGGCGCACCACCGCGTGCTCGAGCGAATGGCGCAGGGGAAAATCGACATCCTGCTCGGGACGCAGATGATCGCCAAGGGCCTGGACTTCCCCAACGTGACGGTCGTGGGCGTCGTGGACGCGGATACCGGGCTGCATCTCCCCGACTTCCGCGCGGCGGAGCGGACGTTCCAGCTCGTCGCCCAGGTGGCGGGCCGAGCCGGGCGGGGGCCCAGGGGAGGCCGCGTGTATGTCCAGACCCGAGCGCCCGACCATCACGCTATCCGCGCGGCGGCGGTCCACTCGGTGTCGCAGTTCGCGGCGGCGGAGCTGCCCCTGCGGACCGCTCCCAATCCGGCCTACCCGCCGCATCTCGGGCTGGCGCGGTTCGTGGCCTCGCACGAGGATGCCGGCCGCGTACAGCGGGCGGCCGAGCGACTGGCTGCATGGCTGGTCCGGGCCAATAGCGAACGGCTGTCCGGCGCGCTCAGCGTGCTCGGGCCGGCGCCGTGCCCGATCGAGCGGCTCAAGGGACGCTGGCGCTGGCACGTGCTCGTGAAGGCCGCGGAGCCGCGTGCCATCGGCCGCGTGGTGCGTGCCCTGGGCGCCCGGGCGCGCGGTGCCGTGATCGTGGATCGCGACCCGGTCTCACTTCTGTAACGGCCGTTGCGTGACCGGATTCGGCGCGCGTATTATCAGCGTTCCTGTGACGACCCGTCCCCGGTTCCAGTACCGGCCACCCAACTTCGAGGCACCCCCGCTCGCGGGAGCGCCCGATGCGCGCTTCGAGCCCGCGCCCGCGGACGGCGTGCTGCCCGACGGCTTCTTCTCCACCACCAACCTGCCGACGTACGTCAAAGCCGCGGGCGTGTGGTCCCGCCCGCGTCTGCCGCGCATGGATTGCGTGATCGTGCGTCAGACCGCCCGTGAGCTCGTGACAACCGAGCCGCGCAAAGTGCGCAAAGGGCAGGCGGTGGCGGTGGGCACGGAAGAGGACGGCAGTCAGGGCATCTTCGTGCACGCCGAAGGCTTCCTCGGCGGCAGTCACAGCGCCAATGAGTTCGGCTTCATGCAAACGGAGGTGTCGCGCGAGCGGCCGGTGGATTACGCAGTCCTCGCGCAGCTCTTGGGCGAGGAAAAGCAGCGCGGCGGCAAAATCGTCTGGGTAGTGGGTCCCGCGCTCGTGCACGCGCGGGCGCGCGAAGACATGATCTGGTTCGTCAGGAACGGCTATGTCCAGGCCTTCCTCGGCGGGAATGCCGTCGCCGTACACGATCTCGAGGCCGCGATCTTCGGGACGACGCTCGGGATGACGAGCTCGGGGCAGGGTGTCGAGGGCGGCCACGCGCTCCACATGCGCGCCATCAACCGGATCCGGCGCGCCGGCGGGATCGCCCCGGCCGTGCGACAGGGTCTGGTGAGCTCGGGGATCATGCACGCCCTGGTGACCCACGGGGTGCCGTTCGTGCTGGCGGGCTCGATCCGCGACGACGGGCCGCTCCCGGAAGTGCTGTCGGACACGCTCGCCGCTCAGGACGCGATGCGGGAGTTCACCGCGCAGGCGACCTTTGCCGTCTTCGTGGCCACCGCCCTGCATGCGATCGCGGTCGGCAACATGCTGCCGGCCTTCGTGGATGCCGAGCGTCCAGAAGACCTCCGCCCACTCACGACGATTTGCGTCGACCAGACGGAGTTCGTGGTTACCAAGCTGCGGGACCGGGGCACGCACCAGGCGTACGGCGTCGTGACGAACGCCCAGGACTTCATGCACGTACTGCGCTTCTACGTGGAGCGATGGGAGCAGGCGCAGGCCCCGGCGACCGTCCTCCGTTAGATCCGGGGCGGGGGCCGGGGTGGGCGAAGCTCGCCGAGGCCGTCGCCCTCCGCGTGCCGCCCTCCGAGATCGAGACCATCTATCTGTTTCGACCCTGGAAGCGTGAGGGTCGGGAGTGGGGCACGGCGGTGGTCGCCTGCCGGGCCACGGAGGGGGGCGACCGGTTGCGCGTGTACACTGCACGCTACATGCTGATCGTGCGCGGGAAGGAGCGGGGTCAGTCCCGCACCGAGGTCGAGGAGACGGCGCTGTCGCCCGCGGATGTGATCGCTCGCGTGATGCAGGCGGCCGCCGAGCGGACCGGGGACTCCGAGCCGCCCGTGGCCGTGGGGCCGGCGGTGTGGTATGAAGGTTGACGGAGCGAAGCTGCTCGAGGAGTTCCGCCGCTACCTGGCGGAGCACAGCCTGCCGGCGACGCAGCAGCGCCTGGCGGTGGCCGAGGCGGTGTTCTTCGCCGGCGAGCACCTGTCGGCGGAGGAGGTGGGCCGACGCGTGGCCAAGCGTGTGGCGGTCGGCACGGCCACGATCTATCGGACGCTCGACCTCCTGGTCCGCGCCGGGCTGGCCAAGCAGCACGAGTTCGGCGAGGGGTTCAAGCGATACGAGCCGCTCGCGCCCGGCCAGGCGCACGAGCATTGCATCTGCTCGTCCTGCGGCCAGGTGACGGAGTTTGCGAATGACCGGCTCGAACGGATGATCGCGCTGCTCGCGGACGAGGTGGCGTTCCGGCCCCACCACCACCGGCTGGAGATCTATGGACTGTGCCGCAGCTGTCAGCAGGCGAACCCTTTAGCGCGCACGAGGTGAGGGTTGATCGATTCACGAATGTTCGTGCCCACCAAGGCCTTCCTCACCAAAGGCGTCGGTCGGCACAAGGAGAAACTCACCAGCTTCGAGATGGCGCTGCGGGACGCGCATCTCGCCAACTTCAACCTCGTGCGGGTGAGCTCGATCTTCCCGCCCCACTGCGAGCTGGTGGACCGCGAGGAAGGCCTGTCGCTCATGAAGCCCGGGCAGGTCGTGTTCGCCGTCATCGCGGAATCCGCCACCAACGAGCCGAGCCGCCTCGTGGCCGCGTCGATCGGCGTCGCCATGCCGGCGGACCAGTCCCACCACGGCTACATCTCCGAGCACCACAGTTACGGGCAGAACGAGATCACGTCGGGGGAGTACGCCGAAGACCTCGCCGCGTCGATGCTCGCGACCGTGTTGGGCGTCCCGTTCGATTCGGACAAGGCGTGGGACGAGCGGCGCGAGCAGTGGCTCCTGTCGGGAGAGATCGTCCGCACGATGAACATCACCTCGACCGCCGAGTGCGGGGACGACGGCCGCTGGACGACCGTGGTCTCGGCCGTCTGCTTCTGCGGGTGACGACGCCGTCCTTCGCCATTGCCTTCGCCGCCGGGCTGCTGAGCTTCCTGTCTCCCTGCACGCTGCCGCTGATACCCAGCTACGTGGGGTTTCTCACCGGTCTATCCGCCGATGAGCTCGAACTACGTCGGGGAACGGCCTTGCTGCACGCGCTCGCCTTCGTGGCAGGTTTCTCGGCGATTTTCATCGCCTTGGGCGCGAGCGCGTCCGCCCTCGGGGTGCTGCTCTTACACTGGCAGGTGTGGATCGGCCGGATCGGCGGCGTCGTAGTCATTCTCTTCGGGCTCTACCTGCTACGTGTGATCCAGCCCGCTTTTCTCACGCGAGAGCGTCGGCTGCAGCTCGCCAACAAGCCACTCGGCTACCTGGGATCCGCGTTCGTCGGCGTCACGTTCGGGGCTGCCTGGACGCCCTGCATCGGTCCCATCCTCGGCGCGATCCTCACGCTGGCTGCTGCGCAGGGGAGCGTGGGGCGGGGTGCCGGACTGCTCACGGCGTACGCGCTCGGCCTTGCGGTGCCGTTTCTGCTCGCCGCAGTGGCCCTGGACCGCTTCCTGGTCTGGTTCCAGCGGTTCCGGCCCTACCTCGTGTGGGTCGAGCGCATCGCCGGGATCCTCCTGATCCTTCTTGGCCTGCTGCTGCTCACCGATCGCTTCACCCTCCTGGCGAGCTGGCTGCAAGGGCTGACGCCCGAATTTCTAAAAAGCCGGCTGTAAGGCTCGTGACGTAAAGGACACCACGCGAGTGCTTTAGCACGACGCCCGGCCGCGCCCAGGCTTCAGCCAGGGAACTCTGACGGCCACCTTCCTATATTATGTGCCAGCGACAATCCATATGGAGAGGGAATTCATGATCACGCTACGGAAACGCGGGTCACGTCTCGCCGCCACACTCGCGGCACTGGCTTTCGCCGCCTGCGTACAAGGTGAGCAGCAGAGCCAGTCGGCGGACTCTACGGCGCGCAACCTCACGCTCGCGCCCACTGAATCAACGGCCGCTTTGAAGGACGTGCCCGCGCGGGCGACCGAGGCGGCCAAGCCGGCACCGGAGAAGAAGGCGCCGGTGAAGAAGGCCGCCCCGCCGAAGCCCGCTCCGCTGATGCTGGCGGCCGGGACCCGCGTTCCAGCCACGGCCAGCGACTCGATCAGCACGCGCTCGGCGAAGGCGGGTGATCCGTTCACGGCGACGGTAAGCCAAGATGTGAAGGATGCCACCGGGCGGGTGGTGATCCCGGCTGGCGCGACCGTGTCGGGGACGATTGCGGCCGCCGAGCCGGCGCCGAATCCGAACTCCACCGGCAAAATCGAACTATCCGTCACGAGCGTGAGCGTGCGCGGCAGTAGCTATTCGATCGATGCCTCCGTCGTGGCGATGGATACCGTCATGAAGGGCCGCGGGGTGACGAAGGCCGATGCCGCCAAGGTCGCCGGCGGGGCGGTGGCCGGGGCGATCGTCGGCAAGCTGCTTGGGAAGAACACGAAAGGCGCCGTGATCGGGGGAGCGGCCGGCGCGGCCGTAGGCGCGGCCGCCGCGCGCGCGTCGCGCGATATCGACGTGGTGATCCCGAAAGGTGCAGCGATCACCATCAAACTGAACGCGCCCCTTACGGTAAAACCGGCCTAATCCGCCGCCCTCAGTAGCCTGCCGCGCCGCCGCCGCGCCGGGGATCGGCCACACCGACCCAGCCGGCGGCGGTGCGCGCGATAGCGTTCACCTCTGTTTTGTAATTCCAGGTGGTCACCTTGTGCCCCATCACGACGAGGGAGTCGATCGACGAGGGTACGAAGCCCTCGTTTTCGAGGTAGAGCACGTCGGGCGACGCCTGGTGATGCAGGCGCGGCGCCGCCACGGCGCTCGCGAGCGGCATGCCCTGGTCGATCATATCGCTGAGGACCTGGTACACGGCTGTGGTGATGCGTGACCCGCCGGGGCTTCCCAGCACCAGGAACAATCGGCCGGCCGTATCGAGGACGATCGACGGCGTCATGGCCGACAGCATCCGCTTGCCGGGCGCGATCACGTTCGCCTCGCCCTGCACCAGGCCGAACAGATTCGGCTTCCCCGGCGCCGTGCTGAAATCGTCCATCTCGTCGTTCAGGAGGAATCCCGCGCCCGTCACCGTGACGGCGCTGCCGAAATCGTTATTGAGGGTGGTCGTGCACGATACGGCGTTCCCCTCCGAATCCACGATCGAGAAGTGCGTGGTCTCGGTTCCCTCGGAGTGCATGCCGGCCACCGGCGGGGTCGGCGTCGCATGCCGCGGATCGATGCCTGCCCGCAACGTGCCGGCGTACCACTTGGCGAGCAGGCGACCGATCGGCATGCTCACGAAGTCCGGGTCCCCGAGGAGCGTGTTACGATCCACGTAGGCGCGGCGCATCGCTTCCGTCTGGAGGTGCATGAGCTCCGGGCTCCCGAACGGCGGGAGCGGTGCGTACCCCTCCATCACGTTGAGGATCTCCGCCAGCGCCACCCCGCCGCCCGACGGCGGCGGCATGGTGTAGATGGTGTAGCCGCGGTAGAGGATTTCGATCGGGTCGCGCCACTTCGCGCGATAGCGGGCGAGGTCCTGTCGCGTGATCAGCCCGCCGCCCCGCGCCATCTCCTGGACGATCAGCTCGGCGACGCGGCCCTGATAAAAGACCTGGGGTCCGCTGTCGGCGATCAACTGCAGTGTGCGGGCCAGGTCCGCCTGAACGAACCGTACGCCCGGTGGCGGCACTTCCGCGTTGATGAGAAATTGTGCCCGCGAGGCGGCGAAGCGGGCGAGGCGCTCGGCTTCCCGGCCGATCTGGCGACTGCGTGCGCCGTCGAGGGTGTACCCATCGCGCGCCAGCCCGACGGCGGGCCCGACCAGGTCCTTCCACGTCAGGTGCCCGAACCGGCGGTGCGCCTCGTATAGTCCCGCCACGCTGCCCGGGACGCCGACGGAGCGATGACCCGTGAGCGAAGATTCCAGGACGTTCCCCGCCGAATCGACGTACATGGAGCGCGTAGCGCCCGATGGCGCCGCCTCGCGGAAGTCGAGCGCGTGGACCCCTCCGTCGTGCTGCCGGATCACCATGAATCCGCCACCACCGATGTTTCCCGCGACTGGATGGACCACCGCGAGCGCGAACGCCACGGCTACGGCGGCGTCGACCGCGTTGCCGCCGCGGCGCAGAACATCCACGCCGACGTCGCTCGCGAGCGGATGCGATGTCACCACCATGGCATGCTCCCCGGCTAAGGGCCTGACGCGCTGGCCCAGAGGCCAGTCGGCCGCGATGAGCGCGGGATGTGCCGCCCGTTCCTCTGCGCCCGGCCTGGCAGGCGTCTCGGGTGGCGCCTCCGCGGGGGGGAAGGGCGTGGGGACGTCGGGCGTGACGGGGATCGTCTCAGGCAGCTTGATGCCGCTGCCGCACGCCATCAGCACGAGCAGCCCGAGAACAGAGAATCGGCGCATGCCGAATTGTGCACGTTGACCCGAGTTCGGGTCAACGTCTAACTTGGGGGCCATCCGATACCCTTCATGACTGTTCCCGACTACCGCGACCCGCGGCCCACCGAGCAGCGCAACCCCCGCACCGAGCGCATCGACGTCGCGT
>WNFD01062705.1_pt1 | contig 10499 bp, 12 predicted proteins | sample 5400491 | NCBI WGS metagenome assembly WNFD01 (sample SAMN13153343, study PRJNA577476) | soil metagenome | isolation source: 120 cm saprolite under Douglas fir tree site 2 hole 2 replicate 2 | place: USA:California | collected 2015-04-18 | reverse complement strand
CGCGGCGCTACTGGACGTTACGCTACTTGCAGCGTCATGCGGTCGGCCGCGAACTCGCGGCCACTGTCACTCGCGACGGAGTGAGCGCGGAACTCGACGACTATGCCGTGCGTGGCGCGTTGCGCGGCGCGCCTAACGTATCGAGCCAGACGCAGATCCGCGTCCGTATCGCACGAGTCGACCCGCTGCGCGGCTGGCTGTCGTTCGATTATCTAGCGACCGTGCCGAGAGCCGTCGAGCGATCGTCATCTTAGCCTAGAGGCGCCTGCTAGGGCACCTGGAGACTGCTTAAGGGCGCCTTAGCCTGCGGGGGCTTCCGCGGACAGGGCCGCTCACGAGCGGCCTCTGCAAGAGAACACCTCTTCCGTAGGGGCCGTTCGTGAGCGGCCCTTACTTCGCGCCCGAGGGCGGTGGAGCCTGGGGGCGCCTGAGATGCTTTGGAGACGCCTGCTCGAGGCCTTGCCGGTGGAGGCTTTCTCCGATCGGCCTACGAGCGTTGAAACGTTCGCCCTGAGAATTCGGCCTCACGATCTTCGCCGACCGCCTGTGAGGCTTCGCCGGACCGCTCTAAAGGCTTCGCTGCACCGCTGTGAGGCTTCGCCGGACCGTTTGCGAGGTCTGAAACCTCGAGCCCGAGCCCTCGGGAGCCTCCCTAGCTTCCCGGCGGTTTACAGGTGGGTGCGGAAAAGGGCCGCGCCACCCGCAGCCCGTTCCCTGAAGTCGAAAATCAGCCCTTGAAGTTGTCCTGCTGCAGGCGCCAGCGATCGATCGACTCGATATTGAAGCGCCAATCGCTGCCCACCTTGAAAGCCGGCAGTCCGCCGCGCTTGAGCTGACGATAGACGGTCGAAGGATGCACCTTAAGATAGTCCGACAGTTCTTTGACTGTCATGACCCTGCTGCTTTCCAGTTTCATCGCCATGATAATCTCTCCCCTAGTTCGCTATTACTTCTCGCCCTGCCCGGCTGCTATGCCCCGGACACTACGGCATAAAGCAAGGCGTGTGCCGTAAGCGGAAGAAAGGGGAATCGAGCCTAACAAGATGAAAATGGGGGCGAACTTAACGAATAAAGCGTCAACAAATTGCCGACTGTTAGGAAAATGTCGGTCAACCTTTCGCCGCACCGATGCAAATTTGACCATAAGCTGTTTCACTCATGCAATACCGGCGCCCTCGCCGACCTACCCTCGACGGTCCGTCAACGGCTAGTTTGGTTCGCCAAACGAACCTCGTTCTAAATTTCCGAGAAACGCGTCGCCGCGCTCCTGAGTCCCTAAACCTTGCCGACCAGTTCGCGCTCACACTCGCCGATGAAGCGGATCACGCCCGCCGCGTCGTTCTGGCGATGCAACAGGATCAGGCGATGCACGCCGGCCTCGCCGAAGCGCCGCGCCTCCTCGCGATCGATCCGCCGGCTTGGTGTGACGCTTATCTCCAATTCCTCGAAACGCCGTCCCGCTTCCATGCATGCGGCTTTGAGCCCCTCAATGTGCCGCCTGGTAGTCTCGAGGTCGAGCGCGAAACCGTACCATCCCTTGGCCAGTCGCGCGGCGCGCGAGAACGCCTCTTTGGTATGGCCGCCGAAGACGATTTCCGGATGAGGTTTCTGCACCGGCCGCGGCATCGCATTGACGCCGCCGAAGGAAACAAAGCGGCCGCGGAATTCCGGCTTGTCCATCGTCCATAGCGCGATCATCGCGCGCAGGAATTCCTCGCTGCGCGCGCCCTTGTGGTCGAAGGGCGCACCGATCGCCTCGAACTCGGGCTTGAGATAGCCGACGCCGATGCCGAAAATCAGGCGCCCGCCGGCGAGCACGTCGGTCGAGGCGAGTTCCTTGGCCAGCACGACCGGATTGCGCTGGGGCAGGATTATGATCCCGGTGCCGAGGCGGATAGTTTTGGTCTGCGCCGCGACGAAGGTCAGCCCGATCAGCGAGTCGATAAACGGAGTCTCCGGCGCGGCTGGCGAGGGCGGCACCTGCGAGTCGGGCAGCACGATATGTTCGCCGGTCCAGAGGCTCCCGAAACCGGCGGCTTCGGCGGCACGCGCGACTTCGCTCGCCGCCTGCGGATCGGCGCAGGGGCCATAGTTGATTCCGAACAGCGCTATCTTCATGTTAGGCAGAACTAACACGAAGCGAGGCGCACGGGAACCCGGCGAAGCAGGCCGCGATGCGATACGCGCGCCTGAGGCCGGATCGGCGGCGCATCAGGGAACCTGACAACATGAGATGTCCCAAATGCGGATCAGACTCGGCCCCCGACGCGCAATTCTGCCCGCGATGCGGCACGCGGCTTTACGAGCCGAAGCCGGCGGACAAGCGCGAGTACGCGCTGATGCGAGTGCATCCGGCCTGGTGGCATTTCATCGGCTCGATTCTTTTTTCCTGCGTCCTTATCGCGGCGGGATTTGCTTTGCGCTTTATTTACGTCAAGGGATGGAGCGTCAGTTTGCTACTGGTCGCGATCGGAGTGGCGCAGTTGATTTCGATCGCGCTTAGGCGCCACTTCATCTCGTGGAGCCTCACCTCGGAGCGGGTGATCGAGAACAAAGGCATCCTCGCCAGGCATCGGCGCGAGATGGAATTGGCCGACGTTCGCTCGGTGGATGTCGAGCAACGGTTCATGCAGCGCGCGATGGGTCTTGGGGACGTCATCATCGCGTCGGCGGCGAGCGCCGATTACGCGATCAGGCTTTACGACATCCCCGACCCCGAGGGAGTGGCGGAAACGTTGCGCCGCGCGCGCCTCAAGCGCCTCGCTTAGCGAATCCGGCCGACAGGGCCGTTCACGAACGGCCCCCTACGAACAAGAGACAGACGAAATTGGGCGCGCGCTGACAATCCTGTGGCGAGGGTGGAAAAATCGTTGATGTCGAGTCGCTCAAAGTTTGACCTCTATCGAGCGTGCGCCGATAATCGGCGCATCGACGCGCAAATCAACCTGCGAGATGCGCGCGCGGTGAGGGGCGGCGCGATGACGAAGCATCCGGATCTCCGCTACGAGCGCAAGCTCTGGCGCAGCGGTGTGGAAGTGGTGGCGGGCGTCGACGAGGCCGGGGTCGGTCCGATGGCCGGGCCGGTGGTCGCTGCCGCGGTCATCTTCGCTCCCGAGACCTTCATCAAAGGCGTTCACGATTCCAAGCAGCTCCCGCCGGAAAAGCGTGAGGAGCTGTATGATCGCATAACCGTGCGCGCGCTCGCCTGGGGCGTCGGCGTGGCCGAGCCGCTCGAGATCGATCGGCTCAATATCTATTGGGCGACGCGCGAGGCGAGCCTGCGCGCGCTGGCCGGCCTGGGACGCGCTCCCGGCCATGTGCTGGTCGACGGACGCGGGATCGCTCGCCAAGGTGACGCGCGACCGGATGATGTGCGAGTACGATACGCGTTTTCCCGGCTACGGCTTCGCGCAGCACAAGGGCTACTGCACGCCCGAGCACTTCGCCGCGCTGCGCGCGCTCGGCCCCTCGCCGATCCATCGCCGCTCGTTCGCGCCCGTCTTCGACGCCGCACAGCTTGTGCTGGCAATCTGCGACTTATCATCCTGAGCGCCTTGGGTTAAAGTCTGGAATTGAACGATCCCGGCGACGGGCGTCGTCTTCGACCGCGCACGCGCCGTGGCCGCTTGCCATTGCGCAGCTTCATCCGGAGGACCTGACGAACTTGGCAAATGCACGATACGACCTGGCGATAATCGGTTCCGGCCCGGGCGGTTACGTGGCGGCGATCCGCGCGAGCCAGCTCAAGATGCGGGTCGCAGTGGTCGAGCGGGAAGAAGTGGGCGGCGTGTGCCTCAACTGGGGATGCATCCCGTCCAAGGCGCTGCTCAACTCGGCCGAGACGATGGAGTCGATTCGCGGCGCCGCCAAGGAGCATGGAATCGAGGTCGGCGAAGTGAAAGTCGATTTCGTTCGCGTGATCAAGCGCAGCCGCGAGGCGGCAGACAAACTCTCCAAGGGTGTGCGCTTCCTGTTGCGCAAGAACAAGGTCGACCTGTTCGAGGCCAGCGCGAGTATCGCGGGGCCCAATAGCTTGGCGCTCAGCCAGGCGGCGGGCAAACCGCCTCCGCCGGCGCCGGCGATCGAGGCCGAACGCATCCTGGTCGCCACCGGCTCGGGCGAGCGGCTGTTCGGCGGGATGAAGGTTGGCGACGGCGTGATGACCAGCCGCGAGGCGCTCCTGCACGACCATCTGCCCGAAAGCGTCGTCGTGATCGGCGCGGGCGCGGTGGGGCTGGAGTTCGCGTATTTCTACCAGGCCTTCGGCGCCAAGGTGACGGTGGTCGAACTGGAGAAGCAGATGCTGCCGGGATTCGACGCCGAGATCGCCGAGGAGTTGCGCCGCTCCTTCGTCAAGCGCGGGGTCACGGTGATGCTGGGGCACGGATACAAATCGATGGAGCGCAAGGGCGGGCGATGGACCGTCACGCTGGACGCCGCCGGCGCCGCGAAAACTGTCGAGGCGGAGGCCGTGCTGGTTGCGGTCGGGCGTAATCCGTTAAGCCCGAACCTGGGGCTGGAAAAAGTCGGCGTCGAACTCGATCGCGGCTTTATCAAGGTTGACGACTCCTTCCGTACCGCGTGCCCGAGCATCTACGCGATCGGCGACGTGATCCGTCCACCGCTGCTCGCGCACAAAGCCTCGGCCGAGGGTATCGCCGCGGTCGAGATCATGGCTGGCGTGCGCGAGCCCGGCTTCGACCTGTTGTCGATCGCGGGATGCATCTATTGCGAGCCCGAGGTCGCCACGGTCGGGCTGACCGAGGCGCAAGCGCGCGAGCGCGGAATCGAGGTCAAGGTCGGCAAGTTCCCGTTTCGCGCGATCGGCAAGTCGGTCGCGGTCAATCAGACCGAGGGCTTCGTCAAGATCGTCGCGAGCAAAGAATACAGCGAGGTACTGGGCGCGCAGATCATCGGCCATCATGCGACGGATCTGATTTCCGAGATCGTGCTCGGGCGGACGCTGGAGACGACGACTGCCGAGATCGGCAAGACGCCGCATCCGCATCCCACGCTGACCGAGGCGATCATGGAGGCGGCATTGGCCGCCGAGGGCGAAGCAATCCACATTTAGTGGCGCAAATCCGATGGAAACCTGCGGCACACTCGAGATTGCGCGGCTGGGGACGGTCGATTATGAATCCGCGCTCGCGCTGCAGGACGCGCTCGTAGCGGCGCGCCGTGACGATCTGATTGGCGATACGCTGCTGATGCTCGAGCATCCGCACGTCTTCACCCTGGGCCGCGGCGCCGACGCTCGCTACCTGCTCGAGGCGCGGCCCGGAGTCCCGGTGTTTCGCGTCTCGCGCGGCGGACAGGTCACCTACCACGGCCCGGGACAACTCGTCGGTTATCCGATCCTGAAACTCGAAGGGCGCGACCGCGATATTCACCTGTATCTGCGGCGGCTCGAACAGACGATGATCGACGCGCTGACGAAACTGGGGATCGCCGCGGGACGGCGCGCGGGCCTCACCGGCGTATGGGTGGGCGAGCGCAAAATCGGCTCGATCGGCGTCGGGCTCAGGCGTTGGATAACGCTGCACGGCTTCGCGCTCAACGTATGGACCGATCTCGAGTATTTCGGCGCGATAGTGCCGTGCGGAATCGCGGGGGTCGAGATGACCTCGGTCAAACTCGAACTTGACCGGGAAATCGAGTTGGAAATAGGCCACCGCGAAATCGCCGCACAACCAGACGTCGGCGCGGCAGCCGCGGCAGCGCTCGAGCAATCTTTCGCCCCGGTTTTCGGCTACGAGCGCGTCTTGAGCGTCGACGCCGCGGCGCTGTGGGCGCGCGTTGACCCGATCGCCGCCGCCTGCGAAACTCAAGTTCGTTTATGACCGAACGCAGGCATCCCGACTGGATCAAGGTGCGCGCGCCGACCTCGCCCGAGTACTTCCGCACCAAGGCGCTGCTGGCCGAGTTGCGGCTGCATACGGTCTGCCAGGAAGCGTGCTGCCCGAATATCGGCGAGTGCTTCTCGCATCGCACGGCCACCTTCATGCTGATGGGCGACGTGTGCACGCGTAATTGTCCCTACTGCGCGGTCGCGCATGGCAAGGTGCGTCCGCTCGATCCCGACGAGCCGCGACGTATTGCCGAAGCCGTCGCACGCCTGGGCCTGGACCACGTGGTCGTCACATCTGTCGATCGCGACGATCTGCCCGATGGCGGGGCGTCTCATTTCGCCGCGACCGCCGGCGCGATCCAGCAGCTTCGACCCGCCACCCGGGTCGAAGTGCTGGTGCCTGACTTCAAGGGATCGTATCCGGCGGTCGAAACCGTGGTCGGAGCGCCGGTCGCAATCTTCAATCACAATATCGAGACCGTCCCGAGCCTCTATCGTAAGGCCCGGCCCGGCGGAAATTATCAGCGCTCGCTTGACGTGCTGGCTCACGCCAAAAGTTTCGGCAATGATGCTCGGCCTGGGCGAAGAACGGTCTGAGGTCGAAAGCGTGCTGCGTGACCTGCGCGCGGTGGAATGCGATATCCTGACGTTGGGTCAGTACCTGCGCCCCTCGCGCGACCATCTGCCGGTCGAGCGCTATGTGACCCCAGCCGAGTTCGCCGAGCTTAAGGCCGCAGCGATGGCGATGGGCTTTCGGCACGTCGAATCGGGCCCCCTTGTCCGCAGTTCCTACCATGCCTGGGAGCACGTAAATTAGGCTGCTTTCGAGCCCTGCCCTGCCTCCAAATCGAGGATTCTCACGGGCTTTCGCGATGCTCCCGGGCCGCATCCCGGCGTTGCGGCCCCGCAACGCTGGGGTCCACGCGATGCTTTCGGCTTCGCATCTCAAGAGCTAATCGGAGCCTTAGCTATCTTTTATCGTCATATCCTTTTTTGTTTCCTATGGCTATTAGACGCTCATGATACTCATATGAAATGTTATAACTACTTTATTATTCTTTATTAGCTGCAACGCTAGAGACGACTTGAGACTACTCGTCCAGACGGAACGTCTTTTGCGTAAACAACTTAGTGCACCTTGGGGTAATGCCGGAGCCGGAGGACCATGAATCTAAAACTCGAAGAGTTGAGGAAACGTCTGCTCGATTCAACGCCGTCGGCCGCGCCTCCGCCGGCTGAGACGATTTACAAGCGCAGCGCTGACCCGATTAGCCCGCCGGAATCCCCGGTGATAACCAACATCACCGATGCCGCTGAGCGGAAGAGCGCGCCCTTGCGGGATACACAGCCGCCCACGGCCCAGCCGGACTCACTGGCCAGCACCGTGCTCCAATACGTCGGCGAAAACGCCGACCCGGGAAAATCGCGCTATCAACTCGCACAGGCGGTGACCAAGGTCTTTGAGTCGACCAGGCAATACCAGGAACGGCTGGCCGATCTCGCCAAGTCGTTCGACACAATCGAGCAAACGGCGCTGGCGGCGACGCGCGCGTTCGAGCCAATCCGTGCGTTCCGCGAGCAGATGATGAAGCTTTCGAGCACGTTCGAGCCGATGCGTTCGTTCCAGGAACAACTCGGCACGCTGGCCGATTCGTTCGAGCCGATGAGGGCGCTGCACGACCAGATTGCGATGCTGGCCGAGGCCTTTCAGATCAATCTCGCGGAGTTCGCGCGCTCGATGGAGCCCGCGAAGGCTTTCCAGGTGCAGATCGCCAAGCTGGCCAAAACCTTCGAGGCGGTGAGTGAATTGCAAAGCCAGTTTCTCGAACTGTCAGAGACCTTTCGCGTCGCGTCGCGGAGCGAAATCCAAAGGTGGGGCACCGGCGAGGGCCGCGCCGGCCGCTCGAAAGAGCGGTCCGGCGCGGCGCTCGCGCGTCGGGTGCGTTACGTCTGCGGTGGCGTTCGCGTCGCGCCAGCGCGCGATGCGAACGCCGCTGATGCCCGCCGCGCACGCGGCGGGCATCAGCGCACGCCGCGTGCTCGGCGATGGCGCCGCGCGTGCCGTGCGGTGCACGTGCCTCGCCAAAAACGGCACGGGCCGGCCGCTCTCAGAGCGGCCGGCCCGTGCCGTTTTTGGCGACGTTTATGATGGGGCGAGCGGGTGCGGGCCTAAGCCCGCACCCGCTCGCCCCGAAGGGTCACTGTGCCAGGCGCTTGAGCTCCGCAGCCCGCGTCTGCATGTACGCGTCCTGCACCGCGCCGTACAGGTCGACCGCATAGCGATCGGCCTCTTCGAACTGGTTGGGATGCAGCGAGCGGTAGTTCACCGCGTTGATCGCCGCCGAACCGACGTCCGCCGGTACGGTCACGTACCACGGCAGCAGCCAGCTCATCGGGTTCATCAGGCCATCGACCACCAGACCGACCGTATCGCGGGCCGTCGAGGGGCCGAGGAACGGCAGCATGATATAGGGTCCCGAGTAGATCCCGTAGTGGCCGAGCGTCAGGCCAAAGTCGTCGTTGTGCTGCTTCATCCCGAACCAGCTGTCGGCAACGTCAAAGAGCCCTGCCACACCGAGTGTGCTGTTAATTCCGAAGCGCGCGAGCTCGTCGCCCGCGTTGATGACGTGTAACTGGAACAGATTGTTGGCGAAGCGCGGGATGACGCCGATGTTTCTGAAAAAGTTATTCACGCTTTGGCGCGCGGGCTCCGGCATCACGAACGAGTAGCCCTTGGCGACCGGCGTGACCACGTACTGGTCGACGTCGATGTTGAAAGTGAACATCGCCGAGTTGAACGGCTCCAGCGGATCGGGATAGGGGCCTCCCGACTCGCCCGGCAACGCGCGCTCACCCGGCGACTTGGGCGGAGCCGCCTGATCCGCGCCCATCGCGGACTGGGCGAACGCGGTCGAAACCACCATCAGGGTTGCCAGCAGCGCCGCCATGGACAGACTGGCCAGCTTCTTCGCGCACTGGTTGGTTCGTATTCGTATAATTGGTTCGCTCACGGCGATGTTTAACCTCCGCACCGGCCATCTGGTCCGGCGCTATGCCCCCCGGAATTACTGGGTCGATGACCCCATCGAGGCTTGCAATTGCTGCTGCTTGGCCTTCATATCGGCCATTAGTTTATCGAATCCTTGATCATTAATCACGCGGTTAAACTGATTTCGGTAGTTTGCGACGATGCTGATGGCGTCAACGGTCACATCATAGATTTTCCAGTCGCCCCCGATGTTACGCAACAGATAGTCGACCTTGATTGGCTGCTTGCCCGGCTGGATTATCTGGCTTCGCACCCGGGCGAAGCCCTCTCCTTCAGAGTTTTCGCCGAGCACGGCCACGTCCTGGCCGGAATAATCCTGAATTTTGCTGAGATAAGCGTACTCAATAAAGGCCGTGAATAGCTGGGTGAACTGCGCCCGCTGGGTCGGACTGAGCTCGCGCCAATGGTAGCCCAGCGCAATCCGCGACATGTCCGCGAAATCGAAGTGCTGCTCGAGCAGGTCGCGCAACATACGACGGCGTTGGGGAAGCGGTGTTTTCTTATCGCGCAACACCGGCAATGATTTATTGATAACCTGATTTACCGTGTCGAGCGGTGTCGCCGATGCCCACGCCGGCCCCGGCAACGCGCCTTGCACCACCATCAGGGCAAGCATCGCACCCGCAAAGACGCTCTTCGCCAACCGGATCGGAGTAGGCCAAGGCCGCGCAGGATGGATGGCTCGAAGGTTGCCCGCTGAGCAATTATTCCCGAACATAGAGGCTTTTTCCTGTTTTACTTCAGGTCCTTGTCACTATCACCCGGGGATGTGCTCTTTCCCGAGCCGCCGGCGCCGCCTCCCGAGCCGTTCCCGCCGCCAGGGCTGGAACTGCCAGTGCCATTGATCAGTTGACCGATAGCGTCCTCGAGAACGAAGGCCGATTGGGTTCGCCGGATCACGCCGCCGTCGGCGAGATCATGATCGCCGCCGCCGAGCGAAACCGAAACATATTTGTCGCCAATTATACCGCTGGTCTTGATTGAGGCTATAGCGTCCGTGTCGATGTGCACCCCATCGTTGATCCGCATTCCCACGCGGGCGCGATAATCCTTGAGCGAAATCGAAATTACCTTGCCAACCTGCACACCCGCAATCTCGACCTGATCGCCGACCTTCAGGCCGGAGATATTATCGAAGTTCGCATAGATGACGTAACCTTTGTTGTTGAATAGTTCGATTTTCCCCAGCCGCAGCGAGAGGATCGCCAATGCCACGATCCCCGCCAGCGCGAAGAGTCCTACGATAAGCTTGGTTGTCCAACTGGCGTACATTCTCTTCTGCTCTCAGAGCCTCTGTTCTCAAAGCGCGGCTGCGTCGCGCTCGTCTCCTGCGGCCCTGCCCGCCAGGAAGCGGTTGAAGACCTCGTCGTTGGCGGCGGTCACTTCGGCGGGCGTCCCGGTAAGCTTCATCCTGCCCTCGTGCATAAAGGCGACGCGGTCGGAGATCTCGAAGACCGCGGGCACGTCATGGCTGACCATCACGACCGTCAGGCCAAAGCGCTGCTGGGTATGGCGTATCAGCGCGTGAATCGATCCGGTGCGGGTCGGGTCCAGTCCGGTGGTCGGCTCGTCGAGCATGAGAATTTTGGGATTGCGGAT
>WNFD01024709.1_pt1 | contig 10499 bp, 10 predicted proteins | sample 5400491 | NCBI WGS metagenome assembly WNFD01 (sample SAMN13153343, study PRJNA577476) | soil metagenome | isolation source: 120 cm saprolite under Douglas fir tree site 2 hole 2 replicate 2 | place: USA:California | collected 2015-04-18 | reverse complement strand
CCGCGTTTTGCTGGAGCGTCTGCTACCCCGCCTCAAGATCGGCGACCGCTGCACCCTGGCCGACCGCTTCCTCATCGTTCGCGGTAACCTGCGGAGCTACAAAATCCATCTGGGCAGCGGCAACATCCTCATGACGCCTAACGATCAATACCTCTGCATCGTCCCGAAGCAATCGGCCAAGTCCGGGGACCGTTTCTTCCTTCCCTTCGAAGGAGACGGCACCCTATCGGTCATTCTGAGCAAGGCGTTTCTCTTGGCCGACGACACCAAGATCGCCGATCCAACCATTGTCAGCCAATTGAAGAGATAAGAGGAAATGGATATTTTCGGATTTGGGACTTTAGATTTGTGATTTCGGTTTTCGTTTCTCGGGGGGTGTCTGAGGCGCCGGGAGAAGACATTGCGCAAGAGCAATTCAGCCAATGACTTGCGTCCAGCAAACGTCTTCTCACCCCTTAAAAAGGAGGAGCTGCCCTCGAATTTCACGGTGGGAAAACCTCACCCGCCCGGCTGCTTCCGAACCGCCGGGCGGGTGACTCAGTAGGCAATCCCAGCCGTTTTACAGCCGGTTGCTATACCGCCGCGTTCGGCGGCCGAAGACTGGGATGACCTGCCGGGGCTCTTCCGGCTTCGTTTTCGTCGGCCGAGGCGCCAGGGCTTGGAACCCTTCGATGCGATCCTCTTCTATCTGTTTGTTGATGAACGACTCGATGGAGGTCAACTGTTCGCCCTGCTCGGGAGTGACAAAGGCGATGGCGACGCCATCGGCGCCCATGCGGCCCGTGCGGCCGATGCGGTGCACGTAATTCTCCGGATCGTGCGGCAAATCGTAGTTGATGATGTGCGAGATGTTGGTCACATCAATGCCCCGGCCGACTACGTCGGTGGCGACCAGGTAGGTGATCTTGCCATCGCGAAATCCCTGCATGATGCGCTCGCGCTGGGGTTGCTCCAGGTCGCCGTGCATGGTAGCCGTGTGATGGTGCACGTGGCGCAAATCGCGGTACAGTTCGTCGGCCCAGCGTTTCCGCTCGCAGAAGATGATGCACTGCCGGGGCTTTTCGCGGTCGAGGACGCGCAAAAGCAAATCAAATTTTTTGTCCTCCGCCACGGAAATATACCACTGGCGGATGCTCTCCACGGTTATTTTTTCCGGCGACAGATCGATATTTACGGGATGATTCATGTAGCGCTGCGCGAGGCGCAAGACCGGCGGCGGTAGCGTGGCCGACAAGAGCAGCGTTTGCCGCTCGCTCGGACACCGCCGCAGGATCTTTTCGATGTCCGGCCGGAAGCCGATATCGAGCATGCGGTCGGCCTCATCGAGTACAACGTAGTGAACTCCGTTCAAGAGCAACGTGCCGCGGGACAGGTGGTCGATGACCCGGCCGGGAGTCCCCACGGCGATGTGGAAGCCTTTCTTCATCTCGGTGAGCTGCTGGCGGATGCGCTGGCCGCCGTAAATCGGCACGACTCGGCAATGCCGGCTCGGCAACAGCTTCCGCGCTTCCTCGCTGACTTGAACAACCAGCTCGCGCGTCGGCGCCAGCACGATGGCCTGAGGGCCGGGCTCATTGGTGTCGCGCCAGTGATTCAAGAACGGCAGCAAGAACGCGGCCGTCTTGCCGGTGCCCGTTTGGGCCTGACCGATGACATCGCGGCCGGTCAGCGCCACCGGGATGAACGCGGCTTGAATCGGGGTGGGTTCAAGGTATCGAGCGCGGTGAAGAGCCGCCTGAATCGCGGGGGAAAGAGATAAGGCGTGGAATCCGCTTTGTCGTTCCACTAACATGGCAGTCGACAAACAAACCTCCATTAGAAATGAAATTCCGTTAGACACTCATGGTATGGTCATTTTTCTTACTGGAATTGTAAACCGGGCAAGGGTTTATGTAAAGGCTGGTTCGGATTCGAGGATAGCTGAAACCTTATTTTCTACCGAACTTCCCTAATTCCATTTAATGATCTATTCGAAGAGACTTTCAATATCGCGCGCTCCGTGAATTACGCGTCGAATTTCGATTCCATCCGGCAGGATTCGATAAAAAATCAGATACTTGCGAAATCCATGAATTGGCCATACTCGTAAGTCAGCCAGGGCCTTGTGACCAGATTCAGAACGGCCTCCGAGTTCAGGCATCATTAGCAGATTCTCAAGAGCTAGTTGGGCTGCCTTCAGGAATCGGTCGGCCGCCATTTGACTATTGCGAGCAAGGTAGGCATAAATGCCGTCAAGATCGCATTCAGCTCCGGGTCTTATGACAATTCTTGCCATGCCGGCGCTTTTCCTTCGCCAACCTTGCCAACACTCGCGATCGAATGTTCTTCCAGGTTTGAGCGGTTACAGGTGTAGCCGGTCCGCTATCGTCGGCCTCTTTCATCAGCTTTAAGAGTTTTTGTTCCGCCAAGCGTTTGCGCTCTGCGAGGACCAAATCGGCAATGTAGGCACTAGGATTCTTGTGATTGCCTGCCGCCAGTTGCTCGTGGACAAAGCTGTTGAGGTCATGTGGTAGTGAGATTTTCAATGTATTCATCGTGAAGTCTCCTCCTTGAAAGTTAGGCTAACGAGCTGCATTAAGAGTGTCAATCGACCTAACCAACGTAGTCAGCCTCACCCCATCAACTTCTTCAGCGTCTCGATATGCCGCGGCACGGCGGTCTTGGGGTCTTCGGCGGCTTCGTATTCCAGAGCGACGTAGCCGCGGTAATCGGCGGCGCGGAGGATGCCGACCAGCCGCTTGAGGTCTGCCTCTTCTTTTTTCTTGCCAGTGCGCTGAACCTCGGTCTTGATTTGCACGGTAACGGCATAAGGCGCCAGCCGGGTCAGGTCGGCATACGGGTCGGCGCTGACAAAATTGCCCGTGTCCCAATTCACGCCGAACCAATCGTGCTTGACGGCTTGGACGACGGTAAGCATCTGCTCGATGGTGGTGACGAGGCCGCCGTGATTTTCCAGCGCAAGGATGATGCCGAACTTGGCGGCATAATCACAAGCCTCTTGGATCGCCTCGACGCAGCGGGCGCGGGCTTTCTCTTCGGTGTCCCCCTTGTCCACGTTGCCGGCGAAAATGCGAATCGTTTTGGCGCCGAGCCGCGAAGCGTGATCCACCCAGTCTTTGACATACTGAATTTGCTCGCGCAACTTGGAGGGATCGGAGGTGCAAAAATTGTTGCCGACGGCCGTGCCGCTGACGTCCAGCCCCAGTCGGCTGCACTTGCCCTTGAGATGAGCCAGGTATTCCCGCGAAGTGTCGGCGAAGTAATACGCGGTCGGCTCCACGGCGTCGAGGTTCATGCCTGCCGCCAGGTCGACAAAGTCGTCCAAGGTCATGGGCGGCTTCGGTTTGATCTTCAAATCCAAATACTTGCGATAGCTGTAGCCGGCGATGCTCAGACGGATGTGCGACTTGCCGTTGCGCTGAATCGGCTCAATGGCCGGCGAGGAATGAGGGTTGAGAGCCGCTCCGGCCCCGGCGGCGAGAGTTGATTGCAAGAACTGACGCCTGGTATGAGTTGATTTTCTATCCCCATTTTCTTGAGGAACGTGCGACATGAGTTCTCTCTCCTGGTTTGCTTTTTAGTCCGCAGATGGCAGGTTGGGTGGCATTCGAAATCCTGAATTCCATGTTCCTCTGTTCGATATTCGCGGAAGCAGAATTTTGAATATTGAACAAGGAATGTTGAATTTCGAAGTTCAACGTAAGTTGGGAGCTACCCGCCGCCTCGCCGGGCGAGCTCCTTTTCGGCCAAAGCGCACACCGTGCTGGGATCAGCCCGCTTCACCAGACTTCCGCGGCCGGCTTCCTTGGCGGCCACATGACCTTGCAACGATTGGACGACGGCCTGCAGATCTTCCGCCGCCACGGAACCGGGCGCTTGTTCGAGTAATTGGGTCAAGGCGATGATCGCTTCATCGGCCGTGCCGTCGTCGGCAGCCCATAATGCCAAAGGTTTTACTGCTTTGAGCGGAGCGATTTTCCAGATCGCCAATGCCGCCGCCGAGCGCGCGTATTCATCCTTTTCCGCTAATTGCAGAAGCGGCTCGACCGCTTGTTCGGCTTTGATCTCACCCAAGGCGCGAGCCGCCCGCGACCGGATCAGGCCGTCTTCATCTTCGAGAGCTTGGGTCAGCCCCGCCGCCGCCTCCGCGCCGCCCATGCGCCAAAGAGCCAGCACGACGCTTTCCCGAACCGTGCCGTCGGAGTCGCGCAAGACCTCCATCAATGCGGGTACCGTTTCCGGGCTTTTAATCTCGCCCAAGGCCCGAGCTGCCTGAGAGCGTTTCATCGGGTTCTCGTCCTTGAGCGCTTCGAGAAGCGGGGGGACGGCCGCCGGCCCGATCTTGATGAGAGCGAGCGTCGCCGCCTCGCCCTGCCGTTGATCCGAATCCTTGAGCGCGGCGACCAGGCATGGTAGGGCTGCCTCACCGAGCGAGGCCGCCTGATTCCAATCACGCCGAGCCACCGCAATTAGTGCCTTCTCCGTGTCGTCGGCCGGCTGCCAGCCCAGCAGCTCCAAGGCCCGAGCCGCGGCTTCACGCACCGCGCCGGAGGAATCTTGCAAGGCTTCCCGCAAAATCGGATGCGCTTTGGGATCGCCGATTTTGCCCAAGCTGTCGGCCGTCAGGCGGCGGGTTTCGGAATTGGGATCGGCCAATCCGGCCGCCAGGGCGTCCACGGCCGGCTTGCCGATTCTTACCAAAATTTCCGGCACCATCTTGCGCAGATCGGGATCTTTGTCCTTAAGTTGGGCAAGCAAGGGGACGACTGCTGGGGCGCCAATGCGGCCCAGGGCTTCGGCGGCCGAGCGCCGCGATTCCCGATTCATGTCCTTGAGCAGGCCCACGAGCGGACCCAGCGAAGGCGGTCCGATGGCCACGAGTCCCTCCATCGCCGAGCGGCGAACGTCCGCATCCAAATTGCTCAATGCGCCGGCCAAGGGAGCAACGGCCTGAACGCCGCCGATTTTCTGCAACGACAAGGCGGCGGCTTTTTGCACTTCAGGCTTGCCGTGCTGGATCATGGCGGCCAAGGCCGGGATGGCCTTGGGATCGCCGAGCTTGCCGAGGGCTTCGGCGGCGGCTTTCTGGACCTGGGGATTGGCGTCTTCCAAGGCCGCCGCCGCCACCGCCTCCACGTGCCGCGGATCGCCAGAGGTGCCCAGTTGCTCCATAGCCCGCACCCGGGCGTCCACTCCTCCCACCTTGAGCTGCAAGTTTTCCCACCATCCCATGCTTTGATCCCCGTCTGGAAAGATGTTCTGTTCCGTACTCCGTCGCTGGCTCTCTGTGAAAATCTAGCATACCTTGTCGCATTTCGGGCGTCCAGTTTGTCGAAAAGTGAACATTCAACTTTTTGCGGGCAAACCAGGCGGGCGGTGATTACAGTTCGGCCTAGAAGCTTCCTTTTCACCTCGTGAAGAAATAGGGGCAAACCAGGGGATATCCGGGTCCATTCGCCAGGCGGCGATGAGAAGTCTCCCGCCAAGACGCAAGGCCGCCACGCTTTGCGCCTTGGCGACTTTGCGCGAGATAATCTCAAGACCGTCGCGGAAGGCGGCGATGAGAAGTCTCGCGCTAAGAGGCAAAGCCCCCAAGCGCAACTAGACAGAATTGGCCCGGCCAGGTACTCTGATCATGGTCAATGGATCTTGATCTACCAAGCTAGGCTGATTTTTCGTGAGTTAACGTTGACCCCGTTAGGATACCCATAAATGTCTTACCCTATTGCGCGAGTTCAATTACGTTGGCTGACCCCCGAGGAGGGAGGGCGTCAATCCGGCCCGCCGCCTGGACCAATTTATACTCCGACCGCGCGCTTGGCGCAGGATTCAATCGACAGCCAATTTAGCATTCTCTTGAATCGCTTTGATAACGATAACGACCCCTTGGAATGGAAAGATGTAGAATTATTCCTTCTGTTTCCAGAAAATCTTCCCGAGATAATTGACCACTTGGCGCCTGGATCGAACTTGAAGATTCACGAAGGACGCAAAGTAGTCGCGGAAGGGCAAGTCTTGACGGTCCAGATGATGGACGGAAAGCAGCCGACCGGCCTTCGACAGTTTGCCTCTTCCCGGTCCCCGGCTGCCTCGGCCAATAACTAAGAGGCGACTTTGATTGTTAGCAGGACGGCCGGCCGCGCAGAATCTCCCTCGCGCTTTTCGATAAAGACGCGGAGGAGTAAGTTGATTGCAATCGCTACCTAGACAGATCGCAGAAAAGCAATACTTGGCGAACAGAACACGACTTGCATCTTGATCCCGTAGCGCACAAATCGGACAAACCGGATGCCGCCGGCGCGGAAGATGGCGTCGAGAGCGTTGATCGTCATGGTTTCGCCATAGCGCTCGGCGTCATCAAACACAATGATGAACTCAGGCGCTAGCAGTCCGGGCATGTATTGGAGAATTCCGCACCGAGAATAGTCGACATGGTCCGTGCCCGGAGTCGCCCAGCCGCCGTGATCGGGGCCGTCGATTAGCACGTAATCAAATTTACGTTCGTGAAGCTCCGGCAAGTCCTGGTACCAGGTCGTGGTGAGTCGCAGGCCCGTCCCCGCGCAAATAAACTGCTTTGGCTCCAAGGCGAGATGACGGTAGTCGTGAGTGACTTGGTCTTGAATCCGCTTGATCCACCTTTCATCTTGTTCCAGGGTCAAGATGAAGGCCGACGGATTCTGGCGGTGATAGCAAGACAATAGCTTGGTCGTTTGTCCCGATCCGAGCTCCAGGATCTGCTGGGGCCGGCACAAACGCAGAATCTTGAAGTGAAGAAGCTGAAGGGAGGGATTCCCGGCCGCTTCGTCGGTAAAGAAATCCGTGAGTTCATAACCGGATCGGACCAGGCCATTTTCTAATGAGATGGCATCCTGAACATCATTTATTTTCGCCCGCAGGTTAACCAGCATGGCAAAGAGGAAACACAGCAGCAGCAAGGCGCAACCAAGACCGATAGCTGTAGCGCGGGAAAGCCAAGACTCGGCAATCAAGCCCACGGCCAGCGAACACAAACCAACGAGCGCGATACAGAACGCGACAAGGACGGCCGTCCCATGCGGACGGTTCTTGAGCTTGCACCAAAGCTTGGCGACCGGTCGATACATCGGGCTTCTTTCATAGGGAGTGTGGAGTTTGCGGAACCAACCGTACCCCATCATCACATCGCGCCCGGTGATTGATTTATCGTTTCGCGCTCGCTTTGTGCTCCGAGCGCGAAACGTAAACCCAGACTGGTAGGTTCCGAAGACTTCACCCGCCCTGTAGTTCAATGTGCTTCTTATTGAAATGAAATTCAGATTCCTACCGGGCGGGTAAGGTCGGCGACAGACGTGAGGAGTTGCTGCTGCCAGTCTTAGGCTTCGAGCCGATCATTTTGCCGGCGGAGGGAGCGGGACTCGGCGAGGTTGCCGAAAACTTTTGGACCAGCCACCAGCTGCCAAGAAACAATAAGGCCACCGATGCCGCCAGCACCAGCCGGCTGCGTCTTGAAGAGCGAGTATTGAGCATTGAGGATGGAGGGGTGAGCATCGGGTAATGAGGATCTCGCGCTAAGTCGTCAAAGGGCAAAATATCATGGCGGCTTGGCGACTTTGCGCGAGACTCATCCTCGATCCTCAATCCTCGATCCTCAATCTTCAGCCCTAGTAAGTCGGGCCAGGGTTGTGGCATCTCCGAGCGGAAAAACGAGCCGAGCAGCTCATCCACGTAGTTTGGGGAGCTGTCGTCTTGTCGGCTCGCCACTGGATTTTGATTGATCGTATTCATGGGACACCGTGAACTCCCTGGGCCGTCAGGCGCTCGGCCAGCCGCTGGCGGGCTCGGCTCAAGCGCATGTGCACGGCCGTGATTTGAATCGCCAACGCCTCGGCGATCTCTTGGGCATCGTAATCGAGGGCATATCGGAGCGTGAGGATTTCGCGATCCGCCTCGGGCATTTCTTTCAGAATCGTTCGGACCTGCGCGAAAATCTCTTGCTGTTCCAATCGTTCCAAAGGCGGCCGGCCCCTGGAATAAACGCCGTTCATGGTCTGAGGCGGCTGGGTACCATTGCGGCTGAATGCGCTCTTGGCATGATCCTCGGCCAAGTTGCGGGCCACTCGCAGGAGCCAAGCCCGCGGATTGAGAATCTTTTCTCCCTCCAGCCCCTGCTTCCAAAGGCGCAGGAATGCCTCTTGCATAATGTCCTGGGCCGTCTCGGCGTTCATCCACCGCGCATAGGCCAACGCCCAGACTTCGCGGCTATGGCGCTCGTAGAGCGCTTCGAAGTCGGTGAGTCGCACAGCCGGCGTAAGCGCCGTTGGCGTAGGCACCAGTGCCTCTTGCGGGCGCGATCTCATTTCCCTACTCGCCCCGTTGCGGCCCGGCCGCCCCGAATATTGGGGCCACGCCTTCGTTGATCATCGATAAGACGATCCGGCCGGGAATTCCTAACTCTTGGTTCGTCTCTTATTCCAGTGCGTACCGCGCGTTTAAGTGCGGTTCGCAGGACCGTAGTTCTCTCTTTCACTATATCGACGTGCCTCGCGGGACGGAAGATTGTGGTGGGAGTGCGGATATCGCGGTAGAATCGGCGCTCATGGTGAATAAAGCCCGATGGATCAAGACGCTCCTGCTCGGCCTCCTCATTTGGGGCGCCGGCTCGGCCGTTTTGTGGTTTACGCTACCTTATAAGCCGAGGGCCGTCTTGACAGCGCCAGAGGATTTAACTGTTGCCGCCTTCTCGCCCGATGGGAAAATCGTTGCAACTGGAGCCAAGGGAGCTCCAATCACACGATTAAGATATTCCGGCCCCATTCGACTTTGGCGCGCGGATACCGGTGAACAGATCGCCTGTTTTCCGGAGACTGGGAAGTACGTCGGGCACATCCTTTTCTCCGCTGACGGCCATGTCGTGGTGTTGGAAAGTCTTTCCATAAGTGGAACTGAGCGAACCATTTCCATCTTTGATACGCAGTTAGGTCAAGAGCTGGGCGTAATTCATCAAGGAATCGTTCCAACGTTTCAGGTGCCAGGCGTGGTGGTTCATGGTCGATCAGTCTACCGATGCCATCTGATGGCGGATGGGAAAACGGTGGCGTACGATGACCCGTGGAGTAAAGAAGGGTACGTCAAGCTTTGGGACATTCCCACACGACAGGTGCGCCAGACTTTGAAGACGTGGCCGGCGGCGTTTTCCCCCGATGGAGAGGTCCTCATTAGCGAGACCCCCATCATGCGCGGAGGTCTCCCTACGGAAGCGACCATCCAGGAAGCGGCCTCGGGCCGATCCCTGGGAAAGATTACCTGCAATGTTGGCGCTTATGTTTTTTCACCGGACGGAACCATGCTTCTTACATCGCAAACCATGACGGATACTTGGGGCCACAATCAAATCAAGGTTTGGAATATAGCTAGCGGCCAAGAATTGGCGACGCTCGACTGGTCAATGAGTCCCATATTTTCTCGCAATGGAAAGCGCCTCGCAGCCCGGCATGTGGTGGGTGCGGAAGGACAGGGCAGGGTAAAAGTTTGGGACACCACTACCTGGCGAGAAATTGCCCAATTAGAACTCCCCGACGAAACTGGAGGTTACCTAGGCAATGGCGGTGGATCGATGGCGATTTTAGCCGGTCCGGGCGAAGAAGATCTCCGCGTCGGTCTGGGTTACACCCGGAATAACAAACCAAGCACTATACGGAATTGGTTAGCCAGATATCTCAACATCGGAACCTCTACGGCAGGGTATTCCAAGCAGGACGTGGACGTTTTGGACGTTGCAAGCGGAAAAAAAGTTATGGCGTTTAGCGTCGGCGAACGATCTTGGCTGGACACTGGGAAAAACTCAACAGTGTATTATCCTCGTCCTTCTCCCGATGGAAGTACACTGGCGTTGGAGCCAGTGGTCAACAAAGATCCCGGCAATCCTAGTTCGATTGATCTCTTCAACATTCCTCCCGACCGGCACATTGTTGCCATCATTTTGTGGCCACTTCTCGTATCGCTGTTCATCCTCCTCATTGCCAGGCAGGTGCACAGGCGGAAGACACGGAGTTTAGCCGCGACGCGCTAGCGGAGCGCGACCGTCGCGCTCCGCTAGCGCGTCGCGGCTAAACAACGATCAAACAATCACCACCATATTATCGCGGTGGACGATTTCTTCGTAGGGAAGCTGGCCGAGGACGTTGGCGATTTGCTCGGTGCGGAGGCCGCAGATCTTGCCGGCGTCGGCGGCGGAATAATTGGTCAAGCCGCGGGCGAACTCGAGGCCCGCCGGATCAATCAGGGCCACGACGTCACCTTTGCCAAATGAGCCAGCTACCGCGGTCACACCGATTGGCAGCAAGCTGCGGCCCTTGTGCTCGACGGCTTGGCGGGCGCCGGCATCCACCAGCAGCCGGCCTTTGGGATGGGCCGTGTAGCCCAGCCAGCGCTTCCAGGCCGGCACGGTGTTGCCGTGCGGCAGGAAGAGTGTGCCCACCGGCTCCCCGGCGAAAATGCGATCCAGGATATCGGCCTGAGTG
>WNFD01029036.1_pt1 | contig 10500 bp, 12 predicted proteins | sample 5400491 | NCBI WGS metagenome assembly WNFD01 (sample SAMN13153343, study PRJNA577476) | soil metagenome | isolation source: 120 cm saprolite under Douglas fir tree site 2 hole 2 replicate 2 | place: USA:California | collected 2015-04-18 | reverse complement strand
GCCGGCGGGAAGACCCATCAGCTGACGGGCGCGGGTGGCGGTCAGCGCCCGCGTGCCCTCCAGCGGATCGGACGACTCGCGGGCGATGAACTGGGCGTGGGCGGGATTAGGGACGTTGATGGGCAGCCGGAGTTCGGCGGCGGCGCCGGCCAGGTACTTGTAGAAGCTGGAGAGCGAGGAGATGCGCGGTTGAGGGTCTTAGGGGCCTTGGTTGCGGTCATCATGGCGTCGCGCCAGCGCTGCACGTCGGCGACCGAGGCCAGTAGCAGCCTGAAGGCATCCCGGGGCCAGATGAGGCCGAGGAAGTCGACGAAACTCAGGACGTCGCGGCGGTAGGCGCGCTGAGTATGGTGGCTGGGGCGGCGGGCGACCACCGCCACCTTGCTCCTCGATGCCGGCGTAGATATCCGCAAGGTCCAGGAACTGCTCGGCCACCGCCACGTCACCACGACTCAGATCTACGATAAGCGCCGCCGCACCACCCGTGAGAGTGCCTCGCACGATGTACCTATTTGACCGGGCAAAACACGTAATTGAGAGAGTCCGCAGTCCGGGACGGTCTCTTGCTGATTTTGACGGCCTAAGGTCGGCACGATTAGACTCGGGCGTTCGGAGACAGAATTAAATGCCCAGTGTGTTCTTGGTGTTCGTTCCCGGCATGATGGGAACTGAGCTATGGACTGCGCCTGCGCGTGCCGGCAAATGCGTCTGGGAAGAGAGCATCCAGACCGTCGCTCATACCTTGTTACTCGAACCTTGGATGTTAGAAGGACATCGTATTTTGTTCCCCGGCAAGGTTTTCTCCGGTCTTCGGTTCGGATACGAATCCCTTTTTCAATTTCTCAAGAGCCAAGGATACAAGGAAGGTAACAGCTTTCTGCCGTTTGGCTACGATTGGAGACAACCTACGAGCGCTTCCGGTGTGGATTTGCACCGCGCTCTGAAAGATCAGGTAGACCGGAGTGATTCAAAACTGGTCCTTATCGGACATAGTATGGGCTGTCTAGTAATCAGAGCTGCATTGTCGGAGCTAACAAAAGCAGGGATCAGTGTCGCTAAGGTAATCGAGCTAGCGCCGCCACATCGAGGATCCTCGAAAGCCTTCAGGCAGCTGAACCAGTTCCCAAATGTACACCCTTTGGTCGACGCGCTACGTGCGTGGTGGCTCAATACTTTCGCTTGGATTGACGACGCATATACGTTGCTAACCCGATCACTTTCCGGACTTTGGGATCTTTTGCCACCTGAGAATGAAGACATTCTCGTTCCGCAATCTGTCGGAACTCCGCCATCTTACGCTGCTTTACACTGGCCAGGATGGAGCAGCAGTGTTGAAGTATCAGGCGAAGTTCCTTCAAGGAGGTACGAGCTTTATGCAGAGCTCTTTGCCAACGGGCTCAGAGGGTTAACCATAGCGTTGGCAATTGGCGATAAGATCCGTACCGAGTACGAGTTTCCATTCTCGGTTACGGCTCCCTTTGCCGTGAATTTTGGTGCTGCAGTGGGTGCACAGAACATTTACCTTGGTGATGGCACGGTCATTGGAGAGAGTTCGACTTGGTTGGCTGGCCTCGACCCTGACCCCAATAATCCGGGTCGTCCGAATCCAGCACATTTTTACGCGGCCGATGTCGATCATTTTGGCATAATCAGTCACCCGGGAGTGCAGCAATGGCTGCTGGGCCAGATACCGTGACAGCTCTCAATCCTTAACTGGAGGCTGCTATGCCGAAGGTCACAAAACCAACATCAATTCGGCTTCCAGATCGATATTCGTTGCTGGTGCGGCCGAACACCACCGTGAGAGTCGGCACTCAAATCAATTTTGAGCTGACTTATCAGGCGGGCAAGGCTGAGGATCATCAACCGTCACTCGAATTGCTGCGCGATCCGGAAACACACCCAGAAACGCCGCAACGCGTAGGACCCATGCACAACATGGGCAGCGTCGCGTCTCTAGCGTTCACTGTGGACAAGCTCGGAACCTACGCATTTAAAGTGAAGCCTTTCTTGAGCACGAATTTTGGCGAGTTGGTCGAAATACACACGATCAGTTCTGAAGAAGTCGATTCACTCAAGTGTATCGTCGATAGATTTGCCAAACGCGGTTGAATTCTAGCGAAGCACCGATCCCTCCGCAGCGTAATTATCCCGATTTAGCGTGGCCACTGCCGAGTAATAACTGCTCAGTTCGACCCTAATTATTATTAGTCGAAGAGAACTTTCCTCCGAAGCTGGTCGGTTTGCCTTGTCTTCCCAACTACCGTTTATCGGGACCAGGATCGGGGCGCGAAGTCGTTGAGCAGCCTTCTACGGGTGCGCTAAATGCTCAGCCGGCGGACCCGCGTAAGAATGCTTTGAGCTGCTATATATCCGGCATGTACCTGGAGATAAGGAGTCGGGTGAGCTGCTCGCCATGGGCAGCGATGCGTTCCAGATCCGAGCTACTCATACTTTTCTCTATATCGGTCGTCTGTACTCCCAGCTGCGAGTGCCTACAATGCAGAAGTTTCAAATCGCAAATTCGGCACGGAGGCCTCTAAAGGGGGTTGGGTAGCGGCGTGGGGTCCTGACCTCGAAGACTCGACCTCGGAAGACGAATCTTTGCTTGCAATTGTCACATCGCAATCCGACATCGGAGAGCAGGCTGACTGAACTCGTCAGAGCAGCCTGTGCCCCGATGTTCACTCTTTTCAATTTCTTTGTTGTTCCAGATGAGGTCTACGCTGAGAAAACTAACAATTTTGTGTCACGTCGCGTGACCTAGATGCGGGCGGCGCGAAGGCGCAACACGCGCTTTCGGTTAAGCCTCGTCAAAAGGGTGCGCCAAGCACACGCTTAAGAAACTCTGTAGGCCGACGCGGTACGGGCCGGGCATCTGAGGGCTTTTTAGTTAGGCAGCCGCGCAAATTAGCCATTAGAGGTGAAGACACGATTCGGACTTTAAAGCACGCTAAGCGGGGTGGCGGCAGCAGCCCCGCGAAGAGTTACTCCCAAGGACCCCCGGGAAGACGTCATTGGGGCAATTGTTCGTCCGAAAACCGCCAATCCCGGCTTTTTCGACTATTCGCTGCGTGAAATCATTGCGTGCAATCTCGATTGAACTAAACCGCTCTGCGGTATCCCGCGCTGAGGCTGCGTCCATAATTCCATCCGGCGCCCATGCTCGCCGTTCCGGCGGGTTTATTGCGCCTCTGAGCCCGACCCGGTTTCGATGGCGGCCCGGTGAGCGGGCTTCCATGGTCCGATGAAATGGCGACTTCTAGCGGACGCCATAAAGCCGGGCGGCGCTATCCGCCACCATCATGCGCGTTTCCTGTTCCGGGATCCCTGCAAAATCCTTGGCGACCTGCTCGCGCGAATGAGGGAAAGTGCCTTCAATGTGAGGATAGTCAGAGCCCCACATCAGGCGATACACGCCGACCAGCTCGCGGGTGAGCAAACCCGGCCCGATCGTCTTCGAAGGTTGTCCAGGGCTGACGCTTGAAATAGAAACTCGGCGGCCTGTCCAGTGCGGGCTTCATCCAACGATGGTGGTCGGTCCACCAATGGTCCAGTCCGAATAAACCCGGATAGACGATTTCCGCCCGCAGATTGTCCAAGTCCATGTGGGCCCGGCGAGCTACTGGATCCCAAGCAGCTGTCTGATTGGCGGTATCCGGAACTTTTGTTGATTTCCCCTTTTATCTTGTCCTCCATCGTCGCCCCTTTCCAGGCTCACCGGGAAATCGTCCCCCGCTGCTCGGTCAGGTAAATAATGGCGGTTCTCAAGCGTGTCGGCGTGGCATTCCCGCAAAGACCCGCGCCGCTTATCAGGGGTTTCCATACCATCCGTGGCCGATCGGTGCACTGGACAACTTCATGCCGCCCTCAGCGGACCGGCGCTTAGCGCATGATCGAATCCAGGCCGCCAGGGGTCGTATACTTGGCTAGATCCCGAAATTCCGCCGGTGCCTGTTCATTGACGTAAAGCGATTTCGCTGATTCGGCTGCAAGGGTGGCGTGATTGTGCTGGACGTCCCAGATCTCTTCCACGTCCACACCGGGGATGTTCGCCGGACCGATGCCGGGAACGTCAACGCGCTGCGGGGAAACGGCGTAGAACTTCCACAGTTTCATCTGCGAATCATAGAGTTCCTGCCACAGCGCTCCTGAAAAATGGGCATCGGCGTATATCACCCGCTTCCCATAGCAATAGCCGGCCGCCCTGGACGGAATCTTCTTGACGCTGACAACATTGACATCGCGCAACTGCCATTTGGCCCACGACGCCATCGGCCACGCAAGCGGCATCTCGAAGCCCGCGGGAAACGCCGTGTCCGGCGGCTTCTCATCCACCATTGCCAGTATCTTCCTCCGGCCCACATAGCCAGCCTGAACTTGGGTCAGGTTCGAGTCGAATCCGCTGCGGAAATCCTCGGAAGTGAAGTCCATCCCCTCGCTCTCGGCGCAGCGCCCGGTCGCGGAGAGCGGCTGGTAGCGGCGCATCGCCGGAAGAAATACGTAAACCTCCTCTGGCCGCGACAGATCGGTATAGTCGATAGTCAGCGTCGCAGTGTATTTTGACTGCTCAGGCTCAACCACCATGAACCATTCGGTCGCATATTTCGCATTGGCAGGCGGAACATCCGCCGGAACGCCGCTGTCCGTGTCATAGCTGAGCTGACGGTCAACTATATCAACGACCTCGCAGCTCAGGCTGCCTGAGCTGTTCATCGCGCAGCCGGGTGCATTCCTGTCTACCACCAGATGCGGCATGTAGCGGTACCAGAGATTCATCAGCAGCTTCCAGCCCTTGTGCGGCTCCTGTGGATTCGGAAAAGGTATTCCGCCCTGATAGCCCTGGAGCGTCAGGCCACCGTCCGGAAGCTCCACTATCTTCACCTGGTCCGCGTACTTCTCGGTCGCCGCCAGATAATTCTTCGGCAAAGGATGTACAACTGTTGGGGCGACCTCGAGCCGAACATCAGCCGGCATCTTCCAGAAGTACTTGCCGTCGAACAGCGCAACCATCCCGTCGGTCATGAACTGGCGGTAGTCGCGCCAGTTTTCCATCGTGATGACCGTGCCCGGCGGAATCGTATCGGTGCCAGCAAGCGCCTGCTTTGCCGCGTCGGCCGCCGGGCTTGCGTTGCCGGAGGCGGCTGGAACGTTGTTCGCGGTTGATGCAATTCCGGCGAGCAGGGCCAGCAAAAATATCGCCGCAGACGCCGCGACACATCGTCTCAGCAGTCTTTAATGGCACGTCAATGGCACGTTGCGAATCGCTAATACCAAAATGAACGCCGTCAAACATCCTCGCGCTTGAAGCGCCGTATGGAGACCGGCCGAGCCTGCCTCCATGGTCCGATGAACGGCGAATACTTCTAGCTGACGCCGTAAAGCCGGGCGGCGTTATCCGCCACCATCATGCGAGTTTCCTGTTCCGGAATCCCGGCAAAGTCCTTGGCGACCTGTTCCCGCGAATGCGGGAAAGTGCCTTCAGTGTGAGGATAATCAGAGCCCCACATCAGGCGCTCCACGCCGATCAACTCTCGCGTGAGCAGGCCCGGCCGATCATCTTCGAAGGTTGCCCAGAACTGGCGCTTGAAATAGAAGCTGGGGGGTTCATCGAGCTTGGGCCGCATCCAGCGGTGGTGGTCGGTCCACCAGTGATCCATGAAGCGCAGCACCGACGCGATCCAGCCGATGCCACCTTCGACGATGACGAAATGGAGCTTGGGGTAACGCTGCGGAACGCCAGCCCAGATCAGATCTACCATTGCCTGCATCGGCATGGTGATCTTGCTGTCGGTAACCGCCGGACCAACGCCCATACGCCGGAATTTGGCCGGCAGGGTTTCCTTGGTTCCGGTGCCGGCATGAGTGCCAACCGGAAGACCTATCTCCTGCAGCGCCTCCCACAGCGGATTATACTCGGGTCTACTGTAAGGGCGCTCTTCATTGCGCGCCGGGATGAGAAACGTGCGCAAGCCTTGTTTCGCGGCGCGTTCGGCTTCCTTGATAGTCCATTCGATTGGACCGCCCATCGGCAGCAGCGCAGCGCCGACTAACCGCTCAGGCATGGCCGAACAGAACTCGCTCAACCAGTCGTTGTATACTTGCATACAGGCGAGCCGGTAGGCGGGATCGGGCACGTAGGAAAACTGCAAGCCGAAGAGACCCGGATAGACTATTTCTGCCCGGAGATTGTCCAGGTCCATATCGGCTCGGCGAGCCACCGGATCCCAGGCGCCGGGCCGGGTGTCCGATTGGCGGTATCCGGAACTTTTGTTGATTTCCCCCTTGATCTTGTCCTCCATCGACGCCCCTTCCAGGCTGACCGGGAAATCGTCCAGTCCCTCGATGATGTAATAGTCGCCGTCGGCGCGAGCTTCGGTCCGGGGAGCGCGGTCGCGATACCGCTTGTCCATGCGCTTTACCCACAAATCCCCTGGTTCGACCACGTGGCTGTCAGCCGACACGTAACCTTCATGTGTCATCGGAATATCTCCCTTATCGGAGCTGCTTTTCGCTCTTCGCGTGTGTTGTGCTCAATGGCGTACTGCGATGGCGTCGGGCAAGGGTCATACCTATCGGGTCGCTCGGGTGCGAAGTTCCTTGCGCCTCAGCCCCAATGAGCGTTCCACGTACGGCCGGACTGGCGAAATAGCGATCGAGCATCGTTTCCAGCGAGAACAGCAACAATTCGGGGTCACGTACCGTTAAAACTGCTGGCGTCGCTCTCTTTCTCTGGCGGCGGCGAAGGGCCAAAGCCCGGGGACTTCGAAGGCCGGCCCCACTTATTTTTGAAACGCAGCTAAGCTGATGCGCTCGTTACAGCCGGTTACCATGAGCTTACTATGATCAATCGACTGCGGTACACGGCCAGACCCTCAAAAGCAAATGTAAGAGACCGACATGCCCAAGGGCCGCGTCGCCGGGGAGTTCGTAACCGGTCGCAGTCCGCGAGAACCTTCGTACAGGGCGAACTCCCGCCATCAGAGCGAGACCCGCAGGCGATGTTGGGGACCCCTGCGGCGATGGGGCTCGGCTGCTCCGGCGAATCGCGGCCTTGGGCAATCTCTATGCTCACTGCTTTCGATCCCAACCGTTTTGGTGCGACAGCCTATTCAGCGCGTGATTTACCCCTCACCCTCGGAACCGTCACGCTTATACCAATTCGGGCTTGCTCAATCAAACGTTCGTTCCAGTCCCGGTCACACCAGAACTCAGGCTTAACGGAGCAGCCGTAAAAAGGTTTCGCGAAAATGGTTGCGCATGCGGGTGCGAAGTTCCTTGCGCCTCAGCCCCAATGAGCGTTCCACGTGGGCCGGACTGGCGAAATAGCGATCGAGCAGCGTTTCCAGCGAGAAGGACAACAATTCGGGGTCGCGTACTGTGATCAAACCTTCTTCGGTCAATCTGCGGTAGCAGAGTGCCATAGCCTGATGAAGAGGGTTTTCGAACTCTTTTTCGATCCGCGCCGCTAAGACACTATCGTCGAGCACCCTGTGAAGATTCAGCCTGGCCAGGTTCGGGTTAGCATCAAAGAACTCAAAAACGCGGTTGGTTATCGGCTCCATCATCTCGTCGAGCGACTTGGAGGAGTGCAGTCCCTGCCCCAACAGGTCTGCGACTTCCTGGGCCACCTTGGTCATAAGCTGAAAGATGCGGCGATGCACCTCGATATAAAGGTTTGCCTTCGACCGCCAGTGAAAATAGAGGCTGGAGAGATTCGTCCTCGCTCGCCATGTGATTTCCCGCGTTGAGCTGCCATGAAATCCCTTTTCAGCAAATAATTCGGTCGCCGCCAGGAGCAGGCGTTCCTTGGTTACTCCGTTCGCCGGCTGCTTCGGCTTGAGCGGCCCAGGCTTGGCCAGGCCGGTTTTTGCCCATGAAGGCTTGTTTCGTGCTCGCTGAGAGACGGTGCTCATTTTCTTAGTGCCCGCAATTAGCCTGTCGTGCAGGGGCACAGCTTGTCGCGCTGGACCGAATTGCGAGCGGCTTCGCAACTTATCGGAATTATAGCCCTCCACGTTTCTTTTTTCCGCGCCAAAAGAGGTGAAGACAGGGTTCGGACTTTAAAGCGTGCTAAGTGGCAGCCGCAGCGAAGACCGCGAGCATCGCCGCGCCGAAGGGCTGTTGCGCCAGGGCTAGAATTGTCATCAATTGCGTTTCCCCCGCCACACATCATGGAGCGCGGTCGCGTTTGACGATATCGAGAACGGTATTCTTGCTCAGCCCGAGCCGGTGGCTTATTTCCCGGTACGACTGGCCTTCACCGACCAGCTTTAACACTTTGGGCGCGAAACGGTCCGCCTTGACGCGCTGGCCGGGCCGCCGGCCGAACACGACGCCGCGCTTTCGCGCGGCCGCGATGCCTGAGCGTACTCGCTCACGCAATAAATCCCGCTCGAACTCCGCCAGGGCCGACATGAGCGAGGCGATTAACTTACCTTGAGCGCTGCGCAGATCGAACTGCAGACCAGTCTGGGCTACGAGAGAGACGTCCCAAGCCTGTAGGTCCTGCAGCGTGTGGAACAGATCGAGCATCGAGCGGCCCCAGCGGGTGAGCTCGGTGACGAGAATTACGTCGACCTTGCGGGCCTGAGCCAATGCCAGGACCTTCTTGCGTTCGGCGCGCTCCTCCTTGGCCCCGGAGGCGGTTTCCTTCCAGACCCCGACAATTTTATAGCCCGCCCTTTTGGCGAAGGCGCGTAGATCTCGTTCCTGGCGGGAACAGGTCTGGTCGGCAGTCGATACCCGGCAATAAAGCGCTGCAGACTGTCCCAATTGAACCCTTCGCGCCAAACACCCCGGAAAAGGCCATTTTCCTGTGGCAAAGTGTTGGTCTATTCAAAGTATACTTCAACAGGGACAGCCATGCCACACCGAGAACTACTTACCGAGTCGCAGCGGCTCAGTTTTCATGCTCCCGCGAGCGATGAGCGCGGGACGGTGCGTCATTACACCCTGAGCGCCGAGGATCTAGCACTGATCAATCGTCGCCGCGGCGATCCTAATCGTCTGGGCTTCGCGGTCATGCTCTGTTACCTCCGATTTCCTGGACGCATCCTCCAGCAAGGCGAACAGCCACCCGCCGTGCTATGCGCCTTCGTCGCGGAGCAACTCGGCCTCAATGCGGCGCACTTTGGCGATTACGCCGAACATGATCAAACTCGCCGGGAGCACGTCCTTGAGATTCAAACTGCCTTGGGACTGCGCCCCTTAACTCGCGCCATGTATCGGGAAGTCGCGGCGTGGCTGTTGCCGACGGCGCTCGCAACCGACCATGGACTGACGCTGGTAGCTACTGTGCTCGAGGCCCGCAACCAACCTAGTGTTGGTTATCCGAAACCGGTCTTCATAGCCTGTGTACTACTGTTGCCACGGTTCCATGCCGGCCGCTGTACCCGGTTCAATCGCTTGGTGCGCCATAAGAGGAGCAAGCCGAATGCGAAGCAGATCACCACCGCGAAAGCAGAAGCTTCCGGCCCAAACGCTCCACCTGTTAGAAATGTCGCACCCTGAAGGTTTCCTTCCGCAAGTAGTGCAGATTTGTTTGCGAACCCGGACATCGCTAGACCGAAAATCGAGCTCTCAGCAACATTCCACCCCGCGTGAAGCCCTATGGGGAACCAAAGTCGCCCGGTGAGTGCATAGGCAGCTCCAAGCAGCACTCCGGCCTCCAACGAGATCGCTATCGAACTGGTGATGGTGGCGCCGGTATTAAAGGCGTGAGCTGCACCAAACAGCATTGATGTAACCAGCACCGCAATCCAGGTCCCCGCAACGATTTCTACGAGCCGGAAGAGAAAGCCACGGAACAGCGTTTCTTCGATAACCGCCGCCGTGACGGTAACTAAGGCGCCATCGACCGCCCCCACGGCGCCACCCCAGCCGCCCAGATGGTATGCACCAACCAACCACAAGGAGCAGATAACAGCTGAGAACAGCGCGAGACCAATCCCGAGCCCTGCCGCAAATTCTCCGAGTCCGCTGGATCCCACCAGTTCCGCAGGTATACGGCCCTCGATCCACCGTGTCCCACCTATATACGCCGTCAACCCAACAATCACGGCAACTATGAGGAGCGTCCTCTCCGCGATACGACCCTTCGCCTGAACGAGAACCGACAACAGTCCAACAACAAAGATGAGATTCAAGACCCCCAGGCCCACTTCCTTACCCGCCTTCTTCAACTCTTTGCCCATCAGCTATTGAGGTGGACCCCAAAATTTAGACAGCTGGCTAAGGTAGCATCCTGCCCACTAAACCGAAGTTCCAGGAATATAAAGTGATAAGTGTCCGTATACATTGGGGAATTGCGAAAAAGCAAGTTTCCGTACTGGCTACATACGATAGCTCACGCTGAGCAACTCGAAGGCACGTTGCTGAAGTGGAGTAGGAGTGGTGATGAGGTCAAAGGCGACAGGGTTCTCGATCTTGGGCAGCATGCGATTTTTGGCAACCGTAGCAAGGTCGCTCAACAGCGTGCGGAAGCTGTGCACCGGGCCG